>Ga0364874_10818_pt1 | contig 12851 bp, 10 predicted proteins | sample ExccelAu500001D4_2_FD_206922 | JGI IMG/M metagenome (GOLD analysis project Ga0364874, IMG submission 206922) | Enriched cells from Trout Bog Lake Hypolimnion, Wisconsin, USA - BchlTB.Aug07.5000.01.D4 | ecosystem: Environmental > Aquatic > Freshwater > Lake > Hypolimnion/Profundal zone | place... | reverse complement strand
CCATCTGATGTCCAGCACCTTATGCAGGAGCATTCCGCTGTTGCGCCACCAGCGACGAGTATTCCTCGCCACCTGTGCCGCCACTTCGGATGAAGCTCCTCGCTTCAGCAGTTCGCGGTAAGAGGTTTTCCCACGTTTCCACATTTTGAGTTGGATAGCCCGCACTCGGTGGCGTATCCATTTATCCAGATCGCTCCAGACCCCCGGAGTATCTGCTAGCCGGAAATAAGCTTTCCACCCCAATACGTAGACCCGTAGTCGTTTGACCACCTCATCCAAGCTGTACCCGCCTGATCGGCGGGTCAGTTCCCGGACGCGCTGCTTGAACGTTGCAATAGACTTTGTAGCCACCCGGCGTTTGATCTTGATGCCAGGAGCCACCCTGAAGCTGTAGCCCAGGAATTTGCGCTGGAACACGCTGGCTATCGTACTCTTGGTCTCATTGACCTGGAGACGCAACCTGGCGTATAGCCGTCGCAACAGTTGCATCACTCGCGCGCCTGCGCGGCGGCTGCGAACATATACCTTCGCATCGTCGGCGTAACGAACAAAGCAATGCCCCCGCTGTTCCAACTCCTTGTCCACTTCATCCAGCATCACGTTGGCCAGCAGTGGAGACAACGGGCCGCCTTGCGGCGTTCCTTCGTCACGAGCCATTGCTATGCCGTTCACCAAGACGCCGCTCGTCAGATAGGCTCGCACCAACCAGATAACTCCGGCGTCGGCAATCCTTTTCCGCAATCGATCGATCAGGATGTCGTGATTGACCCGGTCAAAGAACTTTTCCAAGTCCACATCCACTACAATTCGCCGACCCTGTTGCACATAGGTTTGCGCCGCAAGGACGGCCTGATGTGCGCTCCGGCCCGGACGGAATCCGTAGCTGTGCTGACTGAAGGTTGGATCAAGAAGCGGCTGCAATACCTGTAGCAACGCTTGCTGAATCAAACGATCCGTTACCGTCGGAATGCCAAGCTCGCGCTCGCCACCGTCCGGCTTGGGAATCATCACCCGTCGCACCGGCTGAGGCCGGTACGCACCATGCAGCAGTTGCTCGCGGATCGAAGGCCACTCTGAGCACAGGAGTTCGGCGGTCTCATCAATGCTGAGACCGTCAACGCCAGCTGCGCCCTTATTGGCTCGCACCCGCTTCCATGCCTGTTGCATGTTTCCTCTGGCCAAAACTGCGTGAAGCAGTCCTGGCCCCGTGTCCTCCGGTTCAAGACGCGGACGTAAGGCTTCGTCGCTGCCTGCCTCAGACAAGGCTTCACCGTGTCCCTTGGCAGGCCGCTCCGCTTTCGCGGACATCTGACGCAATGCCCTCCGTATCGTCAAGGCGGATTCCACTCCTCTTCGTTTGGGCCTTCGAATTATCGTTCCCGGCTAACCTAGCTGTATCTCCGCCTTTCGGCCTTGGAGTGCCTCAATAGTCGCACCGACTGCATAATCTACTACGCCCTCTGCTGACTTCTCGCTCCGATTTGCATCGTCGCCCTTTCAGGCATGAGGCGAGATCTCCCCAGGTAAGAACGCATTCCTTCCCTGCACGACCGCCAGATTTACGACACCAAACCTCGATCACAAGAGCTTCGCGGTATTGGGCCCGCTCGCCCTGTTCGGCACCGCCTTCTATCTGGTTCTTGTTCATCGGCCCGCAGTTTCGATCCACGCTTCCTCCCCACACTCGGTCACCCTCATGCAGTTGCGCTTCACTTCGTTTACTGTGACCAGCTTACGACGGGACTCGCACCCGTAAGAACGCGCCCATGCTGGGCGCACCCCAAATGAAAATGCCGCCCAAAGGCGGCATTTTGAGATATGAAAGAAAGATTGCGAAGTTAGACGCCGACGCCGAACTCGCTGGCTTGCTTTTCGCCAGCGCTCGCGTAGAAGTCATAGGGAGTGCGCTTCTTGAATTTGGAACGGCTGCGAAGTTCCGCGCCAACGTAAATGCTGAGCGCGGCGACCGCCATCCCAATCGAGAACCAGCCGATCACTTGCAGGGCTTTAGAGTCCCTCTTCTCTTCGGTCTGGGCCTCTTCGGCGGGCTCAAGGTTTTCAGGTTCGGTGTACATAATCGGAGGCCTCCTGCACTTTCATGATACCTCAGTTCCGGATCGGCTGGCGGGCACAGAAGCAACCACCGCACATCGAATTGTTTACTTGATGGATTCGATTCGGAAGAGCCACTCTGTCTTCTCCAGAACGGGAAGGAAGCTGGCGTTGATGGAGTTGGAGGCCAGTTGGCGCAGTTCCTTGCGGGTAAAACCCTGCTCGGAGTGGGCGAGCAGGTACTCGTTCACCAGATCGGAGCCGAAAAAGGCCGGATCGTCGGAGTTAAGCGTGACTAGAAGGCCTGCGTCGAAGTACCGGCGCAGCGGGTGGGCCGCGAAGGAGGCGCAAACACCCGTCCGCACGTTCGAGGTGGGATTCAGTTCCAGCGGGATGCCGCGCTCTTTCAGTTCCTGGAGAAGATAGAAGTCCTGAATGGCCGAGACGGCGTGACCTATGCGTTCGGAGCCGATGGCCAGCGCCTCGCGGATAGCCTCGGGACCGGTAGTCTCGCCGGCGTGGTTAGTGAGGCGCAGACCCGCTTCTCGCGCCTGGGCATAGAGTGCGCGAAAGGGCTCGGAGCCGGTGCGGCGCTCATCCCCGCCGAGACCGATTCCGACGATAGACGGGTAGCGCCGGCGCATCTCCGCGGCCTTGAGGAAGACGCGCTCCGCCTCTTCGAGGGAGAAGTGGCGCACGGCGTCGAAGATCCAATAGATCGACAGTCCGAGTTCACGCGCGGCGCGCTCCCTGGCATTTTCGAGGCCGGCAAAGATGGGCTCGAAGGCAAGCGGGTCGCCAGTGCCCCAATGGTAGATGACGCCGACAGAGACGTACACCTCAGCGTGTACGACTCCCTGCGCGGCCAAGTGCTGCATCATGCGCCAAGCCGCCAATTCATAGTCGCCGGGACCGATGAGTTGCCCGCAAACGGCTTTGAATGCGAGGAGAAAACCGGTGAAATCGGAGAAGCGGTAGAGCGCTTCGGCTTCGGCGACGGTGATGGGCTTGTTGTCGTGGAGGGTGCTGAGCTCAACCAGAGTGGCAGGAGTGATGGTGCCTTCGAGATGCAGATGCAACTCAGCCTTGGGGAGGCGGCGGATGAAGGCTTCAATGTCTGTCATGATTCGAGTTTAACGGAGGCACACCTAGATTCGAGTATCCGTCAAAATGGCAAGAGCGCCGAGCTAGTCCGAGCCGCTCACGCATTGCCTGATACGGGTACCATGAAACATTGGCCACTTGGAGATGATCGTGCTAAACGTCCCACCGTTTTCCGCAAAATCTACATGTTATCCAACAAATGACTGTCCCACAGCTTCCAGAACAGCGTCTCTTTCCGTCATCGTCCCAAACAACTAGGCCGTCACACTCATCGCAATTTGTAAACTCAGACGACTCTTCGCAAAAAGGGCATGTGTAGGACACGAGTTCCATTTTCTACATCCTTTCACTTTCAAGGCGTGCATGTAGAAGCCTCAAACAGAAGGTGCAGATGAAGAAACACACACCTCCTTTTGAGCCGAGTGAATAGTAAACTTTCGCTCTTAGGTGATCAAGTTCCAAATTAAATTGGAATCGATACTTGCATCGGCTACGCAAACACACAGAAACCGTCAGCTACTTCAAAAAAATAACCGGCGGGGCAGGAGAATAACTTACCCAATTTTTCTTGCCGGGTCAGCCTTCAGTTAGACTAATTCCCCGAGGGAATGATCAAGTCTAATGCCAAGGAGTCTACCGGGGCGGCGCGAACTCTGACCGGTGGCGGCTATAGAAGAAATAAATCAGCAGTCCGATCAGGAGCCATGCGAAGAAAGCCATCCAAGTCAGGACTTCCAGACCCATCATCAATACGATGCAGAAGATGATGCTGAGGGCCGGAAAGAGCGGACCAAGCGGGGCGCGGAAGCCGCGACGGCGCTCCGGCTCGCGATAGCGAAGGATGAGTACAGCAATGGAGACCAACACGAAAGCAAACAGGGTGCCGATGTTGGAGAGGTTGGAGACGGTGCCGATGTCGAGCAGGCCTCCGGGAATACCAACGACGAAGCCGGCCACCCATGTGGAAACGGCGGGGGTGCGAAACTGCGCATGGATGCGGCTGAAGACGGCGGGGAGCAGGCCATCGCGGGACATGGCGAACCATACACGCGCCTGACCAAGCTGGAAGACAAGGATCGAGGAGATCATGCCCATCAATGCGCCGACGAGAACGAAGAGCCTTACCCAGACCAGGCCCGAACCGCCCGGCATCAGGGACAGCTTTTTGAGAGCGTTGACCACAGGAGCGGCGTCACCCATAACCGACTGCCAGGGCACGATGCCGCTAAGAACGATAGCGACGCCACCGTAGAGAACGGTGCAGGCAACCAGCGTGGCGAGGATGCCGATGGGCATATCCCGCTGCGGATTCTTGCACTCTTCAGCGGCCGTGGAGACTGAATCGAAGCCAATGTAGGTGAAGAAGATGATGGAGCCGCCGGTGAGAACGCCGGTCCAGCCATTGGGCATGAAGGGGTGCCAATAGTGAGGCTTGATGAAACTGGCGCCGGCAAAGACGAAGACCAGGATCGCGGCCATCTTGACGAGGACCATGACGTTATTGGCGCGGGCCGACTCGCGAATGCCTCGAACCAGAATGACCGTGAGGATCATGACGACAAGGAAAGCTGGGACGTTGAATCCGAAATGCCAGCCAGCCTTGTAAAGGTCGTTGCCGGCCAGATCCTGGAGGCCGGTGGGCAGATAGGCGGGCGAGATCCACATGAGCGGTGGATGGTAACCGAACCAGTCGAACAGATCGACGATATGGGCGGCAAAGCCCACGCTGACGCTCATGTTGCTAAAAGCGTATTCGAGAATCAGGTCCCAGCCGATAATCCAGGCCGCCAATTCGCCGAGGGTGGCGTAGGTATAGGTATAAGCCGAGCCCGCGATGGGAATCATTGAGGAGAGTTCGGCGTAACAGAGGCCGGTAAAGGCGCAGACGATAGCCACGAGGACCAGCGAAAGCGCCAGCGCGGGACCAGCTCCGGGGCGGCCCGCCATGGCTGAATGGTTCAGAAGCCAGTGGAGCAAGGGGGTAGCGCCGATGGAGGGCTGATCAAAGTGCTGGCCGGCCATGGCCGTGCCAATAACGGTGAAAATGCCCGAGCCAATAACCGCGCCAATACCCAGCGCAGTCAGGGACCAGGGACCCAGGCTCTTTTTGAGAGAGTGTCCCGGCTCTTCCGAATCCCGGATGAGCTTGTCGATCGACTTGCGGGCAAGCAGTTGGGTAAGCAGGGCAGTTCTCCTCGTCCCCTCTCGAACTGAAATTTGCCTACGAGATTCAGTCCGCAGGATTCAACCCACAAAAGTGACGTCGGCGGGTTTCCGTGCCTGGGGTTTAGTCACAGGATACAGGCCATCTAGGTGGGGGAGGAGCATCATTCAGCTTCTCGCCTTTGGCTTACAGCCCTTCATGCCGGGGTTTTGGCCCCGGCGGGGCGAGATGTGCCTGAGACTAGAAGCTGATGGCTGCTTTTGCGTTTAGCGCTTCGACTGGCCGCGGGCCAACTTCTTGACCTTTTTCTTTGCTTCACCACGGGCTCCGGTCCGCGGCGCCTTAGGGGCGGCTTTCTTGCGCGCGGTGCGTTTTAATTTCTTGCGTTCCAGCTTATCTTCGACTTTGGTGGTATCTGCCACGTGTAACCTCTTTCGCTGCAATCTCTTCAGGGTTTCCCGCAAATCGGGCTGTGCGACCTCTATGTTAACAGGGAATTTGTTCTGGCGAAAGCGGGGCATCCAGGTAATCTATCGGCTCCGAGGCGCATTCCGAGCGGCGTTTATCTAATTCCAGCGTACAATGGAGTTAGACCAGAATTTGACCAGCCTGCTCGGCGACTGCCTTATTACCGCTACTGACGAGCTCAGTACCTCCACGCAACAATCACCTTGTTCGCCGGAGTTCGTCATGCGTTCCAACCAAATCCACCGTGCGCTTGCGCAGGGAATGAACCGTTTTGAAGTTTGCCAGCTCGTGGCCAAAGGCGTAAAGGCCACCCACAAGACCGGTTCACGTTTTGAAGATTCCATCAATGATGTGCTGCAATACCTGGGCACGCACGACAAGCCCAAGGAAGGCATTCATCCTGCGATTCCCCAGGTGAGTGTGAAAAGCCTGAAGCCAGCAGCGTAACAGAAGCTCTTGGTTTGAAGCAAAAAGTGGTTAGGTGGGCTGCTTGCCGGAACGGTTTTACTCAGCGGGATTGGAAATTCCACCAGACGCAAAAGAGGGACGGCAGCTTTGCCGTCCCTCTTCTATTTGGTTCCGAACTGTTTGCTCGGGGTCAGAACTTAGACAACCTGAACGTTCTCAGCCTGCCAGCCCTTGGGGCCCTTGGTTACGTTGAACTGGACGCGCTGGCCTTCTTGCAGCGAACGGAAGCCGTTCGACTGAATGGCGGTGTGATGAACGAAGACGTCTTCGCCGTTTTCGCGGCTCAAAAATCCAAAACCCTTGGCGTCGTTAAACCATTTTACTGTGCCTTGTTCCATGATGTTGCTCCTCTTGTACTGATTTACCGCGAATGCAATGTGGAAGTGTTGCGTGCAGGCGGTAACCGGAACAGGCAAGAACTTCAGATCGAATTCTACGATTCCATTGAGTGTAGCACGGATTTGGTCTGTGGCTACAACTCTTTTATCTTCAATGGGAAAAAGGCAGGCACTCGCAGCTCAATTTGAAGATAACAGCCAACCCTGTTGAAGATAACAGTCAACCCTGCGCGCAAGGTGGCCAACAGGGTAAACTCGATTGCGCTGGTGAGGTGCCTTTTGACCGTCGAGAACGAGGCAGGCCGGAGCTTGTCGCCGGGGGATGACCGGGTCCTCGTTATCAACCCCGGATCGACATCAACGAAGTTCGGAATCTATACGCGTCGGGGCGCGGAGTGGGTGCGTACAATCCGGCATGGGGATGAGGAATTGGCCCGCTTTGGCGGGAGGCCAATGGTGGCACGCCTGGAATACCGGTGGACCCTGATCATGCAGTCAGTGGAGGATGCCGGCTACAAGGTGAACGAGTTGGCCGCGTTTGCGGGGCGTGGAGGGCTTTTGCCGCCCATGACGTGCGGCACCTACCTAGTCGATGACGCAATGGTGGAGGAACTCCGTCAGGCTCGGCGCGGCGAGCACGCGTCGAACCTGGGGGCCTTGCTGGCGCTGAAGTTTGCACAGGCCGCCGGAGTGAACGCCTACATCGTGGATCCGGTGACGGCAGACGAATGGCAGGAGTGCGCGCGGCTTTCAGGAACGCCGCTGATCGAGCGCTCGGCTATTGGGCATGTGCTGAATACCAAGGCGGTGGCGCGGCGGTTTGCACGGGAACAGGGGCGAACGTACGAGGCGCTCCGGCTGGTTGTTGCGCATATGGGCAGTGGAATTACAGTCTCGGCTCACCGCGATGGACGCATGATCGACAACAACACACCTGAAGAAGGCCCGCTTGGCCCCGACCGCACTGGCAGCCTGCCTGTGCGCGAACTGATCAAGCTCTGCTTTAGCGGCCGATTTGCGCAAAAGGAACTGGATCGCAAAGTCTTTGGGGACGGCGGCTTGTTCGCCTACCTCGGCACGCGCGACTTGCAGGAGGTGGAACGTCGCATCGATGCAGGCGACCGGGAGGCTGCCAAGGTATTCGATGCCATGGTCTACCAGATCGCAAAGGAGGCCGGCGCCATGGCTGCGGTGCTGGAGGGTAAGGTAGACGCAGTTTTGCTTACCGGCGGCATGGCGCATTCCGCCAGAATGCTGGAGCGGCTTTGTCGGTACCTGGAGTGGATTGCGCCCATCAGAGTCTACCCCGGCGAAGACGAATTACAGGCACTTGCCGAGGGCGTCTTCCGGGTTCTTGATAACGAGGAAAAGGCAAAGCGACTTTGGGAAGAGGGACGCAATCCGGCAGAGGCCAGAGCTTCCAGAGCACCTTTGGTCATTGGTCTTGAGTGAGGGCTTGAGCCAATAGAGCCGTGGAGAGAGGTTTTCTGCGAAAGTTAGCACACGGTGTCATCAATTTGGCATTTGTTTATGTGACTTCTGGCCGGTATTTTATAAAAAATGAGATAAGAGGATAACGGCGATTTGGCATTAGACTTCCAGTTCCAAGTGAAATAGATCTGACATTACAAAACGTGTTTACATTTTCCTGTTTCGCAGCTAGAGTGCGACCTATTGAGATCGACTGGCCTGTACTTCCCCACAGCCGTAGACCAGCGCCTGAGATTCTCAAAAACCTAAGGAGGAACTCCCCATGCCTCTCATCAAGAGAGCCCGGGCATGCGCAATTTTTGCGTGCCTGGTCATCAGCTCATTTGCAATCCACGCGGCTAAACCCACTTACGACGCCATCTATGTTTTTGGCGACAGTTACTGCGATGTAGGCAATATCTACGCGTTGACAGGAGGGGCTGAGCCGCTTTCTCCGCCCTACTTTCACGGCAGGTTCTCAAACGGACCCATCTGGGTGGAGCATGTGGCCAGCGCTCTCGGACTCCAGATGCTGCCCGCGGCGGTTGGTGGAACGGACTACGCATTTGGCGGAGCCTGGGCAACTGCGCCCCAGATAACTGCTGCAGGAACGATCCCCGACGTGCCGCAGCAGGTTGGCCTCTATTTGAGCCAGCATGGTGGCAAGGCGGACCCAAAGGCGCTGTACATTCTGGAAGGCGGAGGGAACGACATTATCGGGAATCTCGCAAGTGGAATTTCTGCAAACCAGCTTGGATTCCAGATTGCAACCAGCATTGCAGAAAGCGAGTTGCTGCTTCGCCGCGCTGGCGCAAAGAACTTTCTTGTTCCCGATCTTTTCAACGTGGGTCTGCTTCCGGCGGCACAGGCCAATCCGAGCTTTGCCGACGCAGCGAGCGTGGCCACCAACAAGTATCTGAATGACCTATTGGCCGTGGAAGGTTTCATTCAAGGTATCAGGATTCAACGCCTGAATGTATTCGCCCTCTTCAAGGCAATTCAAACGGATACCACGCATTTTGGATTTACCAATATCACCACGCCATGCGTGGATCCCACGACCGGAACCATTTGCAGCGATCCAGACCACACGCTGTTTTGGGATACCTATCATCCGACGGTGTTTGGGCATTCCTTTTTCGCTGTGACGGTGGAGGCTGCGCTGAGCCAATAAGAAAGATGGCGTACTTGCAGATGGACCAGACAGACTCCCCGGCCCTGAAGACCAGGCCGGGGAGTCTCTTATATTACAGTTTGCGAGACTTTAAGCTTTCTGCAGATTCGCGAATTTTTCCATCAGCTTTTTCATTCCGTGGCGGTTGAACATGACGGTGAGCTTGGTGTCATCGCCGTCACCTTCGCGCATGAGAATTGTGCCTTCTCCGTACTTGGCATGGCGGACGCGCTGGCCCTTCTTTAGACTGGCTGCGCCGCGGGACTCAGGAACTTCCATGGCGGGACGGGCGAGTGCGCCGGGCTTGGGGATTCCGGCTTTGCCGCCAAAGAAGCGGGCGATGTTGTCGATGGAGTCGGGTTTGCCAGGAAGCGGGGACTCTTCCGCGCCCTTTGCCTTAGGGCTTGGGTTGAGAGTGGAGGAGTCGGCTTTAGCTGCCATCCACGGAGCCACGAAGAGCTTAGGGGATGAGCTTCTGGCAGTTGCACCAGTTTTATTGCCTGAGGTGGCGGGGTTGTAGGCTTCCTGGCTCTCGTCTTCGTAGTTGTAGTGCTGGCCGTCGGAGTCGCCGGTGTGCGTGGCGCGGCGTCGGGATGCGCCATAGCCGGAGCCGTACGCGGGAGTAGACCAGGCTGGACTGCGGCCACCCAGGTTCTCAATCAACTGGCTGGGAACCTCCTCAATAAAACGGGAGGGGATGCTCATCTCCGGCGCGTCGTTGCCATAGCGGCGGCGGTAATGCGCGCGCGTAAGCACCAGCGTGTTCATGGCGCGGGTCATGCCGACATAACAGAGACGGCGCTCCTCTTCGAGTTCTTCTGGGTTGGAGAGCGTGCGCGAGTGCGGGAAAAGGCCCTCTTCCAAGCCGGCAAGAAAGACAAGCGGGAATTCAAGCCCCTTTGCGGCGTGGAGCGTCATAAGAGTAACGCGCGAGTCGGGATCGAATTGATCGGTGTCCGAAGCAAGGGCGGCGTGGTCAAGGAATTCTGCCAGGGTTTCGCCGCGAACTTCAGCATCGTGGGCTGCGTTGGCAAGTTCCTTCAGGTTCTCAATGCGGCTGAATGCCTCTGGCGAGCCTTCAGCTTCAAGGGCTTTGATGTAGCCGGTGCGGTCGATGAGGAAACGGATGAGTTCAGGAAGGGTGGCCGAGTCGCCGGGCGCGCGGAAGGCCGGCTTCTGATCCGAAGTGCCGTCAGGTTCGGATGGTGATTGGATGTCAGACTTCCCCGGCCCCAAAGACGGAACCTGAGGCACCCGATCATCTGAGTCCGATGTAGTCCTTGGCATGACGAGGAAGGGGCGTTTGGGTGCGGCGGCGAAGGGGGAAAAGGTGGAGGAGTCGAGCAGTGGAAGTTGATGCTCACTGCCCCCGAAATCGAAGGTCGTAGCGGAGTCGGCGCTAGCAGCGTCGGGACTGACCGAGCCGGGAGAAGCCGCGCCAAATTCGAAGCCGGTGTCGGCATCCGCTTCCTGCGCCGTATTGCCGGAGAGTTTCCCTGCGAAGTCGGGGTCCATCATGGCCTGGGCATCGAGGATGAGCTGTCGAAAGGACTCGATAGCCATGAGTGCGCGGGTCGGGATAAGGCGGTTGGCGATGGCTGAGGCCAGAGCGTCCCAAGTGGACTGGCCGGTTTCCAGTGCCAGCCTCTCCAGGGTCTCCAGGGTGGTTTTGCCTATGCCGCGGGTCGGGGTATTGATGACGCGCTGCAAGGCCATGGAATCATGAGGGTTGCGGACAAGGCGCAGGTAGCCAAGCAGGTCTTTGATCTCGGCGCACTCGTAAAAGCTGAAGCCGCCAACCATGGTGTAACTGATGTTGTAGCGGCGGAGAGCTTCCTCAACCAGGCGGGACTGGGAGTTGGTGCGGTACAGCACGGCGCAGTGCGCGCCGCCGGGGTTCTCACTCTCAGACGAACTAGCTTGGCGGAGAAAGGTCTGGATTTTGTCGGCAATAAAGAGGGCTTCGTTTTCGCCGTCGGGGGCCTCGTAATAGCCGATGAGTGAGCCGCCCTGGCGATCGGTCCAGAGCTTCTTACCCTTGCGGCGAAGATTGTTGGCCACAACGGCACCAGCTGCCTCGAGAATGACCTGCGTGGAGCGGTAATTCTGCTCGAGACGGACGATTTTTGCGTTAGGGAAATCCTTCTCGAATTCGAGGATGTTACGGATGTCAGCGCCACGCCAGGAATAGATGCTCTGGTCCTCGTCGCCAACGGCGCAGACATTTTTGGCTTCGCCGGCCAGCAGTTTCATGAGTTCGTACTGGGGGCGGTTGGTGTCCTGGTATTCGTCGACGAGCAGATAGCGGTAACGGCGCTGGTAGCGCTCGCGGGCCTCGGTGGAGACTTTGAGCAGGCGGACGGCTTCGAGGAGCAGGTCATCGAAGTCGAGTGCATTATTCTTGCGCAACTCCGCCTGGTAGCCCTTGAAGATGTGGGCGATGCGCTCGCTGTTGGGGTCTTTTGACGCGAGGTAATACTCCTGCGGGTCGACCATGTGGTTTTTGGCCCAGGAGATGCGGCCCAGAACGGTTCGCGGCGTGAGTTGCTTGGTGTCAAGACCCATGCGGCGCATGATCTGCTTGACGATGCCCTGCTGGTCGTTCTCGTCGTAAATGGCAAAAGAGCGGGTGAGGCCCTCCCCGCCTATCTTAAGCGCCTCGATGTCGCGCCTCAGCAGGCGGACGCAAAGCGAGTGGAATGTGGCGATGAGGGGCTTGGCGACGGAGGAGTGGTCGAGAAGCTTGTCGACGCGTTCGCCCATCTCCTTGGCAGCCTTGTTGGTGAAGGTAACGGCGAGAATGGAGTCTGGCGCGATGCCTTTCTCGCGGATTAGCCAGGCGATGCGGCTGGTGATTACACGGGTTTTACCGGAACCGGCTCCGGCTAGGATGAGCAGTGGGCCTTCGGTGGCCTCGACGGCGGCGCGCTGTTCGGGATTCAATTTGTCGATGAGCGGCTGCAAGGCGAAGGTCCAGAAGGGAAGAGTCCTCTTCTAGTGTACCTTTGCTGGCGCTTTAGGGCGCGGATGGGTCGTAGTGTGACTGCAGGCATGGACCGCATAGGGCTGCGCTGGTGGCGCTGACTGGTTCGGTGGTGGGCATGGCCACGGTGACGAAGTCGGTGACCACCCCGATCACTATTGAGGCCCGCCAGGAGTTGAAAGGCATTTCCCAGATCCAAATCCCTCCTGGAATCATTCCGATATGCTTACCTTTGTGTGAAAGGGCCTGCCGACCGCTGCGCTCTCTTTTTCAGGCCTCGCGGGCAGTCCCTGCAAATCATGGAGGAGTGGAATGACCAATTCGTTTAACAGGCGTGACCTTCTCAAGGGCAGCATGGCCCTCTCTGCCGGTTCTCTCGTAGCACCACTGGCTCTCGCCGATAAAACACCCGGCCAGGCAACGCCGCAAGCCGCCGCGTCGCGTCTCTACAAGCCTTCATGGAACTCGCTGCGCTCCATCCCGATTCCGCAGTGGCTTCAGAGCGGAAAATTCGGTATCTATACGCATTGGGGCATTTATTCCGTCCCTGCTTACGGAGAGAATGGAACGTGGTATGCGCATAACATGTATACCAATCCCGACTCGGATGAAAGAAAACATCACGAAGCT
>Ga0364874_10815_pt1 | contig 12887 bp, 8 predicted proteins | sample ExccelAu500001D4_2_FD_206922 | JGI IMG/M metagenome (GOLD analysis project Ga0364874, IMG submission 206922) | Enriched cells from Trout Bog Lake Hypolimnion, Wisconsin, USA - BchlTB.Aug07.5000.01.D4 | ecosystem: Environmental > Aquatic > Freshwater > Lake > Hypolimnion/Profundal zone | place: USA... | reverse complement strand
ACCATTGGCTTTATTGAAAGCAATTTGCTTCGTTCTACGTCGCTCAGTCTCACCCATGGCACGTCGCATCGAATCAGTAATGCGATCCGCATACAAAATGGCTTTACCTCGGACATTTCGAGCAGCACGGCCAATTGTCTGAATCAAGCTACGCTCAGATCGCAAGAAGCCTTCTTTGTCGGCATCTAAAATTGCCACCAATGAAACCTCTGGAATATCCAGGCCTTCACGCAATAAATTAATTCCCACCAATACATCAAATACACCTAAGCGAAGATCCCGTAAAATTTCCACGCGCTCAACAGTATCAATATCAGAGTGAACATAGCGAACCTTCACCCCATGATCAGATAAATAATCGGTCAGCTGTTCAGCCATACGTTTAGTCAACACCGTTACCAAAACACGCTCATTTACTTTGACGCGGTCATGAATCTGACTCAATAAATCATCAACCTGTGTGCTTGCTGGCAACACTTCAATTTCTGGATCAACCAATCCCGTTGGTCTAGCGACTTGCTCAACCACTTGACCTGTGTGTGTATTTTCGTAATCTGCTGGAGTTGCAGAAACAAAAATGGTTTGCCGCATTTTGGTTTCAAATTCAGTAAATTTCAATGGGCGATTATCCATTGCTGAAGGCAGGCGAAAACCAAATTCCACTAACGTATGTTTACGAGATTTATCTCCGTTGTACATCGCATTGAGCTGTCCAATGAGGACATGGCTTTCATCTAAAAACATCAATGCATCATTTGGCAAGTAATCCACCAGGGTTGGCGGAGCCTCGCCCGGCATGGCTCCAGAGAGATGACGAGAGTAATTCTCAATGCCCTTACAAAAACCAAGTTCGTTTAGCATTTCCAAATCAAATCGAGTGCGCTGCTCTAAACGCTGAGCCTCAACTAATTTGCCATCTTTGACGAATTCGTCCAAACGATTACGCAGTTCAATCTTGATGGTTTCAATAGCCTTTAGAACCGTATCACGTGGAGTAACGTAATGTGAACTTGGATAAACCGTAAAACGCGGAATCTTTTGACGAATGCGTCCCGTCAAGGGATCAAAAAACTGCAAGCTTTCAATCTCATCATCAAACAATTCAACACGAACAGCTAACTCATTGTGTTCTGCTGGAAAGATATCAATCGTATCTCCACGCACACGAAATACACCGCGCTTAAAATCGGTTTCGTTGCGGTCATATTGCATTGCAATTAAGCGCATCAAAATATCCCGTTGGCTCATTTTGTCACCAGGACGCAATGTCATCACCATGCTGTGATAGTCGCCCGGGTTACCAATACCGTAAATTGCCGAAACAGTGGCAACAATAATGACGTCGCGTCTCTCTAGCAAACTCTTGGTTGCAGACAAGCGCATTTGCTCAATATGTTCATTGATTGAAGAATCCTTCTCAATAAACAAATCCCGCTGAGGAACATAAGCTTCTGGTTGGTAGTAATCGTAATAACTGACGAAATACTCAACTGCATTTTTCGGAAAAAATTCCCGAAATTCACTATAAAGCTGAGCTGCCAAGGTCTTATTGGGGGCAAAAATGATAGCGGGACGACCAGTCCTGGCAATCACATTGGCCATCGTGAAGGTCTTACCTGAGCCAGTCACGCCCAATAAGGTCTGAAAGGTCAAGCCATCCTCAATCCCAGCTACCAAAGTGTCTATTGCAGCTGGCTGATCCCCTGCAGGAGGGAAAGGCTGATAAAGATGGTACGGAGAGTCAGGGAAATTGACAAACTTAGCCGGATCAAGCTCGTGACCAACCTCACCCAGCGGGTCAGCTACAGGAGTTTTCTTACTTTCTACAACTTGTAAATTTGGGGAAGTTTTAGGCAACTTAGGGGGCATCTCAGCTATCATTTCACATGTGAGATTTCTTCACAGCGATTTTTATATAAACATTGATTTTGCCGTTTTTATTTGAAAATAGCTCAATCTGGCTCGAAAACAAGCCTATTTACCTAAATTTAACTGAATTTAACGTCAATTAACACTCAAATACCCTTTAATCACCCCCCAACTGACTCCAAATGACACTCTTCACATCCGTTCAATTAGCTCCTAAAGACCCTATTTTTGGCCTCACCGAAGCCTATGTCGCCGATCAACGTGCAGACAAGGTCAACTTGGGTGTGGGCGTTTATTACACTGATGAGGGCAAAATCCCCCTTCTTAAAGCGGTTATTCAGGCAGAAGAGGAGTTGGTGGCCAAGCACTCTCCTCGTGGATACATTCCTATTGAAGGCCCAAATCCATATAACCTCGCCGTACAGACTCTTCTTTTTGGCGCTGATTCTTCATTGATCAAAGATAGTCGCGTTGTCACAGCAGAATGTATTGGCGGTACTGGCGCTTTACGTGTAGGCGCTGACTTTATTAAGCGCTTAAATTTGAATGCTCCAGCGGCTATCAGCAATCCAACCTGGGAAAACCATCGCGGTATTTTTGAATCTGCTGGTTTTGATGTGATCGAATATGCCTATTTTGATAGCAAGACCCGTGGAGTTGATTTTGACGGTATGGTGAAATCTTTGGAGTCATTCCCAAAACACACTACAGTTTTGCTGCATGCTTGCTGCCACAACCCAACTGGCGCGGACATGACTGAAGCTCAATGGCGCCAAGTGATTGATATCTGTAAAACGAAAGAACTCATTCCCTTCCTGGATATGGCCTATCAAGGTTTTGCCGATGGTATTGAACAAGATGGCGTTGCTGTGCGTTTGTTTGCTCAATCCGGCATGTCTTTCTTTGTTTCAAGCTCATTCTCTAAATCATTCTCACTTTATGGTGAACGTGTAGGCGCTTTATCGATTGTCACTCAAAGCAAAGATGAGTCAACACGCGTTATGTCTCAGCTCAAACGTGTTATTCGCACAAACTACTCCAATCCTCCGACACACGGCGCTGCGATTGCTGCAGCTGTTCTGAATTCACCAGAACTCAGAAAGCTTTGGGAAGATGAATTAGCGCAAATGCGCGATCGCATTAAATCTATGCGCGAAGCATTAGTTAGTAAATTGGCTGCCGCTGGCGCAAAACAAGATTTTGCATTCATTAACGCTCAGCGCGGAATGTTTTCTTACTCAGGGTTAACGCCAGAGCAAGTTGAGCGTTTACAGAAAGAGGATGCCATTTATGCACTTTCTACCGGCCGTATTTGCGTTGCCGCCCTCAATACCAAGAATATTGATAAGGTAGCTCAAGCAATTGCCCGCGTTTTAGCGTCATAAACGGTTACACTGGTCTTCAGGAGGCGCCATGCTATATCAGTTACATGAATTTCAAAAAGCATTACTTCAGCCGCTGAGCTCATGGGCTCGCGCTGCTTCAGAAGCATTTATCAATACCTCGAATCCAGCTTCAATGGTTCCAGGTTCCGAGCGTCTAGCTGCTAGCTATGAATTACTCTATCGCTTAGGCAAGAACTACAAAAAGCCTCAGTTCGGTATTCGCTCTGTTAATGCTCATGGTCGCGAAGTTGCCATTCATGAAATCACCACTGTAGCTAAGCCTTTCTGTAATTTAATTCGCTTTAAACGCTACTCTGATGACGTTGAAGTCATTAAGAAACTTAAAGACGATCCATCAGTATTAGTAGTTGCGCCACTCTCTGGTCACCACTCAACATTGTTACGCGACACCGTTCGTACTCTCTTGCAGGATCACAAGGTTTACATCACCGATTGGATTGATGCTCGTATTGTTCCTGCTGAAGCTGGTGAGTTTGGCTTGGATGACTACGTTTATTACGTTCAAGACTTCATCCGTTCTATTGGTGCAAAAGATTTACATGTCATTTCTGTTTGCCAGCCAACTGTACCTACTTTGGGCGCAATCTCTTTGATGGCCTCAGCTGGCGAAGCAACACCCGCATCCATGATCATGATGGGTGGTCCAATTGATGCACGAAAATCTCCAACTGCTGTAAATAACTTAGCTGACCAAAAATCATATGAATGGTTTGAAAGTCATGTTATTTATAAAGTACCGCCAAGCTATCCAGGCTCTGGTCGTCGCGTCTATCCAGGATTCTTGCAGCACACTGGCTTTATCGCTATGAACCCTCAAAATCACTTGCAATCCCACTGGGATTATTTCCATAACTTGGTGCGTGGTGACGAGGAAGATGCAGAGTCTCATATCAAGTTCTACGATGAGTACAACGCCGTGTTGGATATGGATGCCAAGTTCTACTTAGATACCATTAAAACTGTTTTCCAAGACTACGCCTTGCCTAATGGCACATGGACAGTAGGTGGTGAGTTAGTGAAACCACAAGATATCAAGAAAACTGCCCTTCTCACTGTTGAGGGTGAATTAGACGACATCTCAGGAAGCGGTCAGACTCGCTCTGCACACGCTCTTTGCGCTGGAATACCTAAAAACGATAAAGACCATTACGAAGTCATGGGAGCAGGTCACTACGGTATTTTTGCTGGTCGTCGCTGGCGTGAAAAAGTATATCCAAAAATCAAAGCCTTTATTCGCGAGCATCAACCTGCACAAAGAAAAACTAAGGCTAGACTTCCTAAATTAGCGGCTAAGTAAATCGAGATAAGTAGTGGTCCACAAGACCACTACTTCTTGCAGCGCTTTATCAAGTAATGATTATTCACCAAGCGACCGAGCTCACCAATCGCTTAGAGGATATTCTTCCTCAGACTCAGTGTACAAAGTGTGGCTATCCTGACTGCCGAGCTTACGCGCAAGCTATGGCAACTGGTGATGTACTCCCCAATCGATGTCCTCCTGGCGGTATTGAAGGAATAATGAGGCTTAGCGAGATTCTTGAGCCCATTTACCCTCAAGATGCATTCGCATTGCACCCCACAATTGATTCGGAATGTGGTGTCGAGCGGCCTAGGCCAGTCGCATTCATCGACCCCAAGAAGTGCATTGGTTGCACTTTATGTATTCAGGCATGTCCTGTTGATGCGATAGTGGGCGCATCAAAGCAAATGCATATTATTCTTGCCGAATGGTGCACTGGATGCGATCTCTGTATACCGCCCTGCCCAGTGGACTGCATCACCATGATTGATGTCACTGGTGATCAATCAGGGTGGAATGCTTGGTCACCTGCATTAGCAAATCTTGCCAGAGAGCGCTACAAAGCGCGAGATGAGAGATTAGAGCGAGAGCATCGAGACAACGAAGAACGTCTCGCTAAAAAGGCTGCGGCTAAATTGATTGCTCTCAATGCAGAGTTACCAAACTCTGAAGTCGCACTAAAAGAGCAAGAGCGCAAACGCGCTATTATTGCTGCAGCTATTGCTCGCGCTCAGCAGAAAAAATGATGAATTTAGAAAAACGTCGCGCATTTTTTGAGCAACTAAAGGCGAATAATCCACATCCGGAAACTGAGCTGGAATACAGCTCTCCATTTGAACTCCTCATCGCCGTACTGCTCTCTGCGCAAGCAACTGACGTGTCGGTCAATAAAGGTACGCGAAAATTATTCAAAATTGCCAACACTCCACAAGCATTGTTGGACCTTGGCGAGGCAGGGGTTAAGCCATATATTCAACACATTGGATTATTCAACTCCAAAGGCAAACATATTCAAGAGACTTGCCGGCTTCTATTAGAAAACCATCATGGAGCAGTTCCCCAAACCCGGGAAGAACTTGAAGCTCTACCAGGCGTCGGTAGAAAGACCGCAAATGTCATCCTCAACACGGCATTTGGTCAGCCTACTATTGCAGTGGATACACATATTTTTAGGGTTTCAAATCGAACAGGGTTAGCACCAGGAAAAGATGTTGTCAAAGTAGAAGAGCAGCTACTCAAACGTGTGCCAAAAGAGTTTTTGCAAGACGCACATCATTGGCTTATCCTGCATGGCAGATATACCTGCAAAGCACGTAATCCAGATTGTGCGCAGTGTATTGTTGAACCACTGTGCAGCTTCAAAGAAAAAACTGGTAAAGGAAAAGTTCGTGGCGATATTTAATCCAACCCGTGAAGAAGTCCGTCGCTTCTTTTGTGATACCTGGAAGAAGAAAACTGAAAATCATATACTGACGCCAATGGAGCTAATGGCAAGTGATTGGATGGAGCAGCACCCCGAATATCATGCGCTCTTAGCAAACCCCGAAGGCGCGCTTGAGCAAGACTATACGCCTGAACGCGGCGAAACAAACCCCTTCCTGCACCTCTCTATGCACCTATCCATTAGTGAGCAGATCTCCATTGATCAGCCCCCAGGAATTCGGGAGATTGCACAAAAACTTACCAAGAAATTAGGTTCTGAACATGAAGCACAACATCAAATGATGGAGTGCCTTGGTCAAGTGATGTGGGAAGCGCAACGTGAAGGCGGGCAGCTTAGCCCCGAGAAATATCTTGAGGCACTTAAAAAGCTATCCTAAGAGCCAGATGATTTAAGCCTCTGGCACTGAACGATATTAGCCAAAGCATCAAGCAGCTACCAGAATTATCTAAAGCAATCCGATCGATTACTTTAATTGGGACGAGTAATGGTGCAGATTTATTTTTGATAACTCTTTGTCCATGCGATAGTGTTACTCTCCAATTTTTTAGGCTGACTTCTAGATGATGCGCCATAGATTAGGTAGCGCTTCTTATCCACTACTTTCAGTCTATATTGGTGCTAAGAAATTGATATGCATTTATTAAATATGAAAAATTTAATAACAAAGGTAGCACTGCTTTTAATCACCGTGCTGTTAGCTGGATTCTGCGAGAGTGGTTGGGCCCAAACTACCGACTACTTCACCCTTATTAATAACTCCAATTGGTACGTACCAGTACCTAATATGCTTGCCTATGGATCTTCAAGCTCTAGCTTTTCAAATCCATTTCCTATAGGTGATCAAACCCTATGGAATGGTCTATTGGTAACATCGCCATCTGGTAGCGCAACCACAACGTTTACCGGTTCTAGTAATGCCACGCTAAAAATAGCAGGGATACCTTCTCCATCACAAAGCACCATGAGTGGTAAGGTCTCGCCTACTGGAGCAATTGCCATTGTTTTCACGCCAACGGGGGGAGGAGCGACCACACTCGGTTTAGGGCAATTTGAAAATATAGGCGGCATTAACGAAATGGAAATGCAAATGATCACAGGGACGAGTTTGTTAGTGACCCATTGGGCATACATGCTTCCCTATAGCCCTAGCACCTTTACCCCACCCCAAGCGACAACGATTCCTGTAAGCAATGCAAACCCGGTCTATAGCTGGACTCCCGGAACGATCTGGAAGATGGTGAGCACCTCTTTATTTGGCAGCACGTCACCAGGAAGATTTGTGATCAATGGATATAACGGTAGCTACTTTACGGGTATAGGTGTTGGCCCTAGCGGTAGCGCAATTGCTTTTACAGAGTTGGGCTCCATTACCCCTCAGGGTAAGGTTCTCTTTGCGACTATCAATAATGGAAGCGCTACTGTAAACGCATCTTACGGAGAAATTACAGGTATAAATTCAACTGCAACGATGACTTTGGCAGGTTATGATGCGGCTACCGCTACCCCTACAGGCTATTACACTTACCTTACTCAAATTGCGCCATACACTGGGGTGGTCTCTACCGCTAATAACCCAGCCGCTGCAGGAGCAGCCAATAGCTTATGGAATATGGCCACTACATCTTTGGGTCTTACCGGAGCAATGGCTCCAGTTTTAACAGCACTTGATAATCTCAACGGCACAGCACAATCAAATGCGATCAGTCAAACCATTCCACTGCTGGCAGGTGCGGGCTCGCAAGCAACAGCTAGCTCACAACGAAGCTTTAGTCAATTTGTGTCAACTCGTCAGAATCATTTATTGGGTAATGGAAACGGCGACGAGATACTGGGGAACCGTGACGTATGGGGCAAGGCTTATGGCGCATGGGGAAATCAGCAAACTTTTGGCAATGTTGCCGGATACTCAAGCAATACTGGCGGACTGATTTTAGGTACGGATTACGTTGTATCACCGCGTACTAATTTAGGTCTTGCGTTTGGAGTCTCAACAAACTCTATCAGCGCCAATAATCCAGGGGCACCAAGCAATCTCAATATCAATAGTTATCAGGTTGGAGCCTATGGTAATTATGCTATTACAAAAGATCTCAATTGGAGCTATCAAGCCAATGGAGCTCTTAATCAAAATACGGGCTCACGCAATATTAATTTTTACGGTGTAACTGCAAATTCAAGTTACAGCAGCTATACCGGACATATTGGAACAGGCTTGCAGCAATACTTTGATGTTGATGATCAAAATCGATTTACGCCATTTGTACATGCAGATTATTTAACAGTTCAATCTAACGCTTACTCAGAATCGAATGCTGGAGCGTTAAATTTAAATGTCAATAATCAAGCATGGAATGAGTTGTATACAACAGCTGGACTTAAATGGGATTATGAGTTTCTTCCCAAAATCAAGCTCTTCACAAATTTAGCTGCGGGCTATAACGTTCTAAATCGAAAGGTATTACTCACATCGAGTTATGCGGGTGGTGGAGATGCCTTTACCACTTATGGATTACAGCTTTCTCCATGGTTATACAGTGGTGGTGTTGGAATTGGGGGAATGCTACAAAAACATCTAGAGCTTAATATTCGATACGATGTTCAAACCTCGACATCTGGCTATTTGAACCAAATAGCTTCAGCAAAACTCAAGTTTTATCTTTAAGCAAGAACTTGTCGAGATTATTTATTAATAAAGGCCTCAAAGAGTTGAGCTGAGAAATAAAGTCAAATCAGATGAGCATTGGCACATATGGTTGCAATACGCTGCCATAGATACTCATTAAGAATGGCATACTAAAAACAAAGTGCCGTCTTAGTCTCTTGCTAGAACTACCTGCTAGGTAGTGGTCTCTAGTGCCGAGGGGCTTTCCACATCCATTATTCCCAATTTTGGTCTATATCGTGACTCCCCTTTTTCCAAGCCACCCACTACAGGATCTTTAATAGGAACTAGCACTGCGACCATTCAAACTATTGGGCTAACGCTAAATAAGCTGTTTTAAGCTACTGGGCATATAAAGCAACATCAATGGACCGTTTATAACAGTCCATTGATGTTGCCACCTATAGGTCAAAAGTCTAAGCAAGGGGCTTTAAGTCAGACTCAATAATCGCTTTAATATTGCCTGAATTTACAGCGTCAACCAAGGATTGATAGTCCTTGGAATTTTGTTCTGCATATTGCAGAGCAAACTGACTAACTGCCTCATCAAATACATCGGACTTTCCTAGGTAACCGGAAATCATTGCTGCGTTACCAGACTTTGCATGTGACCGGGCTAAAGCTTGCCCACAAAACTTGGCATAGCGTTTTAATTTCAAGGGCATTATTTCCTCAAAGGAAATAGAGACTTTCATATCTCTTAATTGCCGAACGAAGAAGTCCCTGCCATTACGACCTCTAACACCACTGACTCGTTAAAAAGAGCCTTAAAGGGGCGCAAAGAGGGCTGCTCGCCAGCTAGCTCACAGCTCCTTAACCAGCGATTGGCTCTTTGGGTAGAGAAATGCGGATTGATTAAGATCCACTTTGCCGTGGCGAAGTCATCTACAACCCAAGCCCCATTGGAAAATTTAGTAGACCAGTGCATTTGCCCTTATTGAGCGATCTCTTGGGGCGGCTTATCTTTTCTGGCAAAAGAAAGGGTAAGCTGATGCAACGGATGGGACAGCGCACGGCTCACCATATCGGTTTTTGCCCCATACTTGCTTAAGAACTCATAGGCACGGACATTTTTTCGCTTGCCTTGTGCGCGCACTTTGCGAATGTGGCCAGCAGCTAACAATTCATCTAAATAGCGATGGGCGGTGATTTCACTAATATCTCCAATCATCTCGATAATTGATTTTGCCTCCATGGGACCGGCAACGGCCAATAAAGAAGTAATCTCTTTTTTCTTTCGCTCTTTCATGGCCTGTCGGTAACAATGATTTTAAGTATTGCGGCTTGGCGCTTTTCTTTCGCGATAGCTATCAGTTGCTTGCGGATTTGCCCAATCATCCCCCGGGATGATTGCCTTGTGTGTATTTGCTCTGGAAGATAGCGCTCTACCGCTTCCAGTGAGCTCACGCCAGCGTACCAAGCGCGCAGAGCAACCAATTGCGCTTCATTGGGAAAATTGGTCATCGGTTCAGCAGGCATCAAAGGGAGTGAATGATTTTTAAGGGTGTTTTCATAAAAGTGAGCTTATTATAATTTAGTATTAGTGCCCATAATTAAGGTTATAGAATTAGCTTTAAATATTTTTCAACTTAATATGCAAAAGTGGTTTGATTGCAATCATAAAAGCAGGCTATTTTGACCTTCCCCTCGTTTTTCACCTGCAATCAGCGTGAGTCATCATGCTACCAGCATCTCCCCTCTTTTCGCCAACCAGTTCTGTAAATATTGCTTAGGGGATTGATAGCCTAGGCTTGAGTGAAGACGTTTACGGTTGTACCGTACTTCAATGTAGTCAAAACAAGTAGTCTTCATTAATTCATGGGTAGTAAAGCGATTGCCTTTTAAATGCTAAGGTTTAATAGTACTTAATCGGCAAACTGAACCACCCCGGGTTTTATAGAGGCCATTCCGTTTAAGCAAGGTCGATACTCTGACCCATCTCGCCCTGTATGCTTTATGTTCATGCGGAAATTGTAGATAATATGAGCAATGCCGCTCGATCGCTTTGGGTATTTTGATTGCTGAATCGCAGTCCAAGGATCATGCGGGCGCAGCGTCCGAGCCATGCGCCTGGTTATTTGATCGCCACCGTAAAGGCATGCAAGTAACGCAGAGAAATTGCTAAGCGAAGTCCTTATTACTGAAGAAATCAAAGCTATCGGTTAGCTACATACTGACACCTGCACCGGCGTTAATATTAATTTGACCGAGTGACTTTGGCGCAAAGAAGTATTGTGGGCAAAAGCTCTTTGCGTTCAATTGCGAATCATGTGCTGAGTGAGGGCCGCCCCAGACTCGCCTCAGAACGGCGAGTCTGGATTACCCAATTGTGTCTCAGCAGCCTTTGCACCTATATGATGTGGCCGATGTTGCTCTAGGAGCGTAAGCAACGCCCTGTGTGCGGTAGATTTGCAAGCATCTTCAGTAATGGTCTGTGAGCGTTCGGGAACGCGCAACCTTGAACCAGGCATACGCCTCGGGTGTCGCGTCATGATTGTGCAAGACCATTTGAACTATCGGGTTGCACCTACCCCCTCTCGAGAATGATAGGTTGCACGGTTACATAGACTTATGAAGCCTATCTTGAGGAATTTAGCAAAGATCGCAAGAAAGCGAAACAAGAAGGGTTCAGCCTCATTATTCCGTCCCAATGGCTTAAGCAATTTGTAGCGCCCCTATCAATGCCGAAAATGGTCGGCGGTACGTGGACTTTGTTTGAGAAGAAGAGGGTGCGCCCAATACATCCCACACAAAGTCAGAGGGATCATCTATAAAAGCCTATTGCTATCCACGCTTACAAAGGTGGGTGGGGTGGTATACCTTAATGCCTGACTAATACTGCTGTTTTGAAGGTCAAGTGGCTGCGCATCTTTTAGGTTGCCGCCATGACCCTCCAGAACCCCAAGAGAAAGCGCCTGCGCAGATAATAAGGGTAGGTCAATACCAAGGTCATATGCCAGCACAGATGGTGAGTGATACGGGAACGCATATGGCAGTAATTCGGGAATTATTTCAGCAAGAAAACTCTGATACTGGACGGAAGTGATGTTAGCATCATTGCGTTCTTTTGTAATTTCTGCCTCAAAGGTGAGTCCAGTATTGGAGTCAATCATGCTATTTAGCAGAGTAGATGGGTATGAGGTATCCAGTGAATTGCCAATAAAAAGATCTTGTCCATAGTGGTATTGAGGGGTGGAATTGTCTGAAAAATTTTCCCCCAGCTCTGAGCACAGCGAAGAAACTGGATCGCCGTAAGTAAGAATATTAATAAAATTGCTACCATCGCCTTGCGATGAGGTGCTAGGCGATGGAATCCCGGTATCATCAAATCCTATACCACCAAGCCCTGTTTGTTGCGCGGTATATTCTGCGAGAATTCCCCCAAGAGAGTGTCCCGTTAAGAAGATTTTGCTAGTCGAGATACCCTCGCTCTTGGCCAGGTTAATGACCTGCGCCGCATACTCAACGGCGTCCTGTTCGGCCGGCGCAACTTGGTTTGCGAAAATGTAACCGTCGGCTTTATACTGATTGCCGAGAAAGGTACTATCTATTTTTATGGCATTTGTATCCATTGTCGTGCCGAAAGTTCCTTCGTAGCTAATAATTAATTGCCCCTCCGATGTCATAAAAGTTTGGGCCATCATCCCATCCTGATAGAATTTACTGCCAATGGATGAATCGCTAACTTGCCTTTGGCCATTTGACATCCACGGGGTCAGGTCTTTCCCTAATGCCCAATGCCCAAGCGTATCGTATAACGAGGGGGCTATATAGTCATCCACAGCGGCATCTAAAAACTGGGCAATGGATGGGGAGGAAAAATCCGTTTGAGTATTGGACGGTTTAGTGACGGACTGCAAGAAGCCTTTAAAATCTGCACCTTCCGCTTTTAGAAAAGTAATAACCGTATTGAAACGGGCTGGATCAGTCGCAGCATCACCAAGCTCTGATGTTTGTGCGTTATCTATTAATTGAGATTTAACTTGAGCCGTCAAATTCAAGACTTGCTTCTTGGTCAAATCTTCCAATACATAATGACCCTGCTTATCTCTAAGCAGTAATTGAGAATAACCAAGTCCTGATGAGTCGAGCATTTGCACCCTGGAAGCCGGCAGCCCATTAATTTGATAGTCGCTCAATTGAGAAACTTCAAGGCTCGTTAGATCATGCGCAATGAAATTTCCTTGTGAATCTTTATCCAATAAT
>Ga0364874_10813_pt1 | contig 12924 bp, 10 predicted proteins | sample ExccelAu500001D4_2_FD_206922 | JGI IMG/M metagenome (GOLD analysis project Ga0364874, IMG submission 206922) | Enriched cells from Trout Bog Lake Hypolimnion, Wisconsin, USA - BchlTB.Aug07.5000.01.D4 | ecosystem: Environmental > Aquatic > Freshwater > Lake > Hypolimnion/Profundal zone | place... | reverse complement strand
CTCACCCAGCGGCCCGACCTCTTCGGCGCGGCGGTGCCCGAGGTGGGGGTCATGGACATGCTGCGCTTCCACAGGTTCACCCTCGGCTGGGGCTGGAAGAGCGACTACGGCAGCAGCGAGACCAGGGAGGGCTTCGACACCCTCATGAAGTACTCGCCCCTGCACACCATCAAGCCCGGCGTGAGCTATCCGCCCACCCTGATTACCACCGGCGACCACGACGACCGCGTGGTGCCCGCCCACAGCCACAAGTTCACGGCCACCCTGCAGGCCGCCCAGGCCGGACCCGCGCCCATCCTCACCCGTATCGAGGTCAGCGCGGGCCACGGCGCCGGCAAGCCCACGGACAAGGCCATCGCCGAGCGGGCCGACGTCCTGGCCTTCCTGGTGAAGAACCTGGGCATGAAGCCCTGAGGATGCCTTGACCTTGTGTTACGAGGTATCCTGAGGGACCGTCCCCAGGAGGCTTCCGCATGACCCCGGCCCCGTTCCGATCCTGCCTGCTGGCCCTCGCCGCCATGGCCCTCCTGGCCCAGGCGCCCCTGACCTATCCCGCCACCCGCAAGGGCGACGTGGTGGAGGACTACCACGGCACCAAGGTGGCCGATCCCTACCGCTGGCTGGAGGACGACCGCTCCCCGGAAACCGCCGCCTGGGTGGAGGCCCAGAACCAAGTGACCCGGGCCTACCTCGCCGGGATCCCCGAGCGGAAGGCCATCGAGGCGAGGCTCACGAAGTTGTGGGACTACGAGAAGTACGGCGCCCCCAGCAAGCGGGGGAAGTTCTACACCTACACCTGCAACACCGGACTCCAGAACCAGGCCGTGCTCTACGTCACGACGGACCTCAAGGACAAGGGCAGGGTGTTGCTGGATCCCAACACCCTCAGCGCCGATGGCATCGTGTCCCTGGGCGGCACGGTGTTCACCGAGGACGGCCGCTTCATGGCCTACTCCCTGTCCAAGGGTGGCGCGGACCTGAACGTGTGGAAGGTGCGGAGTGTGGAAACCGGCCAGGACCTGGCCGACGAACTGCCCCTGGGCCGCAACGGCGTGGGCGGCTGGGCCAAGGATGGCAGCGGCTTCTACTACACCCGCTACCCCCTGCCCAAGGACCGCAGCGCCCTGACCGGCGTCTTCAAGAACCAGCAGCTCTTCTTCCACAGGCTGGGTGAGCCGGTGGCGAAGGATGTCGTGGTCTACGAGCGGCCCGACCAGCCGGACTGGGGCTTCGGCGCCCACGTCACCGATGACGGCCGCTGGCTCGTGATCTACCAGAACCAGGGCACGGATCGCCGCAGCCGCATCTTCCTCAAGGACCTGGCCAGGCCCGACGCCCAGGTTGAGCCCTGGCTGGACAAGTTCGACGCCACCTACCGCGTGGTGGGCAACGACGGCGCCACCTTCTATGTCTTTACCGACCAGGGCGCCGCGCGCGGCCGCCTGGTGGCCATCGAGCGCGGCAGGCCCGAGCCGAAGGACTGGAAGACCCTGATCCCCGAGGCCCCCGGCAGGGACGTGCTGGCGGGCGTGAACCTCGTGGCGAACCGCTTTGCCGCCACCTGGCGTATCGATGCCTTGAATACAGTGCGTCTCTACGACCTGAACGGCAAGCAGGAACGCGAGATCGCCCTGCCGGGCCTGGGCTCCCTCGCTGGCTTCGGCGGCCGCCGCGAGGACACCGAGGCCTTCTACGGGTTCACCAGCTACAACCTTCCCACGACCCTCTATCACTACGACTTCGCCAGCGGCAGGAGCGAGGTCTTCCGCCAGGCCAAGGTGGCCTTCGACCCCGCCGCCTTCGAGGTGAAGGAAGTCTTCTACCCCAGCAAGGACGGCACCAGGATCCCCCTCTTCCTGGCCTACCGGAAGGGCCTCAAGCTCGACGGCCAGAATCCCACCCTGCTTTACGGCTACGGCGGCTTCAACATTTTCGCCAGCCCCCGGTTCAGCCCTGCCACCGTGGCCTGGCTGGAGATGGGCGGTATCTACGCGGAGGCCTGCCTGCGCGGGGGCAGCGAGTACGGCCGCGACTGGTACGACGCAGGCAGGCTGCGCCACAAGCAGAACGTCTTCGACGACTTCATCGCCGCCGCCGAGTGGCTCATCCAGGAGAAGTACACATCCACCCCCAGGCTGGCCATCCACGGCGGCTCCAACGGCGGACTCCTCGTGGGGGCCTGCCTCACCCAGCGGCCCGACCTCTTCGGCGCGGCGCTGCCCGCCGTGGGCGTCATGGACATGCTGCGCTACCACCGGTTCACCATCGGCTGGATGTGGAAGAGCGACTACGACTGCTCCGACGATCCGGACGGCTTCAGGTACCTCATGACCTACAGCCCCCTCCAGAACCTGAAACCCGGCGTGAAGTATCCCCCGACCCTGGTGACCACCGGGGACCACGATGACCGCGTGGTGCCCGCCCACAGCCACAAGTTCATCGCCACCCTCCAGGCCGACCAGGCCGGTCCCGGCCCCGTGCTCACCCGCATCGAGACCAACGCTGGCCACGGCGCCGGCAAGCCCACCGCCAAGCAGATCGCCGAACGCGCCGACGAGTGGGCCTTCCTGGTCAAGAACCTGGCCATGAAGCTGCCCGCCGGGTTCGGCCGGTAGAACTGTAGAGCTCACACGACCCCCCACGGCGCCGCGCGGGGCGGCGGGCGTCGTGGTGAGCTCTCGGTTGATTCCAGCGCCCTCCCAGGGCAAACTGAAAGCTGAGCGCCAACTTAGCTCAGTTGGTAGAGCAGCTGATTCGTAATCAGCAGGTCGCAGGTTCGAATCCTGTAGTTGGCTCCAATCAATACAACACTTACGGCCACCTTGGAAAGTGGCCGTTTTTGTTGTTACCGCATCTTTACCACATCCCGAAAAAGCGGGGGCACGGTGCAAGTCACCGCCGAGGACCAATTTCGGTCCAAGGTTCTAGTCCTGGCAGAGGCACGGCCCCCGCCAGCGCGGCGGTGTATTGGTCCCTTGCTGATCTTCGAGGCTGTCTCTGGCGCTGATGCACTACTGGACGGGATGAAGGCGGGAGGGGTGGTGGTTCTGGCATCGGCTCAAGTGTCCACAGCCGCCGTCGTTCCACATTCCAATGATCCTCGAAGGCGCACATAGCCTTGTGCGGTTCCTTCCCGTAGGAATCAGGCATGGGGTAGGTGAGGACCCGATGGAACTTCGTGGCGAACTGGTAGTAGCACGGGTAGGGATAAGGGCTGTGCAACAGGATCCAGCGTTGCCCATCCACCAAGTAGGCTGATGCCCCGATGTGGAAGCCCTCATGGCATCGCGCACCCAATTCTGTCCTTTGGATCTGGGCCGGATCTCCGGGGTCAAAGGTGTCGGACTGGAAAGGGTGGAGCATGAGCGCCTCAAGGGCACCAAGCATAGGCCGGTAGGTTAGACAGGACAGGTCTAGGCCACTGGCAGGATCAACTCCGGGCCATCGTTGCGGACATTGCCCACGGCACTGCTCACGGGATACGCGGCGATGAGATCGGCAGGGTAGGGCACCAGCAGGGGCTGGACCTCTCGGGTCTGCGCCGATGGGTCCATCCAGAGCCCCCAGGATTCCTTCGGCAGGATCACCGGCATGCGGTTGTGGATCCCGGCAATGAGTTCGTTGGGCTCGGTCGTGATGATGCAGGCACTGACCATGATCTCGCCGTTGGGTCCCTGCCAGTCCTCCATGAGCCCGGCGAAGGCGAAGAGGTTTCCATCGGTGGGGTGGATGTAGAAGGGTTGCTTCGGCTTCCCCTCAGCCTTCCACTCGTAGAACCCGGAGGCCGGGATGATGCAACGCTTCCGGCGGAAGGCCGTGCGGAAGGAGGGCTTCTCCTCCAGGGTCTCAGCTCGGGCATTGATGGGCTTGGAGAAGACGTTCGGGTCCTTGACCCAGCCAGGGATGAGTCCCCAGAAGGCCACGTCAGGCACCAGGTGGCCCTTCTCCGGGCGCACAATGACGATGTACTGCCCCGGTGCGATGTTGTAGCCCTTCTGGATGTGGAACCCATAGGGCACCATGCCGAAGGCTTCGGCCAGGCTCTCAGCGTCAAAGGTGAAGGTGTAGCGGCCACACATGGGAAGCATGATGCCCGGAATCCACATCGGCGGTTCAGAACCACCAGGTGGAGGCCCCGATCATGCCGGAGGACAAGGGCTATCTAGGCTGCCTCGTTCTCAAGGCAGGCTCCCCCATGGGTCCAGAGCCCTTCACGGGTTCCTGGGCCTCCACAAGGTGCCTGATGGATGGATGCACCAAGGGCACCAGGTGGGCTTGGAAAGGTACGATCCGGCCCGCGGCTAGGCTCGCCTCATGGGCAGCCCATCGCCGGGCATCATCCTCAAGCAGGGCCAGCAGGGCATCCCGGTGTTCCCTGATCAGGCCTAGTACTTCGGGCGGCGGTTCACTCTCCCCTGTTAGGCGGAGGCCGCCAGGGCGAAGGGCCAAACGGTAGCCCAACCCTTCCACCTCCACCAAAACATGCTGCGGGGTCACAGTTCCACCGTGAAGGCTTCACCTGAAACAGCCTTGAAGGGCGTTCGGGCTTCGGGCTTCTGAGTGTTGCTATTGCGATTTTCGCTATTTTCGCAATTCTCCCACCCTTTAGCCACTGGATTGGCATGTTCAATAGCAGGATTTGCGGGATTAGCACTAGCAAGCCCCGCAGGGTTCAACAGTGAAGGGTTCAAGGCGATGATTTTTCGCCTGCCTTCCTCGATGCGCTGGACACGGCCAAGTTCCACCAGTTCCATCAGGGCGGTGTCCAACTTAGACCTCTTCCTCAGATTCCAAGGGCCTTTCTGAAGGGCCACCGTGGTAGGCACCTCCTTCAATCCCTTCTGCCGGCAGTAATTCACCAGCCAGGTATCTAGCCGCGCGGCATCCGCCAACCCAGCGGGCAAGGCCAACTCCCCGAAGAACCGCTTAGCCTCGTTTAGGTGCCATTCGGCGATCCGGGAAGCGGATCTGAAGCTACCAATTCCCACCAAGCCCTCGTCACCCTCGAAGGCATGGAACAAGGCAGCCAGCCGAGCGGCATTGTCTGCGATCTTGGAAGCCACATCCCGAATGTCACAGAGCCTTTCCCCGTTGGCCAGATCACGTTCGATCCGATTGTGGAAGGCCACCCATTCCGCCTTTGCCTCTGGTGAGAAAACCAATTGGGTTGGCTTCAAGGCGCCATTTTCGTCAATTGGTGCCGCAAGGTTCAGAAGGGCTTCGATTCGACGATTGAAGGCACCCAAGAAGGGCCAGGTTTCCGGAGGTTCAGTGAAAGGCCTGGATCCCTGGGTTGATTCAGGCCAGGCCACCAGGAACCGCGCCATGAAACCAGACCCACGGGCAAGGGTTCCCGATTGATCGAAGAAGGCCCGCAGGGTTGCCTCTTGGATCTGGAGGGCGATAGACAGGCGGACACCCCGCACCGTGAAGGATTCAGAGGATCGCCGATCCGTAGCAATATCAGCCCCATCCCATAACTGGTTCAGAGTCGCCAAGTTCATCATCACGGATTCGCTCCGCATCCCGTGGGCCCCTAGTACGATCCCGGCTTCACTGGATACCACCCCGCCAGAGGGCCACATCTTCGCCAGACTCCACTTCAACTGTTCGGGTGTCGCATCGCCGTAAATCAGCCTGGCCACTCGTGGCGCTTCTGGTTCATCGTGTTCGAGATCGCACAATTGCCGTTCAAGGGCCTGGGTATCCTTTCCCGCCTTCGCAAGGGCTTGAATCCCACTCTCGATTCCGCTTCGTTTGGCCTTCCATGCACCTAGGGCGGCTTGGTAGTTCTTCACCAAAGGCTTGGAGATCTCAGCCTGTTCGGCCTCGTAATCCTTGATCACTTTGGTGAAGAATCCATCACAGGTGGATTTGCGCTCGCCGGAATCGGCGATAGTCAGCAAGAACAGGCTCACAGGCCCCGCCAGCTTCTCTGCCCGCTTCATGTCGCAATGCGCTTGGGCTGCCAGAGACAGGGCTGCAAGGGCCGAAGATGCCACTAGCGGCACAGGTGCCTGGACGAACCCTTGCACCTCTTGCACCGCGGCGCGGATCACGTCGGGAAGGGAAGCAATAGGGTAGGGATCAGGATCAACCCGAGAGATTAAGGGTTGGGCCTCTGGCCATACCATGGGATCCCGTTCTTCGCTTGCGGGGGATACCCCTACAACCTGGGGAACAGGGAAGGTGAATTCCAGGGAAGCCTTTACCGCTTCAAGGCCGAGCGCCATGTGCAGATCATTGAAGTCCGTTGCCCCTTCAGGCCGATCCTCACCAAATCGAGGAAGGGCGATCCGCGCACCGATAGCCCGGGAGGCTTCTGTTGCCTTTGTTAGTCCAGGGTTCCCCTCGGTGTGGTAATCGTCATCGGCAGCGATCACCAGATCCAGGCTCCGGTATTTCACCCTCAGGGCTTGTGCCACAGGTTGAAGGTTTCCAGCGTCAAAGGCGACGGCAACGGCCTGCCCGGTTGCCTCATGGATGCTAGCAGCGGTAGCGAAGCCTTCCGCCACGTACAGCACGCGGGAAGGCTTCCCGATTCCGAAGTAGCAGCCCCACTTTCGCCCGCCAGGCATGAACAGCTTCCCGCCATCCTGCCCGATGAATTGCAGGGTGTGCAGCTTCCCTTCCACATCCCGCAAGGGCACCACTAGATCACCCTCGCGGTAGCCCGTGGATACGACCCGCGCACCGTGGGCATTGATGCCCTTTCGGGTTAGGTAGAGATGACCGGTGCAGGGCAGGGCAGAATCCCAAACCCTCTTTCCACGTTCCCGGGCCTCTGCCTTCCGGCTCATATTCTCTGCTTCACGCGCCTTCCGCATGGTCTCGGTGTGGGATCGGTGGGCGGTTTCCTCCTCGGGCGTCAGGGTGCGGCCAATATCTGCCCGCCAGTTCTCCCAGCCAGCACCATCCCGCCAGTTTTCAAAGCCACCAGCAGGGATTCCGTCCAGGTGGAGCAGATACCAGATCAAGTTAACCGGCTAAGAGTGAATTCGTTCATAAAGTCACGATGGGTAGATCAAGTTCTTCATGGATTCCATCCCTCACGATGTTCTTCGCTTCTGCGCCCTCCCGGGTATCTGAGGTCGATAGCAGCTTGACGGCTCGTTCCTCAAGGCCCTCCAAGCCATATTCCGAAGCGAGGCGTTCCAGTTCAGTACGGTCTCGATCAGTTTTGGCGCGTTGGGAGATCCGAATAAAGGTTGGGTCTAGGAGGAACTTGTAACGGGATTGGATCTCCAGGCAGTGCCCGAACCTTCGTTCTTGTTCTTCCCACTCCTCGTCAGTCGCCAGGCTGTTCCACATGCCGGGTTCAATCGCATTGAGTTTTGCGATGATGGGACGCCCCTTGCTGGTGACACCACGACCTCTGAAAATCCCCCAGAACTCATTTTCCTGACCAGCGAGGTCATTTAGATCAGATAGCGGCATCAACGGGAGCGCAGTCCGGTTGGTGGTTCCTGATTTTTTGTTCTTCTCAGTGTGAGTGTAGTTACCCAATTCCCGGGTCACCTCCTGCGCGTCCTTCGGGTCTAATCCGTTGAGCAACACAATGGAGTTGACCAGGGCTCGGCGCAGTGTCTCACCGTCACTCTTGCCATAGACGGTCTCAATGCCCGCATAGGTCTGAAAGGCCATCCAGATGCTGAAACCCCTATCGCGGAGTTTGACGGTCGCTTCGATGATCCCGGGGATTCTGCCCGCCGCAATGGCTTCATCGATTAACACCAGACATGGCATTTTCTTGTCAGAGCGCTGTGCCCTAGCCCAAAGCAGGTTCCAGAAGAGCCTGATCGGGATCTTCTGGAGATCGTCTTCAGTTGCCGACATGATGTAGCAGCCTTTCGTGAACACGTCCTCTAGCTCGAAATCTGAGGCGCTGAAGGCGTGCCGAGGCCAACCGCGGAGATAAGGCTGCGTGTTGTTGGAAATTTCGTTAGCGGCGTACTCCATCGCATTCTTTCCTTCAAGTCCGAACATCCAGCCTTCGGGCAATCCAAGGTCCTGAAGGATCCGCGGGAGCTTTCGCCCCGCCACCTCGTCCGCCAACTCGCCCATGTGCTTCCAGCGATCTCGCAGGAGACCCTCAGCCAACAAGGGCTGGGCTGTCTCTTTAATCCAGGAGTTTTCAGATTGCCCATCCTTGGGTGCCGGGATCAGAAGGTTAGCCAAATCGCGCGCACGATCGGCACGCTCGTTTTCCGTCGCGCCTTTCTTGATCTCCCCGATAGGGTCGAAGCGCATACTCGGAAGTCCCTTAGGCTTTTTAGCTGGAATTCCGAACCGGAGCATCTCTGGGCGGAGGTGACGGGCTGGCGTCTCCCCTTTTCCGTCCTGATACAAAATGGGAACTGTAGCTGTCGCGAAGAAGTGGCCGAGGGTGTAGGCGCCCTTGCCGCTACCGGTGGGGCCCAAAAGAATGCCGTGCGACGAGTTCGCAGCTGGGCTTGGAGAGAGCACTGTCCAAGGCGCCTTATAGGTGTCTTCCCATACCCGTTTGCCATTCTGGCTCACACGCATGGGCAGCTTGAAGTAGCCCTTGGGTTCAAAGCGCACTTCGCTTCTTGCCGCCCAGGCTGCACGACCATGCTCGCGATCTCCGACGCTTTCACGGATCCACTTTTTGAAGGCCATGAAGCTGCCGACGACAAGCAAGACGAAGCCACCCAGTGCAGCGGTCCTGCTCTGGTCAACGATCTCAGAGCCTTGGCGGGCTCTGACCACAACCTGGTTAGGTGGAGCTGTAGGCGCCCATTCCGACATGGGGCTCCAGGAGCCCTTCACATAACGATCAAGCCAGGCCTCTCGTTCCCGAAGCAGCTGGGGGCGGTCCGTAGGGACTCGGTTCTCCTGAAGGCGCGCGTTCAGGCTCCATCCATGAGCCAGCGGACCTGGATAGAGCAGGGCGGTATGAGCCACCAGGGCGCCGATGCCCGCAAGTAACACACCGTTGAAGACTGGGCTTTGACCCAATCGCAGCAGGCGGGAGTGGTGGTACGCCCAATCATTCACGGTTTGCCTGGCATTGATCACGTCGTCCTTCTCGTGCTGCGGAAGCTGTTGACCGGTGAAAAGGCGCTTCCAGAAGGGGTCGATCGCAACGCCTTTGATGTATCTCCGGCATACCGAAAGCGCGAAGCGTGACCCGATGGCCGTCGCGGACGCGGCCACCAAGGCGACCTCACAGCCCAGCGCAAGCTGGTGAGTCAAAGGCGATAGGGCGACGAAGGTCCGCCAGGCGGGCTCGATCACTAATCCTGGGGTGATGAAAGACATGGGCACCTCTAGATACTTTAACGGCATAAAACGAATAAAGGATAACAGGAATACCTAACAAAATGCTGCCTCATTTCTTTTGCAATGGCTAAAACCAGCCATCAGAATCTTTTCCCTCATTCAGTTGTGGGTTCTCAACCGAGGTTGCGGATTGAACCCCCTGGTCCTCTCTGGCACTGGCCTAAGACGCTGGTGCGCCACGGCGTCCTTTCCCGCTCTCTACCCGCTACGCGGTTCGTTCCCGGTCCAGTCCTGGGGAGCTTGGCGTCCGGCCTTTGAGTGCCCAGAGCGGCACCAGGAGGTCTTATGAAACGCAGCCTGTTTAGTGAAATTCTCACCGCAGCCGAGACAGTCGGAGTCTATGGGCCCGAAGCATTAACTGATGAGCAGATTGTCGAGGCCATGCTCGACATCCCGAGCCTTCCTCGTGCCGCCGAGGCCACGGGTGAACACGTCCACCACATTCAGCGTTCGGATCGCCCGCCCTTCGGCCAGGGCATCAGATACGAAGTCCATCGCCCATTGCTGGTTGGGCCGCACGGGTGGCTGCAGCGCCTGGCGCGGAGCGCCCTTCATCCGCTTCCGAGTGCGCTTTCTCACCCAGAGGCCCTCCTCGTTGTAGATCCGCTCCACCCGCTTGTGATTCACCATGAATCCCTCCCGCCTCAGCAGCAGATAGAGCCTTGGAGAGCCGAACCGCTTCCGCTCTGCCGCCAGTTCCAGGAGCCGCTTCCGCAACCCTGGGACCTCCTTCCGGCGGCTTCGATACCGGCAAGTGCACCTCGGCATGTCCACCACCTGGCAGGCCCGCCTTTCGCTCACCCGGAAGACCCGCCTCAACGACACCACGGCCTTCCGCAGGTCGGCGGGCCTCAGAATTTTTTTCGAAGGAGGAACCTCAGGGCCTCGATATCCACGTCCCGCTGCCCGAGCATCCGCAGGAGTTTGGCATTCTCGATCTCCAGATGCTTCAGGCGCCGGGCGTCCGAGACCTCCAGGCCCCCGAACTTCGCCTTCCATCGGTAGAAGGTCTGGTCCGAGATCCCGAGCCGGCGGCTGATGTCCGCCGTCTTTGTCCCCGCCTCATGTTCCTTCAGCGCGTGGATGATCTGCTCCTCGCTGAACCGGCTTTTCCTCATGGCTCCTCCTCTGCTTCATTGAGGTGGATTCCACAGAATAATCGGACTAACTTACGGGGAGAACGTCAAATCCTTGATAACCTTGATCCGACACCGACTACATTCCCACGGAAGCGCAAGTGAGGCCTAATCCCTAGCCCAACTTTGGCTCCGCCTGCATTGCCTTTCTTTCATTCTCTCATTTCCTCTTCCTCGGCTTTGCCTAATGTCACCATGCAGGCGTGGCGAGTTAGGTTCTTGCGTTAGGCCGCACACACCATGATCCCTGCAAAAACAATAAAATCCATCCGCCAAGGGCTCTGGGAGAATTCAAAGGACTCGATTCGCCACTCATTGGAGCACTTCAGAGAAGTCGCAATCACCAAGGATGACAAAGCCCACCACCAAAAATGGGCCATTTTAAGCGTTCACCAAGCCGCTGAAGCCTTTTGCAACATCCTGCTACTTGAAGGAAGTCCAGAATCTATTGAGAAAGACGGAGCACTTCGATTTCCGAGTCTTCGTTTTACAATCGACCGATTGCTAGCTGATACCGCCAAGTTTAAATTGTCGCTCGGTGAACAGCGGTTGATCCAAATTCTCAAGGAGCTTCCTGAGGTCAGAGATCAATTGATGCATCGGCCTCTTCCTAATGCCCTTGATCATTCGGTCGCCGCCATCTCGTTGCTTGGCCTTCTTCGATTCTCGCGCAACCGGATCGGGGAGCCTGCATCAAGGTTCGAATACGATTCTCCCAGAATTGAGGCCGATGTTTTTTCGACCATTCCCTATAAACGTGTAGAAGGGTACTGCCGTCTTGCTGAAGAACTTCTTCGAGAAGAGTACCCCGCGCATAGCCTAGGATTCTGTGGGAACTGCGGAACCCATTCAATTCTGTCCGGACATTGTGAGATCTGTTTTGAAGAGATGGGCTGGTTTGATTGCCTCGTCTGTGGCGAGGGAAACTACTACGCTGCATGGGAATTGCTCCTGAATCCGACAAAAGAGTTTGAATGCTCTGCCTGCGGAAAAATCAACCAGACTTAACCCTCGTGCCAACCATTTCAGCCTCGGCCACTTTCCCACCCCAGAAAGGGTACAGAATGCGCGAAAACTTCCTCTTTGCCTTTCTTGGCATAGTTGCAGGTTGGCTGGTCAACCAAGTCTATGCACGCCATTCAAGTAAGGAATTGCGGGATCAATACGCATCTGTGATTCAAACCCTCGCGGCTCAAACAAAATATCTCGAATACATCGCACAGCAAATTGAGCCAACACACCCTTTGATCGCAGAAGAAATTAAGCAATCCGTGAAAACAGGCATTGTTCCTGAATTCCAGCTTGGTGCGTACTCGGATGGGGAATCCTGCCCTAACTGTAAAACCGGTAAAGTCCATTTCATGAAATTCGGTCGGGGGCCACTTGGGATCGCAAATGCTTGGTTTGGTTGCGATACTTGCAATTATCAATTCCAAACACAAGAATCTGCTGGTGATTGACTAGCCTAGCCATTGTCACCTTGCCAGAATGCTAATGATTGTAGAAAAACACTTCTGATGTGATGCGTCAGAACCAGTCCGTCACTGAACCCCGAGTGCTTTGAATACGGCATCTTGGGGGTCCGCGTAGAAGGCAGTCTGGAACTTGGCGAATAGTTCACCTGGGATCGTCGGAATGTCTCTGACACTGGCCATGGGCAGGAGAATACGCTTGGCCCCGGCGTCGAATGCGACCTGGAGGGATTCGGCAAGGTTTTCGACGGGGATGATGCTGCCGCCCAGACTCATGCTCCCAAGGATGACCATCTGAGCCTGGACAGGCTTTGCCAGAATTCCTGAGCAAAGCGCGACAAAGGAGGCAAGGGTCACGGCATCTGAAGGGCCGGTGTTGTGCAACTCCACAAAGTGAAGGTGGTAGTCGTGATCGCCCGCCTTGGCCGAGGCACTGACATTGCTGGCGTGGGCCTTGAAGTATTCACAGCCGACTTTCACGGCCTCCTTGGCGGCGGCATTGGATCCTAGTCCTGAACTCTTCAGCGAGCCCGAGCCGGAGGTGACCTGAGTCTCCAACCGATAGAGGCCGAGGTGTCCGCTGCTTCCCGTGGCAACGGTGTGCAGCACTCCAGGATTCATGGGGCCATCAGGAATCAGGCTGCCACCACCCTGCTCAGGAACACTGATGTAGCGCTCTTCTCCCAGTTCCAGGTCCAAATAGCTGAAGTGAACATCGAAGAACTCCATGCCTCCGATTTTCTTGAGTTGCTCCTTGACCCGACGGCGGGTTACAAGGGCGTATTCCAGGCATTTCCGAACAGCCTCCTTGGTGTAGTCCTCAGCGGGATAGAGGAGCTTCAGGAGGCCGGACACAGTGTGTTTCACGGCGATGGTGTCGCGCTGGTTCAGATCCCGTCCCAGTTTGAAATACTTTCCAATGGCATCCGAGAAGTTGCGCTTACGCATCTCTCGCATGAACTCCGCCAGGTAGTCCGTGATGAGACCGTACTGGTTCGTAAAGAACTCAGGCC
>Ga0364874_10812_pt1 | contig 12940 bp, 14 predicted proteins | sample ExccelAu500001D4_2_FD_206922 | JGI IMG/M metagenome (GOLD analysis project Ga0364874, IMG submission 206922) | Enriched cells from Trout Bog Lake Hypolimnion, Wisconsin, USA - BchlTB.Aug07.5000.01.D4 | ecosystem: Environmental > Aquatic > Freshwater > Lake > Hypolimnion/Profundal zone | place... | reverse complement strand
GATAAAAATCCAGGTTTCGCTCCCGTACAGAAAGTGTTTTTCCGATCTGATCATATGTGTTCTTTCGTAAATTATTGATATTAAGGTCTCCATCATGGCTGATAAATGGCACTACAGGTACACCTTGAAACAGGGAATCAACATTTTGAGCATTGACCTTGCAGATTGTTAACGCTGAAATCAGCAATAAAAAAAAAGACCGCATTTGTAAAAAGGAATTGAATTCTAAATTGTTAATGTTGATCATATTTCCGGAAATTCTGCAACCGCTGCAAAATGCATGGAGGGGAAACATTTGCCATTGGTCAAAACTATAAAAAAATCCAATTACATCCTTGCCGGTTTTTGCAGAATCAGGCATAATATTTAATTAATGCTATGAAACATACAATTAATTTTACTGAGTTTCCGTTGTAATTTCATTCTTTATTGTGTCATGATATTAGCTTTGGATCAAAATTATGAGCCATAATATTTCTCTATCTGTAAACCTTATTTATAAAAACCATTAAAAATTCCATGAGATTTAAATTCTTTTTATCCATGCTTGCTGTTGGCATACAGGCATGTTCAAATCAGGTACATGATACAGGGTCAATAAATCAACTTACGAAAAAAGTAGACAGCCTAAACCGGTTTATTCAAAAAATGAAACCTGGCCTGGGAGAACTTATGAGCGGCATTCAGCTGCACCATGAAAAACTCTGGTTTGCGGGAACAAATTCTAACTGGAAACTGGCAGATTTTGAACTGGGAGAAATAAAAGAAACCCTGGAGCAGGCAAAAGAAATTGAAATGGACAGACCTGAAACGAAAGACCTTGCTATGCTATCCAATCCTATTGAAGCCCTGAATCAGGATATAAAAAACAAGGACCTTGCAGCCTTTAAAACTGATTATTCCAGTCTTACAAATACATGTAATACTTGCCACAGCGCAAATCATTTTGAATTTAATATCCTTAAAATTCCTGCCATCCCACCTGTTTCAGACCAGGAATTTGCACCTCGGCAGGAGAAGTAAAAAGTAAAATTTGAATCTTATTATCGCTCAATTACATCATCCTGGCATCCTGATATACCAAAAATCACTAAATTTGCAGCTTTATTTGACTTATTATGGCGCAAACTGCGGAAAAGATATCCAAAGCGGAACAATCAAATGGCAAGCTTAAATCCATTAATGGCTTTTCGGCTGATACATACCTGTTATGGTATGAAAAGATGCTCTTAATGCGTCGTTTTGAAGAGAAATGTGCCCAATTCTACGGGCAGTCCATAAGAGGTTTCTTACATCTTTACATTGGCCAGGAAGCTATAGCGGGCGGTATGATGACGGCCATACAGGATGGCGATAAGGTGATCACAGCCTATAGGGATCATGCGCATGCAATTGCTATGGGCATTCCGGCAAAGGAAGTAATGGCAGAATTATTTGGAAAATCGACAGGATGCTCAGGAGGCAGGGGTGGATCGATGCATATGTTCTCAAAAGAACATCATTTTTATGGGGGACACGGTATAGTTGGGGCACAGATCCCTCTTGGAGCAGGAATTGCTTTTGCTGAGAAATACAAAAAAACGAATAACATCTGTCTTTGTTTTATGGGCGACGGTGCTGTAAGACAGGGAGCCCTTCATGAAACATTTACACTGGCAATGCTCTGGAAGCTGCCTGTTGTCTTTATCTGCGAAAATAATGAATATGGAATGGGCACGGCTGTTGAACGAACAACCAATGTACCCGACCTTTACAAAATAGGCGCCGCGTATGATATGCCATCTTTCCAGGTAAATGGAATGGAATGCGAAGCCGTGCATAATGCCATATCGGACGCTGCAGCCCGTGCCAGACAATTTACCCCCACTTTTCTTGAAATAAAGACCTACCGCTACAAAGGGCATTCAATGAGTGATCCTGCAAAATACCGTTCGCGGGAGGAATTGGATGAATATAAGGCAAAAGATCCGATTGATCATGTGCTCCATACCATTCAAAACAATGGTTTTGCCGATGAAGCGCAGTTATCAGCTATTGCTGAAAAAATTAAAAATGAGGTAGATGAAGCCGTAACCTTTGCAGAGCAATCTCCACTGCCCAATGAATCTGATATTTACAAACATAATTACCATCAACAGGATTATCCTTTCCTGAATGATTGATAATTGCAATATATTTCTAAATTTGCTGTTCCTTTTTTAAATACGACATGGAAAATACGGAAAAACCTGAAAATAGTCTTGAAAATACAGAAGTGATCGCGGAACAAGTCCGCAATATTCCTTCTAATAAGCCTGCTGCCTTTTCATTTGCTGATTTTTTTGAAAAGAATCGGAAGATGGTTATTTATGGCGGCATCGGCCTCGGCGTACTTATTGTTGGGGCAATAGCCTACTTCTATTATAACAGTGGCAGAGAAGAAGAAGCGCAAAAGGCTTTTTTCAGAGCTGAACGCTATTATGAAATGGATTCTGTTAAACTGGCTCTAAAAGGCGATGGCTATGCCACAGGCATGGAAGAAGTAGCAGACGAATACGGCAGTACCAAAGCAGGTCAGAATGCGCATTATTATATTGGAATGACCAAACTTCGTGAAGGCAAATATCAGGAAGCTATTGATAACCTTCAGGATTTTCATCTCAAAAGCCCTATTGTTTATCCACTTGCCCTGGGCGGTATTGCTGATGCTTATTCACAGTTAAAAGATTATGAATCAGCTGCTAAATACTACATGAAAGCTGCAGAATTCAGTGATAATGATTTCACTTCACCTAAGTTTTATAAAAAAGCAGGACTGGTTTATGAAAAACTTGGTGATTTTGGGAAAGCACAGGAGGTATATCAAAAGGTAAAAGATAAATATCCAAACACCTATGTTGCAAGAGATATAGATAAATGGATACAAAGAGCCCGTGCTGAAAACGGATTTAAAGACTAGTCTTTCTCTTATTTACTAAATCTTATTGTTATGTCGTCCGACCAACCCTTATCTGTCCTTCCATTTACACTAAACGACAGTGCAAAAAAGAAAAAAGCCGGAATAGTTGTTTCAGGCTGGCACAAGGAAATTACCGATGTGCTTGCAGAATCAGCAAAACAGACGCTTATTAGTGCCGGCATGGAAGCCGAAAATATTATTATTCAATATGTACCAGGCTCTTTCGAGCTTCCTTTAGGTGCTCAGTTTTTGTTTGAATACGAAAAAGCCGATCTGGTTATTGCCATAGGTTGCATCATCAAAGGAGAAACACCTCATTTTCATTATATATCAGAGGCTGTAACGTTAACCCTTATTCAACTTCAGGCTCGTTCTAACCACCCTGTGGGCTTTGGTGTTCTTACAGTTGATTCTTTAGACCAGGCACATGAAAGAGCAGGAGGCAAACATGGCAATAAAGGCGAAGAAGCAGCCAATGCAGCACTTTATATGCTTTCTATGCGCGAAGACATGCGCAAACAGGGAACCAAAAACAGCATTGGTTTTGGTGCAGGCAGTCGCGAATAATACCGGCATTTTCTCAAGATCCTGATCTTCTTCTTATCCGATCACCGCATCCATTTCTATTTCAACCAGAAATTCCGGATGTATCAAAGCTTTTACTTCCACCATGGTAGTAGCAGGTTTTATAGTTCCGAAAAATTCGCCATGTACTTTGCCCACAGCTTCCCATTGACTAATATCTTTCACAAACAACCGTGTAGGCACCACATTCTCCAGTGAAGCTCCGGCTGTTTTAAGATATTTTTCAATTTTTAAAATTATAAACCGGGTCTGGGTATATACATCGCCGGCGCCAACGATTACACCCTCATCATCTATTGCTACGGTGCCTGAAATATAAATCATGTTCCCTGCCCGTACCATGCGGCTGTATCCAACAATTTCTTCCCATTTTGCCCCACCCGGGTAATTTTTCCTTTGTATCATTTTACAACTTCTACGCCTTTCCAGAAGGCTACATAATTCTCAATCTGTTTTGCGGCAGGTTTTGTATCAGGATAATACCAGGCAGCATCCTTATTTTCAGCCCCATTAACATTTATGGTATAATAGGACGCAAGGCCCTTCCAGGGACAAACCGTATTGGTATCAGATGGCACGTAAAAACTTTGATTGATGCTATCGGCAGGGAAATAATGGTTCCCTTCAACGATTATTGTTTTATCACTTTCGGCAATGATTTCTTTATTCCAGATGGCTTTCATTATTTATAAAAATATTTTTTTCAGAAAATTAATTAACCAGATTTCAAATATAAGATATAATCAGGGATCAGATATGAGTATAAATAACAATAAAAGGTGGAATTTTCGTTATTTTGCAACTGAATTAAAAAACAAAAACATGAGCCTTACAGATAATGTGAATGAAGGTATTAAAACTGCCATGAAAGCCAAAGATGAGCCGTCACTCAGGGCCTACAGGGCTATAAAAGCTGCATTGCTGCTTGCCAAAACTGATAAGAGTGATTCGGAAATTGATCAGGATGCAGAAATTAAGATGCTTCAAAAGCTTGTAAAACAACGCAAGGAATCCATTGAAATTTATATCAAACAGGACAGGGCCGATCTTGCGAAAGCTGAAGAGGAAGAACTCAGCATCATAGAATCCTTTTTGCCAAAACAAATGAGCGAAGCAGAGGTACGCAATATCATTGCCGGGATTGTAAGCGAAAACAATCTATCCGGAGCTCAAAACATAGGCAAACTGATGCCTCTGGCCATGAAAGCCCTTGCAGGCAAAGCAGATGGAAAACTGATTTCTACTATCGCAAAAGAATTGCTCGGGTAAAAATCAGGCATGAATACCATAGACCTTATTCTGATTTTACCTTTAGCTCTGGCCATTATTTCCGGCTTCAGAAAAGGTTTTATCATTGAAATAGCTTCTTTTCTTGCATTCGTTATTGCCATTATTGCATGCCTCAAGCTTACCCATAAACTGATGGAACTTATTGTTCCTTATATCGGAAATTCAAAATGGCTGCCATTTGTGAGCTACCTGGTGGTATTTGTTCTTGTATATCTTCTTGTGGTTTGGATCGGAAAAATGCTTGAAAGTGTTATCAAAATTATCCAGCTTGGCACCATTAACAGATTATTTGGCATCCTTTTCAGCCTATTGAAGATGTGTTTTTTTATTAGCCTGTTCTTCTGGCTGGCCGATATGGTACATCTCATTCCAAAGCAAAGTGAAAGCCAATCAGTAGTTTATAAAGCAATTCATAATTTTGCACCATCATTTTTCGCCTGGGTTTCCGATTCGCTGCCTTGGGTGAAAGGTGAAATAGCAGAAATTGAAAAATTTTTTGGGAACCTTGCAAAATAGCTCTGATTTTCAGGAATATGTATCATAATCCATTGCGCTATAAATCACTAATTTTGCTCCAGGTATTCAATATTTCAAATCTTGACTGAGATCAAACAAAACTTTTCGCTTAAGGCATACAATAGTTTCGGTATTGATGTTATTGCCACGCAGTTTTTAGAGATCAACACGATAGACGATCTCGTTTCATTTCCGGCGCTTCGATCTTCACCAAGACCCAAAATACTGATTCTCGGTGGTGGCAGCAATGTCCTGTTTATCAATGATTTTAACGGATTGGTTCTGAAGAACAATCTTAAGGGAATAGCGATTGTCAAAGAAACCGAAACAGAAGTCTGGATCAAAGCTGCCTCAGGTGAAATATGGAACGAACTTGTGGAATACTGTGTGTCAAAAAATTATGGAGGTATCGAAAATCTTTCGCTCATACCCGGCACTGTTGGCGCAGCCCCCATGCAGAATATCGGAGCCTACGGGGCAGAACTCAAAGATGTTTTCGATGCGCTGGAGGCTGTAAACCTGAATGATCTGAAAACATATACTTTTAACTATGAACAGTGTCGCTTTGGATACCGCGAAAGTGTATTTAAGCATGAGCTTAAGGATCAATATTTTATAAGTTCAGTAACCATAAGGTTGCAGAAATTTCCAAAGATAAATTCTTCATATGGGCAGATACAGCACGAGCTTGACAAAGAAGGTGTTACCAATCCCGGGATTGCAGATATCAGTCGGATTGTTTGTCAGATAAGAAAAAGCAAACTTCCTGACCCGGCCGTTATTGGAAATGCAGGGAGTTTTTTCAAAAATCCGGAAATTACTCAAGCGCAATATATTGAATTAAAAAAAATATGGCCTGAAATGCCGGGATACCAAACAGAGAAAGGCATTAAAGTCCCTGCTGCCTGGCTTATAGAAAGTTGCGGATGGAAAGGACGCCGCATAGGCGAAACAGGAACGCATGTAGAACATGCATTGGTTCTTGTAAACTACGGACATGCAAAAGGTGCAGAAGTAAAAGCGCTTGCTTTGGAGATCATTAAATCCGTCAAAGATAAGTTTGGAGTAGAACTTAATACAGAGGTGAATATCGTATAAACGTATTAATCGTTAAGCACTATTGATCATTGATTATTGATCATTGATTATTTTTCCCGCTCTTGCTTGGTTTTTCACCAACAAGCCCTCCCTACTGCTGTAGCATCACCGTGCCTTTTTTAATGATTATATTCCCATTGAAATCTTCGGCTTTGATGAAATAAATATAAATGCCGTTTGGTGAAACCTGGCCTTTAAAACTCCCGTCCCATCCGGCCTCACCCCGACCCTCTCCCAATGGAGAGGGAGAAAGAGAGGACGATTGTGACGTGAATACCTTTTCTCCCCAGCGGTTGATGATGGTCATGGAATAAGATTTGATACCTGAAAAAACAGGTGCAAAAACATCATTCAAAGTATCACCATTGGGGGTAAAAATATTTGGGATAAAAATCTGTGGCGAATTCCCAAAGCAAAATATATTGCTGTAAGATATGGGAAAAGTGTCATTCCGCAATGTTCGAACCCGGTAACATTCCCCATAAATATCCCTGGCAGTCAGGGATGTATCCTGGTAAGAAGTATCTTTAGCGCTGCCAATAATTTTATAAGTTGCATCAGGATCCTGCCTTAATATTTGATAATTGCTTGCCCAGCCCGGCCAGTCTTTATAAGCTGTCCATGCGAGTTGTGGTAATAGATTACTGTTCTCAAACCCTGATAATTTTATCGTTTTGCCGATCCTGCCATGACCTGTAAAGTGTCCACATCCATCCTGCGCCTTTACATAATAGCTATATGAATGATGTGCAGGGTCCAGGCCATTGTCCTGATAAGTTGTATTTGCTGTCTGCCCTGCCAGAACTGCAGATGCACTATCATTGTCAGCATATCTATAGAGGGAATAACCTGTGGCGCCGGGATATGGAAGCCATTGTACATCAACAATGTTACTTGCTTGTGAAGACAAATTAGTATCTACCGACGCGACATAAATATCCGTTTTTTCGCTATCGTTAAATACAGGTGTAACATTGATCAATACCGAATCCTCTGTCACACAACCTGTAGTACCTGTCAGGTATTGATGAACCATGTACAATCCGGGCTTTGAAAATGTATAACTAAATAATGGTGATAGAAGGGAATCCCCCTTTACAAAGGGGGCCAGGGGGATTTTTTTTATCACATACACCCACCTCATCACCGTACCCACACTCCCATCCGTTACATTGACTGAAAGCGGCGCACAGCCAACAGTATCCGATACCGAAAACCCAGGTTTAGGCGCAGGGATGATTACAACCTTTTTTTGCGAAACAAAAGTATCTGTACATAGCCCATTGCCATATACCAGTTTTACAGTATATGTTCCACTTTGCGTATAGACATGGCTGACGACAGGACGTTTGGTTTGAGAATATGTTAAAGGTGAGGAATGATCTCCAAAATCCCAATACCAGCTTTGCCCGATAGCTGCATTTATGGTATCTGCATGGCTGGTATCTGAAAAATTGAATTGCACATACTGGCAGCCCTGGGTATCTGCTGCCGAAAAGCCTCCGACGGGAGAACCTGGCACTGTGAAGGTGTCCTGGAGGGTATTGGTACAGCCACCGGATTTTATGGCAAGCAGGGTGATGATATACCTGCCTTTATGCGGAAACCTGTAGTTCAGGTCTTTTGTGGTAGCAATGAGCTTGCCAATAGTTGTATCTGAAGTGTCTTTTGCATACCATTGAAACTGTGTATAAACAGGATTAGATTTGTTTTTAAGCGAAAGTTGGCAGGCTGCATTTTGATTTATAAAGCCGATGCTATCTGAAGAGAATTTGGCAATGACACTTGTACCATTATTGGAACTCGGATTGCTAACATTCAAGCCGTTAAAATGCAGGGAATCATAGTATGTTAATCCTGCAAAAAAATTATCGCAGCCATCCTCAATATTGGCAGTGATACCATTTACGTTTGAACGGCTTGTATTCCTGATCCAAAGCACTTGGCCATTTTGTGTAATTTTGGCTATAAAAAAATTATTGCTTGTGTCTGAAGATGCATTTTGAGGTGATTGGCCACCAAGCGTAAAAGGCCTATTATAGTTACCGCTGATATAAATATAGTTTGTCTTGAGATTTACATTTATCTGTTGAATGTTTGGATTAGCTGAAAATAAAGACCATTGTACATTAAAGTTTGAATCCAATTTGAATATAAAACCAATATTTCCCCCCGAAGTATTTGTGTAAACCGTTCTGTTTAAGGTAAAAGTTGCGGTCGAATACCCGGTAACATATACATTATTAAAGGCATCAGTAGCCACACTTGAAAGGTCAACACTTTGTGAGGTACTGTCAAAAATAAGTCTTTTTACCAACTGGCCATTCCAGTTATATTTATCAAGAACAGAATGAAGAGAAAGGTTAGCAGGGAATTGTGAAACACAATATAAATCACGCGATTTGTCAATGGTTATGTACTCGCTATAGAAAGCAATATTGGTATTAATCCATGACAAATGCCCACTGCTATCAAACTTTACAAGGCAAGTGGTATTATTTGTAAAACTCAGCTTCACCGTATCAAAGATCGCGTAGCCAGGATACATTTGCGTTTGAAAATAAATATTCTCATCCGCATCAATACTAAAGTCAATGATACCGAAATAATTATTCGTAGTATGATAATCAATATATTTACGTATCCAAATCAGGTGCCCGTTTGAGTCGCATTTGCCTATGAAATACCATGAATTCTGAGGTGGGGGGTTTGGCAACAGAAATGGTTGCGCATTTGTAACATACCTTAATGTTCCAGAAAAAAAATAGTCTCCTTTATTCCCAATCTCAATATGAGTGATAACTTCCAGTTCATTAGCCCCGTTTAAAAACCAGATCATCCGTCCGGAGGTGTCAAATTTGGCCAGAAAACCTGAGTTGGCATTGGGAAGCTGTTTCCCATTCAGCGTGGTTCCTTGATCATAACTACCGCACGCGATAAGGTTACCTTCCTTGTCAGCTTTCATATCCCAAATAACTGTAGCTGAGTTTTTTATTTTGTTTTTGAAAACATCTGCCCAAGTCAATGACTGAGCATGCAAAGGAATCATATGTGCCGCTAACAAGAATAATAATATAAATAAAGGTTTCATTGCAAAAAGGTCTCGGGTTTTAAAACCTGTGGCAGAACAATGGCGAATTAATCTATGGTAAAGTTAAGTAAAAAGGAGACGCTAAAAAAACTACGTCTCCCTTTTTTGAAACATTTTAAGGATTAGCAACCACAAATTTGCCGGTCAACTTATTATTAGTTGTTGTAAGAGTATAATAATAAAGCCCCGGTTTTAACCCGTTTGCATTCAGTGTCAGCTCTGTCTGAATACAATTGAGCGGAATTGTTTCAATATTGCGCCCCAATCCATCAAAAATATCCAGTTTTGCATTGCCATCGCTTGCCGGGATTGAGTAAAGGATTACAGCATAGCTTAAGAAAGGGTTCGGAAAAATGCTAAGGATTAAATGACCATGCGCTTCTGGATTTTGAGCGGTCAGTTCATTATCCTGCACCATGGCATTCCCATATATGTCTCTTCGAATATAAGGCGAGGAAGGCATTACCACTAAATCCCTGCGCAGCAATATATTGAATTAAAAAAAATATGGCCTGAAATGCCGGGATACCAAACAGAGAAAGGCATTAAAGTCCCTGCTGCCTGGCTTATAGAAAGTTGCGGATGGAAAGGCAAACGCATTGGAGAAACCGGTTCACACAAGGATCAGGCACTTGTCCTTGTCAATTATGGTAAAGCCACAGGTACAGAAATCAGGAACCTTTCCCTCGAAATTCAAAAATCTGTCCTGGATAAGTTCAGTATCGAAATTCAGACAGAAGTGAACATCATTTAAGCCTCGGTGCGCAAAATCAAATTCTTGATCTACAAATAGTAAAAGAACTTATCCTGTCTATACCAATCCCTGGTCTATCATAGAATCAGCCACTTTTATAAAGCCTCCGATGTTTGCTCCCTGCTGGTAATTTCCGGGATGGCCATAGGCAGCGGCCATATTCAGGCATGTACTGTGAATATTTTTCATGATGTCTTTCAGGTGCGCGTCCACTTCGTCACGGGTCCAGCTCATTCTGATACTGTTCTGGCTCATTTCCAGTCCTGAGGTGGCCACTCCACCTGCATTTGATGCCTTTCCCGGTGCATATAGAACCTTGTTATCATGCAGTATTTCAATGGCTTCATTGGTGCAAGGCATGTTGGCACCTTCAGCTACCAGTTTCACACCTCCCTTCACAAGGTTAGAAGCATCTGCCTTATTTATTTCATTTTGTGTGGCACATGGAAAGGCACAATCAGCCTTATGAGACCATAAAGGATTAAATGCAGCTCCCGAAGGCGTTTCAGTATATACTGCATTTTTATATATCGCTGTATACTCGGAAATTCTGCCCCGGCGTTCATTTTTCAACGCCATGATAAACGCAAGTTTTTCCGGGCTGATGCCTTCTTCATCAAATATATATCCATTTGAATCTGATGCCGTTACAACTTTAGCGCCCAATTGGATCAGTTTTTCAATGGCATATTGAGCCACGTTTCCGGAGCCGGATACCAGACATGTTTTTCCTTTAATAGTATCCCCGCTGTGCTCCATCATTTCGCTGGCAAAATATACGGCGCCATATCCTGTCGCTTCAGGCCTGATGAGCGAGCCGCCCCAGTTGATTCCTTTTCCGGTAAGTACTCCGGTAAATTCATTGCGTAGTCGTTTGTATTGACCGAACAAAAATCCGATCTCACGTCCACCAACCCCAATATCTCCTGCCGGTACATCTGTGTTCGGACCAATATGACGGGATAATTCCGTCATAAAACTCTGGCAAAAACGCATCACTTCACCGTCTGATTTTCCCTTAGGGTCAAAATCCGATCCTCCCTTACCACCGCCCATGGGCAATCCGGTAAGGCTGTTTTTGAAAACCTGTTCAAATGCAAGAAATTTCAGGATAGATAAGTTTACAGAAGGATGGAAACGTAAACCTCCTTTATAGGGGCCAATGGCACTATTCATTTCAATACGGAAACCGCGGTTCACCTGTATTTCGCCTTTATCGTCTACCCAGGGAACACGAAACATGATAACTCTTTCAGGCTCTGAGATCCGCTCCAGAATCTTTTCCTTACGATATTTAGGATTTTTGTCCATTACGGGTTTTACACTTTCGTAAAACTCTGTGGCGGCTTGTAAAAATTCTTTTTCGTTAGGGTTTTTAGCAGTCAATGAATCCAGAAAATCGGCCATAGTTCCTTAATTTTTTGTGTTTTATATTTTTTCCAGTAAAATATGCGCTGCGAAAATACTAAAATTATCAGGTGAATTGATTTTTAATGATAAAAGCTTGACCTGACTTAATTTCACGCAGCAGAACTGAAATATAAGCATCAATATAGCTTTCCTCCTGGCCTTGCCGATGCTATATCCGGTGTTATTAATATGACTTCTCCGTTTTCATCCGGTACGCCCAGGGTAAGCACCTCTGAAATAAACGGACCAATCTGCCTTGGAGGTAAATTTATAATTCCCAGAATAAGTTTTCCGGATAATTCCTCAACCTGGTAATGCTTCGTAATTTGAGCCGATGATTTTTTCAGTCCGATATCCGCGCCAAAATCAATAATGAGTTTATAGGCAGGTTTTCTTGCTTCCGGGAAATTTTCAGCCGATACAATTTGCCCGACCCTGATATCCAGTTTTTCAAAATCTATTATTGTCGTCATCCTCCAAAATTAATATAAATGAACAATAAGGCCTGACCCATGTTTTGCTTAGAATTCAGGTATGATTTTTGAAAACTTATTTCTTTGAATCATCGTTAAGGAGAAAAACCATATTGCACGATTTTTATACTAAGATTAATAAAATTTATATCGCCTTCATAATTTTGTATTTATAAGTAAAAAGCCATTTTGTAAAAATTTTCAAGTCCTAACTGAATAAAATATGGGAATACAGAAAATTCGCTTTGCGCAAGATCCAAAGGATGCTTTCTATGATATTGTAAAAGAAAAAGTAAACCAGTACTTTGAAGAAAAAAGAATATCGCGTCATGCTACCCCTGGCACGGTCCTTAAAGTTATTATCATATTTCTTGTTTTGACGGCCTCTTATGCCATTATTTTATCCAACAGGCTCAGCGCATTGCAAATGCTGCCATTTGCCATAATGATTCCTTTATGCAGTACGCTACTCATTTACAATGTAGCACATGATGCTGTTCACAATACATTTTCAAAACACCGGTGGGTAAACAATCTGCTATTTACTTTATCGTTCGGGCTCATTGGCGACAACGGTAATCTATGGAAACTGAGGCATATCCAGAGCCATCACCATTTTGTAAACATGCCTGATCTTGATATTGATATTGAAGTTATTTCACTCCTGAGATTTTCTGACAAATGGGAACACAAACCTTATCATCGATACCAGCATATTTATGCGCCTTTCATTTACCTGTTTTACAGTCTGTACTGGGTAACGGTTTCCGATTTTAAATACCTGT
>Ga0364874_10811_pt1 | contig 12966 bp, 10 predicted proteins | sample ExccelAu500001D4_2_FD_206922 | JGI IMG/M metagenome (GOLD analysis project Ga0364874, IMG submission 206922) | Enriched cells from Trout Bog Lake Hypolimnion, Wisconsin, USA - BchlTB.Aug07.5000.01.D4 | ecosystem: Environmental > Aquatic > Freshwater > Lake > Hypolimnion/Profundal zone | place... | reverse complement strand
GTGCAGCCCGCGCTGGAAGATGGCCCCATCCTGGCCATCCAGCAAGAACTCGAAGATCTCGTCGACGGTCTTGTGGCAGGTGGCCAGGACCCCATGCTCCTGCGCCAGGCGTTCCAGGTGCCAGCGCATCTGGTCCACGCAGTAGGCCACGGAGCGGGGGAAGGCCCGGTTGACCATCAGGAAATCGGAGATGTGGGCCGGCGAGTAGGTGCCACCGTAGACATGGTGATAGGCGCGAATCCCCGAAAGGGCGTGCAGCACCGAAGACCACTGGTAGTGGTCCCGGCCGCCACCCACCACGTCCGTCTCGGGCAGCAGGACGTAGTACTTCACGTCCAGCAGGCGCAGGGTCATCTGGGCGCGTTCGATGGCGCCGCCGATCCGCATGAAATCGTGGCCCTCGTGGCGCAGCATGCCGGTCTCGGCGGCCCCGCGAAAGACGGAGGCCCGGGTCTTGACCCAGTCGATCAGGGCCGGCAGTTCCTGGCAGGCCTCGTCGAGGCCGTAGCCCTCGAAGCGGCGCCAGCTCAGGTTGAGGGCCTCCCACATCTCCTGGGTGAGCTTGGTGCGCACGGAGCGACCGTTGGCGCGGGCGCGGACCAGGCAGGAGTGGATCGACGCGGGGTTCTCGGAGTCCAGCAGGAGGATCCTGACCACGTCTGCTTCCGTGACCGGACCGCTCCTCGTGTGGAAGGGCTCGCAGCCCGTCACCCGGAGCACCGACCGCCATTCGTCCCGGTAGGCCGAGCCCGGGAGCACCGCCATGCGCTGGCCCATGGTGATGAGGCGGGCCGTGCTCTCGGCCCGCTCGAGGTGGCGGGCCATCCAGAACAGGTTCGCGGCGGTTCGGCTCAGCATCGGTCTAGTTCCTCAGGACCCAGGTGTCCTTGACACCCCCGCCCTGGCTGGAATTGACCACCAGCGACCCCTCCGTCAGCGCCACCCGGGTCAGACCCCCGGCCACGAGCCGCATCTGGCTGCCCACCAGGCAGAAGGGACGGAAATCCGCGTGGCGCTGGACCACCGCCGACTCGCCCAGGGTCGGGACGGTGGAGAGGGCGAGGGTGGGCTGGGCGATGAAGCCGCCCGGGTTGGCCCGGATCCGGGCCGCATAGGCCGCGACCGCCTCCGAGGTGGCCTGGGGGCCGATGAGCATGCCGTAGCCGCCCGAACCGTGGACCTCCTTGGCCACCAGCTCACCCAGATGCTCCAGCACGTAGGCCAGGCCGGACTCGGTCCCGCACTGCCAGGTGGGGATGTTGGACAGGATGGGCTCCTCGCCGAGGTAGAACCGGATCATCTCCGGCACGTAGACGTAGATCGCCTTGTCGTCGGCGAGCCCGGCCCCGGGGGCCGAGCAGAGGGTCACGCCGCCGGCCCGGTAGGCATGAAAGAGGCCAGGGACACCCAGCAGGCTGTCGGGACGGAAGGCCAGCGGATCGAGGTAGTCGTCGTCGATGCGGCGGTAGATGACATCCACCGCCCGGGGGCCCGTGGTGGTCTTCATCCAGACGCGGTCGTTGTCCACGAAGAGGTCCACCGGTTCCACCAGCTCGATCCCCATCAGGTCGGCCAGGAAGCTGTGTTCGTAGTAGGCCGAATTGAGGGAGCCAGGGGTAAGCAGCACCACCACGGGATCGCGCTTGCAGGCTGGGGGCGCCACCTCCTTGAGGGTCTTCAGCAGGAGGGCCGGATAGTCGTCCACCGGCGTGACCAGCCCCTTGCTGAAGAGGCCGGGGAACATGCGCGTCATGATCTCCCGGTTCTCGAGCATGTAGGAGACCCCGGAGGGGGTCCGGCAGTTGTCCTCCAGGACCTCGAACTGGTCCGGGCCCGTGCGGACGATGTCGATCCCCACGATGTGGCTGTAGACCCTCCCCGGGGGATCGAAGCCGATCATCTCCGGCCGGAAGGCCTCGTTCTGGTAGACCAGGTCCTGGGGGATGAGGCCCGCCCGCAGGATCTCGGCCCGGTGGTAGGCATCGTAGAGGAAGGCGTTGAGGGCCTGGGCCCGCTGCCGGATGCCCTTGTCGAGGCGCTCCCACTCCAGGCGGCTGAACACGCGGGGCAGCAGGTCGAAAGGGATCAGCCGCTCGGGGTCGCCCCCTTCTCCGTAGACGGCGAAGGTGATGCCGATGCGCCGGAAGATCGCCTCCGCCTCGTCCATCCGGCCGTGGAGGCCGTCGATGCCCGTCTCGTCGATCCAGCGCTTCACCTCCGCGTAGCAGCTGCGGATGGTTCCGTCCTGTTCGTGCATTTCAGAGAAGGTCATGGCGGCCCGACGATTCGCCCATTGTGGGGCCGGGGTTCGAAAGTGCAAGTCTAAACATCAATGTAAATTGAAGTTGCAATCTGTGTGGGCTCGCCCCCTGTGCTCCTGAAGGCGCTCCCTCGTCTCCCGCCGGGAGCGGCTACTTCCTGCGCAGCCACAGGGCGGCGATTGTCGAGGTCAGGACGCCTGTCACCACGGTGCCGATGGCACTGGCCATGGCGGCACCCCGGGGGGTCTGCATGGGCGCCTGGGCCCGCACGGCGGCCTCGATCTGCGCAGGATTCAGACCCTGCTTGGCCATGATCTGGCGGCCCAGGCCTTCCAGATCCCGGAAGTAGTGGGGGAACACGACGCTGGTGAAGAGGAGGCTGGCCCCATAGACGAGCATGGACCCCAGCAGGGAAACACTCACGCCGTTCCACACCTGGCGGCCGTAGCCGGCCGTGGGAGCCAGATCCCGCAGGGTCCAGAGCAGGATGGCGATCTGCGCGGGAACCACCAGCCAGGCCAGGATCCAGAGGCTCGGATGCCTGAACCAGCCCGTGAGGCCCATGACGAAGGACCAGGCGGCCACGGCGAGGCCGAGGATCAGGCCCGCGCGAAGGGTTGTGGGCAGGGGCTCAGAAGACGTGGCTTCCCCCATTGACGGGGAGGGTGGCGCCTGTGACGTAGCCAGCCTGCAGGATGCCCACCACGGCCTCGGCCACATCCTCGGCCTGGCCGTTGCGCCGCAGGGGGGCTTGAGCCGCCGCCGCCTGCTTGTGCTTCTCGGGAATGTTGGCCGTGGCATCCGTCAGGGTGAGGCCGGGCGCGACGGCATTCACCCGGATGCCCATGGGGCCCAGTTCGAAGGCCAGGGCCCGCACGAAGCCCTCCAGCCCAGCCTTGGCGGCGCTGTGGGCGCAAAACCCCCAGCCCGGATTCCGGGCCAGCCCGCTGGTGATGGCCACGATGGAGCCGCCCTTGCGCTCGAGCATCTGGGGCGCCACGGCCCGGCAGCCGTGGAAGGCGGCCCCCAGCTCCCCGAGCAGTTTGGCCTGGAAGGCCTCCCAGGGATACTCGAGGATTCCGGCCATGGGAAAGCCGATGGAGGCGTTCAGCACCAGGATGCCGATGGGGCCGAGTTCGGCCTTCACGGTCGCCGCCAGGGCCTCCACCTGGACCTGATCCCGGGCATCGGCCTTCACGGCCAGGGCCCGGCCGCCCGCGGCCTGGATCTCCGCCACGACGCCGCGGGCGGCCGCCTCGGAGCCAAAGTAATTGACCGCCACGGCGGCGCCCTGGGCCGCCAGGGCCTTGGCCACGGCCGCGCCGATGCCGCGGCTGGCGCCGGTGACGAGGGCTACATTTCCGGTGAGCGTCATGGGATCTCCGTCAGCAGGTGACTGCGATAGTGCCTCGTTCGGCCGGGCGACTCAAGGCACAAGCTCCTTGATGGACAGGACCCCCGTCGAAGCCGCATTGCCCGTGAGGGCCCGGCGCAGGTAGCCCGCCTGCCCCAGGTGGAAGGCGAGGTGGGACGCGAGGTGCAGCAGGAAGCGCCCGGTGACCAAGTGGAGGCCGCCCACCTCCATGGGAAAGGGGGCCGCCAGGGATTCCGGGGTCAGGGCCTTCAGGCCGATCTCCACCTCGCGCGCGGCGCCCTCCAGGGCGGCGACCACGTCGGCGCGGGAGCCCTCCCTGACGGGCGAAATTTTTTCGACATTGGACCTTGCAGAAAGTCAGGTTTTATCACATATTTCATTTTTACGATTGGATCATGATCTATGGAGAAACCCGAGTTCGTCACTCTGCGCTGTGAGGTATTCACGGATGACAGCGGGGCCTATACCGAGATTCCCGCGATCCTTACCGACTTCGGGTGGTTTATGCCACTGGTGGACTACTGCCTGTCTCGAAGCCACGACCGCAGTGTCAACTGGATGACAAAGGTCAATCGATCGCTGCGTCTGTTCCTGGATTACCTCGTAGCCAATCCGCACCAAAGGGATTCCTACAAACTTTTCCAAAACTTTGCCCAACGGCTTTACACCGGCACCTTTAACCGTAAAACAGGCTTCGATCCTTCTTGGCTCTGCTGGCGTCCATTGTCCGCAACCGAGGCCCGTAAGACTATCGGTCACCTGACGGACTTCTTCGATTGGCTGAACCGGGAGCGTGGCGCCAACACGGTTATCAACCCTTGCTACGCAGGAAGCGCCTATGACCGCTTGGTGGACGAGGCCGCCTACCAGTTCCGACGGGACCGGGCATTGTTGGGCCATACGTGGCGGGCACATCTGGATTCAGGCGATCCAGACCAGCCAGATCCACCCACAATGGCTCATCTTGTTCGCCCCCGCCGCCCGCCGAAAGTGGAGAAATCAAATCCCCCTGCCTTCCCAGATGAGAGGTTCATGGACCTGCTGATGGAGGGCTTTGTCGTCGGTGGGCAACCAAACTATCGCGACATGCTCATTACCCTGTTGCTCCATGGTGCCGGGTTTCGACACTCTGAGCCGTTCCACCTCTTCGTGACCGATGTATTGCTAGACCCTTCCAATCCCAAGGCGGCTCGCGTCCATATTCACCACCCGGCCGATGGTGCTGGGCCTATGGATCCGGCATGGTTGGACGAGCGCAGTAAACCCATTAAGGGGAATCGAACAGCATATCTCGCGCAGCGTTTCGGCCTCGCCCCGCGACACCTTTTGTTGGGCACGAAAAAGGCGGGCTGGAAGAACCCAGTCCTCGACGATGGAAGTTACATGCGGGCCTACTGGTTCATACCTAAATTTTCCGAGCTATTTCTGACGCTTTGGTACCGCTACATGGAGCAGGTTGCGCGGTTCGACCGCGCCCACCCTTATGCTTGGATAAATATCAGCCAGGGCAAGTTGGGTGGAATGTACTGCATGTCCCAATACTCGCAGGCTCACGCGCGGGCCTGTGAAAGGATTGGGCTGATGGTGGGGAAGGAGCTTGGCACGACTCCCCATGGCCACCGTCATGCCTACGGGCGGCGCCTCGTGGCCGGAGAATTCGGGGCGGAAATGATCCGCAAATTCATGCACCATCACTCGCTCGACTCACAGAGGGTCTACACCACCCCAACACCGCGGCAGATTCTCGATGCCTTGGCGGAGGGCGCTGAACGCCTGTCCCAAAAATATCGGAGGGACATGTGAAGAGCCAAGTTCCCCAGCTCCCCGAATCTCAGGCCATCAAATCCCTCCCCCGCTACATGGACCTCACCCTGTCCTGGATTTGTCGGGAGTTCCCTTATTTGGAGCCGTGGCGGAGGTTGGCACTCGCCTATCTCGAAGCCAACAAGAGGAAACCGGCTGCGCAGGACCTATACGCCTTCTCAAAGTTCCTGGAACGATTCCTTGTTCAGCAGGGCCTTCCGACGGATCCAGAGCAGGTGCTTCGGGTCGACACCGTGCTCCCGGACTTCTTTGAGACGGTTTGTTCACAAAGCCGACAGGGGGTCGTAGATAACAATACGATCCATAGATTTCTTGACTTTGTCCTGACCCTGACGGAACCGTTTGCGACGCTCGACCATTCCACCGGCAAGATGATTTTGAATCCTGACTACCGCAACCCTGTGCCCCTGCGGCATGCCAACGTCAAGAAATGTGGTCAGATCGTTCTTGTGTCCCTCCCTCGCAACAGAGACATCACCCTGTCCTGGATCAGCCGGGAGTTCCCCCATTTGGAGCCATGGCGGCGGCTGGCACTCGACTACTTTGAGGCCAAAGGGAGGATACCAAACAAGGCGGAACTTGTTGCTCTCTGGAAATTTTTGATTAGTTTCCTCACCCAGGAGGGTCTTCCGACGGACCCTGAGCAGGTTCTTCTGGTGGACACCGTGATCCCGGATTTCTTTGAGATGGCATGTTCGCAGAAGCGACAGGGGGTCCTAGATAGCAATACTATCCATGGTTTTCTGGACTTCGTATTGGCGGAGAAATTCGCGAGGCTCGACCCTACCACCGGACAGAAGACTCCAAACCCTGAGTACCGAAACCCCGTGCCCCAGCGGCACACCGAAGGTGACAAATGTGGACGAATCGCTCTTGAGTCCATTCCTCGCGACAGAGACCCCAATCTGTCCTGGATTAGTCGGGATTTCCCCCACTTGGAGCCCTGGCGGGAGCTGGCGATTGGATGGTTCAAGACCCTGAAGAGACCGACCGCATATAACCTCATAGCCATTTCCCTGTTTCTGGATCGTTTCCTCGTCCAGGAGGGCCTTCCAACGGACCCGGAACAGCTGCTTCGGGTGAACACCGTGCTCCCGGACTTCTTTGAGACGGTCTGTCCGAAGAGCAAGAGTGGAGCTACCCGGAACAACGATGTCCGGAAATTCCTGGACTTTGTGCTGGTGGATCGGTTTTTCACGCTCAACCCCGCCACCGGCAAGATGGCTCTGAACAAGAACTACCATAACCCCGTGCAACGTCGGAGCACGATCACTTTGGAGATCATCTCTGACCGGCCACGAGGGCTCCCGAAGCAGACCGACCAGGACCTTACGTGGGTTAAGGACACGTGCCCCCATCTCGAGTCCTGGCGGGCCCTTGCCTCCGAATGGATCAAGGGGCGCGGCGCGCAGAGCGGAGGCATCGGTACGAAGCTCTATTCCATATCGGCTTTCCTAGAGCGATACATCCTCGGGCTGGGATTACCCGTGGAACCCGTCAGGCTGCTCGAAAGGAGCCTCCTTGCTCCCTCGTTCTTTGATACGTGCTGCCCTGACTCTGAAGGGGGCGTCCAATACAACAACCACATCCACGATTTTCTAGAGTTCGTCCTGCTGAAGGAGTGTGCCGAGAAGGACGACCATGGCCGTCTAGTAGTCTCACCTGCCTTCCACAATCCCGTTGAGTCTCTACCCTGGAGCGGGGTGAGGGATAGGCGCTCCGAAACCAATAAGGTCCCCCTCCCCTATGCCTATATCAGCCGTCTGCGCCTCAAACTCGTCCAAGGTGAGAACTTCAAGGACTGGGCCTGGGCACAAAACGCCCTCGGCTCGGAAATTGGCAAGAACGGGGCCCCTGCCCCTGACTGGTTCCCGGTCAGACGTAATCAGATCGACGCGGATGATCCAGACTGTGTATACCGAGTCCGCAAGACGAACCGAGGCGACATCCTAGAGATGTGGTCTCCTGTACGATGGGTCGCACTCGTATTCAAACTCCTGCTTCCGCTTCGCACCTTCCAGGTGAGGATGCTCGACAGTGGGGAGGGAGACACCTGGTGGTGCGAGTCGGGCGATTGGGTTTTGAACAAGGGCCCGCTGGCCCTTGGGCGACAGGGAAAATCGCGGCATCAGGGATTCCTGCACCGTAGCGTGACCCAGGACGGCACAATTACTCAACTCTATGCCAACACTAACAAGACTGCTGACATCGGCAAGTCTGGAGCGGAAAAGGGATTCGTCTTCCCCTGGGTGACCTTTGGCAATGTGCGTGAGAACGTGTTCTTTTGGGCCGAGAAGCTCCGCAACTGGCAGGTCAAATACAATCCCATTTCTCGCTTGACCAGTTGGAGGGAGATGGATGCAAGACAACTCCCCAATGCAAAGACCGAAATACAACTCGCGGGCTACCCGGATACAGCCTTCCTGTTCCGTAGTCCGGAAGCGTTACCTTCGGAGCGGCAACTTCCAATTTCCGATAATGCGATGGAAATGTGCTGGTTCAAACTGCTGGAGGCATTTGAGGAAGATTTGGCGCTGGCCGGGGAAACGCTCAGGAATGGGGGGCGGATCCGCCTCCTGCCTCAGGGAGAAGAACGAAAGAGACGCAGCCTCTCGACCAACCACCCCCTCCACAGTCTGCGTGTGTCCCTCATTACGGCCCTTGTCATCGACGGGAAGGTTCCCATCGAGATCATGCAGAAGGTTGTGGGGCATTCGCGGTTGTTGATGACAATCTACTACCTGGTTCCCGGTGAGACTCACATCCGGCTCACCCTGGAGGATGGTGTTAAACGGCTGGAGGCCAGCGCGGAAACCTCGATGGAGAAGTTCCTGCTGGACACCGAGTTCAAGAATCTCTTGGAGAACGCAATTGCTGTGGATTCGGATGGCGTTAGGGCAGCAATTCCAGCAGCTCCGGGCGATAGGAATCCCATTGGATGGGAAATGATGGTGGATGGTTGCTGCCTCATGGGCGGAAACACCAGCGCAATTGAGGAGAACGCGAAAATCGGCGGTTGTTACAACGGGGGGCCGAATCTCGGCTCGCTGTCATCTCCGATATTTTCTCCCGTTCCCGGCGGCCCGCGGAACTGCATTCGCTGTCGATGGTTTGTCACCATGCCGCACTATTTCTATGCCCTCGTAGCTCGGTTGAATAGACTGTTTTGGGAGAATCACAAAGAGCGAACCCTGATCAGGGACCTTCAACAAGACAAGGAATCACTGGAAACAGATCGCTACGACGCCACTCTGGCTGGCATCCCATTTGATCGGGTCAACGAACTCCGTGCCGTCGAGCGTCGCCTCGAAACATCTGTGAGTAGGTTTGATGTAATTTTAGGCAACATCCGAGCCTGCTTGGACCTAATTCTGCGATGCGAGGCGGCCCTGAATGAGCGATCCGAAGGGATGGGGCTGGTCACCGCCGGAGCAGCAGCCGAGGTCCGAATTCATCTGGAGGCAACCGATTCGGAACTCCTTCAGGCATCTCAGATCTGTGAGGACCTGGAGACATATCCGGATCTTGAGCAAGCGCCCGATGCAGTGCTCCGGCGGTCTCAGCTTCTGGACATGGCTTTGATGAGTGAAGGATATAAACCTTTGTTCCTGGGGCTAACCGAGCGGCAACAGAATCTCAACGCCAACGCTGTCATTCGAGAATTGGCAAGGCGAGCCAACCCGAGCGACCCCCTCATGGGTCGCGTCCAAGTCGTCAATCTCATGGACCTAAAGCTGAAACTCATGGAACACCTCGGATTCGGATTGGTTGAGTGCATGCCACCGGGCCTTATCTGTGAACCCCTGGATTCTCCCACTCCGTCTTCGATCAAAACCATTGGGAGTAAGTAATGTCCTCCACTACGAGCATTCATCCTGACGCGGTGCTGCAGGCCCTCTTGGCCAAGGCCAGCCGCTCCAACATCAAACGGACACTGATCGCTCTCCACGACATTTGCCGGAAAAATCACGCGGATGGTCTCTGGGACTTTTCTCTTGCATGTATCGGGCGAAAGGCGAACGAGGCGGGCCTGATGTCCTATCGCTCCCTCTACAATCCGACAGCCCAGATCTATCGAGACCTGATAGAGGCGTGGGACACCTACACAGGTCCCCACATCGCGCTCCCTGCGAAGACGCTGGCTAGCCACGAGCATCTGAAGAAGATCCCGGATCCTGCTGTTCGGATGATCATGCAGGGAATTATCGCTGAGCGGGACTCCCTCAAGGCCCACTTGAACAAGATCAAAGGGAGCGATCTGGGCAAGGGGATCATCGACAAGAGGCCATCGAGTACGACCATCGTTTCGAATCCCGGGTCTGGCCCTACGGTAGTTCTGATGCCGGACGCTCAATTGAACCCAGCCGAACGAGATGCTCTCAAAGCTGCTATTGAACCTGCGTTTCTAAAAGGCGAAGGGTGGGAAAGAGGTCCGCGAGGAGAAATCAAGAACGCCAGCGGAAGAACCCTGTTCGGGCACGGCTTCATCACCGCAATTCAAAAGGTGCTAGGGGAGAAACAGCCTGATGTGAAGGTAGTCTCGTGAGCGGTCAGGCCAAGAGCGGTCCACAACTCGGCGCGGAGAACACCGCTGCGCTGGAACGCTATTTGGACGCCCTAAAGGCGGATGGCCTCGGACTGCCCTCTAAGAGCGGCAAGGTCTCGATCGCCGCCATTGCTCTGGCCTCTGGTGTTGCCAGCCAGAACCTTTACAAGAACCCAAGTTGCCGTGAACTGTTAGAGCAGGCTGCTCAGGAGTTAGGCCTTGCGCCGATCGGTCGCGAAGAAGGCCAAGTCAAGGATGACCCCAGGGACCGCCGAATCCAGAGCCTGGAGGCCCGGATCGCTGCGCTCCAGGCTGAAGTTGAGGGCCTGCGCTCGAAGCTACGGAAGGTCGCCCACATCGAGCAGCATATGGTCGAGACGGGCCGGCGGGTGATCCCATAATGGAAGTGACGATTCTTGTGGGCCAGGTCTGGCCGGGTCGCACAGGGGGCGCGGCCTTCAGTGGTCGCGATGCCAGTGGCGTCCTCCATAGGATTCTGGGTGCCGGGAGAGTCCTGTCCAGAGCCCCGAGGGTGGGCGAATCTTGGCGGGTTGCAGGCCCGGTGAAGCATCACCCCACCTACGGCCCTCAGATCGAAGCCACATCGGCGATGCCGGTGACACCCGAGGGGGAGCACCTTCGGCGATTCCTGGCCAAGAGCAAGGCCTTTGCGGGCGTCGGGGAGATCAGGGCTAAGCAGCTTTGGGAGCGTTTCGGCCAGGATCTCGTGATCATCCTGGATGCCAAGGACCGCACTGCCCTGAGCGAAGTTCTGAGGGAGGACCTGGTGGACCCTCTCCTCCAGGCCTGGGTGGAATCGCGCTCGGAGGCCCGTGTCGTTCTGTGGCTGGACAAGCACGGGTTCCCCCCCCGTCTGGCAGCGAAGGTGGTCAAGCTGTGGGGCACTCAGGCTCCCGAGAAGATCTCTGAGAACCCATACCGCATGCTGGCAGTGGCCGGCTGGGAGCAGGTGGACCGTGCAGCCCAGCTCATCGGTTTCCCCCAGAAAGCTGCGGAGCGTCAGATCGCAGCCGTGGAGGCCGTCTGCTATAGGTCCATGGCCGACAAGCACACGGTCATCAAGGAGGGGGAGTTGCTGCTGGGTGTGGGCAAGCTCCTGAAAGTGGGCCGGGATGGGGCGGAAAAGGCCCTGGAACTGGCGGAAGGAGACCAGGCCGTGGTGAGGCTAGGGGGAGGCCGTTGGCAGGCCCTGGGGCCTTGGGTGATGGAGACCTACCTCAGGGACCGCTTGGCAGCGATGGTCACGGCCGAACACACTCCCTCAGGACATTTGTTCTGGAGTGCGCCGTCAGACGCCAAGGTGGATGACCTTCTGGCCGAGTTCCAAGCCGAGAACAACCTGAAGCTCACAGAGGAGCAGAAGCAGGCAGTCTGGATGGCCCTCACCCAGCGCGTGGGGATGATCCTGGGCGGCGCAGGTACCGGGAAGACCACGGTGCTGAAGGCCATCATGTGGGCGGTCGAGAAGATGAATGGCACCGTCCATGCGGTGGCCCTGGCGGGTCGTGCGGCGATCCGCATGACGGAGGCCACGGGCCGTCCCGCTAGGACCATCGCCGGGTTCCTGGGGGCAACGGAGCGCGGCGATCTGGAGCTGGGAGGCTCCGACCTGGTGGTGGTCGATGAGGCCTCAATGGTGGACCTCCCGCTGGCTTACAGCCTTATGCGAGCTATCCCAGAGGACGCACGACTGCTGATGGTGGGGGATCCCTACCAGCTTCCGCCCATCGGAATGGGTCTTGTGTTCAGCGTCTATGCGGAAGACGACCGGATCCCCAAGGTGGAGTTGATGCAGGTTCATCGCCAGGCCAAAGAGACGGGGATCCCGCAAGTTGCTGGGCAGATCCGTATGGGGACCATGCCTGGGCTCAAGCCCTACGAAGGGGCGAAGGCTGGGATCTCTTTTCTGCCCTGCACCAGCGCAGAGGCCCAGGCCCAGGTGATCGAACTGGTCTCGGAACTGGGCGGCCCCGGCGAGGTCCAGATCCTCTCACCCATCAAGAACGGTCCCGCTGGCATCAAGGCGATCAACGCCGCAATGCACCGTCTGCGGACCGTGGGCCGGGATGAGTGGCAGAGTTATGCCGTGGACGACCCGGTGATCTGGCTTGAAAACGACTACGACCGGCGGATCTGGAACGGAACTCTAGGGGTGGTGAAGGCCGCTGGCCCAACTTCGCTTTCCGTCCTGTGGGATGGGCATGACAAGCCAATGGACATGGGCCTTTCGGACCTGGACTCCCTGGACCTGGCCTATGCCATTTCCATTCATAAAGCCCAGGGAAGTCAGTTTCGGCGGGTGGTTGTCCCCATCTTCAAGAGCCGGCTACTCGATCGGACTCTGATCTACACCGCACTGACCAGGGCGACAGAACAGGTAGTCTTCATCGGCGAAGCAAGTGCTCTAGGGCAGGCAGTGGAGGCCCCACCTGCACCCCACCGGAGGAATCACGGGTTGGGAATGAAATCACTCAATGAAGGAGTCCTGCATGAATAACAATAGGAAACCAATAAGCACCGTCAAGAAGGATGACCATGACCTGGTTGTGGAATTCACGAAATACTACTCAGGCTCACCCACAGATGACTGCCAAAGGGAAGCCGCATTCCGGAAGGCAGCGGCGGAATACTTTCAGCTACTACCGTCGGAAACCAAGGCGAGGATGATCAACCTCGACCCAAAGGAAAGGGGCCTTCTATTGCTGAAACTCATGAATTCCAAGAAATTTTAGGCGGAATCCTCTACGCCGGGCCCTCCTGCGACTTACTTCATCGGAGCTCGGCCAAACCATTACCAAAGGAGAATTTATGCAACAGCCCCAAGAAAGAGCAAGGATCGCGTCTGAGCTATCAGAGACGTACGTACCCCTCCCGGTGTTATCCCAGTTGGTTGATACAAGCCAACCGGTGATGACTCTCTACTACACTCTTCCCGCCAG
>Ga0364874_10809_pt1 | contig 12993 bp, 13 predicted proteins | sample ExccelAu500001D4_2_FD_206922 | JGI IMG/M metagenome (GOLD analysis project Ga0364874, IMG submission 206922) | Enriched cells from Trout Bog Lake Hypolimnion, Wisconsin, USA - BchlTB.Aug07.5000.01.D4 | ecosystem: Environmental > Aquatic > Freshwater > Lake > Hypolimnion/Profundal zone | place... | reverse complement strand
GCGAGCGAGGTGATTGAGTGAATCTCCTTGTTGCAGCCGCTGGTGTGCGAGCGCGCGAAGTACAGGATGTCGGTTTGCATCCCTTCGCGGCCGTCACAGATGTTGTGATTGACGGTGAGGCGACACCAGATGTGGGCGGCGAGCGCGGAATGGGGTGCGTCGTCGTTCCAGATCAGGCGGTTGACCGTGTTGTGATTGGCAATGATGTAGCCTTCGCCCCAGGGCGAGCAGCGGTCCAGCGCGAGGCACAGGCCGGCGACGGTGGAATCAATCGTGTCCTCGCTGGTGCGTCCGTCGTGCTTGGAGAACGCCATCTCCACCGCGCGGCAGTCGGAGTCACCCAGGAAGGCGAGCTGGTCGCGATACCAGTGATGATCGAACGGGAAATTGAGCACGAAGCAATCCGCCATCCAGTTGGCGCGATGGAGATAGTTGGCCAGCAGGGTGACGTCGGCCTGAATGAAGCGCGCCGGGAAGGTGGCGCCCATGAGTTGTTCGGGGTCGTCGGGCAGGGCTTCAATGTCGCAGCCAAGCCGATGGAAGGTGCCGGAGGCGGCGGCGCCGGCGAGCAACTGGCCGTTGCCGCAGGTGAGGTCCACCATGACGGGACGGTATGCCGGAAGCGGCAACGCGAGAGCTTCGGCCCATGCTGGTGGCGTCAGCCAAGCCGCTTGCCCCTTGTGGACGGCGTTGGCGGCGGAGTCGAGCACAGCCTGGAGGTTGGCTGGCGCGATGGCGGTATGACGGCCAACCGCCGCCGGTGGTGAAGTGGCGGCGGTGGCGGGTTTGCGGGAGTTGATGACGATACGCATAGTTATATTGGTTCGACTTGTTCGACTGGTGTGAAGGTGAGTTCAGATGATTGCCAGGTGGGTAGTTCGGGGTGCGTGTGGGCGATCCGGGCTTGCGACCGCTCGAAGTTGCGCCGGGCGGCGGCTTCATCCGCTCCGAACGCGGTGGCCAGCAGTTCGCTGGTTCCACCGTTGGGGAGAGTGCGTTTGCTGGTGATTTGCCAGACAGTGATTTTGTTCATAGGGAGTGGTGGACGCCGGGATGGCCATAGCGTTGCAGTGCTTCCACGCATCCCTCCTTGGCGGTAATCTGGCGATAGCAGGGGGCGCAGATGCCGTAGCCGGTGTCGCGGTTCCACCATTGTTTGAAGGCTGGCGCGAGCTGGCCGCAGCAGCAGCATTCCAAGGTGGTCACCTTGGGCAACTGTTCGCGAACCTTCGCCTCCACGTCGGGCGGGACGGTCCAGCCGATGGACTGGTAGCCGCGGCAGGGGACAGGCTTGGTGAGTCGGCGCACGGTGTGCGTGCGGTAGATCCAGCGACCGCAGCCGCCGTTGTAATTACCGAACATGAATTCTTCCTCGGATAGCTGGATGAATTCGCGGTCGCTCGTCTTGATCGTGCCGAACTTTTCCGCCGGCTGCACGTCCCACAGGTCCACCACGGCCACAATGCAGCCAAGGGTCTCCGGCCCGACCCGCATATTGCGGCTGCGGAAGGCATGGATGACGGCGGACGCGAGGGATTCCGGCGCACTGTGGTCGGCTTTGGCGGCGTGGATGGCGATGTCGCCGCGAAGCGATGTGCGGCAGCCGCGCGTTTCGTTACGCTTGGCGCCGATGGCCATGAGGCTGGCGTAAGGTTCGTAGAGGGTGATGGCTTTTAACATGGGGACAGAGTTTCCATTTTGCGTTTCATAAATTCAGAATGGGAGGTTCAAGGCGCGTTCGCTCTTGCTCAGTGGCCGGCTATGCGTGGTGGGGAATTCCTGGCGCCAAGTGGTGAGGTGATCGTTGACCTCGGCGCGCAGGGTTGGGGCGGTATGCAGCATGGAGCCGCGCAGATTGCCTTTGAAGAACACGTGCATGCCTTCCAACGCATCGAGGACATTGATGAGCGTCTCGGATTTGGGTTGATAGGTTCTTGCGCCATTGCTGGCGGCGCCGATGACGGCCCAATGGAGCTGGTCTTTGTATTTGGCCAGGATGTCGGAACAATCCCAAGACAGCGGTTCGAGGCTTACCCAGCGCACGGCGGCATCGCAGCGGGTGAGGCAGTCCAGCGCCTTGTCGAACCAGACGCGCTGCTGCGCCGGTGATAGTTCCTTGCCAAACATGAAGGTGGGCGGCATGGAGACGCCCAGGAACAGGTTGCGAGGCAGTATTCCAGGGAGAGCGAACGCGGGTTGGAGGAAGCGGGTTGGGTTCTTGGTGAGCGAGAAGAACACATGTTGCGGGCAGGCGCGAACGGCCTGCAGGACCTTCATAATCCAGAGGCCGTTGACGGCGGAGGCGAACAGGTCGGACATGGAATCAATGAAAATGCCGGCGGGCTGCTGGTGCCGGTGGATGTCATCCAAAACTTCGGGATGAAACGTCACCTGCTGGAACGCGCCGGCGCCGTGCAGGCGGTCCTTCTGCACCTCGGCGTAGCAGGTGGCGATCTGGTTGTCGGGCATGCGCCAGCGGCATTGGTGCTGGCAGCCACGGACGGGGTTGGCGGTGTAGCCGGTGCCGGGGCCGAAGAAGTGAGTCCACTCGATGCCGCCGGCGGGCTGGGTGGTGGTGCCTTGTTTGTTCATGGAAGGAGTGTCCTATGTTTGGTTTTCGTTTTGGATTTCATAAAGTGGGGCGTTCCAGGGAAAAGCTGCTGCGGTTCTTGAGCCAGCCGTGAAAAGTGCCGGCCTTGCGCGGGTCGCGCTTCCCCCGGTGGAGAACCTTCCCGTTTGGCCAGCGGCGACCACGCGGGTACGCGCGGGCGAAGGTCGGCATCCATGAATTAAAGTTGGCTGTGTGCGGCAGAAAGCCCAAGGGAATCTCGTTCAGGATACTGAGGGCCAGCGGCTCGTCGAATCCGCGAAAGTTCACGGCGTCTGCAAAATGGCGGGTGACGACGTAGCAGTACCAGCCACTATAGAAATCCCCTGGGACCAAGAATGTCCAGACGTAGCAGGGCAGCACGGTGGGTTCGGCTGGCTGGCGAATGCGCTCCATCCGTTCAGCCTGGCGCGTGCGCCGGCGCTCCATGATTTGATCCCAGGTTACATAAACGCGCTTCTCATCGCCGCCGGCGTACACTTCGACTGCGGCCACATGCGGCGGCAGCGGCTCGCATTTGCCTTGGCCGCCAAGAAAGTTGTAGCCGAACCCGCCCGGGTCCCAGACGCCCCGGGGGATGACGGTTTGTAGGTAGCCCCTCATCGGAATAGTGCTCTGACTTTTTTGAGCAGCACCCGGCGCGCGGTGCGCTTGGCTTGGCGCCGGTTTTTCAAGGCGCGACCAACCTGATCGCCACCGCCTGAACCGAAATAAAGCCAGACGTTCCAGTGAGTGCGGTAGCGCACCGGTTCATTGCCGGCATAGGGTTGTTTGCTGTTTTTGTCCCAGGACCGCCAGCCTGCCGAACCTCGGCTTGGCCTATAATAGGGGTCGCTGGTCCGATAGATAAAGAACAGCAAGTCGCCATTCACATGGCCATACGAGCCATCGCTGGCGAGCGGCCGGGGGCGCAATGACTTGGCAAATTGTGGCGTCCATTTGATGGGGATCATAGGTTTCATTAAAAATTTCCAGGTTTGGGTTCGCGGCCTTTGGGCCACGGCAGGCCCCAATTGCCGACGACTTCAATCCAATCTATTTCGCCCTCGCGCATCTGGGTGTGGGTCAGCACCACGGCGATCTGCTTTTTGGCGGCAACGCCTTCGGGGCCGAACAGGATTTCCGGCCCCCGGCCAGGCCGCGCCTTGACGAGGTCGCCGCGCGCCGGCGTGCCTTCGATCAAGTTGCGTATCGGCTCGATGGACAGCAGGAACTTGGTGATCATGCAGTTGGGGCAGAAGCCAGCGCTGGCCTGGCGGATGGCGCGGGCCTTGGGGTCGGGCGTGCCGGGTCGGCAAACCCGGCCGCAACGCAGGCAGGGGATGGTCATGGGGAGATCGGACGAGTCGGACATATCGAACCTATTTTATTGGCAGCGGGGTGACGCGGCCGGATTCGAGGTTGATGAAATAGCCGTGGATGTTCAGGCCGCCCTCGCGGATGAACTGCCACAGGAGTTGCAGTGCGAACGTGGCCACGCTCTGGTTGATGAACAAGTCCTGACGCTCCAATGCCTCGGCGAGCGAGCAGCTTGGGGTGTTGTCCTCCTTGCGGCGCTTGCGCTTGAGTTGGGGGAACACACCGAGAATGTTGGGGAGCCGGTTGGCTTGCCACTTCAACCATTCCTCGTGCTCGGCCTGTTCATTCTTGCTCATCTTGCGACCAAAGGACTTGGCGACGGACTCGGGCCGGCTGCGCGGGCTGACGCGGGAAGGTTCACCCAGCACGACCTGGCCAATCTTGGCGCTGTTGCCCAGGTCGAGCCAGTAGTGAAACTTGCAGCGGTCCAGCTCCAGGCGGGCGGCGGCGGAGTCCACGCAGCCGATAAGGAAGTCCCAACACTGTCCGGTGTTGCGGGTGAGCTTGGTGGGGTGGGCCTGCCACTGGAGGTTGAAGAAACAGTTGATGCGGTTGACGAGGACTTGTGCCTTGTTGACGCCAAGATCGGCGGCGCTGAACAACTGGCGTCCGAGGTTGGCGGGCGAGACATGGTCGGGGTCGTACACGGCGACGTTGAGACCGGGATGGCCGAGGGCGCACAGGGCGGTGTGCAGGCGGGCGAGTCCGCCAATCATGTGCGAGCCATTGCCGCCGGCACCGGCAAGGCCGATGCGGATCTGGCGGTCGAGAAAGCGGGGGCGCAGTGGATGTTTCATGGTTTCGGGCGCCGTGAGGCGGTCAGGTGGCCAGGGCAGGGTGTGACGGTGAGTGGAAACTGGAGCGTGCCATTGCCTGTCACCTTGCATCCGCAAGGCAACGGTTGGTAGGACATATTGATCAGAACACCCTCGCCATCACTGGTGACCCGTCGAACCGCGTTGAGCGGATACTCGTTGTAGGTTTTATTCCATGCGCGGATGGAGGCTGGCGTGATCGGTTTTCCGTCGGCCGCATGTTTGGTGTAGGTTGTTTTCATTCGAGGCGGTTGATTTGGGTTTGGACTTGTTGCTTGGTGCGGATGAGTTGGCTCACCCAAAAGGTGGTGTCCGGCTTGGTCTTGCGTTTGGCGAGTGCTTCAAGCAGGCCGATGTATCCGCCGGGGTGGACGGTGAGCTGGCCGCCTTGGGAATTGTGAGTGAAGGCGGAGTCAAAGAACGCGGTGTGAAATCGGCCGAGGTTATCGGCCGCGACGGGCGGCAGCTTGATGTCGCCATTGCACATGCCGCCATCGTTGAGGTTCCAGAATGGCGCTTTCCATAGCCGGGTGTCGGGCCGTGGACGCTCGTTGGCCACGAGGGCAAACACGCTGAGCGCGTCGGGCCTGGCCTTGAACAGCAGCGGCGGGTACCAGATGTGTCGGCCGCTGAATTTGCGCAGGCGCTGGGCATCCGCCCCGTCGTTGCCGGGCTTGAACCAGATGCGGCGGTAAGCGGCAGGGCACCACCAGATGAGCGAGTCGAGGCCGACGCTCAGGATCTCGGTGCTGATGAATCCGCCGCCAACGCGGCGGCCAAGAGCGGTGAGCAGGGCTTCGAGGGCGGCGATGGTGACGGGCTGGCCACCAACCTCACCCCGTTCCAAGAAGCCGCCGAACCGCTCAAGAAAGAACAGTACGTCCGCCTCCACGCGCTGAAGGGCAAGCACCCCATGCAGCTCATCTTGCAGAAGGCGGAACGCAAGGATCTCGAGCGCGCCGTCTTTGGCACCATCTGGCGCGTCGCCCCCGCCGTCATCGAGGCCGTGCAAGGCGCGCTCGCCGAATACAACGCCGTCCGTTCCCCGCTCTATCCCCTGTCCCAAATCCAACGGCTCGGTTATCTGGATGACAACGATGACATCCTCTGTTTGAAAGACCTGTGGCTGGTGGACGGAGTGACCGGGTTGGGTGGCACCCCCATCCCGCCCGGCGAGCCAACCTTCCGCGCGGGCACGCGCTACACCATCCGCACCGAGACCATCAGCGTCACGCGCTTGGGCCAGAAGATGAACGTCACCGGCTCGCTGGATGACGTGAGTTGGGAAGGCAGCGAACTGGCGCTGTTCATCCGCGACGGCGACGGCATCGAGCGCCTGTTCATGGAAGGCCACCTTGCGCAATCGAACGTGCGCCTGTCCATCCAAGCCGAAGGCGCGCCGTCGCCCATCGAATTCAACCTGCAACACCTCATCGAGCACTTCGAGATTCCCGAAGTCCCCGATGTTGCCGCCGTCCACCCCGAAGCCTACCAACACAACCTTGCCTTGCTCCATCTCATCGAAGAGATTATCAACAGCGCCAACCAAAACTGACATGCCAAAAAAACACATCACGTTCGGCTCACGCGTGACTGCGTGCGACTGCCTCATGGTCGGCCGCGTCAACATGGTCTGGCGAGTCACCGTCCCACCCTCAACCCTCAACCCTCAACCCTCAACCTCCGCCTACTACCGCGTCCAGTTCCCGCCACGCTCGCCGTTCATCGGGGATTGGGCCGTCTATCGGGCGGGCGAAATCGCCCTCGTCATTGAGCGACCCAAGCTCGCCAACGTCAACATTGTGGCCATCATGCGCCCAAAATTCCCCCGTTTCCAAACCTGAACCTTAACGACCATGCAGCGGCACGCGTCGCGTTAACGGAGGATGGCTCCAGAAATTTGGACATGGTTAATTATCGTCGTGCTTCATATTCCAGTCCATTAAGCTTACAGAACGAGCTGGCATAATCTTCGGAGCCAAAACAAACCTCAATATGCTCGCTGGAGATGTTTGATATGTGACATTTCTTGATCAAAATAAATCCGTAGGCCTTGAATGTCGCTGACCCCACCAACGCACCAAGAACGCCCAAAAATGGTAAATTTGATGGATTCGGTGATTTGCTGTTCAATTCCACAAAAAGGACTGTCACTCCGATTCCTCCCAGTAAACTGATCCACTTCATCGCCTGCACCTTTCGATACAATTTGGCAAATCTTTCTGATGCCTTCACCTTCAGACTCGCTTTATTATAGGTGTTTTTCACATGTCCCAGCAGCAGCCAAATAAGTGAATATCGCACGTTGCCAATGTGCTTCAGCGTGACCCACGCAGAAGGCATGGACTCACCCGTAAACGGACATATAGGCGGAAACGCCAATGGCTTGCTCACCTTAACCAAAACGTAATACTTATTCATCGGTTCGTTGAACGTGAAATGCGGGAATGTGGCCTAACGACGCTCCGGATCACCTACTCCGCACCAGTGACACCCGACCTGAAATCGCGGTGCAATCGCGGGATTCGGTGCAACCGGCTTTTTCGGCATGTTCATAGAATGGAGTGCACCAGTTTGGCCTCAACCATGCCAGTGCCCGAGAAAGACCGCTTTTCGGACATCCATTGCGCTATTGTAGCCGCCGATACTCCCAAGGCGCGACTGGTACGATCGATGAACGCACTCCTAAGAGCAGAGTTGGCACTGTCGCCGCCTCGAAAATCCTCAAACGAGATAAGTGAATCCGCGACCGCTGAGCGATGGCTGCCCAATGCAAATAAATGCGCTGCGCTCCCACCCGCACGCCCTAAACAACAGGTCCTCACCTCAAGGCCGGATGCTTCGAGCTGCTGCATGATTCTCTCCGACGCCAAAACCGCCCCGCCCGGTGAATTCACATAGAGCGTGACCGGATCGCTGCCCGCTACGCAAATCTGTGAAAGCGCATGGTCGACATCAGTAGCCAGATCATCACTGATCGGAAGACCAACGAGTATGGCGCGAGCTTGAAGAAACTTGTGCGTCGACCGTGTATGGGGCTGGGTCATGGTGTCGCTGCCGAACCTGTTATTGAGCTGACCGCCGGTTCGTATATTGAAACCGACCTTCCCAGCCAATGCAAAAGTTGCAAACGATTCATAATCAATAACTTGGCGCTTCGTTCAAGCGCCGATGGTTCGTAATTGAACCAGCTTGATCCCCGGACCCGAAAAATGCAAGCCCCTTATTTTCAGCAGCATTTCCCGCCCGCCTCCCGGCGGGCTTTTCATTTCCCGAATCGTAAACCGTGAATCGCAAATCGTAAATCGCAAATGCCTATGACCTACCCTCAAATCATTCAGTCCGTTATCAACACCAAGTTTGGATTCAAGAATTTCCAGCTTGAAGACTACGCCCGCGGCGCGCTCCACGACGGCCTCGTGCTTGGGCACGACACCGGCGGCGGCAAGAGCCTCGCCCTGTTCACCTGGCCCGCCCTTAAGGTCGGCTTCCAAACCGAGTTCGCCCCAGGCGAACCGCGCGAACTCAAGCCGCTCGCCCCCGTCCTGCTGGTCGTTCCCGGCGACCTGCACCACAAAACCATCGCCGAGGATGCCGCCCTGATGAAAGCCAAGATCACGATTTTGGATTCGCAGGAGACTTTCCTGCGCCTGTCCACGGTCAACTGCCGCAACGGCAAGCGTGAACTGCCACCCGGCTACTACATGACCAGCTACACCCAGCTCACCGGCAACGGCGTCACTCCCTTCCCCGAGTACGATGCCGGCAACGTGGTCGGCATGATGCAGATACTCGGCCTGACCGACACCGACTCCGCCGAATACTTCGACGAGCGCGGCACCCTTTTCGAGCGCCACTACAAGCGCCTGTCCGCCATGCCCACCATGACCCGGCACGAGCTGAGCTTCGCCCTCAATGCCGCCTGTCAGCAATACCCCGGCAACGAAGGCATGAAGGCCGAACTGCAACACAGTTTCGACATCCTCGAACCGTTCCATTGCGACGTGTTCAACCCCGGCTTCAGCGACCTGCCACCCGCCAAGAAGGCCATCGTGCGCAGCCAGATGACACTGGTCATGTACACCCAATACGCCGCCAGCATCGGCACCAGCAAGTGGTACGGCAACTCTCCCGGACTGCAACGCACCGAAGGCCGCATCGGCGAGGCGAATGAATTCGTGGAACTCAACGGCGCGGAGCATTCCCGCTACCTCGCGCAGAAGTCCGCTGACGGAAGTTGGGGCACCTACCGCATCTATTTGGATCCGCCTTACGTCGAGGAGAACATCCAGGCGCTCGAATCCTACCCCGAGAAAGCCGCCGCCGTGGACGCGGTGGAACAGCTCGCCCGGAAGGACTTGCGGTCCAACGCGAACAGCACCGAGTTTAAGGTCAAGTGCGTCTATTCCCCGTCGCTCGCCGATCTCTGCCAGGATTCCTTCGCGGCCTGCGCCATTGACGAAGGCGTCAAGATGAAGGGCGAGGATACCATCGTCGGCACCGGCGTCCGCCAGATCAACGCCAAATTCAAGCTCGTCCTGACCGCCACGCCCATCAAGAACCGGCTGCCGGATGTGTTCCGCCTCGCGTGGTGGGCCACCGGCGCGCGCCCCAAGGCCCATGCGCGCTTCCCGTACCCCGATGAGACCGCCGCCCGCGAACAGTTCGCCAACACCTTCCTCGTCAGCGAGCGCAATCTGACCAAGGAGCGCAGCAGCGAGTCCTCCCGCCGCTTCAAGAAGCTCACACCGCAGGTCTGCAACGTGCATCGCCTCTGGAAAATGTTCGCGCCCATCATCCTCCGCCGCCGCAAGGCCGACTTCGGCGAGGACATCGTCACCAAGACCCGCCATGTCGTGCGCGCGCCCATGGGCAAGGAGCAAGCCGCCGTGTACGCCTTCCACCTCGAAGCCAAGTACCTCGACAAGAACGGCGGTCCCGCCATCGGGGCGCAGTTGCAGGCCCTCCGCATCGCCGCCGCCAATCCCGCCAGCGAACTCCTGGTGCGCCCGGATACCGACTGCAAGACCCCCGGCTCGCCGCGCGCCAAGAATACCTACATCCCCAAACTCCACAGCGCGCTCAAGCTCATCCAGCAGTGCATCGCCCGGGGCGAGCAAACCATCGTGTTCAGCGCGTTCAACGATTCGCTGGACGTGTTGAGCGCCCGGCTCACCGAGGCCGGCGTCGCCCATTGCGTGGCCGACGGTCGCGCCAGCCAGAAGCGCCGCGGCCAGCTCTCCGCGCAGTTCAAGCTCGGTCCCGGCCGCTCGCCTTACCAGGTCATGCTGGCCGGCGTCGAGTCCATGGCCGAAGGCCACAGCTACCCGATGTGCAACAATGTCATCCTCATGTGCTACTCATGGGCCTACGACAAGTTCGAGCAGGCCATCAATCGCGCACACCGGATCAACTCCGTCTGGAACGTCAGCGTCTATCCCATCATCTGTGACCGCTCCATTGACCGCAAGCTGGAGGCCATGATTCAGGAGAAGGGCGACGCCTCTGAACTGGTTCTCGACGGCCATCTCATCGGCGAGCAGTCCACCGAAGTCAACCTCGCAGAGTTGCTGGACATCGCCCGCAAGGAATTCGCAAATGGCAGTGACGCAGTCACCACGGTGGACGAGAAGGAGCTGGAAAAGGAATGGCCCGCCTTGCGCTCCGAACTCAGTGTCGGCGCCCGCGCATGGCGTCACAAAGGACTGGAGCTGATTGGCGTTCCCGCCAACGCCCCCATCGCAATGGAACTCCCCCAAGTCGAAGGTGCGGAAGTTGCCGCCGAAACAGTCCCGGAGCCCACGCGCTTCCACATCCCCGCGTCCAAGCCCCGCCCGGTCCTCGAAATCAAAGGCGACGACATCAACCTGTTCGCCGGTCTCCCGCTGTTCGAACTCGCCTAACCCTCAACCCTCAACCCTCAACTGCCCCTCCCTATGGCCCACGTCAAACTCACCCCCGAAGTTCGAGACATCCTCGAACGCTCCACGATCACCAGTTCCACCTTGAAGCTACCCCAGCAACTACCCCGCAACCTCTACGATGCCGTCATGAAGGTCATCAAGAATTGCGGCGGCGAATGGAAGCGCGGCCCACAATGCCACGTCTTCAGCGGCGATCCGCGCGTCAAGCTTGGACTCACCCTCGCCACGGGGGTGGCGACGGATTAATGTTGAGTGACCAAAAATGTTGAGTTGATCGCTGTTTTGCAATGCCAGCCGCTTCCGCGACCAGGTTCAACTCAACATTATTGACGAAGGTTTCGGGATAGTGTTTGCTGGCGGAATGAAAAACTCCCATTCTTGTTCAACTTCGTAGCCGATGCTTTCCGCGTTGGCGTGCCTTGCCCATCGTCGGCTCACTGCTGGATGAGTTCCTGCAGTGGATGCACGATGAGCAACATTACACGTTGGAGTCCACTAATGTCTATCTGAGGGCGGTGCCCAAAATAGTGCGGTGGCTGGAGGCGCGGCAGATCCGTCTCCTTCCCCAATTGACCCTCCAACATTTGCAAACCGCCCACCGGCATTTCCGCCCCCGCCATCTCCCGACCAGTGGTGCGGTGCGTTTGTTGGAGCGTTTTCTGCGGGCCAAGGGAACGGTGCCCGAAGGGGAGGTTCCCGCCCTCTCTCAGGTCCAGGTTGAATGTGACCGCTTCGTCGTGCATTTACGTGAGACGCGCGGTTTTGCTGAGGCAACGATCCAAACCTATCGCCACTATACCCGGAACTTCTTGAGGTTCCTCCGGTTTGAGCACGCCCCGTCGCGGTTGGAAAAACTTCAGCCCCGCCAAATCGAGGCTTTCTTGCGTTATTCGGCACGGACGAACAACCGTGTCAGTCTGCACAATGTTGTGGCATCGGTGCGGGCTTTTCTGCAATTTCAACACGCGCAGGGATGCTTGGCCCGACCACTCCACCGACAAATCGACACGCCGCTGGTGTATCGAGGCGAGCGGTTGCCACGTGCGCTGCCTTGGGATCAAGTGCAGGCGCTCCTCCTGTCCATCGACCGATCCGATGCGTGCGGACGGCGGGACTTTGCGCTCCTTTATCTGGCGGCGGCGTACGGGCTGCGCGCTGGGGAACTGGTCCGTCTGACGCTCGACGACATCGACTGGTCAGGCCGAACGTTGTGTATCCGGCAGACCAAGACCCGGCAACTCCTTCAACTGCCTCTCACGGATGAGGCGGCCACCGTGCTGATCCGTTATCTGCGCCAGGGCCGTCCTGAAAGCACCCTTCGCCAGTTGTTCCTGAGCGCGATCGCTCCTCGTGGCCCGCTGCACCCGGCGGCGATTCGCGCGGTGATGGCGTCTCGCCTCCAGCGGAGCGGGCTGAACCTGCCCCCCTGCGGAACGCATGTTTTGCGGCATTCGTTTGCCATGCGACTGCTCCAACAAGGCGCTCCGCTCAAAGCGATTGGGGATGCGCTGGGTCATCGGGATATGGAAAGCACCGCCGTTTACATACGTTTGGATGTGGATTCCCTGCGTGAAGTGGCACTGCCGGTGCCGGCCGCCGTTTCGGACCCGGTCACTTTGGTCGCGGTCAGCAGCCTGCCTCCCCTCCGGCCCGCGCGTCCTTCGCGTCATCTTCCCGAATACTTTCATAGCCGGCTGGCCTCTTCGCTCCAGCGGTATCTAAAGATCAAGCGCGCCTTGGGACGCCAATGGAAACGTGAAGAGGCGATGCTCAAACAGTGGGATGACTTTATGCATCGTGAGTTCCCGCAATCGGGGCGCGTGCGCGCCGAGATGTTCACCGGATGGACGCGAGAACTGGTTCATCCGACCACCGAAAGACATAGGGTCGTGCGGAACTTTTTGTTGTTCCATGCGCGCGACCACGCCCGAACCTTTATTCCCGATCTATTGACGCTCCCCAAGCCCGCACCGGTCGTGACCCCACGCTTGCTCACGGAAACGGAGATGGGGCGGGTGCTGGCCGCCGCCCGGCGATTGCCGCCCAGGTCGACCGACCCGCTGCGCGCCGAGACTCTCCGCCTGGGTTTGATGCTGTTGTTCTGTTGCGGGCTGCGGAAAGGCGAACTCCTGCGCTTGCAGTTGGGCGACCTCGAAGGTGGGCAGACGGTGCTGCGCATTCGGCTGACCAAGTTCTTCAAATCCCGGTTGGTGCCGCTCTCGCCCACCGTGGCGGCGGAGTTGAAAGAATATCTTCAGACCCGGCGGCGAAAGCAACTCCCGATGGC
>Ga0364874_10642_pt2 | contig 12998 bp, 10 predicted proteins | sample ExccelAu500001D4_2_FD_206922 | JGI IMG/M metagenome (GOLD analysis project Ga0364874, IMG submission 206922) | Enriched cells from Trout Bog Lake Hypolimnion, Wisconsin, USA - BchlTB.Aug07.5000.01.D4 | ecosystem: Environmental > Aquatic > Freshwater > Lake > Hypolimnion/Profundal zone | place... | reverse complement strand
CTTTTTTGTACGCAGCGCTGTCAGAGTATGTTATATGAAAATCAAAAACAGACCGGGTTTCATTCTTGCGAATCAGCTGAACAGTTCTGATTTCACATCCATACTCACAAAATGCAGCTATGACAGATGAAAACCTGTTTTCTCCGATTTCTACTGATATCTCAGCCGCAATTTTCATTCTATTCCTCCTCGATCTACCGCATTGTGAGACTGCAGAACATTCCGTAATTTTCAATGATAAAACAAAAATATGTGACGGGAAAAAGAGTTGTTATTTTACTTATAAAAAATAGGTTTTGGTGTTATTTTCTCACCGGATAATGAAATCTCACCCGAAAGGGATTAACGTACATGGAGGATCTATGAGCTGTACAGTTGTGGTCGGTTCGCAATGGGGCGATGAAGGCAAAGCAAAAATGATTGATTTCTTTTCGAAGGACGCTGATATCGTTGTACGGTATCAGGGCGGCGCCAATGCCGGTCATACTGTTGTTGTTCAAGGCAAGAAATATGTTTTTCACCTTATCCCATCAGGAATTCTTCATCCCGGTAAAATCTGTGTAATTGGAAATGGCGTTGTCATTGATCCTGAACAGCTTGTGAAGGAAATGGACGATCTTAAATCTCAAAATATCGATATCGAAGGAAGGATTATTCTTTCTGACGCAGCCCATCTGATTCTCCCCTTTCACAAAGCTATCGACAGCGCAATGGAAGAGTTCCGTTCAGCTAAAATCGGAACGACAGGCCGCGGAATAGGACCGAGCTATGCCGACAAATGCTATCGCACCGGTATTCGTATAGGCGATATTTTCGATGAAGATCTGCTTGAAGAAAAAGTACGCTTGGTTCTCGACTATAAAAATCTTCAGCTCGAAAAGATCCATGGCCGTAAGGGATTCTCAATTGATGAGATCATGGATATTCTTATCAAATTCAGAAACACTGTCAAACCGATGGTAACAAATACCGCTTACTATCTTAATGAAGCAGCTGATGCCGGGAAAAATATTATTCTTGAAGGCGCACAGGGATTCGGTCTTGATATCGATCATGGAACATATCCGTTTGTAACATCATCCAACCCTACAATCGGCGGAGCTCTTCTTGGTTCAGGGCTCAACTCATTCCAGATCAACCGCGTTGTAGGAATTACTAAAGCCTATATAACCAGAGTAGGAGAAGGTCCTTTCCCGACAGAAGAGACGGGCGAGACAGGAAATATCCTTCGTGAAAAAGGTGGGGAATATGGAGCAACAACCGGACGAGCCCGCAGATGCGGATGGTTTGATGTTGAACTCCTCAAACAGGCCCGCAGAGTTTGCGGATTTACGGAGCTAGCATTCATCAAAATGGATGTGCTTTCAGGTCTTGATTCAATCAAAGTTGCAGTCGGTTATGAACTCAACGGCAAAAAAGTTGATTCATTCCCTTCTTCTCTTCTTCACAAGGTCAAACCTGTATATGAAGACCTTCCAGGCTGGTCAGAGGATATTTCCCGCTGCACAGCTATCGATCAGCTTCCTAAAAATGCTCAGAATTACATCGAGTACATTGAAAAGAAAACCGGTATTCCGATAAAAGTGGTTTCCCTTGGGCCCGATAGAGAAAACACAATTGTGAGATAACAGTTAATTCCAGCTGGGTCTTTTAAAAAATTTTTATTTTTTTATTGACTCTGCGATGACCTGTGAATAGATGGTCAGTGTAAGCGAGTCGCTAGCTCAGTCGGTAGAGCAACTGCCTTTTAAGCAGTGGGTCCGGGGTTCAAATCCCCGGCGACTCAATGCTTTACCGCACAGTTAATACGGTCCCATCGTCTAGGGGTTAGGACAGCGGGTTTTCATCTCGTCAACAGGGGTTCGAATCCCCTTGGGACTGCATAAAAAAACCGGAACTTTTGTTCCGGTTTTTTTATGGGCACTCATAAAATATAGTTTTGTAAACCGCCCTATTTTAGACCTTTCGGAAATCTTAAGTCATTAAAACTGCCAAAATCAGAACCAGTAAAAAGATCTTGCATTTTCCTAAGTATTTCAATATAAATATGTTGGCGGGAAAGCACCGTGTACTGTTGTATCAATATAATCACCATATCGGAGGCCTTTGATGGCATCAAATTCAAAAAAAGTAACAAAGAAAGGATCTAAAAAATCCGCAAAAAAAACTGTTAAAAAAACTGCTCCGGTTAAAGCTGTTGCTGCTGCAAAAAGCGAACCTTCAAAAGGCTTTTTCGAAAACATTCTCAAAAAACTCGGCATGTAATTAGATCTATCGGAAAGGTGCGGTATCTAAAGAAGAGGAAAGCTGTATCTACATCCTTCAAATCGCCTTAAATTTTTTGCCGGTATTTTCTGCTGTTGGATTGATTTTAATTCTAGGTGCCAGCCTTGTTATCATATTCAATGAAATCAATTGCCAGCGGCACCAGAAAAGTTTATGTCAAATATGTCATTAAAGGAACCTTTCCTTTGCAAGATCGGATGCGGCGTATATGATTGTTTCAAAACTTCCCTACTTAAAGATGTCATAAAAATACCGCTTGAAATCCAATTGATAATGCGAAGGATAAAGCCAAGACGTTGCTGAAGGCAATCGATCAAAAGATGGATACAGTGGGCACAGGAAACTCAAGTAAAGCTGCAAAATAATCAAAAATCGAAGTTCTGACCTTTCTATAAAAGATCTTTTAACAGGCATGATCGACGCACCTGTCTTTTTTTAGGAGTATACCGTGCTATCCCGTGAAGAATTAAAAAAACTTGAACGAAAAGCAAAATCCTTAATGCTGACGAAAGAGATCCCCCAAGGTAAAGTTGATATCGTACGCTCAATTTTGACGAATGGAAAGCTTCTTGAAGAGGAAAGATATAAAGCAATCATAGAGCTTTTGCTAAATCTTCCTGATAAGAAATCTGAACCTCTAAAATCGCCCAAACGAGTCGGAATAGAGACCCCATCTCTTGTTAAAAAAAACGCAACTGCCGTATCAAGTACGAACCCATATGCAGGTCCTACCCAATCATCAGTTTATGTCGACGATCTGTATCACAAACACAAATCGAAAGGGCTTTTTAAAAAAAGATGGCTTATTAATGCTTCTAATAAATTCGGCATTGGTATAAGGAAAAGACTTATTCCTTCCAAGAAGCTGCTTAAACTGAGCAGAGAGATTGCTTCATTTCAGGAAAAACTAGCTTCCAGGCTTCCAATAATCATCACCATGGTGATCGATGATCTGAATATCAATGATCCTACAATATTTAATTATCTGCGAATCATACAGAAATGGGTAATGGATACTCCTTTTGCGTCATATGATTCAGCTCAGGTCAAGTGGATGGATCAGCGACATTTTGAGCAGCAGATGAAATCCTTCTGTACAATGTATTATGCCTTTCGCGAACTTGATACCGGTATGAAGGAATCTATTATCCTCTCTGTTGAAACGAAACTCAGAGAGATGGAAGATCTGAAAAAAGAAATTATTCACCAGATTGAGCCTGATTCATCAAGATCGGAAAAAGAAAAAAGAAACCTTCACCGTGAGAAAATTGTATATGAGTATATGATGACGCTGCGTTCTTTTTTGCCGTCACTTGATTCTTCAGAAGGAATTCTCTGCCAGTTTCTCAAGAACAAATATGATATAAGCTCATTAGATGAATACTGTCTGATCGTTATGGAGTCTCTTGTTTTTCAACGAGACATCAAAGCGCCGGAAATAATCAGGTATTATGGCATTAAAGCGCCGATAGTTTCTTCTTCTATATGGGATTATAGTGAAGAATACATTAAGAGAATAGGGAAAGATCCTGAATCCCAAAACAAGCGTATAACCGAAAAATTGGAGTCGCTTTTCAGTATACTTGAGGAAAGATATCAATTCATAAACATACGTTATGGAACCATTGACTTTATTCAAAAGGCCTTTGAAGAGCAATGGAAGATCATCAATAAACGACGACAGGATCTTGGCGATATCTACGAAAAAGACTTTTTTACTTTTCTCGACGAGTCATTGGATTATTTCATAAAGGGATATCTTCCTTTTCTTGACGGGTCAACTCTTTCTATTGCTGAAACTGTAAACAACAGAATTGATACATTTATTTTTACAAAGTCTTATTTCGAAAACGAAATATCTATGTTCTCAAATTTGCTCGCAGATCTTATCCGTCTAAAAACAGATAATCCGAATTTAACAATTTCACGTGAAGAGGCAAAACGAATTGTTTTAGGTCAGATTCCATCAATGGCAAATATCGAACGTTTTTATAGACAGCTCAGCAGCTGCTTTTACGAAATCGGAAAAAAACTCCAGTCTGCTCTGGACAGCCACAGAGAGTGGATGAAAATTCAAACACCTAATGCTTCACCTTCAAAATTTCCGGCAGAACCAGGATCATTTGAAAATAGAGAACCCCGCCCATTTCCTTTTCACACTTTCAAGCTCATAAGCAAAGATGATTCTCATCCGGCGTATAAGTATTTGGCAGGGAGACTTATAGTCACAGACACTCTTACTGACGGTGTATATAATACTATCACTGCATTTTGTTTTCAGTTTTCTGATGAATGCTTTGACAGAAATCTTATTTCTGATATGGAATACCGGAAAGAGCTCAAAAAGAAACTTCAGAACTCGGAGAAGCTGTGAAAGCATTGCAAATATTTCTAATAACATGTACCTTCGTTTTCTTCCCTTTCTTTCTTTCAGCCGAAGAAAAGACCGAATCCTCGATACATGTCGGGGTTGCTGAAAATCAATATGACCATATCGAAAAAATTCTTAAAGATTTTAAGATTCCGTATACTATGGTAAAATACCGAGATCTTGAGAAAGAATCCCTTTACTCTCAGTTTGATGTGCTTTTTATACCCTGCGGAGCAGAGCCGCCATTGACTTCTAGCGTCAATATAATGTCGAGAGGCACCCATCTTGAAGGAGTTACTCTTAATGACCAGTATTATAAAATAGATATGGATCAGACTGGAAAGTATCTCCGTAAATTCATCGAGAATGGAGGATCCGCATATTTTTCAGATTTCTCATTCAGATATCTTCAGAATGCATTTTCTCCTTTTTCATTTTTCAAAGATTTTCCATATATCGGGCTTGCCGGGCCGTTGAAAATTGAACCGAAGGGAGAACTATTCAGCTTCATGCAGGGATCATTAAATATAGAAATGTCTCATTTAGGGTGGGTTGTACCATCAGAGGTACGCTCATCTGAAGCTCTTCTTTCAGCACAATGTGACACTCCCCTTGGAGAAAAAACCGCTCCCATCGCATCATTGCTTAACCGCCATGAAGGCGTGGCTTTATTCACATCATATCATAATGATAATGATCCTTTTGGTATCATGAGATATTTTGTGATGAGGATTGTTTATGCCAGATATATTATAAAAGCTGATAACTATGTGAAAAGATGGGAACAGACCCCTCTTTCAGTTCTCGTAGATGAGTCTCTGACTGGAGAAACATTCCGGCAGTATAGAATTAAAGTTAAGAAAGGCGGTTCATATCTGTATTTCCACCCTGAAGGTGGAAACTGGCAACTTGATATTTTTGATTCAAAAGGGTCATTTCTTTTTACAAAAGAGAATATAAACAAAGAATTCAGTCATTATATTGATTCAAAAATAGAAGCAGATGCATATGTCAAAATAATACCTCTTGATAAAGACAGGTTCCATATCTACACTATTACAACCGCTTCCGGATTCAGAATATTCCCCTACTACCTTCGAATTTTTCTCGGTTCGATTGGTATAATCCTGCTATTCTTATATTTGAGATTTCTTAAACGCCAGCGTTTCAAAGGAAGAGTCAGAGAATACGAACAGAAAGAAACTCAGGAATAATAAATAATAGAAAAGAGGAGATTAAATCTCCTCTTCCTCTTTCTTGGTGATGAGCATATCGTCAGGAACTTCATCAATTCTTTCACCTATCTGAACGGCAACACGGCTGCCGACAACACCTGGTCTGCATTTAAACTTCTTTCTGCCCTCAATTTTCAAGGTCATGTCAGAATCTACTTTCGTATTGTGTAAAACAATGACATCCCCAACATGAAGGTTGAGAGCTTCATCCATAGAGATATCAACATTGCCAAGTTCAGCAACAACATCAAGCTGAACATTATCGAGACGGCTCTGGATGATAGCAAGATTTTCGTCAGTCGTTCCCTTACGGATGCTCGAGAACCAGTACTGAGCGGAAAGCTTGGAGATAACAGGTTCAATTGTGATATAAGGCAGACAAAGATTTGTCATGCCCTCGACATCTCCGACTTTTGTCTCAAGAGTGATTAACACCACCATCTCATTCGGAGGTACGATCTGAGCAAACTGAGGATTTGTCTCAATATTTCCAAGACGCGGACGCAAATCAATAACATTCGACCATGATTCACGGAGGTTACCGAGGATGCGAACGACGATTCCTTCCATTACAGAAAGCTCAATATCTGTCAATTCTCGGCTGATCTTATGCGCTTCACCCTTTCCGCCGAAAAGCTTATCGATGATCGTAAAAGTGATCGAGGGGTCTATTTCCAGAACAGCAGATCCTTTCAGCGGATCCATATTGATTACGGCGAGAGTCGTTGGGTTCGGGATAGAGCGGACAAACTCTTCATAGGTAAGCTGATCCACCGACGCAACGTGGACACCGACAAGGGCACGCAGCTGAGCAGAAAGAGCTGTTGTCGTAAGACGTGCAAATGTTTCATGCATCATCTGCAGTGTACGGATCTGATCTTTAGAAAATTTATCAGGACGACGGAAGTCATAGATTTTGACCTTCCGCTGCTCCTTCGCTGCAGTTATTTCTGACGGTTCGACGTCACCGGTAGATATAGCGGTGAGCAGCGCATCTATCTCGTCCTGTGATAATATCTCAGTCATTTCCCCGGTATCCTCTCTTTTGAGACTGTCGCGTCAACACCTGTGATTATCCAGCTGCCGTTTGTACTTTCAAGCGTGTAACGATATGTATAGACAAAAGGCCGGGGAGCAGACTGGCGTGTAACTTTCGCCTCAACATACGCAGTCTTCCCTCCTTCAAGTATAGATTCTTTGACCACTTCACAGTCAACAATATAATCCCGCCTGGGTGTTGATATATAAGAGACAAAGTCTTTAAGCACTTTGCGTTTAACAGGATCACTGGCAGTATTATAATTCATCGCATAATCCGGATATGCATTTATATACTTTTCAAGATCGAGATATTTGATCATGTTTGCCCAATTACGACTCTTTTCCGCTGTCAGAAAAAGCTGAATCATCTCGGAGGGTGTTATTCCGCCCGCATACTGATGAGGAAGTTCGATAGAAGAGTCTATTTCACGTTCCACCGGAACAATCCGTATTTCAACTGAATTTTCACTCCGCAAAATCAAAGGAACCTTTGCATCAGGGAAAAAAAATCCTCTGATCCTGTACTGACTGCCTGTTTCCAATGTATAACAATTGCGGAGATTTATGCGTTTTACGATCTTTTCATCGGGAGCAATTTTAACTGTTCTGGGCTCAATATACTGAACTACATTCTGAACAGTCCTGTCCATTTGTCTGTATTGAACAGTCGTTTCAGCTTCACGGCCATCTAATGTATAAGCAACAGGCTGATACGTCGTATAAAAGACATCATACATTGAAAATGAAGCTGTTCTATCAGACGTATTTTTGATTACCAAAGAAACCTCGACAGGTTCGCCTTCCATAAAAGACGTCCTATCTGTAATAACTGTTACTCTGAAAGGGGACTGCTGTGCAAAAGCGTACCCGGCTGAAGCGATAACCGCAATCGCGCATATAATGCATGATAGGAGGATATTCTTTCCTGCAGCCATTTCACTCTCCGGAAATATATGTCACATTACTTTATCGGCGGAAAACCGAATACGCATTAATAAAATACCCTGATTTCAGCTTTTGAAACTTCCGACGAGGGTGTCGGCACAGCGGATCCCGTCCACAGCAGAACTGACGATTCCGCCGGCATATCCAGCTCCCTCCCCTATGGGATAAAGCCCTTTATGGCTCACAGACTGCATAGAATCGTCTCTGGTCACTCTCACGGGGGATGACGTCCTCGTTTCCGCGCCAACAAGAATGCCATGTTCTGCAAAACCCGGAATGATGTTATTAAAGCGCATCAAACCCTTTTTCAGAGGTTCTGTTATCCATTCAGGATAAAGAGTGTCCAACCGTCCTGGGATTATACCCGGCAGATAGCTGCTTTGTATCTCAGATGTTGTGCTTTCACCTCTGATAAAATTAAGCCCTTTTTGTGCAGGTGCATAATATCCGGCCGAACCCATTCGATAACAGGACTTTTCTATTTCCTGCTGAAATCGGATTCCGGCAATAGGATCCCCTTTAAAATCACTATTAAATATGCTTACGACAATCGCTGCATTAGAATGAGGCATTCCTCTATTGCTGTAACTCATTCCATTGACGCAGAGAAGTCCTTCTTCCGAAGATGAGTTAACAATTTCACCGCCCGGACACATGCAGAAGGAATAGACTCCCCTGCCGGAAGAAGCATCATTATATGCAAGACGGTAATCAGCCGCAGGCATGCAGTCAGAAAAAGAACCGTACTGCGCCTTATTAATAAATACTGCGGGATGTTCAATTCTCATTCCAACAGCAAATCCTTTGGATTCCATATAAACTCCGGAATCTTTCAGCATCTGATAGGTATCCCTCGAAGAATGGCCAGCAGCTAAAACAACGGCATCCGCCATAATCTCTGTTCCATCACAACATTGCACACCGCGTACAGAATTTTCCGAGATAATAAGTCTGCTCATGATCTTGCCGAAATAGATCCTTCCGCCGCCTGATATTATTTTTTTTCTGACAGTACGAACAACTGAGCAAAGAATATCTGTACCTATGTGAGGCTTCGCGTCGTAAAGAATCTCTTCATCAGCACCGCACTCGATAATCCTTTTAAAAAACCAGTCCGTCCCCGGTTTGTGAGTGCGGGCAGTCAGCTTCCCATCCGAATAAGTGCCAGCTCCGCCTTCACCGAAAAGAATGTTGCTTTCCGGATTCAGTATTCCGCTTTTTTTCAGATTTGATACATCGACATTCCGCTCCTCAATCGCTTTTCCGCGTTCTACGATAGTTACCGAAATTCCATATTCAACGAGACGGAGCGCGCAAAAATACCCGGCCGGGCCGGCGCCTATTATGATAACTTTTTTTCCAGAGTGCATTCGGGAAGGACTGATTTCCTCCGAAACAACATAGCGTTCCAACGAAAGAGCATCAGCAATAGAAGAATCAATTTCTATGGCAATTTTATATCGCCACACAACATTATGTTTCTTTCTGGCATCAACAGATCTTTTGATGATGATTACTCTGATGGAAACCAGTGAGTATGCTTTTTCCAAAAATAAGCGCAGAGACTCGCTCTCTCCTCTGACCTCAACCTCTCGGGGGTCTATCTCTATTCCATCAATGACATAAAAACATTTTGCATTGTTTTCTTCCAGCATGAATAGCTTCTTTATTCTTTCTCAGCTTCTTTTTCAATTTCATCAAATTTTTGCAGCGCTTTAGAAAATTCTTCTACCGCTTTAAATTTTTTCATTGCTGATGATATCGAAACTGTCAGTCTTTTCGTGGAATCTTCCAGACTGCGCTCGTATTCTTTTAAAGCGGGGTCATCATGAAGTGCAAGCTCCGGATATTTCTCTTTTAATGCACGTCCCTTCTTAATAAGTTTTTTCTGAGCATCAACATATTCAGAAATTGCGGAAGCAGCTGATTTGGAATCTTTTACATCATTCAGCTTATCTGCATATTCATTTGTAACAGAAATCATTTCTTTATAAAAAACTTTTGCGTCAGTAGCAGAAGGAGATTCTCTATTGCAGCAAAGAATCATAACTGTGCAACAGACAAAAACTGCTATGATGATTTTCTTCATGTTGTGCCTTTTCCTGCCGTTAAGTATATAATCAGTTCAATATATCAATGTGAAAGTTTCATCGCCATCGGTATTCTTCGACCGGTCCCGAATGCCTTCGTTGTCACTTTGAGTCCAGGCGCCGCCTGTCTCCGTTTATACTCGTTCCGATCTACCGTTCTGAGAACAAAGTCAACAACTGCAGGATCATATCCCTTTGACAAGATCATTTCCCGCGGCATGCGACGCTCGATATAGCACTCAAGAATGCCGTCAAGAATATCATATGGAGGGAGAGTATCCTGATCCTTTTGATCTTCTCTCAATTCCGCAGAAGGCGCTTTGTCTATCGTCGCTCGAGGAATAATTTCTTCATTCCTGTTGATATATTCCGATAAAGAGTAAACAAGATTTTTTGGAAGGTCGGATATTACAGCAAGACCTCCGGACATATCGCCATACATGGTACAATAGCCCATCGCAAGCTCAGATTTATTTCCGGTCGTCAGAAGAAGACTTCCGAATTTATTAGACATAGCCATAAGGATATTTCCCCTGATCCGGGCCTGAAGATTTTCCTCCGTTACATCCTGCTCGTATCCGCTGAATACAGAGGAAAGATCATTGTTAAACTGATCATAAAGTGTTTTAATTGGTACTGTTTCTATGCGAATACCAAGATTACGCGCTAGTTCTACTGAATCATCAATACTTCCCGAAGATGAATAAAGAGAGGGCATTGTCACGCCCATCACGTTTTCTTTTCCAAGAGCTTTAACTGCAAGCACTGCCGTCAGTGCTGAATCAATACCTCCGGAAAGGCCGAGAACAGCTTTTTTAAAACCGCATTTTTTACAATAGTCTTTAAGGCCCAAAACAAGTGCAGATTCAACCGTGCCCAGATCTTCTTCAGGAATACAAATCTCCTTCTCGGAAAACGGGTCGGCAAAAAGGAGATCTTCATTGAATATTTTAGCTGCAGCTGTAATCCTACCCTTGTAAGAGACAAAACTCCCTCCATCAAAAACCAGAGAGTCATTACCGCCGACCTGGTTGACATAAACAACAGGAATGTCAAAGCGCCGGGAAAGAGCATTTATTCTCTGATGCTTAGATTCATTTTTGCAGCGGACATATGGGGATGCAGATATGTTGACAAGAATATCAATCCCCTGTTCAGCAAGCATCTCGACAGGATCGATATCATAATTGCGACCTTCGATGTAACACTCTGTTATTCCTGCTTCTTTATCATTCCAGATATCTTCACATATCGTTATCCCGATTTTTTTCCCGGCAAACGAAACTGTATTGAAAGAATTTCCACGTGAAAAATATCTCTGCTCATCAAACACATCATATGTTGGAAGAAGCGATTTATAATAACTGGAAATTACTTGTCCATTTTCAAAAAAAGCTGCAGCATTAAGAAGAGAAGGGGATCGAAGAATATCCCGGGCAACATATCCGCATATTACAGCAATTCCCGCAGAATGAGCAGCTATCAGATTTACCGCCTTGATATTATCATCAATGAGTTTATCATTTTCCAGCAAATCCATCGGCGGATATCCAAGCGTTGTCATCTCCGGGAAAATAATAAGATCAATGCCTTCTTTTTTCGCAGAATCAATATATTCAAAGATTTTTGAAAGATTTCCCTTTATGTCTGCTATAATCGGATTTATCTGAGCGCAGGCAATTTTCATATCTCACCTCAAATTGAATACTGAATAAGAAGTCTGGTTATATCAAACAGCTTTTCTCTGAAAACAGGATCTTTTTCAACTGAGTAAAGATCAAACATAGGAATGATCACATTTTTATCTCTTATCCGTTCAAGAGAGTATAGTGCCGCAAGACGGACGTATCGTTCTTTATCCTCTTTCATGACCGTGGTAAGAACAGATGCTACAGATCGGTCTTTATAAAAGCTTAGCGAGTTGCAGCTTTCGGCTCTGACCCTGAAATCGGAATCCTTTAACGCCTTCAAAAGTACTTGAAGCGATTTCGGTCCGCCGATAAGACCCATTCCGTATACAATACGGACTTTCAATGATATCGGGGTTTCTTCAGATAATTTTTTTTCAAAGCCTTTGAATCCTCCAGCATCTCTCATATCTATCAATGAATCGGTAAGAATTATCTGAATTTCATTATCGGTTTCGATAGCCAGCTGCTCAGATATTGAATACGAAGATTGCTTTGCTTTAATCTTTCCCAGAACCTTAGCACTTGAAAGGCGTAGATTCCTGTTATCAGATGTCAGGTCTTTGAGAATGACATAAAGCCCTCCGTCATCATTCATTTTCCCGAGTATCTGTACCGCTTCGATCCTTACTTCCATATCAGGATCAGAAAGACCTATATTCCTCACTATCGGTAAAAGCTTATCCAGCTTATTTTTTTCCATACACTGCAGAGCACGAAGGCGGACAGATTTGTTTTCGTCCTGAAGCAGCTGCTGCACAATAGAAAAAAGACGCAAATCATATAAATGGTACAACGCATCAAGAGCATATACCCGGTATAAGGGATCTTTACTTTCAGCCATTTTAAAAATTGACGGAAACATACGGTCGTCACCGATTTCATTCAACGCAAGAATCGCACTTTCCCGAACGGAACTGAATGGACTTTCAAGCTCCTTTGAAACAGGAACAACAACCGATTTGTCATTGGATTTTCCAAGTATATCAATCACCTGAATTTTAAGCATAAAAGAACTGCTTTTTTCAAGGAGGTGCAGGTAAATCCGGACAACCTGTTGATGAGGGTATTTCTGAAGGACTGAAAGTATTCTTTTTTTGCTTGAGGCATCTCCCTGTTCAAGAAGAAGCGAAGCAGCAAGGTCCGGTAAATCAGCAGGTCTTTTACTCTCTATATACTTGAAAGCCGTTTCCTGTTTTAAAACATCATCACTTGAGACAAAGGACAGAAGGGAATCAGAAGAAATTGTTTCTTCTTTGGGTTGAGCTGCCAGCAGGGAAGCTGCAAAAATAAATATCATTATATAGGGAAGCTTTCTCATCACGACCGCCGGATATTTCAT
>Ga0364874_10808_pt1 | contig 13011 bp, 8 predicted proteins | sample ExccelAu500001D4_2_FD_206922 | JGI IMG/M metagenome (GOLD analysis project Ga0364874, IMG submission 206922) | Enriched cells from Trout Bog Lake Hypolimnion, Wisconsin, USA - BchlTB.Aug07.5000.01.D4 | ecosystem: Environmental > Aquatic > Freshwater > Lake > Hypolimnion/Profundal zone | place: USA... | reverse complement strand
CGCGAACATAGTAAGCTCCTGCGGCAGATCACTTTTAAAATTGGCATGTTTACTTTCTACCGGAACACTTCCATTTAAATAAATGGTTTTACAATCCTCACAATTGACTTCTATATCGTATGCTACTTTATCATATTTAAGATCCTTCTTTATATCATAAAGGATCGGATACCAGGCAGTTTGGCTTCCGTCTGTCCGTATAGTGTTGCCATTAAAAGCAATATTTCCTTTCCAATCATCTGCACTTACTGTATCTGCTATTACAGGGTACATACCTACATAACTAAACTGAATGGCTTTTGGAAGGAATTTTCTAAACGCATTGTATCCTTTTAGATAATAGGCAGTGGCCTCACCAGTAGATAATGTATCCTCGAGGGATTTTTCATAATGTAATGAATTTAATCCATACGGATTTTTGATATATCGGATATTCATACCCGAGTTTAACCGTATATAATAATCGTTTATTCTAGGAATATTGGACAAAATAAAATTACATTCCATCGTTCCTTTAGCTATAGAAATATTCACCTTCCCTTTTAAAACAGGGATGGTGTCCTGTGCCTGTAAATGAAGACTAAAAAGAATCACAGCGAAAAATGTTACAGTAATTTTAATCATAACAGCAGTGAATTATTTGACAAATTTCAATTTCCTTTATCAGGTAAATAGTACAAATATTTGATCTCAGTCGCATCATAGCAATGCCACTGGTACTAAAATAAGATTAAACTATACTAAAATAAATAAGTGGGGGATTACCCCATAAAAGTAAACAGCAATCAATAAATAGCCAAATAAATCAATATTTACCGTGCATTAATACCCTGAATCATCTGTTATGGATGGCATCCTTCAACTTCCCCCGTCCTGCTTTTTCTTTGTAATACCAAATAGATTCCTAACGGTATTGTTTAAAAAAACAGTCATTTCATTAAGCCTGCTACTAAAGGTAAAGCTGAAATGAATCAGGCAGGCGCCTACAAATGGATAATGAGAAAATCTGGATTCATTTTAAAACTTAAAACTAATTTCAGCAATGAACAAAATATTCATTTTCTATTTTTTAATACTCTCCTGCCATTTATTAGCTGCTAAAGAATACCATGTTTCAGTAAAAGGAAAGGATTCAAATACAGGATCAGTTTTAAAGCCTTTTAAAACAATCAACAGGGCTGTTTTTTTTGCTGTTGCCGGCGATACGATTACCATTCATGCGGGCACTTATCGTGAGTGGGTAAAACCCCTCAGAGGTGGATTGTCTGTAGAAAAACGAATTGTATTCAGAGCTGCACCCGGTGAAGAAGTATTTATTAAAGGATCTGAACCAATTCAAAACTGGGTGAATGTTCAGGGCTCTGTTTGGAAAGTGTCTATACCTAATTCCTTCTTTGGTAATTATAATCCGTATAAAGATTCTATTTATGGCGACTGGTTTACTTCCTTTGGAAAAACACATCATACCGGTGAAGTGTATATAAATGGCAAATCTTTATACGAAGTGACTGCTTTAGATAAAGTGATACATGCACAAATCCTTGCCGGTGCTATTGACAGTACCGGTTCTGCTTATTCCTGGTATTGCGAAACCAATGATTCCGTTACAACCCTCTGGGCCAACTTTCATCAGTTTCAACCCAATAATGAATTGGTGGAAATAAACGTTCGGCCTAATTGTTTTTATCCTGAAAAAACAGGTATTAATTACTTAACAATAACAGGTTTTCATTTTAGTCAGGCTGCTACACAATGGGCTCCGCCAACTGCAGAACAGCCCGGATTAATAGGAACTAACTGGAGTAAGGGTTGGATTATCGAAAATAATAGTATCAGCGATTCTAAATGTTCAGGTATTAGTTTAGGAAAAGACAGGGCTAGCGGACAAAATGTTTGGTTGGCCAATAAGGAAAAAGATGGTTCTCAACATTATAATGAAGTAATTTTCAGGGCAATGAGAGCAGGTTGGAGTAAGGAAACAATCGGCTCGCATATTGTTAGAAATAACAGCATTTTTAATTGTGAACAGACAGGAATTTGTGGTAGTCTGGGCGCTGTATTTAGTCAGATTTACAATAACCATATCTATAATATCTGGGTAAAGAGGCAGTTTTCAGGTGCAGAAATTGCAGGTATAAAAATTCATGCTGCCATAGATGTAAATATCAGTAACAATCGGATTCATAATGCGGATAAGGGTATATGGCTCGATTGGATGGCGCAGGGAACAATACTGAATGCCAACCTGTTTTACAACAATTATGATGAAGACGTTTTTATTGAGGTAAATCATGGCCCAATATTATTCAGCAACAATATCCTGCTTTCTACCAGATCAATCCTTAGCCAATCAGAAGGTTGTGCCTTTGTGCATAACCTGATTACCGGCAGTATCTATTTTTGGGAAGAGCAAAAAAGATTTACCCCTTACCATTTCCCGCATAGTACAACTGTTTCCGGAGTGATGACCATTACAAAAGGGGATGACTGGTTCTATAATAACATTTTCTCTGCCGACTCTTCCCAGGTTAATCAGCTAATTACTGATAAATCCTTCCCGCATCCGTATCATTATAAAGATTTCACTTTTGGATTATCTTCTTTTGAAGATGCAAAGTTGCCGGTATTTATAGCTTCCAATATGTACCTGAATGGCTATAAACCTTATTCAAAAGAACAGAATAGTTTGGTAAACAAAACACTTAACCCCACTATATCGCTGGAAGAAAGGGATGAAAATGTATTCCTGCACATTACAATGGATAGCTCAATTAAGGAAATAAATACCCGGCTGGTCACAACAAAACTATTGGGAAACACAAAAATGTCGGGTTTGCCTTTTGAGCATCCTGATGGTTCCCCCTTAAAAATTGAAACAGACTATTTTGGAAATAAACGTTCGGTAACCAACCCGCTGGCAGGCCCTTTTGAAAATATTAAAAATGGAACTCAAATAATAAAAATCTGGTAAATAAATAGCTTTATTCTAAATAAGGCCCGTTAATCTACCTATTCCTTCACCACCTTTATCTCTCCCTCCCCGCTAATCACTATCTCGGGTTTCCCATTATATTCCTTTACCAATCCGGTAACACAAACCTTTTTATTGTTATAATACACTTCTGGTTGTTCCTTAAAATTGGGCCTGTCCTTTCCAAAGATTACCACAGTAAACGGGCTATTGGGATAAGCGGCTCCCAGGTTTAGAAAAGTGGGTTGGGTACCGGATGTTTCCAGAAATTTGGTGCCATATACTTTATCGCAGATGGTAATGGTTTCTTCAATATGACTGGCTCCTTCTGCAGCTGCATAGGTTGCAGTTGTTTGTTTGGGTGCAATTATCGTAGTAATGGTTCCGCCCTTCCTGGCATCCAAATACTTTTCCAGCAATACGGATAACCGTATGCCTGCTTTATAGAGCTGTTCTTCAATAATGGCAGCAGATTTGGTTTCATAGTTTTCATCCACTATTCCATCATGATATGAATACACTTCATCCAGGTCGGCCCTGGATTCCATCATCCATCTTTCTATATTTACTTTTTTAATAGCGGCTATTTGTGCTGGTGTATAATGCGCCCCAAATGCATTGACTTCCTCCAGGGTGATATGTTTGTCTGCAATAATTTTGCTATCCCATACGGAATGCAGATTAGAGCTTTGCTGATTGATCATTACATTAATGGTATTTCCTCCTTTGTCAATTCCATACCCGTCATGCAGGGGTTGGTGTAAATCCCCGGTCAGGTGTATCAGTATCAGCAGGTCCAGTTTTACATGGTCATCAGTCAGCGTAATATCATTTTGCATTTCTCCCATTACGGCTGTCAGCTCAGAAAAGATATTGTCTTTTTCAGCCGGATTAAAGGACTGCCCTTTTTCAATATTGATATAATGGGTATGCTCCAGGTATTTATAATCCGGATTTTTTCTCTGATCATCCATCCAGGTACTGGCATCTTCCAAACTCATTCCACCCAGATAAAACGTCAATTTTTGTTTGGCTTCTTCACTTAAATGCGCATAAGCGATTTCAACTACCATGTGGTGCCCTTCCCTGCCCCATGCGAATACTGATTTTGGTGCTGATAGTACAATAAAGAGTACGAGAATAATAACATTCTTTTTCATGCTGAATACAGTTGTTTTAAGGTGCATAACCAGTTTTGAATTACAGATTATTGCACGGCAAAACTACTGTATCCGGCTGAAAAAATGGCAGAGGGTATGTAATGTTTACTTAAAATTGATCTGCGTTATCTATAACTGATAACGTACAGTAACATACAATTGCCTGGGTGCAATGGGGGTGATACTGTAATTGTCATGTATTAAATAATTCAGCGCATTCAACAGATTGGATAGTTTACACTGCACAGATAATTTCTGATAGTTATAACCGGCAGAAATATCCACTGTCGTAAAATCTGATAGCTTCACCAGTCGGCTGCCTGATACTGACTGCCCAACCGTATTATTATAGCCTCCCAATCTGGTGCCGGTATAAAAACCGGTGAGGCCTAGCTTAAACCCTTTCAGTAACCGGTCTTTAAACGTATAAAAAACAGTTCCATTGGCTGTATTGTTTGGTGCATTCACCAGCTGTTCTCCTGCAATATTGGATCCTTTTGCACCGGATACATGCGTAAACCGGATAAAATTATAGGCATACCCGGTAACAAAATAAAAGTTCCCGGATAGGTTGCCATTCAATCCAATTTCAATGCCATCACTGGTGGTTTGCCCGCTTAAACTTTTTATATTGGTATTGGTATTGGGTGTTACCCCGTCTGCCAGGTAAGCTGCCTGCTGTGCCAGATTACTGTTGATGATTCTGTACAGGCTGATATTGGCAGCTAACTTTCCCTTTAACCAGCTGTTTTTTGCCCCTGCTTCATATTGATTGATGACAGATGCCGGCAACAGATTGCCATATACATCCACTCCTGTATTGGTGGTAAAGCTGTTGGCATAACTGATATAGAAAGATGCATTAGCGGAAGGCTGATACACCAATCCTGCCTTTGGCGAAAATACCCGGTAATCCGTGGTGGGGGTTGATCCTCTGGTACTGGATGAAGGCCGGGTTCCAGTTGCCATACTGTCGATGGTGGTTTGTACGGTCGACTGGTAACTATACCTTACACCAGCAAATAATTTTAATTGGCTGGTTATACTCATCAGGTCCTGCACATAGATACCTGCCCGGTTGGAGGGTGCAGTAGTTACAGTGGCTTTTACTGCCGCAGGGATATCTGTGCGCTGCTGGTATTGGGCAGGATTGAGTAAATTAACCGTATCATAGGTTTTCAGGGCTGTTCCATTGCTGTTATACAGGTTAAATGCATCTGTAGATGTGGTTACACTGGTAAAATCTGCTCCTGCTATTAAATGGTGTGGGGTATGCCCTATTCTTATTTTTCCCTCCATATATGCCTGAGCTGCCATATCTTTTTCAACACTATGCGCTCTTGACAATGGGCGAGCAATAATGCCTGCAGCACTGGCCGTATTCAGGCTTCCGCAACCATAGGAATCCACATTTGTTTTTTGATAGGATGTGGAGGCATTTATAGTAAAACGGTCATTCAGCACCTGCTGGTAACTGGCAGAACTGGTATTTTGAACCACATGATTGTATGCCCAACCAACATTTTGAAACCTGGATCTTGGAATGGCCCCGGTGAGTACCCTGCCACTATCCAGTAATCCTACACCGGGGTCTGGTGTGGAGGCTGCTTCTAAATATTCCTGCGAAATGACAATGCCCGACTTATCTCCCAACCGGTACATCAGGGAAGGATTTACATAGCTGCGGATGGTTTGTACCTGATTCCGGTAACTCTGATCATTTTCATAACTTCCCAGTACGCTGTATGCCAGATGCTGATTGATGGGGCCGTATACATCCACCACAGGTTTATATTGCTGATTGCTTCCTGCTGTTAAGGAAATACTGCCGCCAAAATTATATTTAGGCTTTTTACTGATCATATTGATGATTAATCCCCCGGAAGAACTGCCATATAAAAAAGCGGAACTGCCTTTGATGATTTCAACCGATTCTAATGTAGCGGCTTCCGGCATACCGGCAATATTATAGGGCAATCCGTTTTTAAAGATGCTGCCACCACCTGCTCCGCCTGTAATGCCAATAATATATCCCCTGGCACCATAGGTTTCATTTACGCCAAATCGCGTTTGTACCAGCGAAACACCAGGCACATTTTTTACAATATCCCCTAAGCGGATGGCTTGCTGATCTGTTATTTCCTTACTGCTGATTACACCTGTGGAGAGTGGCAAATCCTTATCCGGAATAGTTGATTTTCCTGCACTGAATTTCTTTTGTACTGCCTCTACTATGATTTCCTGTAATTGCTGATCTGATATTTTTAACTGAAAAGTAAACTGCTGTTTGCGGCCCGGCTGTACTACTATCGACTGCTGAATGGTTTGATACCCTATTAATTTTATTTCAATAGTATAATTTCCTGAAACCAGATTGTTAAACTCAAAAAAACCATTTTCATTGGTGATCGTATGGATACTTCTTCCTGTATTTTTTAATAATACAGCTACACTTTCTGCCGGCTGATGATCTGCTGTAATAACAAGTCCACTTACAATTCCTCCCCGCTCCTCTGCGGTATTTGCTAAACAAAACTGACTGTACAGTACACAATGCAAAATATAATAAGTATATTTTATACTATTTATTATTTTCATAAATTTATTATTTTTGCAAAGATGTATTGCTGCAGGAAGGATGAACTGCCGGATTGGGAAAACGATTTATAGAATCAGGAAAACTAAAATGACAGGAGCCTGAAAGTTAATATGAGTGGTAAATAATTACTGAATTGAATAAACTGTAGATACAGCTGTTTTATTATTCCGGATCCAATTCAATGCTGCAGGGCACAAAATGCTTACAACTATCCCCTGCAGAAAGATAAATCTGGTTAAAACTGCATATTCCATCCCTATCCCGCACAGAAGCATACCCCGAACTCATGACCGTGAGTCCGGGATAGTTCTTTTCAATGAATGCCGGATCATTTTGAAAATAAGCACACTGCTGGCAGGTATTCCCTGTATTACGCAGTTGTATGGAATGAAACAGGCTCATGCATTAATGGGTTATAATGGACGACCAGTAATGGCCGAAAACAATAACTGACAGTATATAGCCTAATATTACATTTACAATTACCCCAAATGTGAATGCCAGAAAGGGTTTAATACCTGCATTGGCCAATTCACGGAATCTTGTTGTTAACCCGATACTTAAGAAACTAAAGGTAAATGCCCAGGTACGTAAAGAAGTAATGGGTGCAATTAAAGTGGGTTTTACCAGTTTATTATAATCCACCAGCGTATTTCCATGCACAATTAAGGTGGTTAATACAGAAGCAATGAGAAAACCAATCACAAATTTTGGAAAGCGCCACCAGATCTGCCCTGCCTGTACTTTTGAACTGGTTTCTGTACGCTCCCAAACAGTTACTGAAATAAGTGCCAGTACAAACGACCAGATGCCTATCCACATATCTCTCCCAATCACTTTAATCAGGGTATAAGAGGCTAATGCCTGGTCTGCCGTTCCGCTGATACCATTGTGTACATCTGCTGCTAAACCTCCATAAGATTGGGCAGCTGCCAAACCGGCTGCATCTGCAAATTCAGAGGTTCCAATCCAGGCTCCTCCCACCCCTGTAGGCAGGTGTAAAGTGCGTGCAATTAAGGGCAATGCGAATATGAGGATGATGGCATAAAATACCACCAGACTGATGGCAATGGGCGGATGTTCTTTTTTGGCCCGTACTGCTCCGGCTACTGCAATTGATGCAGATACTCCGCAAACTGCGCCACCTGCTCCCAATACAGCCGCCAGCCGGTGATCCAGCCCCAGTTTACGTGCTGTGAGGAATATTACAAAAAAAGTAACCAGGGATACAATGGAGGCTTGCAAAATAGCTACGGGGCCTGCCCATATAATTAAGGTAAAGGGCAAGGTTGCACCAAGTAATACAATCCCCAATTTAATATAAAATTCCACCCGGAAACCGGCATCCAGCCAACGGGGTATTCCAATTACATTGGAAAGAACCAGTCCGAGTACCAGTGCAACTAAAGGTGGTTCCAGGTTATAGCGACTGGCCTGATCCCAGTTACCTGCTATATAAATGATCGTGGAAAGAATAAAAACAAATATAAATGCGGGAATAAATGCTTTTGGCTTTTGCCCTATGAATGATATTACAATCGTAAAAAGAACCAGAAATGCTCCCAGCAATGCCAGGTAGCGGATACCATTAGTGGATAATTGTGTGGCCAGTTGTGAAAAAGTTGACCATTTAGCCGGTGCCACTGCAATCCAGGAAATACTGCTGCCTGCCAGATAAAATACATAGGCCAGGATTACAATACCCAGGCCAAGCCATACGGCCCACCAGTCTTCCTTTACCCAAAATTCCTGCCAGCCGGATGGTTTGGAAACACTTGCTGTTTCAGTGTGATTTGTTGTCATATGAGTTGTTAGTTTTGATATATTCAGATACTGTATTAAATCAGGATATTACCCGAATGCTATAGTAAATTTACCCGATATTATTACACCACCAAATTAATAGATTATTAATTTAGATTTAAACTTCATCTTCCGCAAAAGTCAGTACATATCCATTATTGTCCTCAATTGAAAATTCAGTAGCCCCATAAAAGGTTTTTTCCAGTCCTTTCAGCACTTTCACTTTGTCTTTAATAGTCTCAAAAAAAGCCCTGATACCTGTAGTTTGAATATATAACAGCAAAGAACATCCTTTTTGCCTGGAAATTTCAGGTAATTCATTGCCCAGGCTCTCAAAAGTCTGAAACATAAACACTACGCTTCCACATGTCATTAAAGCAAAAATGAAGTCGCCTTCTTCAGGTACTGTGGTAGTAATACTAAAACCCAATTGCTTATAAAAAGCAATGGTTTCATTAATATCCGTTACATAAATGTTTGGAGATACAGATTTCATTTCGTTCTTATTTAAACAGTTTTTTAATAAATGTCCCAACAAATCTTAAAGGTACAGAACCGGATCATCTGCACCAATTTTAATCAAACAATAACCTGGGATGGTTCCTGTTCACTTACTTACCAGCTACCTACCTGAGTAATACCAGCGTATACCCTGAATGACACCTGAGTATGACCTGAGTATGACCAACCCCACTAATTGGTGGGGTTGCCCAGAACCAGGTCATACCCAGGTCATAGTTAGGCCATACTCAGGTCATAGTGAAGTATTAGTCAGATGAGGCTCAGTTATTACTCAGGCAGGGAACTGGTATTACTGAAAACAGTAGGCTAAAGGGGTTTGAGTGGCACAAAAAAAATCCCCGCTTTTCAGGGGGATTTTTTATAAACCTATATGTTTTACGACTAGCTCATTATCACAAAGAAAATGGTACCACTGCTTCCTTCACCTGTATCACCACACTTGCAGGTTGCAACCCTTCGGCTTTTACCGTAAGTACCAATTGCCCCTGGCTGTTAGCTTTGCTTTGTACAATAACCTGTGCCAACCCGTTATATAAACTATAGGTATTCCCTTTTTCCGGTTCGTGGTTATTATGATTACCATTACCCATACCAATAATAGTACCGGCCCCGCTTATTTCAAATACCAGTTTCATATTTGCAGTTTCCACGGCCCTTCCATTGGCATCTCTCACCATTACGGTTACCGGTGTTACATCTGTTCCGTTGCCTGCCAAGGTATCTCGGTAAGGAATCAGTTCCAGTTTTACGGGTTCTCCGGTTGTTTCTGCCACAAAATGAGATACCTGTTTATTGTTTTTATATCCAAATGCTTCCAGTTTTCCGGGATGGTAGGGTACTTCAAAGCTATTCATCATATAAGGGTCTGCCTGTTGCTCTCCTATCAGTTTGCCATTCAGTACCAGTTTAACCTTATCAGCGTTGCTCAGTACCATCACTTTAATCTTTTTACCAATACTGTCTGCCGGCCAGTTCCAATGGGGCTCAATATGCAAAACAGGCTGTGAAGCGGGTAACCATTGTGCCTGATGGATATAATACGCTGTTTTTGGAAACCCACAAACATCCATAATACCAAAACTGGAGCTGGCAGAAGGCCATTCAAAAGGCTGTGGTTCTCCACGGTAATCAAAACCTGTCCAGACAAAACATCCAGCTACATAAGGTTTTTCTGCAATCTTTTTCCAGGCAGTCCGGTGAATTTCTCCCCATCCGGGTTTATTTTCATCATAAGCTGCCAGGGTATGCTTTTTAGGGTCATTTACATATTCTCCCCGGTTCATTAAACCGGAAACATCTTCCGAACTAGTAATGGGTTTATTGGGATGCAGTTTATGAAAAGGTTCATAACTGTCCTGCTGGTAATTAAACCCTACCACATCCACTGCATCAGATACATTTAACGGTGCAAACATACCGTCACTCTGGGCGGCTGTTACGGGCCTGGTAGTATCTAAACTTTTTACCAATGCACTCATCCGGCGTACCATTTCGTACCCGTTTTCAGTGCCCTGCATGGGTTCTTCATTAAATACACTCCAGAGAATGATGGACGGATGGTTCCTGTCTCTCCGTACCATCCATTCCAGCTGACGCTGATATTCGGGCGATACATTGAAGTTTCTGTTTTCATCCATCACCAGGATACCATTTCTGTCGCAGGCTTCCAGAAACTCGTTGGATGGAGGATTATGAGAACAGCGATTGGCATTTACCCCTATTTCCTTTAATTTTTTAATCCGGAAATCCCATAAAGCATCAGGTACCGCCACACCAACACCGGCATGGTCCTGGTGGTTACAGGTTCCTTTTATTTTAACCCATTGGTCGTTGAGGAAAAAGCCACTGTCTGAACGGAACTGAATGGTACGGAATCCACAGGTAGTGAAAAGGGTATCAGTAGGCCTGCCATCCTGTTGTATTACTGTCAGCACTTTATAAAGCGCAGGGTTTTCCAATGTCCACAATTGCGGATTGTTTACCCATAATTGCAAATGTGCAGCTGTTTGGCCCAATGGATGCACACTATCCCTTACAAGGGCATTGGTAATCTGTTTTCCATTATTATCCCATACGCTGGAAGCTACCGTAATACGGGCATTGCTTTTTCCACTGTTTTCAATAGTGGCTTCAACAGGAATTACCCATGCACCGGATGCTGTTTTAATGGGTTGGGCAAATACGCCATCAGTTTTGATATGTACGGATGATTGTTTTACCAGCCAGGTATGCCTGTACATGCCAGCTCCTTCATACCACCAACCTTCCTGGGGGGTGGCATCTACACGGATGGCAATATGGTTGGGCACATTTCCGTAATGTGCCATAGAACTGATATCAATATAAAATGAAGTATAGCCGCAAAAATTACGGTGCATCAGGGTACCATTCACCCATACGGTACAATTGGTGGCAATCCCGTCAAACTGCAGTTCCAGGTACTTGCCCTTATCGGCAGGATCCAGCTTAAAGCTTCTGCGGTACCAGCCAATACCTCTTTTTCTATACCCCTGATTGGAGTTTTCGGTACTGTCGTAGGCAGACTCTACCGACCAGTCGTGCGGCAGATTCAGCACACGCCAATGACTATCATTAAATTCCGGGGCTGCTGCTCCCCATGATTTACCTGCTTTGGCATTATTATAGGTATTATCCTGCCCTTTTATTTCGGGGAATGGAATATCTCCCGGAAAAAATTTCCAACCATTATCCATGGATAAACGCTCATGAGCTGCATAAAGAACCGGATTGGTATTGATTTGTGCGGTACTGATATTGCTATACAAAAAGAAAAATACAGCAATCAGCCTGGTCAACTGTTTCATGTAATAAATTTAAGGGGCTAAAGTTAATGGATACAACTCAATTGTCACGATTCACTCTTTAAACAGTTTACCGGATTCAACCTTCAACTGTTACTGCTTCAATATTAACAGTTAAGAGTGCTGCAAGGGAAACTCCACTTCAATAGTGGTTCCGATATCCGGCTTTGAATGGATGACTATTTTTCCGTTTAATGCATATACCCGTTCCCGCATGCCCAGTAACCCAAAATGTGAAGAGCGGTCTATTTCATTCACTTCAAACCCCACTCCATCATCCTGTATCTTCATGGTAACAAAACGCTCAAACCTGTTCAGTTCAATGGTTACTTTTTTGGCTTCTGCATAACGCAGAATATTTGTAAAACATTCCTGATAAATTCTGAATAGTGTTAAACAGATATCCTGACTATCACAAAAATCTTTTTCAAATGCAACATTGGAATAAATCTGAATATCCAGATTGGTATCTTTCAGGTAATTTTTAATATTCCATTTAACCGTTTCTATCAATCCCACATCTTCCATCATTTGCGGATAAATGCTATTATACAGTCGCCTGCTTATTTTAACGGTTTCATCTGTTGTAACTTTAATTTCCGTTAATTTTTCCAGTAAAAGCGACTTTTCATCATCAATATGGTTAATCATCCAGGCTGCATCCATTTTCAGCACAATAAAATTTTGTCCCAATTCATCATGAATATCCTTAGCAATTTGTTTCCTTTCTTCTTCCCGGATATTGAGCAGATAGTGGGTAAGTGAACGCAGGTCCTCCGTCAACCTGACTAATTCATGCTCTTTAAACTTTAATTCAGTTATGTCCTGTATCGTACCTATCAGGGAGATAACATTACCATAATCATCTGTTTTGATTTTACCCAACCCTCTTACCCATCTGGTTTCCTGGTCATTTTTACGGATGATCCTGTATTCATTATTAAAATCGGTATGATTGGCAATAACCTGCTGTTTTAAATAATTACTGAGCATTTCGCGGTCATCCGGATGGATAATGTTCAGCCACCCTTCCACACTTCTGTTATAAGTAGCATCAATACCAAATATAGTATCCAATACCTGGGAAGATTGCCAGTAATCATTTACAAAATCAGCAGAATAAGAACCAATATT
>Ga0364874_10804_pt1 | contig 13061 bp, 5 predicted proteins | sample ExccelAu500001D4_2_FD_206922 | JGI IMG/M metagenome (GOLD analysis project Ga0364874, IMG submission 206922) | Enriched cells from Trout Bog Lake Hypolimnion, Wisconsin, USA - BchlTB.Aug07.5000.01.D4 | ecosystem: Environmental > Aquatic > Freshwater > Lake > Hypolimnion/Profundal zone | place: USA... | reverse complement strand
CTTAGCAGGTTAGCCATGATGCGAAACGCTCCGGGTACGCCCTCGGGCATCTGGCGGAAGAATGCATAGGACATGTAGATATATGTCCCTTTTCCGTAGGAGGCATAGAGGAGGCCACCCTTTTGAGGGTCCTGACCGGCATCGTGCATCTCGGTTGGTGCGTTGTAGCGCGGGTCCCAGGTTCTGACGAAGCCGTGGCCGCGCTCTTCGACCCAGTTTTTGAAGTCCGCAGGGGTGATTTTGTTGGGCCAGCTGAGCAATGGATCCTCTGGCGCGAGGATGGTGAGTTCGCCGTCTTCTTCAACTACTTTTTCAGGATCTGACGAGATGGAGAGCGGATATGGGGCGTAGTTGTGGTCGTATTCGCCGGTCTGGTACTGGACTAATACGGTGCCGCCGTTTTTGGTGTAGTCAAGAAGGCGGTTGTTGTAGGTCTTTAGCTCAGGGCGGGCCGCATAAGCGCGGATGCCGAGCACAATAGCGTCAAAGGAGGAAAGGTCTGCGGTGGAGATATCTTCCGCGGAGAGGAAGGTAACATCGATACCAATATCGTGCATGGAGCGGGCTACGTCGTCGCCCGTACCGGCGATGTACGCGACCTTGAGATGGGGCGCGATTTGCAGATCAACACCAGTGGTCTGGAAAACTGCGTCGCGGTAAGAGGGATACGGACGAACGCCTACATAGCCCGTGGTCTGGAATCCCTGCTTGTATTGCTTGCCGTTATACTCCGCAACCGCAGTGATGGCGTAGGGCTGGGCGCGAAGGGATTTGGGGACGATATCGAAGGTGACGATTTGCTCATCGCCGTCATTGGCCAGGGCAAACGGGGCTGATTCCGGGGTGGCGTGCCAGTTCTGCGGCAACTGCAGTTGGACCGTACCTTGCGCGGGGCCTTTGGCGCTGCTGTGCACGGTGACTTGCAGATGGAGAGAAGCACCAGTAAGGGGTACGATGCCAGCCTGCGGCGATACGGTGAGGGAGATTGCGGGAGCAACAAGAAGAGGCTCCTGGACCGGACCGGGACCGGAGTAGCGATGCACAGACTGCACTACTCCCGCAATTGCCGCAGGAACTCCGTTGTAGGTGTATTTGAGTTCAGCAGTGAGCGGGTAAGGCGTGGTGGGGAGGTTGAGATCCTTGGGCTCCTGGATGTCATAGTAGGACTGCTCAAGGGTGGGGCGTGAAAAGTAGGCACGGGTGATCTGCGCGGTCTCAGGCGCTGTGACGGAGACGACCTGATCGCGGGCCTGCCCGGCAGGAAGCGCACCGGCCAATGGATTTTTTGCCGCGAAGGACCAGCCATCGCCTGCGTGAGAGACGAGTTCAGCCTTGTCAACCGTTATGGATTCGCTGCTCTGATTTGCAACGTGGACATTGACGCTGAAGGACTCTCCGGGGACCACGGTCTGGGTGGTTGGCTGATTGGCCAGGTCGCCGAACGGCCCTTGCATCACGGTTCCGCCCTGGGGCGTGAGGGTAGCGAGAACGCTGAGGCCGAGCGCCTGTCCCAAGGCATTGTTGAACTGCGCTTGCTTGATGAGCAGTTCGTGGCTCATGTTGTATTTGGCTTCAGCGGGAAGACTGCTGTTGCCAATATCCGCGATGAGGGAATTGACCTGGGAAAGTCCCTGGGCGAGAGCGGGCGCCGTCTTTGCGGGGTCGATTGCGTTGAAGGCAGCAATGGCGGTTTCGACGGTGGCGTTTACCTGGTTCAAGCGAGCGCGCCAAACATCCTGCAGGTCTGCCGGGGCGTATGCGGCGATGCCGGCAAGAGTGGTATCAATGCCGTCAAAGAAACCATCCTCATGCGCGGGCAGCGATGGGGAAACGCGCGACGCATACAGGTGATACGGAGAAGCGAAGGGACGAATGGAGGGAGCGCCGATGCCACCATTTTGCGACTTCTGCTCGGCAAGGCCTTCGCGGCCTACTGTCATGTAAGAGCGGCCAAAGAGGGCGTTGTAGCTTCCCTCAGGAATATTTACGGTTGTAGACGGAATCCCCTCAATCCAGGTGCCGTTGACATAGTTACGGAAGCGCACCGGTTCCCAGTGTCCGGTGGCGTAGTCGTAGATGCCCTTCTCACTGACGCGGGCGAAGGGAACGCGCGCATAGACCTTGAGGGGCTTCCAGGGAAGCAGTCCGGCGGCAATCTGATCAGGAAAGACGGTGGGGTCGGCAGCGGCGTTGAAGACCTCCTGCGCCATTTCACCAGAGACCTGATGGTGGCCGTGGCCGTCCGATACATTTCCCGCGAACGAGGAAGTGATGATGAGAGGTCGAGTCATGCGAACGACACGCACCACATCGTAGAGGACTCGGTCGTGTCCCCAGGTTTTGGTTGCCTCCTCGATTGTTTTTGAGAATCCGAAGTCGGCTACGCGGGTGAAGTACTGATGAACCCCATAGTTGTTGCCCGCGGCGAGGAGCTCCTGGGTGCGCACCAAGCCAAGCTGATCCCAATAATCCGAAGACATTACATTTTGGCCGCCCTCGCCGCGATTGAGAGTGAGGAGGGTGGTATCGACGCCCTGTCCGCGGCTCTGGTAAGTGAGCATGCCGCCGTCTTCATCGTCTGGATGGGCGACGATCATGATCAAGCTGGCCCGGGAGTGGAGCTTTTGAAGATTTTGCCACAAGCCAGCAGCGCCCTTATCAATGGGAAGAGGAGTGGCGAAGCCAGGCAAATAACTTGGAGGCGCTTGAGCGCCCGCCACCAGCGAAGCGCCAAGGAACAAAGCAGAGACAAACAGAAAGAAGGTAAATCGAAGAACGGAAGTTATACGCATCAATGCTCCTTATGTTTTCAGGGCCAGCGCGAGCATGCTGGCCACGCCACGCTCCATGGATACCATAGGCAAAGAACTTTGTAAAGAACCATTCATTACCTATATAATCGCCACCGTAGGCGAAACCGAGAAGTAGAAGGACTCTATGAGAACATCCGTTCAGTCAAATTTCCAGGCCATTCCAGCGAGGCCATCGAACTTGCGTCAGGCCAATGCACGCGGCTTGCTGCAGTTGTTGCGGGCACATCACCCGTGCTCGAAGGCTGACCTGGTTCGTCACTCTGGATTAAGTGCTCCGACGGTTTCGGCGGGGATCGCACATCTTGAGGCGCTTGGACTAGTGGACCAGATAGGAGAAGGCAAGTCCAATGGGGGACGGCCACCGGGGATGCTTCGCTTCAATGCAACGCATGGGTATATGGCATCGGCAGATATAGGCGGAACCCGGCTGCGGATGATGCTTGCCAACCTGGATGGCACGGTGATGGCGCGATGGTCTGTGCTGCTGGGTGTAAAGCAGAAGACTCCAGAGGCTGTTTGTTTTCTTATTGCCGAGGGATTGGCAACAATGTGCAAGCAAAGCAGTGTGGCCTTAGATAAAGTGTTGCATCTTGTGGCAGGGGCTCCCGGAGTTACGAATGTTACGGAAGGCGTGGTTTTGTCAGCGCCGAACCTGGTGGGGTGGAGGAATGTCGCTCTGCGATCATTGCTGGAATTTGAAACGGGGATCTCGTGTTCAATCGAAAACGACACGAATCTTGCGGCGATGGGGGAGCACTGGCAGGGCGTTGCACAGGGAGTGGATGATTTTATATTTATTGCAATGGGCACTGGTGTTGGAGCCGGCGTCTTTCTGAAAGGGCAAATCTATTACGGCGCGCAGTGGAGCGCGGGCGAGATTGGCTACTTTGGCATCAGCGGGCGTGAGCGCGCAGCGATGCACACCGACGAGACAGGGCAACTGGAACAGGCCATCGGCGGGCTGGGCATCGAAAAAGAATGGCAGCAAGTTCTGCTTAGGCCCGGTTCGCGCGCACAGTCCGATTTGGCAGGACTGAGGGCGACACAGATTTTTGATCTTGCAAAAGAAGGTGACGGCAGGGCGGTGGGAGTGCTCCGTCACGTAGCGCGGATTGTTGCGAATATGATTACTGATATTTCTCTATTATTAAACGTAGATATGGTTATCCTTGGCGGCGGGGTGGGCACGCACCCCAGTTTGTGCCGGGAGACCGACAACCTGCTGCAGCGCAATGAATTTGCGCGGCCAGTGCTGCGCTCAAGCGGATTGGGAACAGAGGCCCAGCTATTAGGCGCAATTGCATTGGGTCTGCGGCAGGTAGAAGCCAAACTAATCCCGTAAAGCTCTATTGGGTAGATTTTTGTTGCAGTTTGGTGAACAACGTGATATATCTCTAAATCACTTACTAAATGTATTTTAGTAAGTTACTCGATTCGTTCAGCGCGCATGAGTACAGAGAAGGAAAACAGTAACCACAACTTCTTAGGAGGTAGCGTCTATGCATTCCCGTATTTGGAAGTCCATCCTCTTTGCCGCTTTGCTTGCGGCAACTCTTCCATCAATATCGATTCAATACGCCCTTGGGCAATCTCAGTCAATCAATGGAACGATCCGGGGAACGGTAATGGATACGACCGGAGCGGTGCTGCCCGGCGTGACCATCACGATTACGAATACGACGACGGGATTTACGCGGCAGGTGACATCGGGCGGCGACGGCTCATACATTGTGCCGAATCTCCCGCTGGGCACGTACTCCGTCCTCGCGGAAGCGAGTGGATTTGCTCCCTTGACGCAAAAGGGCGTGAATGTGGGAGCAGGCAGCAGCGTGACCGTGGATGAGCAACTGAAGACGGGCAGCGTGGCCACCCAGGTGCTGGTTGTGGACGACGCACCGATTCTTGAAGTTTCGCGGCTCGACCTCAGCCGTACGATCTCCGCATCCGAGACGCAGAACCTACCACTTTCTTCGCGCAACCCCTACAACTTTATTCTGTTCCAGCCGGGCATCAGCGGACACCCCAATCCAGAGAATGGAATTCCGCGCACGGTCAATACGAATGGACTGGTTGACCGCGTGAACTACCAGTTGGATGGAATGGTCGACACCGAGACAGACCGTTATGGACTGCGGTTGTTTGCGATCTCCGACTCGTATGTTCGCGAGATTGAAACAATCTCAAACAGCTTTGCGCCTGAGTTTGGAAATACCGCCGGCGTGATCTTCAATACCATTACTGGTTCCGGCACCAACTCGATTCACGGCACGGCGCAGTACATCTGGCGTCCCAAGGCAGGGAGTTCCTGCCCGATTCTGAGTAACTGCGATCCAACGGCCGTGGGCGGAGTGGTGAAGCCCAGCCTTCACGTAGATGATTACGTGGGCAATGTAGGCGGGCCGGTTATCAAGGACAAGCTGTTCTTCTATGCCGCGTATGAGCATTTGAAGCGCGCAAACCCGACAGCTAACACGATTAACACCGCCATGCAGACAGCACTGGTGAACCTGGGCGTGGACAAGCTGAGCGACTTTGGAACCGCAGCGCAGGTGCAATACGCGCAGTGGTTCGATACCAGGATTGATGCTTCGCTGAACAAGAAGAACCAGGCGTTCGTCCGCTACAACTACTTCCGCAACAACTATCCGTTCAATACGAACGTGGGCGGAACGTATGCTCTTAGCGCAGCATCCGACTTCCAGGATCGCGCCCACATCATCGGAGCGCAACTGGTTACCACCTTCTCTCCGACGTTCTTCAACGAATTCCGCGGATCGTGGCCGTATCGCAATGAGCATCACGTCGCCGACCCACTGACCGGGAAGGGTCCGATGATCACGATCTCTGCAGCCACGGTGAACGGCGTTGCTTACACTGCAGCGAACTTTGGCGGATCGAACGGCGTAGACGACAAGTTCCAGGAGAAGATTCCCAGCTTTAACGACAACGTTACCTGGATCAAAGGCAAGCATGGCGTGAAGGCCGGGTTCGGAATGCAGAAGAACCTGGATACTCAGCTTGCGGACGTTTACACGCAATACAGCTTCTCGTCCATCACGCAATATCAGAATGCCTTGAACGGCACCAGCCCGCAGGTGTACTCCAGCTTGAACGCAAGCATTGGCCGCCCCGGCGCCGCGTATCACTCCATGTACTTCGATCTGTTCGCGCAGGATGCGTGGCAGCTTCGCAAGAATCTGGTGGTGACCTACGGCGTTCGCTACGACCAGTACCGCGCGCCCACTCCTCCGGCCAACGAGCCTTTCAGCTACACGCAGAGCTTCAACTCGCCGAAGGGTGATTTCTCACCGCGCCTGGGCATTTCATACCAGCCGCTTCCGAAGACAGTTGTACGTCTGAATGCCGGCATCTTTTATGAAGCCACGCCGACGAACAGCTGGTACAACCCGCTCTACAACAACGGCGCAGCAGGTACGGGCTCATTTATCGCAACGATCGCAGGCAGCTCAACACCTGGTGCTTGCCAGCCGGCTTTCCCGAACAGCCCCCAGACAGTAGCCGCAGGATGCCTGCCAACGCAGAGCATCTATGCAATGAATCCGAAGTTCAAGAATGAGTATGTCTGGAACGCCAATCTGCAGATTGCGCAACAGATTGCCAAGAACGACTCGTTGACTCTTGGCTACATCATGACGAACGGCCGGAACATGCAGTTCCTGCGCAATATGAACCTGATCAATCCGACCAGCTACCTGGCTGATGGACGCCCCGTCTACGCGACGTCGGTTTCCGCTTCGACACGCGCCTATCCTCAGTTCAACAACATCACGCTGATCGATATCGGCTCGAACTCGTCCTACAACGCGTTGACGGCGACCTACGAGCACAGGATGTCTGCGGGCCTGACCACGAGCGCCTCTTACACCTGGTCTCACGCAATCTCGAACACGCCGGAAGGCACCTCCTACGAGTTCAGCACACCGGTGGAAGATACAACAGCGCCGCTGCGCGATCGCGCAAACAGCGGCATCAACAGGCCGAACGCATTCACGGTCAGCCTGGTTTATGCGCCCATCACGCACTTTGACAATCACATTTTGAATGGCGCGATCAAGAACAACACGTTTGCCTTTCTCGGAAACATGTCATCAGGCGATCAGCAGACGATCACCGTGAGCCCGAAGCTGAATGGAGATGGACTCGCGACCAGCCGTCCGCTCTATATCGGCAGGAATACGGTTCGCACGCCCTCGATTTACCAGTACGATCTCCGCTACACCCGCGCCCTTCCGACACTCTTCGAGCACATTCAGCCGAAGCTGCTGATTGAAGGCAACAACATCTTCAACCATTCCAACGTAACCTCGATCAACACGACAGCGACCGTGGTTACAGCGGCAGGCGACGCACGCGGACCGATTGGCACAGTGATCACGGCCCCAACATTCGCACGCACGAGTACGTTGCTGGAAGCGCGAATTCTGCAGTTCGGCATGAAGTTCGACTTCTAAACCAAACCGATATCCTCCCGGCGTTGCCGGGAGGATATCGCATTTCAAATGACAGGAAACAAGCCAGCAGGCTCCGCCCTGGAGCCATACGCCACGGGGCGAAGCTTGTTGGGTAACCTGTGAGATATTCCTGTGACACCGGCCATACTGCTGGCTCACCGGTATGTTCATCTGCAACATTCTTGCACGCGAATGCTGGCGACGTCGTAATACAGTCTTTCAACGGTACTGCCCATTTGGCATAGAGCGCTTTGCACTGGCAAAAGCCAGCTCCGATGGTGGGATGACTCCTCGAAAGGAAACCAATGGCGGAATTTGTATCTGGAAAGCTCAAGTCGGTTTTCCCGGCTCCAATCTACCGCGAAACAGTGCTTGCCCCGGTCTTTGTTGACGCTAAACGCTTCTATCTTGATTCCCTGCTTGAGATCCAATATGCACACACCTTGATGCTTGGGCGCGTTGGCATTATGGCGCCCCATGAAGTTGCGCAGTGCCTTAAAGCGCTTGAAGTGCTGGACCTTGAGAAGATACGCAGCGCCACTTACGATGGCAGCTTTGAGGATTTGTATTTTTTTGTCGAGAGAGAGCTGGCCGCTGTTTGCGGGTATGAGAATGCCGGCAAGATGCACACGGCGCGCAGCAGGAACGACATTGATCTGGCCATGTATCGCATGGTTTTGCGTGGACGGCTCGCTTCACTTATGTCGCGGCTGCTGGATGTGCGCACATGGCTGGTGAAACTGGCCTGGGAGCACAGGGCCAGCCTGATGCCTGCGTATACACACAATCAGCCAGCACAGCCCACCACGCTTGGCCATTATCTGATGGCGATCATCGAGTGTTTCGAGCGGGACTTTGAGCGGCTGAATGGAGCACTGCCTCGGGTGAATCGCTCCCCGATGGGCGCTTGCGCGATTACGACGACGGGGTTTGGCATTGACCGGCACTACGTTGCAGAGATGCTGGGGTTTGACGGCTTGCAGGTGAATTCCTACGGTGCGATTGCAACCGTGGACTACGTGGCGGAGAGCTGTTCGATGCTGGCGACCTGCATGCTGAACCTGGGGCGGCTGGCACAGGATCTGCTGCTATGGTGCAGCGTGGAGTTTGGCTACCTGCGGTTGAGCGACGGATATGTCCAGATCAGCAGCATCATGCCGCAGAAGCGCAATCCAGTACCGCTTGAGCATGTGCGAATTCTTGCGAGCAAGGCGCTGACGCAGTCGCAAGCGCTGCTGGGCTGTTTGCACAATACGCCCTTTGCCGATATCAACGACAGCGAAGATGACCTGCAGCCTATGGTGTACGCGGCCTTTGACGATGCAGAGCGAAGCTTGCGGCTGCTGGCCGGGGTGCTGGAAGAAGTTGAAGTCTGCACAGACAGAATGGCTGCCTGCGCTGACGCAAACTTCCTCACCGTCACGGAGTTGGCTGATACACTTGTCCGCTACACGGGCATGAGTTTTCATACCGCGCACGAGATTGTTTCAAAGGCAGTGAAGGAGATGCAGGGCAAATACGATGCGGACAAGATAGTGGCTTATGTCCGGCAGACTCTTGTTCAGCAATACCCTCACCTGCCGACGCCCGAGGCTGGGTTGCTTGAGCGTGCGCTGCTTGCGAAGCATTTTGTTGCTGTACGTACGATTGCCGGGGGGCCCGCTCCGGAGGCTCTTGAGCCGGAGATTGAGCGGGCTCGCCAACAGTTGATCACGGACAAGCAGAAACTGCAGACGCACCTTGATCGATTCAGCAAGGCTCGAGAGCATTTGCACAAGGCAGCCAAATTGCTGCTTGCTTCAAGCGGTGTCTAGCGAGCGCACGACTTCAAATATTTCCAGTAGACGCTACCACTTCTGACACAGAGAAGTGCAAGGAACCTTTTTGTCTATTTACTAGCCTGACACAAGCCGAAGGGCGCATGGATCTTATGACTTTATCCTCATCCGACTCTGCTGAAAATGGGCATCTCAATCGCGGCATCGGCCTTCGCTCAGCCGTACTGTTCAATGTTCTGGAGATGATTGGCGTAGGTCCGTTCATTGCCCTGCCACTGGTGATTGCCGCTGCGGGCTATCGTCTCTCAGTATGGGCCTGGGTGATTGGGGCGGTGATTGCGGTGGCAGATGGCCTGGTATGGGCGGAGCTGGGAGCGGCATTTCCTCGCGCTGGCGGCTCGTATGCTTTTCTCCGCGAGATTTATGGGCCGAAGCGCGCCGGCAATTGGCTTAGCTTTCTTTATGTCTGGCAGGTGAGTTTTACTGCGCCGCTATCGATTGCTTCCGGTTGCATTGGGTTATCGAGTTTTCTGGCCTGGTTCTGGCCTGCGCTGGATCGCACTCCCATTGCCGCGCTGCCCGCGCTACACTACTCGAACTTTGCGGCGGCGGCTACCTGCCTGCTGGTTGTGGTGCTGCTCTATCGCAATCTAAGTTCCGTTACGCGGCTGGCCTGGGTACTATTTGCAGGGGTTTTGGCGGCCATTGCGGGGGTTGTGGTCTCAGGGTTTACGCATGCGGCAGCCACTGGCGGATGGCACATGCCCGTATCGCCGCCGCTCACACTACCGGCGGCGATAGGCGGGCTGGCGCAAGCAACGCTGCTGACTACCTACTGCTATTGGGGCTACTACAATATCTGCTTTTTGGGCGGTGAGGTGCGGAGGCCGGAGCGGACCATTCCGCGCGCCATTCTGCTGTCAGTGCTGATTGTTGCAGGGTTCTATGTTGCCATGAACCTGGCCGCGCTGCCCTCCCTGCGCGATGCCGCTGTGCATGCGACTGCCGGTGAAGCAGTTCGCCTGCAACTAGTGGCCGACATTACGAAGTCCGCCTTTGGCAACATGGCAGGACGCCTGATGGCGGCGCTGATTATCTGGACGGCATTCGCTTCAGTCTTTTCGCTGCTGCGCGGCTACTCGCGCGTACCTTATGCCGCCGCACGCGACGGCAACTACTTTCATTTTCTGGGCGCTGTCCATCCGCGTCACGGCATCCCTCACCGGTCGCTGGTTGCGCTGGGAACGGTGGCGATGGTCTTTTGCATGTTTACGCTTACGCAGGTGATTACGGTCTCAGTAATTACCCGCATCTTCATTCAGTTCTTTCCGCAGCAGGTGGGCGTGATCTTGCTGCGAATCAAGAGGCCGGAGATGGTGCGGCCCTTCAAGATTCCGCTGTTCCCGCTTCCACCGCTGATTGCAATGGGCGGCTTCTATTTTCTGCTGGTGAATCGCAGCCACGCTTTAGGCGGGCTTGCCATTGCAGCGACCATCGGCATTGTGGGTACGCTCATTTACATTGTGAGGGCGCGGCGGCTGGGGCAATGGCCGTTTGTGGATGGGGTGACGACAGACGCGTCTTAGGCGATTCGGATCCTTCTCTCGCATCGAGAAGGTCAGGCTATAACGAATCTCTACTCAACGCTGGCCTGGACTGTGCTATTTCGATGGCCTTGGACGAAGATATTCTATCGCGGACTCGATGAAGCGCATGGTCTGTGATTTGAGGCGGGGCCTATAGACAATTGCAAGATCAAGGCTCGCCCGCGAGAGCACGATATAGCCGAGCTTCGTCGCTGATACGTTGATTCGGCTTGCCAGATCATCTATGCGCTCCAAGCCAAAGATGAGAACTCTTTGTCCTTCAATTCCTCTTGAGCTGTGAAATGTACAGAGGCGTACGAGATCATCTTGCGGAGGGCAGCGTCTTTTATTGTCATCGGTGTAGTCCAGATAGCCAACACGCATACTGTCAAGTGCGCCAGTGACCCAAGCTCTTTCAAATGAATTCTCGCTTGGTACCAATATCAGCAGGTCCATAGGACGTTCCCCATCCCGGAGACGTTGCATTTCCGCTTCAATAATTCCTTTGTACTGTTGAGATCTTGCTGCGTTCAGCAGGTCAGAATAGCCTGAAGATCCCTCTGGTATTGCGTCGATCTCAGTATCATCCAAACAGATAAGCGCGGGCAAAGAACCGCCGGGTCTCTCAAAGACAAGGGTTTGATTATCGGCTGTCTGCGTTTGGAGTGCTTTGGCAGCGGCAGGGATCTTAGAGGCGTTGCAATCAGCATCATTGAATATCATTGCGAATCTGCTAATCTGCTCAGTGTTGCGAAAGTTCCTATTGCATCTCAGGCTTTTGGACGTCATCCTGAATATTGAAAGAGCTTCCGACTCAATGCCATACATCTCCTGCCCTTTGCCTGAAGCAATGAGGATTGTCGCGTTTTCTGCGGCATGCAGGAAGGCCATATCAAAAGCCCAAGATGGAAGATCCTGCGCTTCGTCAATCAGGATTGTGTCGTACTTCTTCAGGTCTGCCTTCTGCTCCGCCATCAGCGCTACAACGGTTCGCGCCCAATCATCATGATCTTGAGATTCCACATGGGATTTCAAGAACCGACGTAATACGTCGAATGCATCTCTTGCGTCCAAAGTCCCCTCAGCGAGTGGAAGCTTTTCAGAGAAGTTCAACGTGCGTTGCACATCGGCTCCTAATACCTTATTGAAACAAAGGTAGAGAACATTGCATCCTTGAGTGGCATGCCAGAACCCAATTCGTAACAATCGGAATGTTTTTCCAGTTCCGGGTTTGCCATGATAAAACCAATGCTGCGCTGACATGGGAGGAACCCTTTCGCGCTCCTCTTTTCGTACTCTCTGCTCGATAATTGTCAACCGGTCCAAATCGCCTGGAGTTGGCACTGGCCTTGCCTCAACATGCAAAGCAACTTTCAAGGCTTCAAGATCACGAGGCTTATTTACAAATGAACGAGAAGGCGCTACGCCCTGGGGTGGGTGGTGGCGTATGTGCATGAGTCGCTCAAGCAACGTTTCTGGCGTCGAGTAGAAATCTTCGTAGAAGAGCATGGATTCTGCATACGACCCGCAAACACGTCTATCGTCCCAGTTGGCATTCCATTGGTCACGACTGACCTGCGGCCATGCCGCAGAAGAAACAATCCACGGATTAAGGTTCCGACCAGAAAGATAATTCACCAATGAGAATCTCGCCTGCCACGCCTGGTTAACCGGCCCCTTATCTTCTCGTCGATCTTTAATCTTGCTATGCTCCCAACCAAACCGTTCAATCATAAGTATCGGAACAGCTTTGATTTCGACCAGGAAGACTCCAGCTTTCTCGTGCCACAAGAGCAAATCGCAGTCTCTGACACCTGGAATAAAATTCAACCCGCACCAGATATGAAGCTGCTGATCAGCTAGAGCTTTTAATTGCAGAACTAAATTACGCTCCCCTGTTCTGTCAGGAAGAGAAGTATGCAGGTGAGCCAAGGCGTCCCTCGATGGCAGAATTGTGTACGCTTCGAGGCATTCGTGAAAGGCCACACGACAGCTCAACATTCAAGTGATGAACTCGAAGTGATTTGCGACTAGGATACAGCACCCACTAAAGGACGGTCTGTGAACTGGGATTGTGCCAATCTCATTGGCTGCCACCAGCAAGACGATTCCAAATGCAAACTTCGAAGAGGGTTCGCAACGATGAGGGTGTTTTGAACGGGGGATGGTGAGCGAAGAATCTGCTTCTGTCTTATCGCATGCCCTACAAAGTACCTCAAAGACAGAACACGAGAACCTGCCACCAATTGGCCAATCCATATCCCTTCTGATGAGTGCGAAATCAGAAGTTACTGCTTCAATGTCCTGACGAATGTCATTCGCATCGTGGCATGATTTGACATATAAAACATTACCTAAGTAACGTAACGAATTTCATCTAAGTTACCTCCCTAAGCCCGCACTGCCCGACGG
>Ga0364874_10539_pt2 | contig 13123 bp, 15 predicted proteins | sample ExccelAu500001D4_2_FD_206922 | JGI IMG/M metagenome (GOLD analysis project Ga0364874, IMG submission 206922) | Enriched cells from Trout Bog Lake Hypolimnion, Wisconsin, USA - BchlTB.Aug07.5000.01.D4 | ecosystem: Environmental > Aquatic > Freshwater > Lake > Hypolimnion/Profundal zone | place... | reverse complement strand
GAAGCCGTCGAGGTGGCGGCGCAAAATCCCGACGCCAAATACGCGCTCGGAAGCGTGCTCAACCACGTGCTCCTGCACCAGACCGTGATCGGACAAGAAGCGGTAAAGCAGTTGGAAATGGCCAACGATCAGGCCGACATCATTGTCGCCTGCACGGGCGGCGGATCGAATTTCGCGGGGATCGCTTTCCCGTTCCTGGGTCAGGTATTGCGCGGCGAACGCAATGGTCTGCGTGTCATTGCCGTGGAGCCCGAAGCCTGCCCCAGCCTCACGCGCGGGCACTACGCTTACGATTACGGCGACACCGCGCACCTCACGCCGCTGGTGAAGATGCACACGCTCGGCAGCACGTTTGTGCCTCCAGGATTCCACGCAGGGGGATTGCGCTACCACGGGATGGCCCCGCTGGTGAGTCAGGTAGTCTCCGAGGGATTGGCGGAAGCGACAACCGTATCGCAACTCGAATCGTTTGCCGCCGGAGTGCAGTTTGCCAGGGCCGAGGGGATTGTCCCCGCTCCCGAAGCGAACCATGCGGTTGCAGGAGCCGTTCGCGAAGCCCTGCGCTGCAAGGAAGAAGGCGTCAGCCGGTCGATCCTCGTCAATATTTCCGGCCACGGACACTTTGACATGCAGGCTTACACCGACTTCATGGCGTGCAAGCTACAGAATTACGAATATCCCGCCGAAGAAATTGCCATGGCGTTGTCGGGGTTGCCAAACGTTTAACGAAGGCTGCTTGTGAGCGGTACGCATGAACACCGGGCTCCGGCCCGGTGCTCGCAAAACGTGCTATTTTTTCAAAACTCTAGCTCACAAGGTTGCCCTTGATGTAGTCGAAGCTCTTTTTGACGGAGTCGAACGGGTTTCCGGGGCAGACATCCTGCTCGACGATGAACCATTCGCAACCCGAGGCTTCCGCCGTGGCTATGATTGCTTTCATGTCAAGATTTCCGTATCCGATCTCAGCAAAGAACGGCTTTCCGGTGGCGTCCACTGCGTAATCTTTGATGTGCAGCAGCGGCAGGCGGTTCTTGAGCTTGGCGCACCATTCCACCGGGTTTCCACCGCCGGCTTGCACCCAGTAGGTGTCGATTTCGCCCTGCAAATAGAGCGGGTTCGTGCGGGCGTAGATCGCCTCAAGCAGCGGCTTGCCGTCCACGAGGAAAAACTCATGTGCGTGGTTGTGGTAGGCGAGCACCTGACCGGCTTTTTGCAGCACGGCACCTGCGGCGTCGAGCTTGGTTATCAAAGTATCCACTTGGGCGGCATCGCTAAAATCGACACCCGCGGGGTATGGATATGCCGTGTATTTCGTTCCGAGCACTGCAAGGTGCTCGGATATCTTTGCTGGATCGGCGAGCAGGTCCACAGACGGTTCGTGGGTCGCGCAAATCACCAGTCCCTCGCCTTCGGCGATGGATCGCAATTCCGACGCCGGGATCGGGCCGACCCCGCTGATTTGGATGGCTTCGTAACCGATCTCGCGCACTTTTTTCAAGGTGTCCGCGTAATCGGTGGCGGTTTTACAGAAGTCTCTTAACGTGAAGAGTTGAACGGCAACTTGGCTGATTTTCATGGTTTGATATAGGAAGGGTGAACGTTGAAGGAGGCTCCAAACTCGTTGGTGGCCGGGATGCTTACGGGAATTTTGGCAAGTTTCTCACTGCCTTTGGACGTCGCGATTTTTTCCTGGAGAAGCGCTTCATAAGCTGCGGCATCGAGCGGCATCTCGATGGGCTTCTCCACAAAAGCGGACATCAGAATGGCGTTGGCGAGTTCCACGGAATGGATGCCTTCTTTCGCAGGCGCAATGAGCGGCTTTTTGTCGAGGATCGCTTCGGTGAAGTTTTTGAGTATCCCGTTGTGCTGTTCGCCAATGCCATGCACGGGAATTTCGATGTCCCACGTTGGCGGTTCACCATATCTAATGTCCGTGGTGCGGGAGAATTCAGACATTGGCACTTGGTTGCGTTTCCATTGGATTTTCCCGTTTTCAAGAACCACGCGACCAAACTCTGCGGCGATCTCCAGCCGATTGGTGCCCGGAGCCTCACCGGTCGAGGTGATAAAGCTCGCCGTCGCCCCGTTTGCATATTCAAAGGACGCCGTCACATCGTCTTCGACTTCAATGTCGTGATAGGCTCCAAATTTACAGATGGAGCGCACCCTGGCGGGCATTCCAAAGAGCCATTGGAAAAGGTCGAGATTGTGCGGGCATTGGTTGAGAAGCACCCCGCCGCCTTCACCGGACCAAGTCGCACGCCAACCGCCGGAATTATAGTAAGCCTCGGTGCGGAACCAGTTTGTGATGATCCAAGTGATCCGCCGGATTTCCCCCAGTTGGCCGCTTTGAATCAGTTCCCGAATCTTGGTGTAATGCGGATCGGTCCGCTGGTTGAACATCGCGGCGAAAACCTGATCGGGATTTTTGTGCGCCGCGATGAGCCTCTGCGCATCGGCTTTGTGAACGGAGATCGGCTTCTCCACCAGCACATGCAGCCCCTGTTCCAAAGCGTCGATCCCGATGGTGGTATGGGAATAGTGCGGGGTCGCGATAAGAATGGCATCGATCTCGCCGGAACGGATCATGGCTTCGGTCGAACAGAAGGGCTTCGCGCCTTCAAAAGCGCTGAGATCCGCCGCCGGGTCGGCAACGGCGGACAGCGTGGCACGCGGAATATTTCCTTGGAGCAGGGATCGGGCATGGATGGTTCCCATGTTCCCAAGACCGGCGATGCCGAAACGGATTGATTTCATATCAAAAAAAGACAAGATGGACGGATGAGGTTGGATTTGCAACCTCCCGACGAAGGCTTGCGTTTACTCACCTACACGTGTAGGTTTCGCCCCCTGATGAAGTCAATGAAAAATGTACCTTTTTCCACCGCGATTCGGTCCACTTCGGATCTTGCAAAGAAACTGGGGCTTTCGCGGTGGACGATCTCGCGCGTCATCAACGGGCACGACGGCATTTCGCCCGAAACCGTGCTCCGCGTGCGGGAAGCGATGAGCGAAGTTGGATTCTCCCCGAATTCCCTCGCTCGCGGTTTGCGCAAGGGAACGACCAACATCATCGGCATCTGCATTCCGGAAATCGAAGGGCTCTATTTAAGCCAGAAACTCGAATTCCTGCGCCGGGCATTGGCGGACGAAGGGCAGCACGTGATGGTGGGAATCACCAACGGAGACCGGCAGGAAGAAGCGGAAACATTGAACCGCTTTTGCACGTTACGCGCAGCCGGGGTCATCTTGTTCGCCTCGCAACTCTCCGCCAACAGCCCACCGGTCCGCCAGTTTCGCACGACCGGGATTCCTCTCATCTTCGTCGATCCCCTCACCCGTCCGCCCAAAGGCAGCCTGTACGTGGACCGGGCTGCGGGGATGCGGGATGCCGTGCGCCATTTGTTTGAGCTGGGGCATCGCCACATCGCCACCCTCGGCTTTGAACCGGAAAACCGTTACAGCCAAACCAGGCTGAAGGGAATCATGGCAGCTTACGAGGAGCGCGGATTGGATCACGACAAGTTTGTCTGGCAAGTTGAATTGGTCGATCCCGACGGTTCCTATTACGAGCAAGGACGCAACAGCGCCGCGCTTTTGTGCCGAGAATGGGGTGGAGAGAATCGGAACGTGCGACCCACTGCGGTGCTCACACTGAATGACCGCGTTGCCATCGGGCTGATGGATGGATTCCGCGAATTGGGAATCCGCGTGCCCGAAGACATTTCCGTTATCGGGTACGACAACATGGAAGTCGGTGCATTCGTCTCCCCACAACTCACCACCATCGACGCAAAACCGGACGAACTCATCAGAAAAGCAACCGAGAGCTTGCTGGCACACATTCGAGGCAATCACGAAGCGGAGCCAATCAGCATCTGTCCGCGTCTCTTGATCCGGGCTTCAACGGGTGCGGCCCCGAAAACTCAGCGAATAAAGTAGCTGAGGTTTTCCAACTCGATGGCGAGATCGACGTTGTTGACCACGACGCCTTCGGGCACCTGCAAAATGGTGGGCGCGAAATTCAAGATCGCCTGGATACCGCAGTCCACCAGTTCGTTGGTCACCGCTTGGGCGACCGTCCCTGGCACCGCCAGAATGGCAAGCTTCACCTGCCGCTCCTCTACGAAGCCGCGCAGCGCCGTCATGGGCAGTATGGGCAAGAGACGCGCGGTCTCACGATGGCGCCCCACGTCTTCATCGAACCCTGCCAGTATCTCAAAACCCTGTTTTTCAAAGCCACGATAGCGCGCCAGCGCTGAACCGAGGTGGCCAATGCCGATCAAGATCACCGGCTGCAAACGAGCCGTGCCCAGCGTTTCCATCAACGTCTTGGTCAAATGGGCGACGCTGTAACCCAAACCACGCGTGCCAAGTTGCCCAAAATAGGCCAGGTCTTTGCGAAGCTGGGTCGGCTTGACGCCCGCCGCCGTCGCGAGGGCGGCAGATGAGACGGTTTCCACCGCGTTCGCTTGCAGGCGCTGAAGTGCGCGGTAGTAGAGCGAGAGCCGATACACGGCTTTGCGGGGAATTTCCAGTTTCGGCATTTTGTGAAGAGTGCGCTGAAAATAGCGTATCCTACAGGATGGTCAACTGTTTCGCGGGATCACAGGCTCTTAATCACATTGCCCATCAGCTCGAAAAACAGCGGGTGCAGACCGATGGGCTCCAGAAGCTCGGATTCCAGTTCGGGGAATGTCGTTTTCACTTCCGCCATTGCGGCAGGGATGTCCACGTGAAAATGCGCGCCCTTGGCCATGAACATCGGAAGCAGGCGGTATTTGCGCACGCTGGTTTTCATGATCTCTCGCGCGACCTCCATCAAGCCCGGTTCGGCGTTCTCCATAAAACAGAGATACACCGCCGCGTCGCCCATGTCTGCACGGAGATCGGCGGTCAATTTGCGGAACGGAGCCGCCCATTCGGGGTTTTTGCTCCCATGAGCGAGCAGGACGAGGCAGGTATTATTCATATAAGAGCAGGGGTCAGGGCAGCTTGGAGTTCATCAAACGTCCAAAGCGGCGCGAATGCAACTCCGATGTCCAGAATGCGTTTTGCAGGGCGATATAGGAATGATGCATCCGCGGCTTGCAACATCGCCATGTCGTTGAAGGAATCGCCCACGGCGGCGACACGCCATCCGAGTCGTTGGAAATCAGCGACGGCCCCGGTTTTCCCTGCGGGATCGCGCATGGTGTGGCCCGCGATGAACCCATCGTCGTCGAGCGCCAGGGAATTGCAGAGCATCAACGGCGATCCGATTTTCGCAAGGAGCGAACCGGCGAGCTCGTGGTAGGTGTCGGAAATGATCACGACGAGAGCGCGCTTTTTCGCCCAGGCAAGAAATTCAACCGCCCCCGGCAGCGGTTCCATCGCGGCAACGATCTCCCGGAGTCGCATCAAACTCAGCCCGTGCTCGCGGCACAACAGGATCCGCTGACGCATCAGTGCATCGTAGTCGGGAATGTCCCGCGTGGTGAGGGCCAGCTCGGGCACGCCCGCGACGCACGCAACGGTTTCCCATATTTCCGGAACGAGCACGCTTTCCAGATCCAACGCAAGGATGCCGCAGGGAGGCAGCGGAACCCGCGATTTCAATTCACGCACAAGCTCTGGCACATTCTCGAATCCACAGGTCTGATTTCCCTCGGGCCTGCCGACAACGATCACCGCACAATTCTCCAGACGCGCTGCTTCGATCTTCTCGGGCACGCCGCCCGCTTCCCCGCTGTCCTTGGTGACTAACACGCCGATGTTATATTTCCGAATCACACTCCGGTTTTCCTCAACGCTAAACGGTCCCCGCCCGGTGAGGACGCAATCCGCCGAAATTCCAGCTTCGCGGCATGCCTCGTGGGAATCGGGATGATCGAGCACCCGCGCGACCAGCGCAATACCGACGCTCCGGGCTTCTGCCGCATAAGGCAGCACGTTTCGAGAACCGATGGTCAGCAAAATTGACTTTCCCATCTCACCTGCCAACCGGGCCGCATGCTCGTGATTTTCCGCGATAAGAACTCCTATCCCCTCGCCCACACTGCCCGGTCGGACATAAGTTAAATACGGAATCCCCAACTGCTCCGCAACCTGCGAGGCCGTTGCGCGCACAGCCGAAGCATAGGGATGCGTTGCATCCACAATCGCCCGAACGCGCCGCTCACGAATAAGGCCGCTCATCTGCTCCGCATCCAAGCGTCCGCGCCGATGCCCTATGCGCGGGTGCGAGCCGATAAACAGGTCTATGTTGGTGGCGGTCGAAACCAGCACACGGTATCCGGCTTTGGCCAAGGCCTCGGCCACGGGTGCGGTTTCACTAGTTCCACCGAGAAGCAGGATCATCGGTGCCGGAATCATGAATATCTGGAACTCAGGAACTCAGGAAAAAGGCGGGAAGCCATCTCGTTCCAAAACTCCATTGGGGAACGCCATTGTCCTGGCAACTCCATTGCGGGATGCGGCTTCAATTGCCTTGCGGACTCCACGTCGTAGCGCAGTTCCACACTTGCGAAGTGCAACTTCGCAGGAAAATGCATTCCAAAGTGCAACTTGGGAACGAGGAGACTGCCTATTGATCCTATTCGTCCCATCCGTCCCATCCGTCCTATTCTGCGTCTGGAAGCATGCGGGATCATAACTTGTAGCCGCGAGGGGTCACAAACCAACCGTTGAGGATTTTTGAAGTGCTGTTGCCGACGATCACTATACTTTTCATGGTGATCTCTTTACCAAGAAAACAGTCCAAATCCGACATGATGAAATGTTCGTCCTCCGCGCCAACCGCCGTGGCGATGCCCACCGGCGTAGTGCCAGGCCGGTGTTGCCGGAATATTCCGGCAACTTCCTCGATCTGCTGCGTGCGCTTGGTGCTCTTCGGATTGTATAACGCAACCACCATGTCCGCTCCTGCCAGCGCTTCGATCCGCCGACGGATATTCTCCCAAGGCATCAATAAATCGCTGAGACTCACGCAAGCATAGTCAAGCATGAGCGGCGCTCCGAACCGCGCAGCGGCAGAGTTCGCGGCGGAAACACCCGGCACAATCTCGATGGGAACGTCCATTCCGTGCGCCGCCGCCATTTCAATCGCCAATCCCGCCATTCCATAGACGCCTGCATCCCCCGAAGAAACAAACGCAACCGTAGCCCCCTGTTGAGCACGATCCAGCGCGGCCCGGCAACGGTCCACTTCCTGCCGCATTCCCGAGGAAAGGAGTTCCTTGCCTTCGGTGAGATCGGCAATGTGATTGAGGTAGTGCTTATAGCCGACCACCACGCTGCTCGCGCGGATCGCTTCTTCGGCCCGATGCGTCCGGTCAAGCATGCTGCCGGGGCCGATGCCGACTACAAACAGCTTTCCCGGGCGATGGCTACTGTCACCCCGTTGATGATGGTTTTGGGTAGTATTAATTTGGTCCTCCTTCCCGCCAGCAACGCCGAAGGCTCGGCTACGGCTGGCAGTTTTACTTTGTCCGCCACGAATTGTGAATGGCGAAATTGTTTAGTCGTTGAAAGAATTTCATCGGCAGAAATAAAACGCAGGTTGAGCCCGAGTTCCTTCGCCGCCTGCAACAGTCCGGCTTCGTCGGACTTGAGTTTAGCCGAAGCCAGAAAGCGCACCTCCTCAACCGTCGCACTCACCTTGGTGAGCGCCTTCTGGATCGCTCCGACGATGTTCTCTATCTTGGCCCCGCGCCTGCAACCAATCCCGACAATGAGAGTCTTGGCGGCGTCGGTGGTGGTTGAAATGACCGGCTCTGCTCCTATGGCGTTTGCCACTTCGAGCGCAAGCGCATTCGCTCCGCCCTCATGGCCGCTCAATAAACTCACTGCATAACGCGCGCCCACATCCACGACCACGACCGCCGGATCGGATAGTTTATGTTGAATCAATGGAGCAATGGCCCGAACCACCACGCCGCATGGTACAATATAGACTAGTCTTTTGTGTTGGCCGAAAATCTTCTCTGTAAGTTTTACGATAGCAGAAAACCGTTCGGCTTCGATCGGCTCTTTCACGATGTCATGCACATAGACATGGCACTTGCAGAGCTTTTCGGAAAGCCGCCGGGCCATACGCGCGCCTTGATCGCAGAGAGTGATGATCGCCGTGCTCATTCAGCCGTTGCTTTTCGGTATCCGTGCGTGAAATCACCAGCATATAGCCGCGACACAGCCCCTTGGCGTTCTAACGCGCGGCCAACAACGATCATCGCCGTCTTGCCGATCCGCGCCTCGCTCACTTTCGTAGCTATATCCGTCAGCGTTCCTTGGACGATAATTTGGTCCGGCCACGAAGCGCGATAAACCACCGCTATCGGACAATCCTCGCCGTAATGCGCCGCGAGCGTCCGCGCCACATCCGGCATGTTCTGAACCGAAAGAAAAATGCAAAGCGTGGCGTGGGTTTGCGCCATCCGTTCGAGTTCCTGCCCGGCGGGCATAGGAGTGCGTCCGGCGGTGCGCGTGAGCACGATCATCTGGGAAACTTCCGGCGCGGTAAGCTCTGTCTTCAACGCAGCGGCGGCCGCCTGAAACGAACTGACCCCCGGCACGACTTCATAAGCGATGCCTAGTTTATCCAACTCGATCATCTGTTCGCGGATCGCCCCGTAGATCGACGGATCGCCTGTATGCAACCGGATCACGTCGATTCCGCGCTCCTGCCCCTTGCGGCAGACCGCCGTGGTTTCTTCGAGCGTCATCCCAGCAGAGTCGTATTTCTCAGCGTCGGCAGGCACGAGCGCCACAACCTCCGGGCTGACCAGCGAACCGGCATAAACACAGCATTTGCAAGATTGCAGCAGTCGCGCGGCCTTCAACGTCAACAACTCCGGGTCGCCCGGACCCGCTCCGACAAAGATCACTTTCATAATGCTCTCCTGTTTGCGTGAACCAAAATCACCGACAGATACCCCGCCTCGGCTTCCTCTCCTCGCAGCTTGCACAAATCGAGTTCGATACGTTGGGTCGGTTGCCCTGCCCGTTGGACAAATACGGCGTCACCAATCACGCCGGTCTCTTCCAGAATGTCGAGAATGTCCCCGAGTCGTTTGCCGATTTTCATCAGGGCGACCGTTCCGCCGGTTTCAATCGCGCGTCGCACTGCGGTCAGATCGTCTGCCGTCGGGACAACCGTGATCGGCTCCTTGCCTTCCCCGAGCGGGAAACTTGTCAACGCCGCCACTGCGGAAAACGAAGTAATTCCGGGAACGGTAACGACTTCAAGCTGAGGCACTATAGCCTTCAATTCGCGCAACAGATAAATGTACGTCGAATAGACCAGCGCATCGCCAAGCGTAAGAAAACAAACGTCCGAGCCCGTCCTCAGCAATGCGGCGATAGTCTGCGCCGATTCCTTCCAGCTTCTGGAAAGTTCGGCTTTGTCCATGGTCATCGGGAAAACCAACTCATGAACCACCGCGCCCTTATGCACATAACGGCCTGCAATTTCCAGCGCCACGCTGCCGCCATCGGCTTTCGCCTTGGGCACGACCACATGCGGGCACCGGCCAAGGATTGATGCGGCTTTCACGGTCAACAACTCGGGATCGCCAGGGCCGACGCCCATGCCGTAAAATGTTCCAAGGCTCATCGTGACTCCTCCTTCTTGATGAAGAGCAAAATGCTTCTGGATGCGAGGTTCATAGGCAAGTTCAGGGAATCGACACGGCGAATGGATTCATCGGCCAGCGTCAGGTTTTCACAAACAAAGATTTCGTGGGTTGTATAGAGCGCCACGGCAAGCGCATCCACCCATGCGGCATTCGCCGGATTTCCCGCCAGCACAGCGAGTTTTTCTTCTATGACTAGCGAAGCTGAATCGAGGTCTGGAATGTGATCGTGCGCGGAGAGAATCCGCGCTCCAAACCAGTCAATCCCCACGCTCGCAAACGCCGCATGGACCGAACTGATGCCGGGAATAACACGGCACACGTCGCGTCCAAAACGCCGAATGACCGGCCGCGCCAAGCTGCATAGGCCGGGATCGCCTGTCACCAGCACGACAACTCTCCGCCTGCCTAAATGCTCTGCCATGGCGTCGAGCGCCTTCGGAACATCCGCGCCAACAACGATGCGTTTTGCAGCGATTTCCAGAAAACTCTCCAGTAAGCGACGCGCGCCAACCAGCACCTCCGCTTGCTCAATAGCGCGCAGCGCCGCCGGAGTCACATATTCCAGCGCGCCCGGTCCGCAACCCACAATCGTAATCGGTTTCATCTCCATGGCGACAAATCTCCGGCTGTGCCGAGAAAATCCCCAGCAAGGTTGATTAAAGCAACAGCAATGGTTTTCTCCGAACCGATGCGAGCGGTGATTGTCTGCCGAATCGCCGCTGCAAGCGCGTTGCCAACCTGTACAGCGTTTTCCGGATTCAACGACTCAAAAATTCCCTCGACCGTCGTGCTCTCCGAAATCGGGTCGGCAAGAACCTCAGCAGCAAAGCGAGACACAACACCCACCGCGCTTGCCGAACTGGACGAATGCGTGTCCCATTCGCCATCAACGAGTTTGGCCAGCTTCCCCGGATGTCCGAGCACAAGCAACCGCTCAAACGGACGCCGCGAAGCCTCATCGAGCATGAATCCCCAATGATTGCTGACCTGAACAATCTTGTCGGCGTCCACGCGTAAATTTTTGAGCGCGGCCCGCTCACCGATATTTCCTGGAACAAGCACTGGCGCGCAAACACCGCAGGCCGCCGCCACGTCGAGCGCACACGCAAGCGATGCAGTAAGCGCCGGTGCGCTGAATGGTTTGACGATGCCCGTCGTGCCGATGATGGAGAGCCCGCCTGCTATGCCAAGACGCGGATTGAACGTGCGCGCGGCGATCTCGCAACCACCAGGAATCGACACCGTAATTTTCACGCCGCGCGCCGTCACTTCACGAATCGCCTGCCGGATCATCTGACGAGGAACTGGGTTGATGGCCGGTTCTCCCGGCACGATGGAGAGTCCCGGTTTCGTGACGGTGCCCACGCCTTCGCCTGCCACGAACTGCACGCCATCACCTTCTTCAAATGCGACTCGGGCGACCACAGTAGCCTGATGGGTGACATCGGGATCATCTCCGGCATCTTTGCAAACCGACGCCTCGGCCATCCCTTCATGCATACAACAAGAAACCACCGGGAACCGCACGCGGTTGCCCTCGGGAAGCGCGATCTCCACCGACTCCGGAGCCACACCATCACAGAGCAAAGTAACTGCGGCTTTCGCAGCGGCGGCAGCACATGATCCCGTGGTATATCCTGTGCGAAGGATCATGATGGTTTGCCCTCCTCAATCACCGGCAGGATCACTTCGTCGGGAATCAGCTTCAAAAGCTGCGCGCGCGCTTCTCCGAGCGTCAGCGGCAGACCATCGATCGGCACGCCGTCGAACCGCTTCAATTCATGCAGGAGGCGCGACACATAGGGCAGGCGCAGGCTCGCGCTCTCGATCAATTCGTGGTCGCGGAACACCTCTTCCGACGGCCCCTCCTTGAGCACCCGCCCTCGATTAAGCAAGTAAATGCGGTCGGCAAAGAGCGGCAGCGTATCCACCGAATGCGTCGCCAAAACAATCGTGATTCCCTGTTCGCGGTTGAGCGTGCTGAGCAAGCGCAACATGCTGCGTTCCCCAGCAGGGTCGAGTCCGGCGGTCGGTTCGTCGAGAATCAGGATCGCCGGTTTCATCGCCAGCACACCCGCGATGGCCACGCGTTTCTGCTGGCCAAAACTCAGATGATGGATCGCGCGCTCGCCCAGTTCCTCGGCCCCCACCGCCAACAGCGCTTCCACTACGCGACATTGCACTTCCTCTTCCGGCAATCCGAGATTGCGCGGCCCGAAGGCTACATCCTCGGCCACCGTCGCGCCAAAAAGCTGATCGTTTGGATTTTGAAAAACAAGGCCCAATCGCTGGTAAAGCTCGGCTTGCGAGTAGTCGCGCAATTTGCGGCCATCCACCCGCACCGCTCCCTTCTGAGGGACAAGAAGGCCCGCGAGGATTTTGATGAGCGTGGTCTTTCCCGACCCGTTCGAGGCAAGCATCGCCACAAACTCCCCTCGCTTGACGCAAAACACGACTTCCTGCAACGCCAGAAATCCGTCCGGATAGGCAAACGAAACAGCTTCGGCTTCGAGGGCGAACGGCGTCATTTGCATAGCGCCTCCATCGCAAAAAACGTACTAGTCAAAACGAACACCGACAGAACGATGATCCAACCGTCTCGCCATGCCAGCGAAGCCATCGGCCCGAGCGGTATATCGCCGTTGTAGCCGCGAACGCGCATTGCTTCGTTCGTCCGGACAGCCTGATCCATCGACCGCAGAATCACCGTTCCGCTCAAAAGTCCCGCCGACGACAATCCGCGGCGCATCCCGGCGTAACCGAGCCGCACCTTCTGCGCGGCGGTCACATCGGCGGTCAGATCAAGTAATACAAAAATGTAGCGATACATCAGCATCGCGATTTCCACCCATCCCGCTGGCGCCCCGAGCGCCCGCATCGCGCGGAAAATGCGGTGTGCGGGTGTTACCGAACTGAGTAGCAACATCACGCTCACCCCGCCCAGCACCCGCGAGGCGAGCAACAATCCGGTGTGCAAACCTTCGCGTGTAACGGTGATCTTTACGCCAAACACCATCACCATCCAAAGCGGCGTCACACCAGTCATAATGGACTGCAACACCAACAGCACCGCCGCGATTCCCAAGGGTGCAACCAACCGCAACGCCACGAACCGTTTGGGTAGGCCAATGGCCACCGTGCCAGCCACGCAAAACGCCAAGACGGCAAGGGGAAACGCCGACGTCTTGGAAAACATCACGGCGAACAGCGTTCCCATCGCGACGATGATTTTGGTACGCGGATCCACGCGCGACAGGATGTTGTCCTGCCGTGCGAAGAGGTCCGAGAAGATGTCCGACAACAAACTCATGAATCAGCGCTTCTTTTCTGGCGGAAATAGCTCCCGAAAGCAATAGCCGCCAACAAAACCGCCTACAGTTCCGGCGATTAGAAAGACGAAAAGAAGCAAATCGCCTTGATCGGTGTTGATATAAGGTTTCCGCGCTGGGCGACGTATGCCACGACATCTTTTGAACTCGCAAGCGCGCTGCATAAGAGCGGTTCGTTCC
>Ga0364874_10796_pt1 | contig 13166 bp, 8 predicted proteins | sample ExccelAu500001D4_2_FD_206922 | JGI IMG/M metagenome (GOLD analysis project Ga0364874, IMG submission 206922) | Enriched cells from Trout Bog Lake Hypolimnion, Wisconsin, USA - BchlTB.Aug07.5000.01.D4 | ecosystem: Environmental > Aquatic > Freshwater > Lake > Hypolimnion/Profundal zone | place: USA... | reverse complement strand
GGGGTTCATATTCATTTCCCCAACCTGACCATCCACTGCGATGATTTCCGCCCCGCGCAAAGAGCTCAATTTTCTTGAGTTCTGGGTACATCTCATCAATGATCTGGTACAGCTCGTCTGGCTTGCGGCTGTGTTCACGACGTGGATATTTGAGTACTGAAGGCGGACGAGCGGTGTAAGGAACTTCAGGCACATTTCCCTTAATCCCAATCATCAAAACTTCATGGGCCTGACGGAAATATGCTCCTTGGCCAGCTGAATTTTTGTCCCATACTGCGCTGGTTTTGAAATTGAACCCCCATGCGTCCACTACCTGAAGCGCATCAGTCAACAACGAAGATGAGCACCACATGATCAATACAGCGTCATCCGCGCAAATGTTCGCGATTGGCATATTGCAAATTTCTTGAACTGACATACATGGATAGCCAACTGCCAGTTCCCCCATGTAATCCCATGGTGGGTCTGCATAGATGACGCTAAACGTGCCGATGGATGCATCCAGCGGTTTGTTGTTGGCACGTTTGGTTTCAATTTCCTGAAGTCGTTCCTGACGGCGCGCCTCGAACTTGACCTTGTTAATTGCCTTGCTGGCATTCTGAATGGCCTTGATATCGTCAAAATTCAGTTGAGACTGATCTTCCTTTGCCAATGCAGCCAGAGTAGCCGCGCTGGAGATGTTGATCTTTCCTGAAGCTACTGCTGCCACCAATTCAGGCGCACCCTTCTTGAGAACCGTCTTGCCGCGAAGAACAGAGTCGACGGAGATTCCGAGTTCCTCTGCCACCCGCTTTTGGGATACCGCTCCGGCGGTATGCTGATTCGTACCGACTGTGGAATTGGTAAGGCGTGCTGCTACGAGTGCGCGCTGGCTCTCTGTCAAATGGCGGCGATGCAAGTTGATGCTGACCACCGCCTGGTTGACCTCCGCATCGTTGGCCGCAAGCATCTTTTCAAAGCGCGGTACGATTCCAAGCTCGGCGCAGGCACGCAGACGATGGCGGCCATCAACCACCTTGCCCTCGTAAAGAAGGATGGGCATTTGTTGACCATTGCGACTGATGTCTTGTTTGAGCTCTTCAAATTCTGACTCCTGCATCTCAGGAAACAGATAGGCTGCCTCATGAATTTGAATAGCCCCTGCGATGTGCAAATCGTTAGCTGGGGCGGTGATCGCACATTCGGTTTGGGGAGGTGTAGCGTCACTTTTGGTTTGGCGATGGTTTTTTTCTTTCATACTCTCTCCTTGTTAAATCTGCCGGGATTGGCATGGTTCTAATGTAGAAAAAAACGCCAAAAATAGGTTCCGCATGAAATAAATGGTTTTGTGCGAAGCGGAACGTGCGTACCATTTCGAAAAGAAGGAGTTATCGGTGCAGGTCAAAAAACCGGGTCAAAAGCAGGGCAGAAAAGCGAAGTCATCAATGGATGTCATGCGTACCCGCGTGTGGTTGGCAGAGATGATGCGGTTCACCGGATGCGCAAACCTGAATCAACTAGGAGAGTTGATCGACGATCTCGATGACAAGAAAATGCTGTATCGGTACGCGAGCGGCCAGAACGGAATTTCGAAGAAAAAACTGGCTGAGATTGATGTTCGAATCAAACAGCGGATACCAGGTCGCGTTGATGGATCGTCAGTTTTTCTAATTGGTCCGAAAAGTGAGCGCGCGGCGATTGACTTTGTGCCACTGTGGGACGCGCTGGGCGGTACGATAGAGCAAGTCAATGAGGTGCTAATCGCACTGGATCCGGCCATCGCAATTCAGAAATACCTTGGGGTATCCTTTCTGATTCGATCCTCATATATCGTTTTCCCACTTTTCGGCGAGCTCGATCCACCAGCGTATTGGGCAGAAGAGGGGAAGGCGAACCGTATTGCTGAGCGCTACGGCAACAACGAGTTCACGGTCGATATTGAACTAATCACGTTTGCCATTGCTGCATGGCGGATGGCCTATTTCATCGGAGACGCCATTCCGATGATGAATTACGTCATGCTCGGTCTGCTTGAACGTGCGATACCGGAGACATTAGACCGCTTATTCAGGATCGAGTTAGAGAAGTCGCCCAAAGCGCAGGCGTACACCATCACGCAAGACTTTCTCGACTATTTAGAGGAGCTGTCGCGCAGGGACGTTGATGATGCTGATGATGCGATCAAGGATCTCAGCTATTCCGTGCCGGGCTGGCCAGTAGAAAGAGTTGTTGATGATCAAACTGTGTTTGTCGTTGACGAGCAGATTCATGATTACCGATTCCTGTTTCTTGCTGTCGTGCACTCTAGCGTTTGCAAATATCTTGAATTGAGGAAGAAACGCCTTCTTGCTCCGACTGTTTCGATTACGGTACCCAGTCCTTGACGTAAACAGCTACCCGCTTCAGCGGCATGCACGCGTTGCATTTGCGGCTCATCATCGCATCACGAGTAAATTTTCCCCTGCCTGTGACGTGCCGTATGAAACCATTTATTTCATGCGGAACCTATTTTTGAGTCATTTTTTTACACTGGCGGTGTGCCACGAACGGCATGCTTTGCAAGGAGAAAAAATGAAACTCAATACTGAACACAACGTGAAAATGGCACTCTTCCAACAAGACCTTGTTGCAACCATGCAGAGTAAGAATGCATGGCAAATCTTTATCGACGATCTGGTAAAGAGCGACCCTGACGGAGAATCATGTGCATATTTCGAGAAGACTTACCGGGCGCTGGCAGCTGATGGCGATACGAATGCGTTGTACGAGCAGCTTTGTTCGGATCAACTGGATAACTACATTATGGGTACTTTCGCTGCATGCCGCATGGGTATTCCGAAAGATACCCCATTGGTGGCTTGGGCCGCAGAGAACAAACGACTCTACAAAGGATTGCACGGAGAAATTGCGAATCTGCGTACATTGTTGATCATGGGGTTCAATCCCAATGTCACTTACGCCATGAATGGAAACACTGCCATGCACAAAATGTGCCGTTTGAATTGGGGAGAAGGCGTTCACGTTCGTGCCATAAAGGTATTACTTGAAAGTGGTGCGAATCCCAACATCCCCAACGTAATTGGCGACACACCATTTTGCTACCTTTGCGGTAGCTACCCCTTCACTGACCATGTTCAAGAAGCATTGTTGATGATGCTCGCTGCTGGTGCGGACCCAAGCATCAAAGCCGAGGATGGGGCAGATGCGTTGCATGTTTTGAAATCCACGGAAAAATTTGAGCCCGACCCCGCGCGGCTTGCGTTGATCAAAAAAATTGAGAATGACCTTGCGGTCCGTGAAACTCAGAACGCCAGTAAGTAAGCTCCGTCGGCATCGGTATTGGCAAATTTCAACTTCGCTGAATCATGCCGTTTGTCTGAAACCTTTACCGTGAGACTTGACTTCACCGGCGATTGTGTTTTAGTCAATATGAGGGTAAGACTCCATGAGCAAGGTTAACCCATTGCACGGCTGAATGCCGCGAATGGTTACTTGCCGGGAGACCCGGACCCCTCAAGTCATGTTGCACAGTGCCGCACGACCCATGAAAAAAACAAGAATAAGGGAGCGAAATAATGAAGGAACCTATCAAGAAAAAGAAACCCGGCCAGGCAGGTAGTGACGACACCAGCGAATTTCTGCGTCAGGATCGCATTGAGATCCGAGTAAATCACCACGAAAAAAAGCGCATCAAGCAACTCGCGATGGAGAAGGAGTTTGAAACCGTCGCTCAATATGTGCGCTGTCAAGCAATGAAGCCGGGCACAGAGAGTCCGAACGCGCAACGTCAGGCTCAATACGCCTGCATGCATCAGCTCAACCGGATGGGAACCAACATCAACCAGATTGCTCGCCATCTGAATAGCGGGGTCAAACTTGATGATGAAGTCTTGCTGACATTGGTGCAAATCATGGAGCATGCGGAAATGCTCTGCAAAGCAGCGGAAACAACGCCAACAGGTGCAGCATGATTGTTCGGTTTTTCAAGACCGGGCAGTCCTGTGGGGAATCGCCAGTCAACTATCTACTTCGTCTTCGTGACCATGCCGGTGAACTCCGTTCAGAGCTGCCTGAAGTTCTGGAAGGCAACCCTCGGTTGACGATCACGCTGATCAATGGGATTTCACGTCAGCACAAATATTCCAGCGGATGCCTGGCATTCAGGCCGGGCGAACAACCCAGTAGGTCAGAGCTACTCAGCATCATTGAAAAATTCAAGGCCGTTGTAGCTCCCGGCTTGGAGCTGGATCAGTTCAATAGTCTGTTTGTCTTGCACCGTGAGCCACCAGATCGCAAGACAGGGCTGTCTGGTTTCCATGTTCATTTCGTCATGCCAATGACCATTCTGGCGGGTGTCACCGCAAAAGGTAAGGATCTGACTGGTCGCAGATGGAACCCGCACCCTCCCGGAAAACAGACCATTGAAACGATGGCACTGTTCACAAAGGTAATCAATCATGAACATGGCTGGCCACCGGTTGTCGAAAATCCCCTACGTGTTGGCGTGGACAGTTTCTGGCGAAAAGCTGGCAACGTAAGCAATAGCAAGGCGGCGGAATTACTCCGTCAGGAATTGAACAAGGGTATCCGCAGCGGGAAAATCAATAGCCGTGACGAGCTGTGCACTTACATGGATCAACTTTTGGGATTGACCATCACACGCGCTGGCGCGAACTATGTGTCCGTGAAGTTCCCCAACGCTGGACGAGCTGTGCGCCTCAAAGGTGCGATGTTTGAAAGTCAGACCGATTACGCGACATTGCGTTCGGCAACATCGCTGAGTCATGGTGTCGAAAAGCTTTCGCTCCCCGACTACCAGCAGGCCAAAGCCAGATTGGCTGACCTGATTTATGCACGTGCCAATGAATTGGCCGGAAATACCAAGGCGAGGCCGCAAAACAGAATAACTACAAAGGAGAGCAGCTATGGAGCAGATGAGAAGAGACCTAGACGAAGTCATGTCAGCCGTGCGGAATATGGACGGGGCCATGCTCTACATGTCCCAAAGAGTGGCATGGAACGAAGTATGTTTTCAGCAGGTTCAGGACAGTGGCGTCATTCACATGGCGGAAATGATCAAGAAGGTGATGGACGATCACAAAAAGTTGCAGGGCCAACTCAACATGTTTTCCATGCGTCTGGCAGCGCTTCAGAGCCAGGACGGGGACGGGGAATCGGGTGGGTCCCACCAAAAAATCATGGGCAAACCATCAATGAACAAATTCGGGAGCTAGGCATGCAGCTCTTGGAGTGTGAGCCATGGTCAGCCGAGGCCGCCGCGATCATGGCCAGCATCAATGTGTTGGTTGGTCAGCGGAGCAGGTTGGCAAAAGGTCCAAAACCGAGGCGATGATGGAACGGCGTCGGCGCGTGTAAAACCTGACGTAGACTCAGGGATTATGCTGAAATTTAGGGGTAGGGTTCCGCTACGGCAGGAGCCTAAATTTTCAGCAGGTGGGAGTTTTCTGCTTAAAAATTATGGCTATCAAAAAATCAGACCTTTAATCATCCCTCTGGGCGTCTTGCGATGAACTGCGCGGTGGCATGGATGCCAGCCAGTACAAGGACTACGTCCTGTTCATGCTGTTCATCAAGTACGTCTCGGACAAGTACGGGGACACTGATGACTTTGCCCCACCAGTCACCATTCCGCTCGGAGCCAGCTTCAAGGACATGGTCGCCCTGAAGGGCAAGAGCGATATCGGCGACAAGATCAACACGCAGGTCATTCAGCCGCTTATTGACGCTAACTCGCGCCTTGCCCGCAGCGACTTCCCTGACTTCAATGACCCGAACAAGCTCGGTGAAGGTCAAGCGATGGTGGATCGCCTCAGCAACCTGATCGGCATCTTCCAAAAGCCCGAACTGGATTTTTCGAAGAACCGTGCCGAGAACGACGACATCCTCGGCGATGCCTACGAATACCTGATGCGCCACTTCGCCTCTCAGAGTGGCAAGAGCAAGGGCCAGTTCTATACCCCATCCGAAGTCAGTCGGATCATGGCCAAAGTTGTAGGCATTTCCCCAGCCAATGCCGTGGCTTCGACCACTGCTTATGACCCCACCTGCGGTTCCGGCTCCTTGCTGCTCAAGGTAGCTGCAGAAGCTGGCAAGCACATCACGCTGGAGGGGCAGGAAATGGACGTGACAACCTCTGGTCTCGCCCGTATGAACATGATCCTGCACGACTTCCCGACGGCCAATATCCTGCAGGGCAACACGCTGGCATCGCCCAAATTCAAGGATGGTGAGTCGCTGCGCACCTATGACTACGTCGTCGCCAATCCACCGTTCTCAGACAAGACCTGGAGTACCGGTCTGACCCCCGCCAGTGACGCCTACCAGCGTTTTGCGTGGGGCGAACCGCCGAAAAAGCAAGGCGACTATGCCTACCTGCTACACATCATTCGTTCACTGAAAAGCACCGGCAAAGGTGCATGTATTCTCCCGCACGGCGTCTTGTTCCGGGGCAATGCCGAGGCTGTCATCCGTGAGAAGCTGGTGCGATCCGGCGTCCTCAAAGGCGTCATCGGCCTGCCGGGGAACCTGTTCTATGGCACAGGTATCCCCGCCTGCATCTTGGTGCTGGACAAGGAAAATGCATCAGCGCGCAAGGGTATCTTCCTGATCGATGCCTCCAAGGGATTCATCAAAGATGGCCCCAAGAACCGCCTGCGTGAGCAGGATATTCACAAAATCGTCGATGCCTTCACCAAGCTGGCTGAGCTGCCACGCTTTTCGCGCATGGTTCCGCTCACCGAGATCGCAGACCCCAAAAACGACTACAACCTCAACCTGCAGCGCTACATCGACAGCACCGAGCCTGAAGACATCCAGGACATCGATGGCCACCTGCGTGGTGGCATCCCTGAGCGTGACCTCGACGCGTTGGGCGACTACTGGAAGGTGATCCCCCGTGTGCGCAGCGCACTGTTCGAGTCAGCCGGGCGTACTGGTTATGCTCGGCTGAAATTACCCATCGCGGAGGTTAAATCCACCATCTTTGCACATCCGGAGTTCACTGCTTTTAATCAGGCAGCCACCTTGGTTTTTGCTGATTGGATGCAAGCCAGTACCCCGCTGCTGAAGGGCTTTGCAAAAAACGGACACCCAAAATCTTTGATTGAAGCGCTAACTGAGGATTTGCTTTCCCGCTTCAAGCCGATCCCCTTGGTTAATGCCTACGACGTCTACCAGCACCTCATGGACTATTGGTCCGAATTGATGCAAGACGATTGTTATCTGATAGCAGATACGGGTTGGCACACTGGTGCACAGCCACGTGAGATTCTTCAAGTTAAGAACAAGGACGGCAAGCTCGCTTGGTCCGAAGCTCATGACTACAAAAAAGGGAAACGACGCTTCAAGTCTGATTTGATTCCAGCCCCGATTCTGATCGCCCGTTATTTTGTTACCGAGCGCGACGCCATTGAAGCGCTCGAGGTTAGACTGGCCGACGTCGAGCAGCAACTTCAGGAAATGATGGAAGAAAACAGCGGCGAAGAAGGGTTGCTGGCCGAGGTCATTGAAGGCGAAGGCGACAAGCAAAAGATCACTGCCAAGGTCGTCAAAGCACGTTTGAAAGAAATCGGCAAAGACCCCGACTACGCGGACGAACGCAAGGCGCTGCAGGACTTCGCCGTACTGCTCGACAAGCAAACTGATGTGAAGGGCAAGCTTAAAGCGGCGCAGGATGAACTCGAGGCCAAGCTGGATTCCAAATACCCCAAACTCACCGAGGAAGAAATCAATTCCCTCGTGGTTGATGACAAATGGCTAACCACTTTAGCCAATGTTGTGCAGAGCGAACTTGATCGTGTTTCGCAAACCCTTACTGGGCGCATTCGCGAGCTTGCGAAACGCTACGAGAACCCGTTGCCGAATCTCATAAGCGAAGTCGATGCGTTTTCGAATCGAACGAGGTTACATCTCGAAGATATGGGGCATGACACTGTCGAACAGTTCATTACAGGTCAAAAACGCATACCAGGGTTTCATGAAGCGTGGAATGTTAGGCCGTTAGAGCATTGTGGCCGTTGCCTGCGCGGCGTCAGTTATCGAGGGGATAGCGATCTTTCACCTCATGATAATGCTCAGACCAAGCGCCTACTTCGATCCAACAATGTTCAAGACGCGGTCGTCGTAACGACTGATGTTCAGTTTGTAAATACAGCGCGAGTGTCTTTCAACCAAATCCTTAAGATGAACGACATCCTCGTGTGCATGGCCAACGGTAGTAAGGCCCTAGTTGGCAAGGCCGGCCTCTTCGCAGTGGATGATGGATACGACTACACGTTTGGAGCATTCATGGGCTGCTTCCGAACCGATGCCACGGTAGCCAACCCCGCTTTTGTCTTTTTGCTATTCCAGACCGGACGTTATCGAGACTATATTAATAATTTGCTCGCAGGTTCTAGCATTAACAATCTGAGTCCTAGCAGCATTGAATCACTTGAGTTCCCATTCCCGTCCCTTGCTGAACAGAATGCAATAGCCGCTGTACTAACTGATGTAGATGCTGAATTGACTATGTTGGAGCTGCGTCGCGAGAAAACCCGCAACGTTAAGCAGGCCATTATGCAAGAGCTACTGACCAGCAAAACGCGTCTGCTTGCCAAGAAGGAAAGCGATGTCTGAGCAAGCCCGCTCTGAGCGCAAGACGCAGAACCGCGTTGCAGCCCTGTTTACTGATACGAGTCGCCCTGACTGCCTTGGCTACGATCACCTAGGTGAGTGGAGCAAACGCGACAGCAACCGGCCCATTGAAGCAGATTTCTTGCGCAGCAACTTCAAGAAGCGTGGTTATTCTGATGCGCACATTTCTGCAGCTCTGCAGAAGTTGCTGACTGCATCAGATTCCACCGGCATCACCCTATATCAAGCCAATATGCGCACGTACCAACTGTTGCGATATGGCGTTCCGGTGCAGATTGCAGCCGGGCAGTCGCATGAGACCGTACACCTCATCGATTGGGAAACGCCCGGCAACAACGACTTTGGCTTGGCCGAAGAGGTTACCTTGCGAGGCGGCTATGAACGACGGCCTGATTTGGTGGTGTACATCAATGGTGTCGCCGTCGCAGTCATCGAACTGAAACGCAGCTCGGTGGAGGTGGCCGACGGCGTTCGCCAGCTCATCACCAATCAGGAAGAGATTTTCAACAAGGGCTTTTTCAGCACGGTACAGCTTGTGCTGGCGGGCAGCGACTCGCAGGGGTTGCGATACGGCACCACCGGCACACCGGAGAAGTTCTTCGTAGAGTGGAAGGAGCGCAAAGACAAAAGCGCCACCACGTCTGAGCCGTTTGCTGAGGGTGCTCTGCTAGATAGGCCGCTGGCGCAGATGTTTGACAAGGTGCGCCTGCTGGATCTGATACGCAACTTCATCATCTTTGATGGTGGCCAGAAAAAGGTGCCCCGCGTCCATCAGTACCTCGGCGTGAAAGCAGCCCAGGAGCGGGTGAAGCAGCAGGAAGGCGGTGTGATTTGGCACACCCAAGGCAGCGGCAAGAGCATTCTTATGGTGCTGATTGCCAAGTGGCTGCTGGAGTTTGACCCGCACGCACGCATTCTGGTTATCACCGACCGTGATGAACTGGACAAGCAGATCGTGGGTGTGATGAAGAATGCTGGCGTGATTGGCGAGGATGCCGCATCGCCGCGTATCACCTCCCGCGCGGAATTGGTCGAGAAGCTGGCGGCGGCCACGCCGCGCCTGATGTGTGCGCTGATCCACAAGTTTGATACGACCGATCTGAAGGGGGAGCCTCCCAAAGTGGTGGGGCGTGTCTACGTCTTCGTCGATGAATGCCATCGCACGCAAGGCGGCGACATGAACAAGCAGATGAAGCGTTGGCTGGAAGCCGCGATCTTCATTGGCTTCACTGGAACGCCTCTGCTGCGCAAAGACAAACAGACCACCCGCGAGGTGTTCGGCACCTACATCCACACCTACAAGTTTGATGAAGCGGTGGCGGACAAGGTTGTGCTTGACCTGAAGTACGAAGCGCGCGATGTGCCTCAGCGCCTGACGTCAAAGAAAGCCATCGATGCGTGGTTTGATCAGAAAACCAAGGGGCTGAACAACTTTCAGCGTTCGGTTCTGCGTAAGCGCTGGGCGACGATGGAAGAGCTGATGAGTGCCGGTGAGCGCAAGCAGCGCATCATCGCCGACATCATCCACGACTTTGGTGTGCAGCCGCGCCTGAACAATGACCGGGGTACGGCTATCCTGGTGGCAGCCTCCATCTACGACGCCTGTCATTACTTCCGCCTGCTTCAGAACACTTCGTTTGGCAAGTACTGCGGAATCATCACCTCTTACGAGCCCAATCACAACGCGATCTCGCGCGAACCCAAGGACAGTGACGAGCGCTACAAGTTCGACACCTACACGCAGCACGTCCTGCAGAAAGACCAAACCACCAAGGACTACGAGGACAAGACCAAGCGGCGCTTCATCGACGAGCCTGCCAATCTGAAACTGCTGATTGTGGTGAGCAAATTGTTGACCGGGTTCGATGCTCCCTCTTGCACCTACATCTACCTAGACAATGAGCTGCGTGATCACAACCTGTTCCAGGCCATTTGCCGCACCAACCGACTCGACGGCGACGACAAGGACTATGGCCACATCATCGACTACAAAGAGCTGTTCGAGAAGGTGCAGGACTCCATCGCCGTTTACACCTCGGACGAGTTGGACATCGACGATGGTGATGACGACGGAAATGTCACCGTAAAAAACTGGCTGAAGGAAGGCAAGGCACAGCTCGATGCTGCTCGCGAGGCTTTGCGCTATTTGTGCGAGCCGGTGGCAACGCCGCGCGAGATGGAGCAGTACTTGCATTATTTCTGCGGTGATGCCAACGATCCGGAGGCGCTGCTGAACACCGAGCCGCTGCGCATTTCGTTCTACAAGTCGGTAGCTGCGTTCCTGCGAGCCTATGCGGCAATTGCCCAGAACCTCGAAGAAGCAGGATATTCAGCAGTTGACATTGCTGCGCTTGGAAAAGAAATCGAGTTCTACAGCGACACCCGGACGGCGATCAAGAAGCATTCAGGTGAAGAGTTGGACATCAAGCCTTACGAGGCAGATATGCGCCACCTCATCAATACCTACATCCAAGCAGACCCGGCTGAAGATTTGGGAAACCTGAGCTCACTCTCGCTGACCGAGCTGATCATCGAAACCGGCATTCACGATGCCATTGCCAAGAAGCTCAACCAAAAGGGAAAGCTGTCGAAAAATGCGATTGCTGAAGGGATCATCAACAACGTACGCAAAACAATTATTCGAGACCAGCTCACTGATCCAAGGTTTTACGACGAGATATCCAAGCTCCTCGAAGACCTGATCAAGCAGAAGCGCGATGACACTGCCGCCTACGAACAATTTCTCCAGAAGGCCGAAGAGTTGGTGAAAAAAATGGCGGCAAAGAATATGGGCAGCCATCCCCATGTACTCAACGGCCACCCAGAGGCCATCGCCCTTTTCAACAATCTGGCGAGCATTGCGACCACAACTTTCGTTTGTCCGGCTAATGAAGACGACAAAGCGACGCTTGCGCTTGAACTTGATCAGGCAATGCGAGAGCAGGCACCGGCAGGCTGGAAAGGCGACGATATCCGGGAGAAACAGGTGCTGAATGCCTTGTTTCCCCTCATGTCGCGGGATCGAGTTGCCACTCAGGCTATTTTTGAAATCATCAAGAACCAATCGGGGTACTGATGAACGAGACGATCCAACTAGGCGAGATTTCGATAGCGGTGACCAGGAAGGACATCAAGAATGTCCACCTCACCGTTCATCCTCCTGATGGACGTGTGACCCTTGCTGCTCCAAGCAACACACGTCTAGAAGTAGCGCGTGCCTACGCGATCTCGAAGTTGGTCTGGATTCGTGAGCAGCAGAGAAGGCTGGAATGTCAGGCCCGGGAAACACCACGCCAGTTCGTTGAGCGCGAGAGCCACCACGTTTGGGGGCGTCGCTATTTGATGACGGTCGACTACCAAGATGTGAAGCCCTCAGTTGTCCTCAGCAACAAGCGGATCACCCTAATCGTTCGTCCTGGCTGCAGTGCAGAAAAGCGCGCCGAACTGATGCATGAGTGGCACAAGTCGCTGCTGCATGAGATCGTGCCTCCGCTGATTCAAAGGTGGGAGCGAAAACTCAAGGTCAGCGTTTCAGGATATTTCTTGCAGCGGATGAAAACCAAATGGGGTAGCTGCAATCACGCCGCAGGAAATATTCGTCTAAATACGGAGTTGGCAAAAAAGCCGAAGGATTTGCTTGAGTACGTCATCGTTCATGAAATGGCCCATTTGATTGAGCCAACGCACAGCGACCGATTCATCGCAATCCTTGAAGAGCATTACCCCAGTTGGCGAGAGGCGCGCGCGGAGCTAAATGAACTGCCATTGACTGCAGAAGTGTGGCGGGCGTGAGGGAGTCGCTCAAGAGGGACGCTTCAGGACTATGAAATATACCGATACAAACATAGATACCAAGCTTCGTTCCTGGTTTGTAAAAGACCATACCAAAGCACTGCTGCGCAAGATCCAACTGGTCAGTGGAGGCAGATCATGTGCAGCTAACTTAAAAAAATCGAACTTCTTGGTTCCGTGAGGGGGTCGCTGGAGCAGGACGCTTGCTGTTACAGAGAACAGGTAAATGAATGACTTGAGAGTTTGCTGCCTGGGCTTCAGTTTCTGCGACGATCACTTTGCTTAGTGCTGTTGATGGTTGTAGTCAGGACTGTATCAATGAAACATGCGCCTGCAATTCGTCCCTGGTAAGTGGTTACGACACTAGCCAGTCCCGCCTATGCCCTGGGTGAACCGCGCCAGGGCATCGCCGTTATTCGGTGGTTGACATGTTCAACATCGATTTACGGGCGATATTCAGGGCATCTTGTTTGCGCTCGGCGCAGGCGGTCCAGTCACGCACATCGCCATCAATGCGGGCAGCAGGCGGGCGCATTAGAACGGCTTCGCTTTCATTGCGGTCGCTTGTGAATAGGGCAATGGCGGTCTTAGCAATTTCGGCAGTCAGCACCAGCGGAGAACCATTGTTTTTAGCAAAACGCATGGCGAACCAGCACGCCACATCCCGGTCATTTGTCCATGAGTAACCTAATTTGGCCTCACTGAATGGCAGGTATGAAGTCCCTCTCCAAACTGTCACC
>Ga0364874_10795_pt1 | contig 13175 bp, 7 predicted proteins | sample ExccelAu500001D4_2_FD_206922 | JGI IMG/M metagenome (GOLD analysis project Ga0364874, IMG submission 206922) | Enriched cells from Trout Bog Lake Hypolimnion, Wisconsin, USA - BchlTB.Aug07.5000.01.D4 | ecosystem: Environmental > Aquatic > Freshwater > Lake > Hypolimnion/Profundal zone | place: USA... | reverse complement strand
AACAGGGACTATCCGCCAGTGGACCACTTGAACCAGGTCTTCAAAGTGCTGGGCGATGATCCGCGGCCCGTGGATGAGCTGCGTAGCGCATCGAAGCTGGGCGAAGAGGAGTTTGACAAGGCGCTGGAGAAGCTGGAGATCCACGGCGGAGCGCTGGTGGACTTTGGCGGGGGCGTAACCAGGGGCGGCACGGGCTGGAAGAAGACGTATACGATTCAGGCGCAATATCGCGCAGAACAGATGGAAAAAGTGCTGCGCTATACGACCTCGTCGGAGTGCAGAATGGGGGCGCTGGTACGGCACTTTGGCGACGTGAAGGACGCGGGCCGGGAGTGCGGAATTTGCGATGTGTGCGACCCGGGCGGGGCCGTGCTGCGGCAGTTTCGGTGGGCCTCAGAGGGAGAACGCGCGATAGTGCAGTCTGTTGTGGAAGAGTTGCGGGCAGTGGATTACAAGGCTGTGGGCACACTGCAACGGAATCTTGACCTGGCGGGCAGGCTGAGCCGGGATGATTTCGAAGCGCTGCTGGATGCGATGGTGCGGGCAGGGTTGACGGAGATTGAGGAAGCGGAGTTTGAGAAGGACGGCGAAGTTATACGCTTCCGCAAGGTACGGCTGACGGAGCGAGGGCTTGAGGTGCGGCCGGGGACGGCGCTGGAACTGCTGCTGAGCGATGGAATTGTGAAGGAGTTTGGCGGGCATACGGGAGCTACGGCGCGGTCGAGGAAGGCGAAGGCAGAAGCGGGGAAGACGGCAAAGAAGAAAGAGGCGGACGAAGCGCCGGTGAACCTGAGCGCGGCGGGCGAGGCCGTGGCGGCGCGGCTGAGAGAGTGGCGGACGGCTGAGGCGAAACGGCTGGGTCTTCCGGCCTACATGGTGCTGAACGACCGGACGCTGAACGCGCTGGCGCAGGAGCGGCCCAAGAACCCGAAGCAATTGCTGGATGTGAGTGGAATGGGCCCCGCGAAGGTGGAGAAGTTTGGCGAGGCCATTCTGGAGTTGTGCGGGGCGGGTTAGTGAGCCGTGGGGCAGGCGCATGCGCCGAATCCAGCGAGGGAGTCGTGGGTGAGGGTGCAGACGTACTGGGGCCAGTAGGGCGCGAGTACGGATGCCTTGCCACCGACGAAGTAGCTGCGCAGGTAGTTTTTGCTGGCGTCGGACGCAGCGGTGGAGTCCTGCGTGAAACGGCTGAGCAACTGACTGACAGAGGCGGCTGAGTAGGACGGCTCGCGGTAGGCGAGGGCGTAGTCGTACTCTTCAGTCCACGTGCCTGCGCCGGTCTGGTCATCGGCGGCGAGGACGCGGTAATCGACGAGTGTTGCCGTGTCTGGATCAACCTGCGCGAGGGTGAATGCCGGATTGTTGCCATCGACGGGCGAGATGGAGGGGACCGTCTTGAGGGCGACGGCTCTGGGACCGTCCTGGAGCAGCTTTATCTCATCCATGTGGTTGTGGGCAAAGAGTGCAAGTTGCACCACGTCACTGTTTGCGATGAGCACGTCTGCGATTTTCTCAGAAGACAGATACATTTTTGGCGAGGCTGGGCCGCAGGGGGCCAGCATTCTGGCCATTGATCCGTGGGCATCAATGCCGGGCGGGATGTGTCCCATGACCCAGACTTTCTGGTTCAGGGTGCGGGCCTGGTTGAGTTGCTGCTGGAGCCAGGCAAGCTGGTCATCGCCGGCGGTTGGGCTGGGCTTGCCGGAGCAGGCAGTGTACCTGGCGGACATGAAGATGTCATTCAAGACGAGAAGGCGGGCGTTGCGGATGGGCGCCGGCAGAGGGACGCTGTAATAGCCACCGTCTGCGAATGTGCGGAGGGCGAGGTCGCGCTGGGAGGCGGGGACGGCCTGGGTGATCTGCGTGCCGGTGGCGGTGAGGAACTCGCTGTGGGTATCGAGGCGGTAGTCGCCGCAGTCGGAGTCGTTGTTGCCGAGGGCTACGTAAACGGGGATGCCGGGAGTGATTTCGTTGAGCTGGGTTATGACAAAGCTGATGGTTTTTTCAACGAATGATCTGTAGGCGCCGGCGGTGGCGCGGGGATAGAGGGCGCGGTACTTGCATTCGAAGGCATGCGAGATGAGGTCGCCGCTGACGGTGACGAAACGGATGGCCGCGGCAGGGCCGCGCATGGCCTGGAGGCTGGACTGGAGGAGGGGGTAGGAGGTGTCTTCTCCGCGGGTGTGGCAGTTTTGCTGGAGGACCTCAAAGCGCTGCGCGCGGTTGGGCGAGGGCGCGGCGGCAAAGATGGAGTTCCACTGGCTGGCGGGTGCGGCCTCAAGCAGAGCGACCTTTTCCGGGTCCCAGAAAGGCTCGAAGTGGACATCGCTTACGAGAAGGGCGGCGACGGTGGTGGGCACAGCGGCTTTTACCGGGGCGTGCATGTGGTGGATAGCCGACGCTGGGTGTGCTGCCTGGGCATGGGTCGCCATGGCGCTGAAGAGGAAGCAGGCCAGCACACTGAGGAATGTGCGAAGGGTGCGAGGTGCGGGGTACCGTTTCATCGTTGCTCCAATGCTGGCTCTGAATGCCGAACCCCCAACTGAAGTTGGGGGCCCGGTGTTGTTTGGGGATTGGGCTTTAACTAGGCGACGCGCTCGATGACTACGGATTGAAGCACCACTGGAGTGCGGGGCTTGTCCTGGGCCGCGGTGGGGACGAGGGATATTTTGGTGACGATCTCCTGGCCTTCAACAACCTCGCCAAAGATGGTGTGGTTGCCGGTGAGCCAAGGGGTGGCCGCGACGGTAATGAAGAACTGGCAGCCGTTGGTGCCGGGGCCGCTGTTGGCCATGGCTAGCTTGCCGGCCTTGTCAAACTTGTGCGGGGAGCCCTTGGTCTCGTCCCCGAAACGGTAGCCGGGTCCGCCCATGCCGGTGCCGGTGGGATCGCCGCCCTGGATCATGAAGTCAGGAATGACGCGGTGGAAGATGGTGCCGTCAAAGAGCTTGTCTGTTGACTTGGCGCGAGTAGTTGGGTGAGTCCATTCCTTGGAGCCCTCGGCCAGCTCGATGAAGTTCTTGACGGTGATGGGCGCGTCTGCTTCGAAGAGGCGGACGGTGACTTTGCCTTCAGTGGTGTTGAAGACGGCGTATGTTCCTGCTGCAAGTGCCATTGGGACTCCTGTTTTGATTTGATTCCCAGATCTCATCATCGAGGCCTGGGGCACCCGGTCGGGTGGGGATTATTGTTTGGGCGCGACGGGCGCTGGCTGAGGTACGGGTTGGATGACGGAAGGCGAAGGTGGCAGTGGCTGGCCTTCCGGGACGATGGTTACCTTCTGAAGTATGACGGGTGAGAGCGGCTTGTCGTCGGAGTCGCGCGGGACGTGGGTGATGGCGGTGACAACCTGGACGCTGGGTTCGTCGCACTGGCCGAAGAGGGTGTAGTGGCCGTTGAGGGTGTCGTAGGCCTGCTCGGTGACGAAGAACTGGCTGCCATTGGTATTGGGGCCGGAGTTGGCCATGGCGAGGCGTCCGGGCCGGTCGAAGTTCAGGTTTGGATCGACCTCATCTTCGAAGGTGTAGCCGGGGTCGCCCATGCCGGTGCCGATGGGGTCGCCGCCCTGAACCATGAACTTGGGAATGACGCGATGGAAGGTGGTGCCGTCGTAGAGCGGCTTGTTGTGCTGGACCTTTTTTGTTGCGGGGTCGAGCCAGTCCTTTGTGCCCTGGGCCAGGGCGATGAAGTTGGCCGTGGCCTTGGGCGCCTGCCGCTGGTAGAACTGGCAGGTGATGCGGCCCATGGAGGTATCCATGACCACGGTGGGGCCGTTGGGAACGACCAAGGCGGCAACGGTAGCGGTGGGCGCGTCGGGCAGGTCCTCGACCGGCTGGGCAGCGGGCGGCGTGGGCTGCTGTGCGAGTGCAGAGACAGGCGCGACTACGGCGCAGGCCGCAGCCAGGGCGGAGATGAGGAGCGTGTTCTTAAGTTTCATGCCGTGTTTGAGGTTAAATCAAGCGGCGGGGGGGGCTGCCAGTACCCGGCGTTGGCCTTGTATCGTAATGCAATGAGCCTTTTCTGTTTGCAACCCGTCCGGAGGCGCCTGGCGGTAGTGGCTTGCGCCCTGATTTGCTTTGCGATTCCCGCTGCTCGCCTTTTTGCACAGCCCGATAAGGCAGGCGATAAACCAGCGGCCGACAAGCCGGCGGCTGCGGTGGACAAATCGGCGCTGCCACCGCTGCCGGGCGATGCACATGCGCAGCAGTCCATCCAATTGGGTGGGAAGGCGCTGCACTACACCGTAACTGTAGGCGCGTTGCCGGTTCGGGACAGGGATGGCAAGCCTGCCGGCGAGGTGGTGGTGACTGCGTACACGGTGGAGGGCGAGAACCGGCCGGTTACATTTGCACTGAACGGGGGGCCGGGCGCTTCAAGCGTGTATCTGAACTTTGGCGCTTTTGGGCCGAAGCGCCTGCAGGCAGGTAATGAAGGGGACAGCCCGTCAGATCCACCGACGCTGAGCGACAACCAGGGGACGTGGCTTGATTTTACCGACCTTGTGTTTATTGATCCGGTGGGCACGGGATTCAGCCGGGCCAGCGTTGCTGAGGATCAGGCCAAGAAGCTGTTCTATAGCACGACGCCCGATATCCAGTATCTCTCGCGCGTGATCTACGACTGGCTGGTTAAGAATGGCCGGCTCGGCTCGCGGAAGTACCTGGTAGGCGAGAGCTACGGCGGGTTTCGCGGGCCCCGGATTACGTACTATCTGCAGTCGCAATTGGGCGTAGCGATGAACGGCGTGGTGCTGGTGTCGCCGTATCTGAATCCGTCGCAGGATGACAGCTCAGACCTTTCGCCGCTGGCGTGGATGATGTCTCTTCCGTCGATTTCAGCGGCGCACCTGGAGCGCGAGAACAAACTGACCGCTCAGGCGATGGCGGACGTGATTGCATATACGCGGGGAGAGTACGCGACAACGCTTCTGAAGGGCCGGTCAGATCCCGAAGCGACGCAGAAGATGATTGCGCGGGTGACGGAGATGACGGGGCTCGATCCCGCATTTGTAAAGTACTCAGGCGGGCGCCTGGATGTGGAGGCTTACCTGAGAGAGGCGCATCGCGAGCAGAGCAAACTGGGTTCCATCTACGACTCGAACGTGACTTCGTTCGATCCGTTTCCGTTTGCGCCGGAACAGCGGGCGAGTGATCCGATCCTGGCCAGCATTGTGGCTCCGCTGACCACCGCGATGGTGGATTTTGTGACGCGGACGGTGGGCTGGAAGGTGGATGCGCGCTACAACGCGCTTTCATATGAGGTGGGCCGGTTGTGGGATCGCGACAACGATCTGCGCTCCGGTTCGGTTCCACAGTTGCGGCAGGCCGTGGCCGCGGACCCCAAACTGCGGGTGCTGATTGTGCACGGCTGGAACGATCTTTCATGCCCGTTCATGGGTTCGGTTCTTACGGTGGATCAGATGCCGGTGATGGGCGATCCGACGCGGGTAGCAGTGCGCGAGTATCCAGGCGGACATATGTTCTACACGCGGGAGTCAAGCCGCGCGGCGTTGCGCAAGGATGTGATGGAGATGTATAGCAAGCATTGAGGCGGGACTAGTGGCTGGTCAAGCGAGCGAATTGCAGGTTGGCTCTGGATTGCCTTCTGAAGCGAAGGCGAACCTGCCGCGGCCTTGCTCCTTGGCGCTGTAAAGGGCAGCATCCGCGCGCTCAATGAGCGCAGAGACGTTCTTCATTGGGCCTTCATCGGTTGTGATGCCGATGCTGATGGAGAGCGTCACCGGTTTGCCTTCGATGGAAAAGTCCAGATTTTTGAAAGCCTGGAGAACGCGCTCGGCAACATACTTTGCCTGTTCACCCTTGGCGCGCGGGAGCAGGGCACAAAACTCGTCGCCACCCCATCGGCAGAGGAAGTCCTCATCGCGCAGGCTGCGGCGAATTGTGGCCGCTGCGGCACTGAGCACAGCGTCGCCTGTGACGTGCCCATATTTATCGTTCACCTGTTTGAAGTGGTCGATGTCAAGCATCATGAGGGCAAGTCCAAGGCCGGTTCTGACCGAGCCGGACATTTCGCGGAATGCAATCTCTTCAAAGGAGCGCCGGTTGTAGAGGCCGGTGAGCGGGTCGCGCATGGCCTGAACCACAAGGTCGCGGTTGAGCCGTTCGGAGAGCATGAGTAGAAACAGGGGGAAAACAAGTCCCTCAGTGAGAATGGCCGAGATGCTGTTGAAGATGGAGCGCGGGGCATTGAAGTTGTAGTCGGGCGTGAATTGGCCTTTACGGAGGAGGTCAAAGATGACGCCGCAGGTAGCGGCGGCAAGCAGAGAGTAAGCAACAGCGGCGACAATATCCGCGAATAGTCTTCGTCCGTCTTCCCGTCGCCATAGAGAGCGGGCGATGAGAAGCATCATGGCCATGTTGATGATGTCAAAGGCGACAACTTCAACGGAGATGTTCAACTGGAAACAAGTGAACCAAGTGCAAACGACAAACATGAGCAGGGGCGGGAGCAGGAACCAGCCTGGTTTCGACGGTTACTTCTTGAGTTCACGCACGGCCCAATACTCGAGGGTCAGGCAAGTCGCCATCATGGTGCAACTCAATACATGGAAGGCAAACATGCCTTCCCAATCGCGCGCCAAGCGGAGGGCGTAGCCCGCGCTGAGGCAGAGATTGGCAGCGCCCCAAAGCTTGAGGACGCGGCCCATATATTCAGGGTATGCACTTCTAACGATCAGCACCAACAGGCCAAAGGCGAAGGCGCCGAGCGCACCGATCAACCAGAAAGAGCGAATGTCAAAGATCATTGCTCCGCGCCCCTTCCCTGCGGTCTGGTTGCGACTTGCCCAGCAAGAGGGCAGCGATGGACAGGAGAGCGCTGAGAGGCAGATTTGGCCTTGATGCTGGAACTGCATGGCCGACTGGACGGATTGCTCACTTGAGGCGTGCCTCTCGATCTGTTTTCCGCTCCTCAAGATGGATCAAGGGCCGGTATTGCACCATAATATGCGCAGTTGGTTAGACCTTGCCAGAGGAGTGATGGGGAGGAATCGTTTTGTGGAATGGCTATCTTATTGCGGTGGCCGGTAATGGAGTCTTTGAACGAGATGCCCGAAGTGAGTTGCTTCGGGGCTGAAGCCCGGTATATTTTGCGAGAACTTTGCCGGGATTGGCTCTCCGCCTCGCTCCGTAAAGACAGAGGGAAACGGGAAAGCGGTTTAGCAGCCCTTTTTGCAGCGTGCCATGATGGCGGCATGTAGACGATCGCGCAGGCTTGGTGGCAGGTCGTAAATCTCATGGGAGCGATAGATTTCAATGGTCTTGCGGGTGGTATTGAAGACGACTTCGCAATGGCCGCATTTGTGCAGGTGCTGTTGCAGCTCAGCGCGCGTCTCCGGTGAGATGGAGTCGTCTATCAGGTCGTCGAGAAGGGCGAGAAATTCAGTGCAGGTCACTTTTCAACTCCCATATCTCTCGGCCCCGTTTTCTTGCGGAAGTAGCGGCTGAGCCGCTCGCGCAGTTGCAGGCGCGCACGCAACAATCTCGATTTGACGGCTGGCACGCTCAGGCCCAGCGTCTCGGCGGTCTCTTCTGTCGAAAGACCTTCCACGTCGCGAAGCACAAAGACGACACGAAAGCCCTGGGGAAGTCCCTGGATGGTTTTTCGCAGAATCTCGGCCAGTTCGGCCTGATTGTAATTCTGCTCTGGATCCGGGGCCCAGTCGGCGAGGTCGCGAGGGACAGAACCTTCCTCTGTCTCGATATCCTCGTCGATCGAGACCATTTTGCCGGTGCGGCGCTTGCGCAGGCGCATCAGGCTTTCGTTGACTGCAATGCGAACCAACCATGTGTAAAACTTCGAATTCCCTTGAAATTGCTCGAGCTTTTCATAGGCCTTTAGAAACGCATCCTGCATTACGTCTTCAGCGTCTTCACGGTTTTGCGTGATGTGCTGCGCAATCCGGAAGATTTGCCGCTCGTACTTGCGAACCAGCGTGTCATAGGCCGAAACGTCACCGCCACGCACCCTGGCAACCAGGGCAACGTCGGGATGCGGCTCGAGTTCACTTGCAATAGGTTGGATGGTCGTCATGGGCGTTGGTTGCGAAAAATCATCTGCAGAGTCTTGAGACCGGCAACTGCAGCAATAGATGAGTGTAATTTACGGTGGTGCAGGGGACCAAACCGGGGAATCCGGAGGGGAGAATCAGGGCTGGATCATGCTTGAGCGTTGCGGTCCAGCGAAAGGAGCGATTCGGGCCATTATGAGCGAGAGTTTGCGGCATGGGGTATTAATGGGAAGTAATTCATCTTCCAGTCATATACCAAGCCGATAAGTAATGGTATACGTTTTTTCAAACCTCCTTGCCAAACGACTCCAGACGCGATCTGCATCAGCCGCCATCGCTGCTCAGCAGCGCCAGGTTTCTGGTTTTGCTTGCAGTTCAGTTGATTGCGGTCAGTCTACTGGTGGTGATTTCCCGCCAAATGTTTTTGACAAATCTGGATTTTGTTGACCGGCATGGGCGCCTGGCAGGTATCCGGCAGCAGATCGAAGGGATTTCTGCGGCCCCCACAGCCCATTCCGAGGCCCCCTCCGGATCCGCGGAGAAAGTGCAGCAACTCCAACAGATTTTCGATGAATTGAAGCCGGGGAGACCGTCGGCGCAGTTCCTTTCTGACATTGCTCCAGACCTTCCTCAGGAATCGGCGGAGCTGAAACTGGCCACAGGCGAGCTGGGCGACGCCCTGCAGAGTGCACGCAATGGGCGCGGTGGCAGGGGGGCGAAGAACGGCAAAGGGGTTGCTCCCGACCCGGTTCTTCGTTTCTGGCAAGCCTTAGACGGGCTTAGGGGCGGAGTGGAGCGGTTGGACGACGCGAGCTTCATCCGCTTTGACTCCATGCAGAGGATCAGGCGGGCAGAACTCGAACTGGTTGCTTTGATCTGGCTTCTGATTCTGCTTGCCTTCGGATATGGGATTCGGCTCCATCGCCGTATGCGCAGAGAAGAGCTTGCGCGATTCAGCATCGAGCTGGAACTGAACACAGAGCGAGCCGCGCTGGAGAAGCGCGTACAGGCCCGCACCGCCGCGCTTGAGGCGGAAGCAAGGGAGCGGGAGCGTGCAGAGCGCTTGAACAGGGGCCGCAACCACACGCTTGAGATGCTGGCGCGGAATGAGTCAACGACAGATATTCTCCAGGCCCTTTCCGGCACCGTGGCCGAATACCGTTCGACGTGGTTGTGCGTGTTTCACTCTGTTGAAGGCAACTCACTGAAGCTTGTAGCCAGTTCAGGCCTGAATGAAAAGATGATGCAACATCTTCGCTCCATCTCTGCGAATTTTACGGGAGCGCCGGAAAGCATAGCCCTTGCATCAGGGCGACCGCACATGATTCTGGATCTTGGCGAGGAACACAAGCCTTGGAGCGAGTTGCTGCGGGCCAACGGATTGCTGTCGGTGTGGTCGGCTCCCTTTTTTGCTCCCCAAGCTGCCGCTCTGGGAACGCTGACGGTGTACACATTGCTCAAATGGGAGCCGTCTTCCGCCGATATCGAGATGCTGGAGATGGCGTGTCACATGGCAGCACTGGTGCTGGAACGCAGCGGTTTGCAGGCACAGCTTATCGACCATGCGTATCACGATAGTCTGACCGGGCTTCCGAACCGCAGGATGGCAAGAGATCGTCTCTCGAATGCAATCAATCGAACTGCGCGGACGGGCCAGGGGATGTGCGTATTATGGCTGGACCTGGACCGTTTCAAGCAGATCAACGACCAATTTGGCCACCCGGTTGGAGATGCGGTGCTACAGAAGACAGCACTGCGCCTTTCAGACAGGCTTCGCACAAGCGACACCTTGGCCCGGATGGGCGGAGACGAATTCATGGTCATTCTGGAAGGGGTGTCAAGCCGAGAGGTAGCGGAAGCTGTCGCCACCGATTTGCTTGTAGCTCTTTCGGCTCCGCTGCAAGTTGAGGAACTGGAGCTTAGCATAACTGCCAGCATAGGTGTTTCGGTCTATCCCGAAGATGGCGAAACCGGTGACAGCCTGGCTCAACATGCCGACCAGGCGATGTATGCCGCGAAATTTGCCTGCTGCGGAGTGCGCTCATTTTCGCCTGAGATGGATCGGGAACCCGCGGAGCGGCGTGAGTTGGAGGCCGAGCTGAGCCGCGCACTGGAGACCGGGGGATTCACGGTAGCCTACCAGCCACTGTGCTTGCCCGACGGAACTTTGTGCGGATTTGAGGCGCTGCTTCGCTTCCACTCTCCGCGCCTGGGAAACGTGCCCCCCTGCGAGTTCATTCCCATTGCCGAAGCTGCGCAATTGATTGTTCCGTTGGGAGAGTGGGTGTTGCGTGAGGTTTGCCGCCAGAGCCGGGAATGGCAGGACGCCGGATATCCGGTGGCCTCGATTGCAGTGAATATATCTGCATTGCAGTTTGCGCGCGACGATTTCGCAAACACCGTGGCACTGATTTTGGCAGAGTCAGGCCACCCGCCGGATATGCTAGTGCTGGAGCTGACGGAGAGTATCGTGATGCACGACTTTGCCGAGTCCGCCCGCCAGATGGAGCGTTTGAAGCGCCTAGGGGTGCGAATCGCCATCGATGATTTTGGCACGGGATATTCCTCGCTCAGCTATCTGCATCGTTTGCCCATCGATGTATTGAAGATCGATCGCTCCTTTATGGAGACCCTGAACGAGCCAGAAGGCACCCGCCCAATAGTGAAGGCGGTGCTATCGATGGCTCATACGCTGGGGCTGCGCGTAGTTGCTGAAGGGGTGGAGACAGCGGAACAACTGAGTACACTTGAACAGCACGGATGTGATGCTATTCAGGGGTACTATTTTTCGAAGCCGGTGAATTCGGATGCGGCGGCGGTGTTCCTGCAATCGGGGCATTTGGAGGGTGGAGTCAATCCGGCCCTTTTGATTCTGCCATTCTTGCCTACAAGGCCGGCAGAAGCTACAACAGAGCAATAGCCAAGGAGCACCTTTTTGTGTGGTGCCGGGCTATGGCTCTCGAATTCACGCGGAGGTGCCTCATGGTGGGAACTTGAGGGGCCTTGGTATACCAGAGCAGCTTCTGTGGTAACGCCAGTGGTACGCGTCTGCCGCAGGTTGGGCAAAGCAGAATAAAGTGAAGATATGAAGGTCGTTGATTCCCCTATTCAAGTTTCCAGCGCAATTTCTCGCTGTCTCGCCGGCGTGCTCTCCATTCTGATGGTTGTGTCGCCGTTGGCGGGGCAGCCCGGCCAATCCACGGGTGAAGATACGCCGCGTTCGGCGCACTCCAGCACAAGCAAGTCAAAGGCGACAAGGAACAAGGGCAAGGCAAAGAGCCGCAAGCCAGTGAGCCGGGCAGGCAGAGCCAGCCTGGCGGCCAGAGCGGCGCGGACGGCACGGATCAAGCAGGCTTTTGTGGCCTCGACCGAGTTGCGGCCGATGGCACAGCAACTTGGGGCGATGCGGACGGCTGAGGCCTATGCGGGCGTGACAGCCTACGCGCGCAGGCACAGCGGCGAAGCTGCGGCAACGGCTTATCTAGCGCTGGGGCATGCGTACCTGATGGACAAGCGGTATTCCGAGGCTGAGGCCAGCTTGCGGCAGGCACGGCAGGCAGGCGGGGAACTGGCAGACTATGCGGATTTTCTGGGCGCCCAGGCCAGCCACAGTGCAGGGGATGAGGCTGCCGCCGAGGTTCTGCTACGGGGATTCACGGAGCGCTATCCCGACAGCATTTTTACGGCGCAAGCGCCGGAACTGGAGGCCAACGTACTGCTGGCGCTGAATAACGCAGCGGGAGCGCAGCGGGTATTGGCGCAGGCGGCGGGGCTGGCAGCCGAGGACCGACCCGGTTTCCAACTGGCTCAGGGGCAGGTGGCGAATGCGCTGGGGCAGACGCAGGTGGCAGAGCGATTTTACAAGCAGTTGCTGCTGGGACATCCACTGAGCCCGCAGGCGCAGATAGCGCGAGCAAAACTGACGGAGATGGGCGCCGAGTGGACGCTGACACCAGCGGAGCTGCGCAGCCTGGGCGATGCGTATTACAACGGCGGCCGTTACGGGGATGCGGCGGAGCAGTATCGCGCGCTTATCCGATCGGGCGCCTTGGATGCACAGACTCGGAACAGCTTTGCGGTGGCGGAGGCGGCCTGCGATCTGAAGCTGAAGCGGCTGACCAGGGCCAAGGCAGAGGCGCTGCCCGATACCGACGACGAGAACGGCGCGCGGCGGCTCGACCTGCTGATGGAACTGGCCCGCGATCACGACAGCCAGGCAGACCAGCAGCGCATTGTGGCCGAGATGGAGTCGAGATTTCCGCGCAGCCCGTGGCTGGCCGAGGCGCTGTTTTCAAGCGGCAACATGTACCTGCTGAAGCGTGATTATCCAAGAGCTGTGGAGTACTACAGCTATCTGGCCGCGCATTTCCCCAGCAGCAAGAACGCCGCCGCGGCGCATTGGCGCGCGGGGTGGCTGAGCTATCGCCTGCAACTCTATGCCGATGCGGCGCACCTTTTTGACGAGCAGATACGGCTGTATCCAAGCGCTACGGAGACGGTATCCGCACTGTATTGGCGGGGTCGGCTGTACGAGATGCAGGACCACAATCCGGCGCTTGCGGCAGCCAACTACCGCGCGATTGTGCGCACCTATCAGCACTTTTTCTATGCGCAGATGGCACGGCAGCGGCTTGCAGCCATGGGCAACACGCGGGCGGCGGAACAGCCGCAACTGGACCGATTCCAGGCAGTGCCGCCGCCACAACTGGTCGAGAAATTTCCCGCCGAAAGCCCGCATCTGGCGAAGGCGCGGCTGCTGGCCAATGCTGGCCTGAACGACTACATCGCGCAGGAGATCAAAGCCGATCCTGATTCCGCATCGTGGAGCGGATTGGCGGAGGCGCAGATTTATGCGTCCTATGGCGAGACGTTTCGCGCGATGCGAGCGATGAAGCGGGCGTTGCCATCGGCGGCTTCGGCTTCAGTCAAGTCGATTCCGCTGGTGTATTGGCGGATTCTGTTTCCCGAGCCGTGGTGGGAGACGATCAAGACGGAGTCCGCGAAGAACAATCTGGACCCGTACATGGTAGCTTCACTGATTCGTCAGGAGTCAGAGTTTGACCCGTCTGTGGTTTCTTACGCCAATGCGTGGGGCCTGATGCAGTTGCTGCCAACGACGGGCAAGCAAATGGCGCGCGAGGAGGGG
>Ga0364874_10306_pt1 | contig 13212 bp, 8 predicted proteins | sample ExccelAu500001D4_2_FD_206922 | JGI IMG/M metagenome (GOLD analysis project Ga0364874, IMG submission 206922) | Enriched cells from Trout Bog Lake Hypolimnion, Wisconsin, USA - BchlTB.Aug07.5000.01.D4 | ecosystem: Environmental > Aquatic > Freshwater > Lake > Hypolimnion/Profundal zone | place: USA... | reverse complement strand
CTAAATATACATCGTGATGTATATACGTCAACACAAACTTCACACTATCAAACCGTCATTTTTTCAATAGCGCATATTCCATGGAGTCCACCAGCGCCTCCAAGCTGGCTTCGATGATGTTTTCGCTCACCCCGACGGTTCCCCACTCGCGTTTGCCATTGCTCGAGGTGATGAGCACACGCGTTTTGGCGGCGGTGCCGGTGGCGCCGTTAATGATGCGGACCTTGTAATCCGTGAGTTCAATCCCCTTGAGCGACGGGAAAAATTTCACGAGCGCGCGGCGCAGCGCGCCATCCAGAGCATTCACCGGGCCGTCGCCCTCGGCCACCGTATGCGCGATCTCATCGCCGACCCGGACGCGCACCGTGGCCTCGCAGATGGATTCCTTTTTGTCGCGGCGCATCGAGACGTGATACGTTTCCACCGTGAAGCTCGGCTCGCAACGTTTCATCGTGCGGCCGATCAGCAGCGCGAGCGAACCCTCCGCGGCCTCGTATTCGTAACCCCGGGCTTCGAGTTCCTTGACCTGGTCCGTAATGGCGCGCGTTTCCGGCGCGTCGGTCGAGAGTTGGTAGCCCAATTCCCTGGCCTTGAGCAAAATATTCGTGCGGCCCGACATGTCGCTCACCAGGACGCGCCGGAAATTCCCAACGCTCTCGGGATTGACGTGCTCGTAGCTGCGCGCCACTCGTTCAATGGCGTGGACGTGCATCCCGCCCTTGTGCGCGAAGGCGGTCTGCCCGACCCACGGCGCGCGCACGTCGTGACGCACGTTGGCCACTTCATTCACGAATTCGGAAAGCTCCTTCAGCTTGGGCAGCGAGGCTTTGGGCACCGCATTCAAGCCCATTTTCAATTGCAGCGTGGGGATGACGCTGATGAGATTGCAATTGCCCGTGCGTTCGCCAAAACCATTGATCGTGCCCTGCACCTGCATGGCGCCGGCCTCGACGGCCGCGATGGCGTTGGCCACGCCGAACCCGCAATCATTGTGCGTGTGGATGCCCACGGGACAATTTAACTTGGATTTCGCCAGGGCCGTGGCGGCGGCAATTTCGCGCGGCAACCGTCCGCCGTTGGTATCGCACAGCACGATGCAATCCGCGCCGGCTTTTTCCGCCGCCTGCCAGGTGGCCAGCGCATATTCGGGCTCATCGGCAAAGCCGTCAAAACTGTGCTCGGCGTCATACACGACTTTCTTGCCGTGATCTTTAAGATAGCGGATGGTGTCGCCGATCATGCCGAGATTTTCCTCCGGCTTGGCGCGCAGCACCTCGGTGACATGCAGCAGCCACGTCTTGCCCACAATGGTGACGACCGGCGTTTTGGCCTCGAGAATCAGCCGCATCAATTCATCATTTTCGACCGCGACGCCCTTGCGCCGGGTCATGCTGAAGGCGGCGATCTGCGCATGTTTCCATTTGCGCCGGGCGGCCTGCTGGAAGAACTCCATGTCCTTGGGATTGCTGCCCGGCCAGCCGCCTTCGATATAATGGACCCCAAAAGCATCCAGCTTCTCGGCGATGCGCAGTTTGTCCTGCGCCGAAAAATTGATGCCTTCAGCCTGCGCGCCGTCGCGCAGGGTCGTGTCGTAAATTTCCACGAGGGGTTTCATATATTTTCCGCCAAAGGCGGACGAATACTATCTCTGAATCGGAGGTGGCTGGCAAAGCAATTTGCGCCCCATTCAGGGGCGCGACCGGCGCATCCGCGCGAGGCTGGCCGGCGCGTGAAACCGTTTCGCAGGCGCTCGGCTTGGCTCACAGAGTCCAACTGCAGGAGCGATCCGATGATTGATCAATAGGCCAACGCGTTGTGTGGCTGGTTGCGGCCATTGCCATCGTGGCAGGTCAGCGTACAGGTGCCGTGGTTGGCGCCGGTGGAGGTGTACCGCAACACTCCGTTATAAGGCTGGACATACAGGGTATTGAAATTGATCAGGTGCGGCTGGGTGGTGCCGTGCGCGTCGTGGCAGGTGGTGCAGGCGGCGCGAAAGGTCTCAATGTGCTGCCGGTGGTAGGCCCAACTGTTGTTGGCGTTGCCATCCACCACGACGGGACTGTGGCACTTGTAGCACAGCGCGAAGTTGTCCGGATTGTACGGCGTGCCGTCGGTCAGCAGGAGCTTGCGCTCAAGCAACGGCACATAGGCCGAGCCATGCGGACCGCGGGACCCCTTGCCGCCGTTGCCCGGTCCCTGGTCGTTGTTGTGGCAACTGCCGCAACTCACCAGGCTCGAGACCGTCAACGGTTGAATCAGACTGGGCACGACGGAATTTTTGCCGACCGCTTCCAATGGATGAAACGAGAGATTCCCGGGATTGAATTGCCGTCGGAGGTTGGTTTGCACCACTTGCCGGGACACCCGGGCGGCGCCGCGCGCCGCGCTGTCGCCATGACACCGGAAACACAGCTCATACTCCCGCTGAATCGTGCGGGTGACGGTGCCGCCGGGGGTCACGCCGGTGACGCCGGTCAGCGCGCCGGCGAGGCGGGCCTTGCTGCCAACCGCGTTGTTGGCGGCATGAGGATTATGGCAATCGACGCAGGTCACGTGACGCTGCAGGGGATTCACCGGGTCTTCCTGCGGACTGTGCGCGTTGGGGTTCAGATAAATGGGGTGAACGCTGACTTTGTTGAAATCCAGCATCACATTCTGACCGGGTCCAACGCTGCCATGACAATAAACGCAGTTCTTTTCCGGGGCCGCAAACCGCACCAACTCCTCCTTGGCACCGGCGGCGTGCGGCACATGGCAACTGGCACAGGCGGCGCCGCCCACAGTGACGACTTTGCCCGATTTGGACTTGAGACCGGCGGTCTCGCTGCGCAGCAGCTTGATCATGACCTCCGGCAAGGCCTTGCCGGAGATGGCGTGGGCGGAGGTCGGCCAGTTGATGATTTTATGACAGGCCAGGCAAAGCGCTGAACCGGTGTTGTCCATCACCATGAAACTGCCATACTGATCGTTATGGGGATCATGGCAGGCCGTACACTGAAGCTGGCCGCTGCTATCCAACTGGACTCCCTGGGGCAGCGTCGCAGGATCCACCAGATTGCCATCCGCCGTGGCAAGCGCATTGTCATATACGAAGGACACCGGATGGTCACCAGTCAGGTCGGTGGTGAGGTTGTTGAGACCGGTTGGCATGGTGCCGGGGCCAGCCACATTCATGGCGATTCCGCCATTGCGGCTGTTGACCATGCCCAGCGCCACGGTGCCGTCGTGACAGCTCAAGCAGAGTCGCGAGGCGCCCGTGGGCTGCCCCACAGTGGCTTTGAGCGTGCCGCTGGTATAAGGCTTGTACACCGCAGTGGACATTTGATGGTTCCACAACGGCCCATCGCCCGTGGCGAAATGCGGCGTATGGCAAAAAACACAAACTTCCAACTCCTGCGAGGCGTGGATGGTGCCGGGACTGCTGACCGATAGATTATGCGGCGAATAGACGATGCTGTTGGGATTTTGGCCCAACGCAGACGAGGCGGGGGTCAGGATGGCGGCCAGCACGGCCAGCATTCTCATTGTTTGGGGTGACAATTTCATTCTCTGCCGGTGTAACGGAATTCTTGCAGGCGATGATTATAGCCATCGGTCACATAAATCTCATTGCGCGCATTGATGGCGATGGCATTCGGCAGCCAGAACTGGCCGGGGGCGGAACCGCCCTCGCCAAAATCCAGCAATAGCCGGCCCGAGTCATCGAAGATTTGCACGTTGCCAAACACCGCGTCCACCACATAGAGGTGCCCGACGCGATCAGTCGCCACACCCTTGGGCCGGCTGAAATGGCCGGGGGCGTCACCCGCGCTGCCAAACATCCGCACAAATTGGCCGTCTGCGGTGAAAACCTGAATGCGACAGTTCAAGGCATCCGTCACGTAAATCTGACGGCGGTCATCCACCGCGACATGCGTCGGAAAATTAAACTCGCCCGGCCCGCCGCCGCGCTGGCCAAACTTGGAAATAAATCTGCCCTGCAAATCGCATTCCACCACCTGATGCAGCTCCGAATCCACAATTACCAACCGGTCGCCCAGCAGTGCGAGACCGGCCGGATGCGCCAGTCCATTCGTTATTTCAAACTGTTGCCGGCCCTTTTCGTCGAAGGCCACCACCTCGCCCCAGGCGGTGTCCGCCGCGTAAAAAGTCTTCCCCTGATGCACCGCCGCCACGGGCGAGACGAATCTGCGGTCGCCCACCGCGGTCCAGCGCAGCCATTGCTTGCGCGCAAGATCAAGATAGCAAACGGCGCCGGCGCCGGTATCCGTGACCACCAAGTTACCGGCCGCATCCAGAGACAACCCGAACGGCCGGTTCAAACTGCGGGCTTTCGAACCTATCCCGGTAATGGTATGGGCCAGCCGGGTGAGGAAAGGAGGCTTCGCACCGATGTCCCGGTCGTCGGCCAGCTCACGGACATAGACAATGCAGGGCTCCGCCGGCGGCGGCGGCCAAGCTGGCGCCACCGCCGGCGGGGCGGCGCCGGCAAGCAGGGCGGACAACCACCAAAAACACAATGGCAGCACAGTCCTGACATGAAAATCCTCGGCCATCTTTAAAAACTCCGTTTAAGATACAGGAAGAACCGGTCTTTTTCGAGCGCTTCCGAAAGCGGGCCGGTGGTGGTGGTTTGCGTGGTATATTCGTAACCGCCGCGCACGCTTAGCTTGCCGTACGACCAACTTAAGCCCGTCTGGGCGGAACCGTTCACCTGTTCCGTCCCCTCGAGCTCCTGCAAGGAAAAGCCGCCTTGAATATAGCACGACAGCGACGACCAAAGCTGAAGACTGTAGCGGGTGGTGAATTGATAGAGATTCTGTTCGCCGCTGGCGGGGTAATGATAGAACGTCTCATCCAGGTTCAGCCCCAAAGTGGACCGGCGGTCGAGGGTGAAATTGAAAGCCTGAAAAAATCGCCACGCATCGTATTGGACGAAATTGGAATCATAATCCTCGTATTCCGCCCCGGTCCGCAGCCAGCGCCATTTGAAATCCAAGCCACCCACCAGGTCGGTCAGCGTTTGCACCTGCACTTGCGGCGGCGCGTCATTGTCCAGCCAGTTCAACCGGCCATAAATCCCGAACCGGTTGAACAAATCCAGCCGGATTTCCGCGTTCGAAGTCAGCGCTTCGTATGAGGCATTGTTCAGCGCCGAACTCTGATAGGAAACCAGCACCGCCAGATTATCGCCGGCGCCCAGCAGACCTTGCAGATGCGCGCTCGGCGGCAGCAGCAGCCGTATCTCGGTCAGTTGGCCGACCTGCGACACCGCATAGTCGGTGCCTTCAATCAAGAGCTGGCCGCCGGAGGTCACTTGCACTGACCCGGCCAGGACACCAGGGTGTTTCAAATAAACGGGCGGGGCCACGGGGGAGGTGGAAAGCTGGTGGGATTCATCAACGATGGCGATGGAGCTGCCGGAGCCGGTGTCGTCCACATGATCGCCCGAGATGCTGGCGCCGATGCTCAACCGCCCCCAGGATTGCAGCCGCTTGTGGTAGTTCTCGCCCAACTCCACGCCGTATTGCTTGATGCTGCTTGAGCCGGCGGAAGCCGAATTGTCCTGATAGGTGCCATGCACGTCTGCCGTGGAGGTCAGGCTTTCGTAAAGCTGATGCCGCACGCCGTAGGTGCCTTGAAGATAGGTTTCGGTCGCCGGGTACAGCTCGTTCAGTTGCGCATCAAGGACCAGATAACTTTCCAGGTTCTGGCTGTGCTGAATGCTGACGTTTTCGGTGGCGCTGACCATGTCGGATTGCTGGGCGCCGTATTCCGCATGGCTGTAATTGACGGCAGTAGAGCTCGTGATCTGTTGGCGGCCGCCGAAGGTTTCCGAATCCGACAGACCCGCCGACTCGGTCATGCTGGTCAGGGCGTTGCCGAAGTTCAGGATGTTGTCATACTCGTTCCACTGGCCGGTCAGCGTGGTTTGCCCGGAGTGCCGCTTATATATGCCCAGAAAGTTGAAGAAGGTTTCCTTCACTTCTGAGGAATCCACCAGGCCCGTGTCGGCCTCATCCTGGTAGCCGAAATTTGAAATCAGGTTGAGCTGCTCGGTGGCCCAGTTAAGGGTGCCGCCATAACGGGTGCTGTCCACCGTGAAGGTGTCAAACGATCCATAGTCACGGTACGTGTGATCTTGGGCCGCGTAAAAGGTGGCGTTATACGGTTTTTCCTGCAGCAATTCCAGCCGCACTTGATACCGGTTCAGTTGATCGCTTTCGTTGATGGACTGCCGGTACCCCGGAGCCGTGGTGGTCATCTGCTCCCAGCCCCAGCCCAAGTCACCATCAAAATCGAAGGCCAGCAGATTCGGATGATAAATGGAGCCGGAGCCCTTCAATCCAACCGTGGGGGTGATGAACAAAGTGTCGTAAACGGACTTTACCCCGCTGATCCGCGTGGTTTCTTCCGATCCGTCCACCTCGAGACCGGCCCTCGGTTCCGGAATCCCATTCAAGTGGAACCACACCGGATCCTCGGCGCGGGCGCACGGGGCCAGCCGCTGCATCAGGGCCACCACCAGCAGGCTGGACAGCAGACGCCAGCGATAATACCAGGCGAAATTCATTTCGCGGCGCCCGCCTCCTTCCCCGTCGCGCCGGCCTTGAGCAAAAACTTGTCTTTGCCCACGTGCGGATCATGGCAGATCACGCAGGATTTGCCTTCCGTGCCGGCGTGCGCCTTGACCGCTTTCAAATCCTTGTCGTCATGGCAATCGCCGCAAAGTCGCAAAACATTCTTCGCCAGCAGGCTGGGTTCCGGCGATTGATGCGGCTTGTGGCAGCCGGCGCAATCCTCCACCACGTCGTGCTGAAATTTGGCGTGCTCCAAGAAGTTGTCGTGGCAGTCCCAGCACAGACCCGGCACGGCCTTCTTCACCAGTGCTTTCTGCACCGTGGCATGCGGATTATGGCACGCCATGCAGTCGCCGTCACTGACGGGCTGGTGGACCACTTTGGCGTTCTTGGCGGGAATATCGTCATGGCAGCCCGCGCAGGTCTCCTTGACCGTTCTTTTGAGCAGGCCTTTGAATTTCCCCGCGTGCGGCGTATGGCACTCCAGACAATCGCCGTCGCTGACCGGCTGGTGAATCACTTTGGCGTTCTTGGCGGGAATATCGTCGTGGCATCCGGCACAGGTGTCTTTGACCGATTTCTTCAGGAGGCCCTTGATTTTGCCGGCGTGCGGCGCATGGCATTCCAGACAATCGCCGTCGCCCACTGGCTGATGCACCACCTTGGCATTCTTGGCGGGGATGTCGTCATGGCAATCCGCACAGGTGTCCTTCACGGATTTCTTCAGCAAGCCTTTGAAATTGGTGGCGTGCGGCGCATGGCAATCCAGACACGCACCTCCTTCGACCGCCTGATGCCTGACCTTGCCCGCGGCCAGCGGGTCGTCATGGCAAGTCAGGCAGAGCGACGGCACGGTTTTCTGCAGCAGTTTCCGGTTGACCGACGAATGGGGGTTATGACAGCTCGTGCAATCGCCCTCGTCCACGGGCTGATGCTTCACCTTGCCGGCCAGGAAATTCGTATGGAGTTCCGCGTGGCAAGTGAAGCAGATGGCGCCGGGCTTGCCGCGCATTCGATTGGAGAATTGCGACTCGTGGCACGCCGCACAATCGCGCTTGGCGTAAGGCGGATGCGGAAACACTTTCATGGTGACCGTGGAAGTATTGGTCACCACGCTCGGCTTCACCACCACAGTGGCAAAATTCCGCGCCGCCCCATTGGTGGCTCCGGGCTGGGGCACACCATCAAAGAAAACATTCAGCCACTGCTGCTCCGTTTCCGCCCGACAACCCGCCAGCAAAACCAAACCGCATACGACTCCCGCCATGCCCGCCAGGAGGCGCAGCCGGCGGCAGTTTCTGTCCTTGGGAAGAAACGGCAAATTCATCGCCTCTGGATCGTCGCTATTTCAAAAAGCCATAGACACTCACCATGTTGGGACCAAACTGATTGGCCACCAAAATAAGGTATGCACAGCGGTGTCCCGGAGCGACATACTTCTGGAAGTATTTGACGTGGTCATAATCCACTTTCACCGCGGCCGGCAGCAGCAATTCCCCGCGCGTGGACGCGCCGGGTTGGCCGAAAAACATCAGCAGCCGGCCTTGCTTGTCAAACACCTGAACCACCTGCACGGAGGCATCCGTCACGTAGGTGTTTCCCTCGTGGTCCACCGCCACCCCCTTGGGTCGGGAAAAACTTCCCATCCCCACACCCTGCTGGCCAACGGTCTTGAGGTACTTGCCGTCAAGATCATAAACTTGCACGTCGAACCCGCCAATATCCGAAACCAATAAACGGTTGTTCACCCGGTCCAGGCTTAGATTCACCGGCGAAAACAACTTCCCCTCGGTGGCATTCGTGGTGGCGGGAATGGAAAACAAATATTTCCGATCCGCCTTGCCGTACACCTTGACCGCATGCGTCTGCAAATCCGTGATGTAGAGACGATCGGTGGTCACCGCCACATCCGTCGGCTTGAATTCATCCTTCTTGCCCATGACGGTCAGATAGGTGCCATCCGCACCATAGACCAACACTTGATTCCGGAGGGTGTCAACGACGTAGCGCGTCCCATCGTCATCAATGCTGACGTTCAAAGGCATCTTCATGCGCCCTTCGCCCTGGGGCGCAAAGATGGAGGAACGGTGCTTTTTCAGGTCAAAAACCTGGAGCACTCCCGCGACGGTGTCGCAAACATAAATTTTCCCGTCGTGCAATGCCAGGCCGTAAGGCTTTTCCAATGGCCCGACGGGCTTGACCCCCGAAACATATTCCCCGAAACTCCAAGAACGCCCCAAATCCATGTCGCTGGCGAAGGAGGTGAGAAATTGCACGTGCGGCTCATCAGGTGCGGGCGGAAAAAAGGTGTAGGTCTTCGGCGCCTGGGGCTTGGTGGCGCAACCGCTCAACAGGCACAGCCACACGCAACCGCCAATCATCGGCAGCCACCGTCCAATGGTCATGGTCTTCATCATAAAAGTTCTTTCGTCAAAATGCCGCGCTTCACCGCCGCGGCGCACCAGCCGTCAACAAGGAAGCGCGCCATAAATTACAGGGCGGGCTGCATGAAACCAAGAGCCATTTCCGGCGCCCGGGGAGCGCACGCGCCTCGCGTGCGGCGGTTGACGCCTCGTCAACCGCCCCTCGCGCGCCTCCGCGCGAGCTGCGCCGCGAGGGCCGGGGTGATTTAGTGCGCGATAGTTTTCCGGGAGACCCCTCCCCCACCCGGCTGCCTAAAAAAGACGGGCTTTGGTCCAGATTCGACCAAAGCCCGTGTGATTCCAATAGCTTGGAAATCCAGAGGTGGATTCCGTTATCGCCTACTGCACCAGGATAAACTGGCTGCGGGTAAACGACTGCCCATTCACCGTGCAAGTCACCGTGTACAGACCCGGGGTGGTGTAGGTGTAGCTCGGATTAGGACCGGTGCCGGTGCCAATGCCGTCGCCAAACGTCCAGGTGGCGCCAGCACCACTGCCGTAGGTGCTGAACTGCACGGTCAAGCCGCTCGTTCCGGCGGTGCCCGACAAGGGGCTGGCGCTGAACGTGGCCGGCCACCCAGCCGTGTTAAAGTCATTCACCAGGTCATTTTCCGCCCAAGCCAGCGTATTGGTGACATAAGTCGGATTATGCACGCCATAGCTTTGATCCTCATATATGACGTTGAGGGCGAACCGAATCTGGCGAATATCCTGCGGCACGTAATTCAACTGCAGGTTGTCGTTCGTGCCGGACGGGACAAGTGCCGTCGCGGAGGGTTTGTAAGCCGATTGCGGGCCGCTGGCGAACACTTTGGTAACCCCGCCGACCACGTTGGTTGATTTGCTGGAGAACGCCGAGTTGATGCTCGGAAATTCCCAAGCCAGCGGACCGTAGTTGGTCGCAAGGATGGCCGGAGCCACGTTGGTGCTCCATTGCCGCAACAGAGACACCACGCGGGTCATGCTGTTGGAAACGCTGTACTTGAAGTTGAGCGTCATGGCCGCGAGCTGATTCGTGGTCAAAGGCGCATGGCACGCCAGGCAGGTGGGGCTGTTGTAATCATTGCGGAACGTGTGGCCAGTGACGTTGTTGCCGCCGAGCGTATAGCTGGGCACATGGCAGTCAGCGCATTGATTCGGCGACAGGGTGTGCGCATCGGTAAGCACGTTCGGAGGGCCGCCGCGCGCGGCCAGGTCATAATCCATCTGGCCGACGAGCACATTATACTGCACCGGATAGTGCGGCGTGCTATCACCTTTGCTATTGGTGCTGTAATACACCGTGCCGTTATTGGTGTACGCGATGAGATAATAGTAGGCGCCTACCCCGTAGGTTTGATTCGTCACATAAGTGGTGCTGCCCGCCACGTACACGTTGGTGGTGCCATAAGGTATGCGATAATAATTGGTAAAGATCGCCACGTTGGTATAGCCCACGGAAGCCCCATTCGTGTATATGTAGCCATAGCTGATGTTCGTGAACACCTGCGCATTGGTTACATACAGCGTCACCGGATATGAGCCACCGATGATGATATTGGTAGTGACCACGAAGTTGGTGGTCAAACCATAAGTTGAACCGTCCCAGCGCATACCACGACCGCCGGAATGGCACTGGCCGCACATTTGCACATTCGGGTTGTAATAGGAATCGAACATGGTGTTATAGGTCGCCCCGGAATTGGCGGTGACGGCGCCACTTGAATTCGTAACCAGCACCAGCGTCGGATCGCTGGACGTTCCCGGCACCGCAAAAAAGTTGGTGGAGAAGAGGGGGTTACGCAACTGGGCCACATAATTGGAACCGTGCGGATCATGGCAGGTCGAGCAGGCGGCCGTCCAAGCATCCGCATCCGCAGAGGCGAACAGGGTCACCGGATGGTGATTGGTCGCAAGCCCGTCATAGTACTCCTTGACCATGGCCATGCGCGTGTTGGCTTGATGGCAGACGCCGCAACCCAGGCTATTGCCATGACCGCCAATGGCATGGGTGGTGCTGGACTGGGCCAAAATAACGCCCAAGGGCGCATTGCTAACGGCGGTATAGTTGATATTGGTGTATTCGTTGTATTGCGGGTTATGGCCCTGATGGCAACTGCCGCAAATGGCCGGGTCCAAGCTCACCACGGGCGTGATCAGGTCCTTCTCGCTGGCCACGTGCCAGGCCGCCGGGCCATGGCAATCCTCGCAACCCACGTTGGCCAACCCGCTGGTGTAGCTGGCGCGATTGGTGGCATAGACGTAACCGGTCGGTTGACCGTCACCCACGGTGTGGCAAACCAGGCAGCTTGGGCTGCCATGGCTGCTGAGGAAAGTGCCATTGGTACTCAGCTGCACCGTGATGGCGGTGCTATGCGGTGTTTGGGCCCACCCGCTATACTTGTCAACATGGCAGCCGGAACACTGCGCTTGCCCCGCATAGGAGTTGTTCTGGCTCAACCGGAAATTCTCCGCCGCGCCCAAGGTGTTGGGAACCGTGGCCGTCCAGGCATAATTGGTGGCCTCCACCGTGGTCAGATTCACCCAGTTCACCAAATTCGTCGAACCTTGGATGGTGGACCAGCCTCGCATGCCATACCAGCCAATCGTCCAATTGCTGCTGGTTTGCACCGGCGTGCCGATCAGCGCTCCCGCCGACACCCCGCCGCCCGCGCTATACGGAGGCAGAACGTTGGTCGTAACGTTCTTGCTCATGTAGTAAACGTTGGTGGGGAAAATGAGAGGGTTCTGCGCGTTGGCCGCAACCCAACCGCCGAGAACCACGCCGGCCGTCAAAACGGCGAGCGCGCGGCGCATGGGGCTTTGCTTGTATTTGTTCATATTTTTAGATTTTTAGACAATTGTTAACTATTCCGTCCGAGCTGCCGCCGCTTCAGGCCGGCAACGCAGGTCGGAGGGAGATTCATACAACAATTGAAACCATTGCTTACTTATTGTGGCAGCTACGGCAGAGCAAGCTGCCGGTTTGCTGGCCGTTAACCGTATTGGGCGCCGTGCCGTTGATTTTGACCAGGGCCGGATTCAGCACCGCGTCGTAGGCCGAACCCAATTGCGCATGCACATCGTGGCAGGAGCTGCATTCGAGATTGCCCTGGCTGTCCAGCAAGAAGCCTTTGATGCTCATGTCCGGCCCCGGGGTGAAGGTGGAGGAATTCGCCGACGGCACTAGCACCGGGCTGCTCTGGTCGTAAATGAACTGATCTTTGCCCGCGCCCACGCCCACAATGGACTGGTAATTGAAGGAGATTGGGTGGGTATGGCTCAAGTTTTGATGCAAACCTTGATCAAATGAAATCGCCGCGTTGCCGCCGACATAGACCGGGTTGGCTCGATTGGGAGCGCCGATGGCATTGGCAGTGCTACCGTAGGCGTTAATCGCCACCGAGCCGTCATGGCAGCTCAAGCAGGCCAGGGAACTGGGATTCGGAGCGGTCGGCACCACATAAAGCGGGTTGGCAGCGGGCGACTTTTGAGCCCCGGTCCCGATATTTTGGGCATACATGGTCCAGCCGGATGCGGAAATGCTGTCATGGCCCCACAACGGTCCGCTGTTCGGATCCGCATGGTGCGGCGTATGGCACACACTACAAACGGTGTTCGGGTCCGCCGGGTTGTTATTAAACGTCCATTGCGAGAAATCATGTTTGGACCCGATGATGCCCGGAGCGGCCTGGGCGGTGAGCGCCAGCAGGGAACCTGTGGCGACGGTGAGGGTGATGAGGGAGGAGGTTTTCATACTAGTGTTTCAGTTGCTACGCGCGTTTGTTGTTCGTGTTGTTATTGTTGTTGTTTGTCTGTGTCTGCTGCGGCCGGATGTCAGGGCCGCATTTGGCTGAGCCCGCGCCCATTCGGGACCGGGCTTCCAACAGCAGACGCGCTTGGCGGCAATATTGTCGTTTGGCATCCACTGTTAAATTGTTTAAAAAGCTTCATGTTGGTCATCGGGTTGTGGCCGGTCAGGCCATCGCGCGGTCCAATACCAAGCCGGGCACGTCCGGCGCTGCAACCGGGGCTCGCCGGCCCAGAGCCGAGTCAAATCGGGCCATCAATTCCGCCGCGTGCTCCGCTATGATCCGCTGGCACACAGTCAATTCCTGCTCGCGATTCTTGGTGTTCTCCCGCACGACCGCTTCGAGATCGTCAATATCGTAGAGAAAAACATTCGGAAGCTCGGCCACGGCCGGATCAATGTCGCGCGGCACCGCAAT
>Ga0364874_10746_pt1 | contig 13243 bp, 10 predicted proteins | sample ExccelAu500001D4_2_FD_206922 | JGI IMG/M metagenome (GOLD analysis project Ga0364874, IMG submission 206922) | Enriched cells from Trout Bog Lake Hypolimnion, Wisconsin, USA - BchlTB.Aug07.5000.01.D4 | ecosystem: Environmental > Aquatic > Freshwater > Lake > Hypolimnion/Profundal zone | place... | reverse complement strand
GTACTGGATGAGAAAGAAAGTTAAGCAAAACACCCATTCGCGCCAGACCAAATCCAATCTGGATCAATCCCGAAATCAATGCAAGCAAAATTGCATACGTGTAAAACTGTTCCGAACCTGCTGCTGCCAAGGGAGCGATGCTTGCCGCAGTAAGCAGGGATGTCATGGCAACCGGTCCGGTAGACAGGAGCGCAGAAGAGCCGAATAGTACGCCTATGATGGTGGGAATGAAGGATGCATACAGCCCGTAGTAGGGGGGGACTCCAGCCAATTGTGCATAGGCCAGTGCCTGGGGAATGGCAACGAGTGAAACGGTGATGCCGGCGATAATATCCTCCCTGATGGATTGTGCAGTAAAGCGCTGCCAGCCAAGGAATGGAAAAAATCTTTTGAGGAGCTCAAGTCTCGATAGAGTGGTATCGCCCGAATCTGTATGGGTCACGAGAAATCCTCTTTTCTCAATGGTATATCAAGTACAAGCCATCATGTTGTGCTGAATGCAGCATCGTTAAATACCCTGATAGTACAAGTTCTGCGGATGATTGGCCTGGGCAAAAAAGAACCAGCGCTCAGCCAGCAGGCCGATATATTGCATTATAAATGCGACAAGCAATACAGAAGGGGCAGTCATTGCCGCAGCGAGAAGTGCCAGCGGAACAAAAAACACCATCACTAAAAATGCAGGCTTGAGTGCGCGCATAAATGCAAGGCTCTTGCCGTGGAAAAATTCGCGCGTATTAAACGAACCGCCCATTGCGCCCTGCGCCTTTTGGACGATACGCGGGTGTTTGATGCCGATTGCTGTACGCATTGAAGATTTCGGTTTGATGCGTGCGTTACGAATCAGGGAAGCAGTGCGGGTGATAAAAGCAAGCAGAGTTATGATTATCGCCCAGCCAGCGTAGAAGCCCGACATCTGGGGGGCGTCCACAGCCGAGAAGGCTCCCGCCAGCACGAAACCGGATGAACCTCCCAGAAGGATATAGTTGATGACCGTCAGCGGCGTATGCCATTCCTGCAGGAAGCGCAGACAGGCATAAATCATTGCCGTACTGACGAAGAGAGCGAAGCAGAGCAAGGTTCCCAGCGCACCAAGAATGATCGTGGCATCCACGGCACGGCTCCCGGGTAATTCAAACAACGGCGTGCGCCAGTCAAACCAGTGCGCTGTGCCATAAAGGAATACCATGCCCATGAATGCAGGCAGCACGATCACTTCACGTGACAGCCAGGAGGTGCGCCATTGAGTCGCTGTGCGCCATGCACGTTCCGGATGGCCGAGATGAAAGAAAGAGGCGATCAATCCGGTGCACAGGAATGCCAGTGCCAGAATGCTTCCGGCAGCATAAAAAGAACGGCTGTCCTGCGCGGGCAGCAGATCAAAGAAGGAATAAAGTTGACCGGTGTAAAGGGCGAGAAATAACCCTTGACCGGCACCGATCAGGGTAGTGAGAAAAATGACAGAGAAAGCGGGCTTCATGTTTTGGTCCTGTTACCAACTGGTGACGTCGTCAAGCGTGGGTTCCTGTCTTGACGGTTTCGGCAGCTTGCCATCCACCTTTAGCGGATTATCTGCGCGCACCAGTTGATCCTCGCGTATGGTGATGGTGCTCTTGCGACGCGGCAGATAATGGTTGGCAGGTTGCGTGCCCCATTCCGGCATCAGCGCATAACCGCCGCTTTCACGGATTGCACGTGACACGACCGAGTCGGGATCATGAACGTCGCCGAACAGGCGCGCACTGGTCGGACAGGCCAGAACGCAAGACGGACGACGATCCCTCTCGGGCAGAGTGGTGCTGTAAATGCGGTCCACGCACAGCGTGCATTTCTTCATGACTTTCTGCTGCTCATCAATTTCGCGGGCACCATAAGGGCACGCCCAGGTGCAGTATTTACAGCCGATGCATTTGTCATAGTCAACCAGCACAATACCGTCTTCCTTGCGCTTGTAGGACGCGCCGGTCGGGCACACCGGCACGCAAGGTGGATCTTCGCAGTGCAGGCAGGATTTGGGAAAATGCACGGTCTCGGTTTTTGGATATTCTCCCACTTCAAAGGTTTGCACGCGGTTGAAGAACGTGCCTGTCGGTTCTGCATCGTAAGGGTTGGTGTCGCACAACGGGCCTGCTGCGCCGGAGGTGTTCCATTCCTTGCAACTGGTTACGCACGCGCTGCAACCCACGCAAACGTTAAGATCAATAACCAACGCGAGTTGGGTCATTTTTTCTTGCCCCCCGCAAAATAGGCCAACCAGTCACCAAAGAAGGGCTTGGTTCCGGGGTAGGGTTTCAGGGGTTCGAATTGTGGCGAAGTTTGTTCCGGTTCACCGGGGGCGACCGGGTAGATGCGTACCCGCACGTCGAACCAGGCGGCCTGGCCGGTGATGGGGTCGGAATTTGAAATCGTTCCCCGGCTCATGTCCTGCCCCCTCGCCAGTTCTCCCGTTGAAGATAAGGCGAGTTCTTCTGAGATGAGGTGGTTAAGCAAGAATCCTTTTTGCGATTCGTTGGCGCGCGGTGTCAAGTTCCACGCTCCGGCAGCCTTGCCAATGGCATTCCAGGTCCACACCGTATCCGGTTCGACCGCTTCGGAGTAGCTGCACATGCAACGCACCTTGCCCCACTGCGACTCGATCCACATCCAGCCGCCGTCTTCTATGCCTGCCGTCCTGGCAGTGGCTGCGTTAACGTAGAGATAGTTGTGGGCATGAATCTGGCGCAGCCAGGCGTTCTGCGAATCCCATGAATGGTACATCGCCATGGGGCGCTGCGTTATCGCGGCGAGTGGGTATTTGTGCCGGTCGGTGACCTGTGTTTCCAGCGGCTCATAGTAGAACGGCAAGGGATCAAAGAAAGTTTCGACGCGTTTTTTCAGGTGTTCGGGCGGTTTGCGCGAGATGCCTTTTCCTTGCGCCGATAAACGGAATGTTTGCAGTACTTCCGAGTAGATATGAATCAGGATCGGATCGGCATAGCGCGTGATGCGGTTGCGTTGCGACCATTCCAGATACCCCTTGTTCCAGTTGCGCATATACTGGTAGGAAAGCGGCAGCTCATAGTGGTGGACGCAGTTATTGGCTTCATACATTTCCAACTGGCGCGGGTTGGGTTCGCCGCGCATGGATTTCTCACCGCCGAGGCCGCGCCAACCGGAGAGAAAACCGATACCCGAGCCGGGTTCGGTTTCGTAGTTGACGATGAAATCGGGATAGTCGCGGAATTTGCGCGTGCCGTCTTTCTTGACGAAGGCCGGAAGCTTGAGGCGTGTGCCGAGTTCAATCAATACTTCCTGGAATGGCTTGCAATCGCCCTTGGGCGGAAAGATCGGAACGCGTATTGCATCTACCGGGCCGTCGAATTCAGAAATGGGTCGATCCAGCATGGACATTACATCGTGGCGTTCGAGGTAGCTGGTATCGGGCAGGATCAGATCGGCGAACGCCGTCATTTCCGACTCGAACGCATCGCACACCACCAGAAACGGAATCTTATATTCACCGTGCTCATCCTTGTCGTTGAGCATCTGGCGCACACTCACCGTATTCATGGATGAGTTCCATGCCATATTGGCCATGAAGATGAGCAGCGTATCAATCGGGTAAGGATCGCCGCGCCACGCGTTGGTGATGACATTGTGCATCAGGCCATGCACGGCCAATGGATGCTCCCAGGAGAACGCCTTGTCGATGCGCACCGGACTGCCATCTTCATTCACGAACAGATCATCCGGCTCCGCAGGCCAGCCGAGCGGCATGCCGTCCAGAGGCATATTCGGCTTGATCGCCAGCGGCGTATTCGGCGTTTTTGCGCATGGCGGAATGGGGCGCGGAAACGGCGCCTTGTGGCGAAAACCGCCGGGGCGGTCGATGGTGCCGAGCAGCGACATCAATATCGCCAGCGCACGGATGGTATGGAAACCATTGGAGTGGGCAGCCAATCCGCGCATAGCGTGAAATGCCACGGGGTTACCGGTGACGGTGTCGTGTTCCTTGCCCCAGGAGTCGGTCCAGGAAATTGGCAGCACTACTTTCTGGTCGCGTGCGGTAACGCCCATTTCATAGGCAAGGCGGTGGATAGTCGTGGCAGGGATGCCGGTAATTTTTGCCGCCCAATCTGGTGTGTAATCTTTTACCCGCTCATGCAAAAGTTGGAATGAAGGTTTGACCGGCGTGCCATCGTGGAGTTTGAATTCGCCAAACAGAAACGGGTCGGCGCCTTCGGTGTGCGTAATCACCGGACGATTGCTGATACGATCCCACCACAGTTTGTTTTCAGGATCGAAACAGCCTTCTTCTTTGGGCACTTCGGAACGCACGAACATGCCGTACTCGTCATGGACTTCGTCCAGATTTACCAGTTCGCCCGCATTGGTGTAGCGTGCAAGAAATTCGCGGTCATACAGTCCCATCGCGATAATCTCGTGGATCAGCGCAAGCATCAGCGCGCCGTCGGTACCGGGTTTGATCGGCACCCATTCGTCGGCGATGGCCGAATAGCCGGTGCGCACCGGATTGATCGAAACGAAACGGCCCCCGTCGCGCTTGAATTTGGATATGGCGATCTTGAGCGGATTGGAGTGATGATCCTCGGCCGTACCTATCATGATGAACAGCTTGGCACGATCCAGATCGGGGCCGCCGAATTCCCAGAATGAGCCGCCTATAGTGTAGATCATTCCGGCGGCCATGTTGACCGAGCAGAAGCCGCCATGTGCAGCATAGTTGGGAGTACCGAACTGGCGAGCGAACATGCCGGTCAGTGCCTGCATCTGGTCGCGTCCCGTAAACAGGGCAAATTTTTTCGGGTCGGTGGCGCGGAGGTTGCCCAATCGTTCGGCTAGAATAGAGAAAGTTTCTCCCCAGCTTATTTCCTCGAACTCGCCTGCGCCACGTTCTGCCCCTTGCTTGCGTCTAAGCGGTTTTGTCAGTCGCGCGGGTGAATATTGCTTCATGATGCCGGACGAACCCTTGGCGCAAATCACGCCACCGTTCAACGGATGATCGGGATTGCCGTCTATATAGCGCACCTCGCCATTGCGCAGATGGACGCGGATACCGCAACGACACGCGCACATATAACAAGTCGTAGTGCGTGTTTCGGTCGTTGCGTCAGGCAACGGCGGCGCAATAGGATCGTGCAACGGGGTTGAGGACATACGGCAAGTCAGTCTGGTCGGGGTACGAAGTATGCGGAGTGGACGCTTTGCCTTCCATAGCCGTGATGAGGGGGGGTTATATAGCCCATAAGGGGTATGGTCAGCAACCCATCAGGGGTATCGCTGTTTAATGTCAGATGCTCTAGTGTATGCGCCATTAAAACTTTGTGGGTAAATTCATGCCTCTGGTCAATCCTCATGGGGGGGAAAGTCTCAATTCCCGCTTGCTAGAAGGAGCATTACTAGCCGCAGAACGTGAACGTGCACTTACGCTCCCGGTTCTGAAGGTCAGTTCGCGCGAGAAGGGCGATTTGGTCATGCTGGGCATCGGCGGTTTTACGCCACTGGACGGTTTCATGACCCACGCCGACTGGCAGGGTGTATGTGACGGTATGAGAACGGCCAGCGGGCTGTTCTGGCCGATTCCCATTACACTTTCCACGGATCGGGCTACTGCCAATTCCATCAAGACCGGCGGCGATGTTACATTGCTTGATCCGGATGATGGCAGCGTTATCGCCACGATGAAGGTCACCGAAAAATACTCCATAGACAAAGCGCACGAATGTGCGACGGTGTTCGGCACCACCGACCTCGAACATCCCGGCGTCAAAATGGTTATGGAGCAGGGTGAGGTCAATCTCGCAGGGCCGGTCAAGGTGCTTTCACAGGGCGGGTTCCCGGAAAAATACGGCACGTTGTTCATGTCGCCGCGCGAGACGCGCAACTTGTTCGAGGCACTGGGCTGGAGCAAGGTCGCGGCATTCCAGACACGGAATCCCATGCACCGTTCGCACGAGTATCTCGCCAAAGTGGCGATAGAAGTTTGCGACGGAGTGTTGATCCATTCGCTGCTCGGAAACCTTAAGCCCGGCGACATTCCCGCCGATGTTCGCACTCACGCGATTGCCGCGCTGACCGAGAATTACTTCGTCAAGAAGACCATAGTCCAGGCAGGTTATCCGCTGGATATGCGCTACGCCGGACCACGCGAAGCTCTGTTGCACGCGGTCTTCCGCCAGAACTACGGCTGCTCGCACCAGATCGTCGGACGTGACCATGCCGGCGTAGGCAGCTACTACGGCCCGTTCGATGCACACCACGTTTTTGACCAGATACCCAAGGGCGCGCTGGAAACACAAGCTCTCAAGATAGACTGGACATTCTGGTGCTACAAGTGCGGCGGCATGGCTTCAGCGCGCACCTGCCCGCATGGGGAAGAAGACCGCCTGCTGCTTTCCGGTACCAAGTTACGCAAGATGTTGTCAGAAGACAGCGAGGTTCCGGCAGAATTCAGCAGACCAGAAGTGTTGGAGATACTGCGCGCTTATTACGCAGGAATCGCCACAAACGAAAGAGTTGAAGTGAAATTGAGCGGACATTCCGGACGCTGAGATTTGAGTTTCGTTCCCTATCCCTGCCAAGGGGATAGGAGCGGGTGATTTATTTTTTAACTGGAGGAGTCAAGAAATGCCAACCTTTGTACGTACCGAAAAATGTGATGGCTGCAAGGGACAGGATAAAACTGCCTGCATGTATATCTGTCCGCACGATCTGATGAAACTGGACAAGGATGGTTCCGAAACCGGTCATGCAATGAAGGCCTTCAACCAGGAACCAGAGCAATGCTGGGAATGCTATTCCTGCGTCAAGATTTGCCCGCAGAGCGCCATCGAAGTGCGCCACTATGCCGACATCGTTCCGTTGGGCGGATCGGTGCAACCGTTGCGCGGTTCCGACTCCATCATGTGGACCATCAAGTTCCGTAACGGCAATATGAAACGTTTCAAATTCCCTATCCGAACCACTTCAGAAGGTTCCATCGATCCCTACGGCGGCAAGCCGATGCCCAAGATGGCCGAACTCACAGTGGACGGCGTGTACACCAAGGCAGTGATGGGCGGTTTCCGCGCAGGCAAGCCGGAAGAACTGATTCGCCTAAATAAATAATCTAATCATAGGCAACCCAATTAACCAAACGGAGCAAAAAAATGTCTGAAGGAACTTTTGGAAATCCCCGAATCATCGAAGAAGAACTCGATATCCTGTTGATCGGCGGTGGCATGGCTTGTTGCGGCGCAGCTTACGAAATGATGCGCTGGGCAGAGGCTGTTGAAGCAGAGACAGGTACTAAACTTAGAATCAAACTGGTGGACAAAGCTGCCATGGATCGTTCCGGCGCCGTTGCGCAGGGTCTTTCCGCCATTAATACTTACATCGGCTCCGAGCAAGACCCGGCCGACTACGCGCGCATGGTCTCCAACGACCTGATGGGTATCACCCGCGATGATCTGGCTTACGACGTAGGCCGCAATGTGGACGACTCGGTGCATCTTTTCGAAGAATGGGGCCTGCCGATCTGGAAGACCGATGCGGATGGCGTGCGTCATGACGGCGCGGATTCCATCAAGGAAGGATTGCCTTTGCTGAAAGACGGTGGCAAGCCGGTGCGTTCCGGCAAATGGCAAATCATGATCAACGGAGAGTCCTACAAGTGGATCGTTGCCGAAGCTGCCAAGAAAGCCTTGGGTCTGAGCCGTATCGAAGAACGTATTTTCATCGTCAAGTTGATCAACGACAAGAATGATCCAAGCCGTATTGCCGGTGCGGTAGGCTTCTCGGTGCGCGACAACTCCATTCACATCTACAAAGCCAAGTCGATTCTGCTTGCTGCCGGCGGTTGCGTGAACCTGTTCCGCCCCCGTTCCGTGGGTGAAGGCCAGGGACGCGCCTGGTATCCGGTATGGAATGCGGGTTCTACCTATGCGATGGCTGCAGAAGCCGGCGCGGAAATGACCATGATGGAAAACCGTTTTGTTCCCGCCCGTTTCAAGGATGGTTATGGCCCGGTCGGAGCATGGTTCCTGTTGTTCAAGGCCAAGGCCACAAATGCCTATGGCGAAGACTACATGGTCAAGAACAAGGAGATGTTGAACGACTACCCTCCTTACGGCCAAGCTGCGGTTCCCGCCTCCTGCCTGCGTAATCACCTCATGTTGAAAGAGATGAAAGAAGGCCGTGGCCCGATTTATATGGACACCGTTACGGCGCTCGCCAAATTGAGAGAAACACTTACACCCAAGGAAGTGAAACATCTTGAGGCGGAAGCCTGGGAAGACTTTCTCGACATGTGTATCGGCCAGTGCGGAATCTGGGTCGGTGAAAACATCGAGCCGGAAAAGAAGATGTCCGAACTGATGCCAACTGAGCCGTACCTGCTCGGCTCCCACTCCGGTTGCTGCGGTATCTGGGTATCCGGTCCGACCGACGTTGGCGCCCCGACTGCTGCCGATCCTGAAGAAGAAGGCGTACCGGCCCACCTGCCGCGCGGCTGGAACTGGGGCTATCGTTCCATGACCACGGTCAAGGGCTTGTTCACCGCCGGTGACGGCGTGGGCGCATCGGGCCACAAGTTCTCTTCCGGTTCTCACACTGAAGGCCGTTTGGCTTCCAAGGCAATGGTCAAATATGCACTCGACAACAAGGATTGGAAAGTCGAACTTGATACTCCTGCCGCACAATTGGCCGAAGAGATATACAGGCCGGTGCGTAACTTCCTGGAGCACAAGAACTACACCACAGCCATCGACGTGAACCCGAACTACATCGTGCCGAAGATGCTGCAAATGCGTTTGCAGAAGATCATGGACGAGTATGTTGCCGGTGTTGCGACCTACTACAACACCAACGACAAGATGCTGGCTGTGGCAGAAGAGAAGCTGGAAATGCTGAAGGAAGACTCTTTGAAGATGCGTGCGAAAGACCTGCATGAACTGCTGCGCGCATGGGAAAATTACCATCGCATCATCACTGCCGAAGCGCACATGAAACACATCCAGTTCCGTGAAGAGAGCCGCTATCCGGGCTTTTACTACCGCACCGACAAGAACTTTGTCGATGAAAAGAACTGGCACTGTTTTGTGAATTCGATTTACGACAAGCAAACCAAGAAGTGGACCTGCTTTAAACGCAAGCATGTGGATTTGGTGGATAAATCCAAGCTGTTCAAAGCTGCTGCACCTCATTAAGCTGTAGCAACGGGGTTTGAATGGCAGAATCGGGCATCGCGAGATGCCCGATTTTTTCCACCATCATAACCTGACCAAGGAAAAAGTAATGGACACTTACATGGCATCCGACCTGCCTTTTCACGAGAGCCCGGTAGTGCCCGAGATGTGCGAAGGCAGCAAGACAATACGCTTCCGCTGCCGCAAAGGTATAGCTTGTTGGAACGCCTGTTGCAGCAACATAGACATCTCACTCACGCCCTACGATATCCTGCGGCTGAAGCAACTTCTGAACCTTACGTCCGGCGAATTTCTCCGGCAATATACCGTACCTTACGAACTGGAACAGGGCGGCATTGCGGGGGTGAAATTGCGTCCGGTAGAGAACGGCACGGCATGCCGCTTCATGACTGCGGAAGGGTGCAGCGTGTACGATGAACGCCCGACCTCCTGCCGCTATTATCCGGTGGCGTTGTTGTCCATGCGCAGGCAGGACGAATACACTGACATTCGTTCCTACGCATTGGTAAAGGAAGATCACTGTCTGGGCCACAACGAACCCAGAGAGCTGACCATAGACGAGTACCGCCACGAACAGGGCGTAGAAGAATACGACGAACTGGCGCGCGGCTGGCGCCAGCTTATTCTCAAGAAAAAATCTTCCGGTCCCAGCGTGGGCAAACCATCGAAGTCCAGCTTGCAGCTTTTCTTCATGGTCTGCTATGACGTTGACCGCTTCCGCAGTTTCGTGGTGAGCGAAGGCTTCAACGAACTTTATGATCTGGACACGGAAGAAACCATAGAAATCCTGGGCGACGATACCAAACTGATGCTGTTCGGTTTTCGCTTTCTCAGGCAAGTTCTGTTCGGTGAAAACACTATCCCGCTGAAACAGGATGCTGCCACCAAACGCATGGTGCGCTATCAGGAAAAAGTGCAGCGTATGGAACAGGAAGCGGTTCAGCGGCGCATGGCGGAACAGGACGAGATGTACGAAAATCAGGAAGATTGATTATTTTATAAAGAGGAAACATTATGAACATAATAAAAATTTATTTTTGGCAGCCATGCTGCTGTTCAGCGCAGGGCATGTATTGGCCGATGATGAAATACTCAAACCTTTCGTATTGGGATCGAAAGGGCCGGGCACGCTAGAGCAAAAAACTGAAGCGGCAAAAGCGGCTCTGGCCGCCAATGGATTCACCGTGGTAGGCGCTTATTCTCCCTACCCCGATGCGGAAGTCATTGTTGTGACCAATGACGAATTGAAGAAAAATGCCGCCGACTCAGAACATGGTGGTTTCGGCGCAATCCAGCGGGTGAGTCTGACCAAGGTTAAAGATGAAATCCAGGTGAGCTACACTAATCCGATTTACATGGCCGACGTCTATCGCATGAAAGGCGATCTCAAGGGTGTGCGCGCCAAGCTGGAAGCCGCGCTGGGCAAGGTAGAGGATTTCGGTGCACAGGGCATGACTGCAAGCAAGGCACGCAAATACCATTACATGATAGGCATGGAATACTTCACCGATCCCAGCTTGCTGGCCAGTTACGGTAGTCACGATGAGGCGGTAAGTGCTGTCGAGAAGGGGCTGGAGGCCGGCAAAAACGGCGTGGGCAAGGTATACCGGGTGGACGTTCAGGGCAATCAGGAAGTGCTGTTCGGGGTCAGCATGAAGGGCGCGACGGAAGCGCAAAAATACATGGACGACAAATTCATCATGAGCGAAATTGATTTCCGCGACATCAAGTCTACCGCCCACTTGCCTTACGAAGTGCTGGTCTCCGGCAAGGATATCTACGCGCTCTATGCCCGTTTCCGCATCGCCATAGATTTCCCCGATCTGTCCATGATGGGTAATAACAGTTTCATGAATATCATGAGCACACCTGAGGCGATCCGCAAAACATTACAGCAGGCTGTCAGTCCGTAGCAGGGCACGGGGGCGAATCGTCGGCGACAGCCCCCTTGTTTCACACAATGGTGTTGGGAGTGCCGTTTTGTGAACTACTGTTTTTTGCCATTCACATAAGTTGCCACAACTCTGCCATTACTATCAAGTTCTACGCCGTTGGTAAACATACCACTCGCAAAATCTCCCACGTAGCGGGCACCACGCGCTGACGTAAAGATGCCTTTGCCAATTATCTTGCCATTCACGATATCTCCTTCGTAGCGATCCCCGCTTGACCAGGATTTGATGCCTTTGCCGGTTTGCTGGCCGTTTATCCAATCTCCTTCATAGCGCTCTCCATTGGGCCATGTAAATGTGCCTTTGCCGGTTTGCTGGTCGTTCGCCCAGTCACCTTCATAGCGCTCACCTTCCCACTGTCCCTTTCCCCAAGTCATGGTACCTTTGCCATTTCGCCGGCCGTTCGCAAAATCTCCGTCGTAACGATCCCCATTAGACCATGTAAATGTGCCTTTGCCGGTTTGCTGGTCGTTCGCCCATTCACCTTCGTAGCGATCACCATTTGACGAGGTATAGATACCTTTTCCGTTCCTTTTGTTATCAACGACATCCCCTTCATAGCGCCCATGGGGGTAAGTTAGAACGCTCCTGACAGTTTGAGTTTGAGGGCTTGTGTCTTTTCCGGGTTCAAGTTCCGCTATTTGCTGCGCTACCGCTTTGGTGCCGTTCACGTAAGTCGCCACCACAGCACCACTGCTATCCCGTTCGACACCGTTTGAAAAAATGCCTTTGACAAAATCACCTTCATAGTGATTTCCATTAGGCCACGTGTAGGTGCCTTTGCCGGTTTCATGGTTGTCCACCCAGTCTCCCTCGTACCGATCACCATTCGCCCACCTGAAGGCGCCCTTGCCTGATTTTTGGTCGTTTAGCCAACTCCCTTCGTAATGGTCCCCATTTGACCATGCGTAGATACCTCTGCCGGTTATCTTGCCGTTCACAAAATCCCCTTCGTAACGGTCTCCATTGGATGACGTATAAATGCCTTTGCCGGTCCGTTGATTGTTTATCCAATCCCCAGCATAGCGATCACCATTTGCCCATGTAAAAGTGCCTTTGCCGGTTTGCTGGTCATTTACCCAGTCACCTTCATAGCGATCCCCATTGGAGGTATAGATGCCTTTGCCGGTCCGTTGGTTGTTTACCCAATCCCCAACATAGCGATCACCATTTGTCCATGTAAAAGTGCCCTTGCCGGTCTTTTGGTCGTTTATCCAGTCGCCGTCGTAGCGGTTTCCATTTGGCCACGTATAGATGCCTTTGCCGGTCCGTTGGTTGTTCACCATATTTCCTTCGTAGCGAGCACCATCTGATAACGTGATTATCTTAACCGGGTTATCAGTATTGGCAGTCGATGGAACAACGTCCGTGCCGGATGCGTCGCTATTTGCCATTGCCTCCAGGCAGCCAGCACAGGACAATCCCAACAAGATGAAAAAATGGACAATGAGTGAACGCATGTTTAACCTTGACCCCGTATTCGTATATCTTTATAACCTGACAACAAGCTTAATGGATTGCCTGGGTTGAATAGCATTCGCTCCGCCCTGATTTGCGGCAAGAACCCTCAGGACAGTAACTTCCCCGCAGATGCCTTTGGTGCGAACTTCCTATTTGTTGTGACTATTTTTCTCCTTCATGCATAACCTTATCTTGTCCAGAACACTGGACGGCTTGATCGGTTTGACCACGAAACCGGAGGCGCCCTTTTGAAGGGCTTCATTTACCTTGTCCATGGTTGATTCACCGCTTACCATTAACACCATAACTGATGGATTGGCCTTGCGTATTTCTTCCAAAGCTTGCAAACCATCCATTTTGGGCATGTTGATGTCGAGCAATACTATATCCGGTTTAAGTTCCACGCATTGTATGACGGCATCAGCGCCATTCGACGCCTGACCAACTACACGGTACTCTTCACTGCGCAGAATGAACTTCAGCAGCTCCATCGTTACCCTGTCGTCATCTACCACCATCACTGAAGGTTTTTTTGATGCCTCCATATTGTTCATCCTTTCCGCTTGATGATACCGATTCAAACGTTTTTTATATGCGAGTTGAATGTGCAGAGCATGATTCGAACCCACTCCCTTAAGCAACAGG
>Ga0364874_10783_pt1 | contig 13496 bp, 13 predicted proteins | sample ExccelAu500001D4_2_FD_206922 | JGI IMG/M metagenome (GOLD analysis project Ga0364874, IMG submission 206922) | Enriched cells from Trout Bog Lake Hypolimnion, Wisconsin, USA - BchlTB.Aug07.5000.01.D4 | ecosystem: Environmental > Aquatic > Freshwater > Lake > Hypolimnion/Profundal zone | place... | reverse complement strand
TCCCACCCTAAATTTAGCCGTTGCAAATCATCTTCATCATCGCAAGCCTGCAACGAGCGGCATCTTTACCGCACAGGTTATTGGCTTGAGTGACAAGCCTCTGCCGGCAGTAGCTAGCCTGGGTGTGCGGCCCACAGTAGAGGATGAAGGGCGGGTGTTACTTGAAACGCACATCTTTGATTACCAACAAGATGCTTACGGAAAAATTGTGACCGTTGAGCTTTTAGAAAAAATTCGTGATGAGGAAAAGTATGCCGACCTCGACACACTCACACAAGCTATTGCAGCAGATGCAAAGCACGCCAGAAATTATTTCCAGAAAAAAGTCTATGTCTGAAAAAGCAAACTCATATCCCGTTAATCTTTTAGAAACGCCATTTCCGATGCGCGGAGATCTTGCCAAGCGCGAACCACAATGGGTTGAGCAATGGCAAAAAAATAAGCTCTACGAAAAGATTCGTGCGGCACATTCCAATCAACCGAAATTTATTTTGCATGATGGCCCTCCATATGCCAATGGTGATATCCATATTGGGCATGCAGTTAACAAGATTCTCAAAGACATGATCGTAAAGTCACGCTGGTTGATGGGTTTTGATTCAGCCTATGTACCTGGCTGGGATTGCCATGGCATGCCGATTGAAATCCAAATTGAAAAACAATTTGGTAAGAATTTACCGACTGCAGAGGTGCAAGCGAAGGCACGGGCTTATGCACAAGTGCAAATCGATAAACAAAAGAAGGATTTTGAGCGCTTGGGCGTTCTGGGTGACTGGAATAACCCTTATCTCACCATGAACTTTCGTAACGAGGCAGATGAGATTCGTGCGCTTGGCGATATTTGGAAAAAGGGTTATGTGTTCCGCGGCCTCAAACCGGTCAATTGGTGCTTTGATTGTGGATCTGCATTAGCCGAAGCCGAGGTTGAATACCAAGATAAGACGGATCCAACGATTGATGTTGGCTTTGCTTTTGATGATGCTCAGCGCCCACAATTAGCAAAAGCGTTTGGTTTAAATGACTTGCCAGCAAAACCTGGTATGGCAGTCATCTGGACAACAACACCTTGGACGATTCCAGCCAATCAAGCCTTGAATGTCAACCCCGAACTGATCTATGCCTTGGTAGATGTGGGTGACAAATTATTCATTCTTGCAAAAGATCGTGTGGAGACCTGCCTTCAGGAATATGGTCTGGCAGGTGAAATTATTGGCACCTGCTTGGGTAGCCAATTAGAAAATATTTCGTTCTGGCATCCCTTAGCAAAACTCGATGCAGGTTATCGTCGTTTATCCCCCATCTATGCGGCTGAATATGTCAGCCTCGATACCGGCACTGGAATTGTTCATTGCTCACCAGCCTATGGTGAGGAAGACTTTAAGTCTTGCAAAAAGCATCAGATAGCCGATAAAGATATTCTGAGCCCGGTAATGGGCAATGGCGTATACGCCTCATGGCTCCCTCTCTTTGCCAATGAATTTATCTGGAAGGCCAACCCAAAAATTGTTGAGGCACTCCGAGAGGCCGGTAGCTTGGTGAGAGAGAAAAGCTATACCCATTCATACATGCATTGCTGGCGTCATAAGACCCCAATTATTTATCGTGCCACCTCACAATGGTTCGCGAGCATGGATAAAAAACCATCTGATGGCAAAGCCAGTTTGCGTGAGACTGCATTGGCTGGTATTGAAGGAACAGAATTCTTTCCAGCATGGGGCAAGCAACGCCTTCACAGCATGATTGCCAATCGTCCAGATTGGACGCTCTCACGCCAACGCCAATGGGGCGTACCAATGGCTTTCTTCGTTCATAAGGAAAGTGGTGAACCACATCCTCGCACTGCTGAACTTCTGGAAGAAGTTGCAAAACGTGTTGAACAAGGCGGAATTGAGGCCTGGCAAAAACTCGAAGTGAGCGAACTACTTGGCGATGAAGCATCCCAATACGAAAAGAATCGCGACACCCTAGATGTTTGGTTTGATTCTGGAACAACGCATTGGCACGTGATTCGTGGTTCCCATCGCAATGAACTCTTTAGACCCGAATCCGAATTACCAGAAGGTCGCTTAGCCGATCTCTATTTAGAAGGTTCGGATCAACACCGCGGTTGGTTCCACTCATCATTACTAACAGGCTCTATGCTCGATGGCAAGCCGCCTTACAAAGCACTATTAACCCATGGCTTTACTGTTGATGGTCAGGGTCGCAAGATGAGTAAGTCGGTCGGCAACGTAATTGCTCCACAACAAGTCGCCGATAAATTAGGTGCGGAAATCATCCGCCTTTGGGTTGCCTCAACAGATTACTCGGGCGAAATGACAATTTCTGATGAGATCCTCAAGCGAGTAACTGAAAGTTATCGCCGCATTCGTAACACCCTGCGCTTCTTGCTTGCCAATCTCTCTGACTTTGATCCTACCCAGCATGCCTTACCAACAGAGCAATGGCTTGAGATTGATCGTTATGCTGTCGCACTTGCTGAGCAATTGCAAGGCGAAGTGGAAACCCACTACAAAGCATACGAATTCCAACCAGCGGTTGCACGCATGTTGACTTTCTGCTCCGAGGATTTAGGTGGCTTCTATCTAGATATTCTGAAAGATCGTCTGTATACGAGTGCGCCCCACTCACAAGATCGCCGTGCTGCGCAAAATGCGCTTTTCCATATCACGCGCAACCTCTTGAAATGGTTGGCACCCTTCCTCTCCTTTACGGCAGAAGAGGCATGGAAATCATTTCCTTATGGCGCTCAAGAGCAAGCCAGTGAATCGATCTTCATGGAAGAATTTGGTACTTTTCCAGCAATCAAAGATGCAAATGACTTAGTTTCTAAATGGAACCGCATCCGCGAGATTCGCTCTGAAGTCACCAAAGCCATTGAAGTTGAACGAGAGGCTGGCAATGTTGGTTCATCACTTCAGGCAGAACTCACCATTAAAGTGCCCGAGGCAGATTTTGCTTTAATCCACTCCCTCGGAAATGATTTACGTTTCGTCACAATTACTTCTAGCGCAACAGTAGAGCACTCCAAAGATGGCCTAGAGGTTCTGGTACGCGCCAGTCAATTCAAAAAATGTGGTCGTTGCTGGCACCATACAGATGATGTGGGCTCGAACTCAGAACATCCAGATTTATGTGGCCGCTGTATTAGCAATCTTTTTGGAAGCGGCGAAAGTCGCTCATTCGCATAATGCAAACCAAGCAAGAGCTGCCTTTTAAGAAGGCGTTGGCAATCGCAATATTTGTCATATTGCTTGATCAGGTGAGCAAACTGCTCGCATTGACCCATTTGCAATTTGGCCAACCTGAAGCAGTATTGCCCTTCATGAACTGGCTCTTGCTCTTTAACCCTGGAGCGGCATTTTCTTTTCTAGCCCAAGGGTCAGGCTGGCAGCGCTGGTTATTTACCGCCTTGGGTCTAGGCGCTTCGCTTTATATCGTGCTGCTATTGCGCAAGAGCCAGAGCGATAAAACCCTCTCATGGGCTCTGAGTTTGATTCTGGGGGGTGCCCTAGGAAACGTATTGGATCGTATCCGTTTTGGTGCTGTAGTTGATTTTATTGACCTTCACTACGCTACTTGGCATTGGCCAGCATTCAATGTAGCTGATAGCGCAATCTGTATCGGCGCCACTCTGATAGTTTGGGGCGAGTTGCGCAAGGCATTTGGCAAAACCGCCTAACCCGATTAAGCTGGCGCCATGCAATCACTTTTAAACAAGAAAATCGTCCTAGGTATTTCCGGGGGAATTGCCGCCTATAAAGCTCCCGAACTTGCTCGCTTGCTCATGCAAGAGGGTGCATCGGTTCAAGTTGTCATGACGCAAGCAGCCCAGCAATTTGTTACTCCCGTAACTATGCAAGCTTTAACTGGCAACCCGGTTTATACCAATCAATGGGATGACCGTATTGCAAACAATATGGCACATATTGAGCTTTCCAGGGCAGCCGATGCTATTGTCATTGCACCCGCAAGCGCAGACCTCATGGCCAAACTTTCACTAGGTCTAGCCGATGATTTACTCTCAACGCTATGTCTAGCGCGTGACTGCCCTCTCCTGCTTGCACCAGCCATGAATCGCCAAATGTGGGAACACAGCGCCACCACTCGCAGCGTTGCGCGTTTAGAGGCTGATGGGGTTACTTTGTTAGGCCCTGCCAGCGGATTTCAGGCATGCGGTGAAGTTGGCATGGGCAGAATGTTAGAGCCCTCTAAGATTACAGAACAGGTGATTGCCTTCTTTCAGAAGAAAGTATTGTCTGGCAAACGCGTACTGATTACTGCGGGCCCCACATTTGAAGCAATTGATCCAGTGCGCGGCATCACCAATCACAGCTCCGGCAAGATGGGCTTTGCGATTGCGCGGGCCGCCATTGAGGCTGGTGCGCAAGTGCATCTGATTGCAGGCCCCTGCGATCTGGACACACCGCTTCAAGCAACTGGTCGCATTACTCGCACCAATGTCATTAGCGCTAAAGAGATGCATGCTGCAACCATGGCATCGACCGACTGCGATATTTTCTTTGCTGTCGCAGCCGTGGCTGACTGGGGTATCGCCAAGCCTTCTAAAGAAAAGATGAAGCGCCAGGGATCCAAAGCCCCTGCCATTGAATTGATTGCGAACCCGGATATTTTGCTAGACGTTGCAAAGGCAGTAAAAACGAAAGCTGGCAAACCTTATCCATACTGTGTCGGCTTTGCTGCTGAATCCACTGCACTTGCCGAGCATGCAAAAGCAAAAAGAATTCGTAAAGGCATTCCAATGATTGTGGGTAATATTGGGCCCGATACCTTTGGTAGCAATCTCAATCAATTATTAGTGATTGATGATCGTGGCAGCAAGAAATTCGCTCAAGCTGAAAAACTCGTTTTAGCACGTCAACTCATTCAGTTAGTGGCTAAAAAAGTGTAATCATGCGCAATTCATCCATTTATTTGCTTTAGGAATCTTCATGCAATCACTCCAAGTCAAAATTTTAGATGAGCGCATGCGCTCCCAATTACCCACATATGGGACACCAGGTAGCGCTGGCCTGGACTTACGCGCATGTATTGATGAAACAATCGACATCGCACCAGGACAAACCGTACTGGTACCAACCGGTTTAGCAATTTACGTTGAAGATCCTCGCTATGCTGCTTTTATTCTGCCGCGCTCTGGCTTGGGTCATAAGCATGGCATCGTCTTAGGAAATCTAGTTGGCTTGATCGACTCAGACTACCAAGGTCAATTAATGGTGAGCGCCTGGAATCGTGGTGACACAGCCTTCAAGCTCGAACCAATGGAGCGCTTAGCTCAATTGGTCGTCATGCCCGTTCAACAAGTTGAGCTCAAAGTGGTAGAGGAGTTCACTGAAAGCAGCCGCGGTGCTGGGGGCTTTGGCAGCACCGGTCGCAGCTAAAGCATCACGCCTCGGCAATTGAATAAACCGCCCCTCTATATTTGGGCGGTTTATTTTTTCCTAAAATTACTGAACTGGAACCTGCTGCCAGCCACTTGGGCAAGCTTGGGTTTGAGGGTAGTAGAGTCCATTCTCAGGACAAAATGCTGCTGTTCTGTGGGCCACTTGATAGTATGGTGTTGCATAGTAAACAGGTGCAGGACGATAGTAAGTACTAGCAACTACTGCTCCGGCCACCGCACCTACTGCAAACGGTGCCCAACCATACCCATAACCACCGCCACGCCAAGCGCCATGCCATCCACCGCCATGCCAACCATAAGCATTAGCAGGAGCAACAAAACTGCATAAAGCGAGCGCTGTCATTACAGAAATTAGGATTTTTTTCATCTTTACCTCCTGGGTATTTATTTGAATTCTGATCCCTACTCATATAACGCTCATTCAAAATAGCGAGTTGACATTAATGCTAAATAAACAAAAACCACCCGAAGGTGGTCTTGTTTGCATACAAAAACTAGTTTCTGAATTTGGATCAGATTTCTTCAGCCGGAGCCACATCAGCCTTGGGTAGCTTGCGCGGCAATGCAGGCGCCTGAAAATCCAGTAACACCTTACCGTCAGCATCAATATCAACCGCTACCGCACCACCCTGTGCTAACTTACCAAAGAGTAGTTCATCTGCCAAAGCCTTGCGAACGGTATCTTGAATAATCCGCTGCATTGGCCGAGCTCCCATTAAAGGATCGAAACCATGCTTAGCAAGGTGAGCGCGTAATGCAGGGCTAAAAGTGGCATCCACCTTCTTCTCATGCAATTGCTCCTCTAACTGCATTAAGAATTTATCCACAACCCGCATGATGATGGTTTCATCAAGCGCCTTGAAGGAGACGATAGCGTCCAAGCGATTGCGGAATTCTGGCGTGAAATACTTCTTAATATCAGCCATCTCATCACCAGACTCACGAGCATTGGTAAAGCCGATGGTTGATTTCTGCATTGCCTCTGCACCAGCATTCGTGGTCATGATGATGATGACATTGCGGAAGTCAGTTTTACGGCCATTGTTATCTGTCAAAGTACCGTGATCCATTACTTGCAGCAAGATATTGAAAATATCTGGGTGGGCTTTCTCAATCTCATCAAGCAAGAGTACGCAATGCGGCTTCTTATTCACTGCCTCAGTTAATAAGCCGCCTTGGTCAAAACCAACATAGCCCGGAGGCGCGCCAATTAAACGGCTGACGGCATGGCGCTCCATGTACTCAGACATATCAAACCGCAACAACTCAATGCCAAGAATGTAGGCAAGCTGTTTAGCAACTTCAGTTTTACCAACACCCGTAGGGCCGGAAAACAAGAATGAACCGATCGGGCGATCAATCTTCCCAAGACCTGCACGCGTCATTTTGATGGCGCTTGCTAGTGCCTCAATTGCTGGGTCCTGACCGAAGACGACACTCTTAATGTCACGATCTAAAGTCTGTAATTTGCTACGGTCATCCACTGTGACTGACTGTGGGGGGATGCGTGCAATCTTTGCCACAATTTCTTCAATCTCAGGGCGACCAATCGTTTTCTTCTGCTTAGACTTTGGCAAGATACGCTGCGCAGCGCCAGCCTCATCAATCACATCGATTGCCTTATCTGGCAAATGACGGTCATTAATGTAGCGTGAAGAAAGTTCAGCGGCAGCTACTAAAGCCGCAGCAGCATATTTCACACTATGATGTTCTTCAAAACGGGACTTGAGTCCACGCAGAATCTGGACGGTTTGATCTACAGTAGGCTCAACAACATCCACCTTCTGGAAGCGGCGAGATAATGCCGCATCTTTTTCAAAGATGCCACGATACTCGGTAAAGGTGGTTGCGCCGATACACTTGAGCTGCCCATTTGATAGAGCGGGTTTGAGCAAATTGCTTGCATCGAGAGTGCCTCCAGATGCAGCACCAGCCCCTATCAAGGTATGAATCTCATCAATAAAGAGAACGCCGTGTGGGCTGTCTTTAAGGGATTTGAGAACGCTTTTAAGACGCTGCTCAAAATCACCACGATATTTAGTGCCAGCTAAAAGCGCGCCCATATCTAAGGAGTAGACGGTAGCATCAGCCAAGATATCAGGGACATCCCCCTTCACAATTCTCCAGGCCAGACCTTCGGCAATCGCTGTTTTTCCAACGCCAGCCTCACCAACCAACAAAGGATTATTTTTGCGACGACGGCACAAGACCTGAATAACACGCTCCACTTCGCTGTCACGACCAATTAAGGGGTCAATCTTGCCTTGGCGCGCCATAGCATTGAGATTTTGCGTGAACTGCTCTAGCGGACTTTCTTTTCCACCTGAGGCAGATTCTTCTGTCTCTTGTGCCGGGTCTGCAGGTTTCACATGTTCAGCCTGATCCTTACGAACGCCATGACTAATAAAGTTGACTACATCTAAGCGGGTAACACCCTGTTGCTGCAAGAAATACACAGCGTGAGAGTCTTTCTCGCCAAAAATAGCCACCAACACATTTGCGCCAGTGACTTCTTTCTTGCCACTAGAGGTTGATTGCACGTGCATGATGGCACGCTGTATGACCCGCTGAAAGCCTAGAGTTGGCTGAGTATCGACCTCTTCGTTACCGGGCACTACCGGAGTATTGTCATTAATAAAATTTTTGAGTTGCGCACGCAGCTCAGCAATATTGACTGCGCAAGCTTTGAGAACCTCAACCGCTGTTGCGTTATCCAATAGAGAGGCCAATAAGTGCTCGACCGTAATGAACTCATGTCGAGCAGCCCGAGCGTCAACAAACGCCATATGCAAACTCACTTCTAATTCTTGGGCAATCATGCTTCCTCCATCGTGCACTGTAGTGGGTGGCCCGCTTCGCGGGAGAGCTCTAAAACCTGATGCACTTTGGTGGCAGCCACATCGCGGGTAAAAATTCCACAAACGCCTTTGCCTACCAAATGAACCTGGAGCATGATCCGAGTTGCCGTTTCATGATCCTTCCTAAAATACTCCTGAATGACCATCACCACAAACTCCATTGGGGTGTAATCGTCATTCAATAGTAAAACTTTATACATCGAGGGCTCCTTTACTTTCTCGGCCTGCTTTTCGAGAAGGACGGTGTCTTCGATGTAGGGGTTGTTGGGACTACCAACCGTGGGATTTTTCGTTGTACGACTCATGAGAAACATTCTAAACACAGATACATAAAGTTAAATTTACAGGGGTCCTGTTGTGAAAAAACCATTAATAAAGCCCACTTACCCCATATTGGGGCATTTTTTCATAAAAAAAGGGGTACTTGACCCCAACTATATGCATATAACCCCTTGACACCTCACCATAAAGGGCAAACAATCAGGGTGTAGGCTTTATTTAAAGTCCTATTTAGGCGTGTTGTAGAGCGAGACTGATTAAAAAGTATTCACCCTCATCACGGTTGTTTTAAGTTTATGTAATGGAGTTCGCATGGCGACCGGAATTGTTAAGTGGTTCAATGATGCAAAAGGTTTTGGTTTTATCAAACCTGATGATGGTGAAGAAGAGTTGTTTGCGCATTTCAGCGCAATTACAATGCCTGGGTTTAAAACCCTCAAGGAAAACCAAAAGGTAACGTTTGACATTACCCAAGGTCCTAAAGGCAAACAAGCTACCAATATCCAAGCAGCTTAATCGCTCTTAGATCATTACTAAAACCCAGGACTTGTTCCTGGGTTTTTTTCGCCTATATTTTCTTCTCCCTTAGAATGCACGCACACCCTATTTGCTAGAGAGCATCATGCACCTTCTGAATATCAAATCCATCCTCCTGACCTTAGCGGGCACCGCTTCCTTTCTGATCTCCATCAGCACCATCGCGCAAGTGAACACTGGCCTACCGACTATTGAACTGAAAACAGGAATGTATCGTATTCAAGCAGAGTTAGCGGATACCCCTCAAACAAGAGAAGTTGGACTGATGAATCGCACGAGCATGCCCACTAACTCAGGAATGTTATTTGTATTTGAGCAGAAAGCAGGAAATTGCTTTTGGATGAAAAACACCAAGATCCCCCTATCGATTGCATTTATTGCGGATGACGGCAAGATTGTGAATATTGAAGAAATGCAAGCTGACACCACCAATAACCACTGCCCAACAGCCCCTATTCGTTACGCCCTAGAGATGAACAAGCAATGGTTTGCAGAGCGTGTGATCACTCCAGGAATGACAGTGACAGGCTTACCGAAGAAATAAGCAAAGAAGTCATAAAAAATGCAGACCTTAGTCTGCATTTTGTTTGCGCCAGCGATACAGTGGCGAGCAACAACTCAGTTTTACTCAAAGTGGCAAACGTAGTGAACTGGTGACTCGGCGCGAATAATAAAATATCCGCCCTTTTCCACTTCCCAGCTCTGACCTGCCTTGAACTCCTGTTCAGGAGCGCCATTAATGCTCACAAAAGCATTGCCATCAACTACTTCCATGATTTCTTTAGTGCTTAAGTCAAAACGTAAAGTGCTTGGAAGCACAACACCAACGGACTTACGCACACCATTTGGCAAGGTGACGGTATGTGAGACACATTTACCATCAAAAAATACATTCGCTTTTTTACCTACTGATACTTGATCAAATTGCATCTTTATTCTTTCAAATCAACATCGTTAAAAAATTATTTAGCGCGCTTGCGCTTAGCAGTCTCAGCAATGCGCATACGCAAAGCATTGAGCTTGATGAAGCCACCAGCATCGGCTTGGTTATAAGCACCACCATCATCGTCAAAAGTAGCAATTGTTTGATCGAACAATGTATTTGCTGAATCACGCGAAATGACTGAGACCGAGCCCTTATAGAGTTTCAAACGCACCACACCATTTACCATTTGCTGGGTGTGGTCAATTAAGGTTTGCAAGGCAATACGCTCTGGAGCCCACCATAAGCCGTTATAAATCAGGCTGGCGTAGCGAGGCATCAAATCATCTTTTAAGTGAGCCACTTCACGGTCAAGGGTGATGCTCTCGATACCACGGTGCGCTTTAAGCAAGATAGTTCCACCAGGGGTTTCATAGCATCCACGACTCTTCATGCCGACAAAACGGTTTTCGACCAAATCTAAACGACCGATGCCATGCATTCCGCCAAGTCGATTTAACTCAGCTAATAACTCATGTGGCTTATAAGTTTTACCATCAATCGCTACTGGATCGCCTGCACGGAATTCAATTTCAATAATTTGAGCAGCATCCGGAGCCCTTTCAGGTGAAACAGTCCAACGCCACATTGATTCTTCAGCCTCGGCATTGGGGTTTTCCAAATGACGGCCTTCATAGCTAATGTGCAAGAGGTTGGCATCCATGGAATAGGGTGAGCCACCTTGCTTATGCTTCATCTCGACTGGAATACCATGCTTTTCAGCGTAGGCCATTAATTTTTCGCGTGATAGCAGATCCCATTCACGCCATGGCGCAATCACTTTGATTCCTGGCTCAAGAGCGTAGTAACCAAGCTCAAAACGAACCTGATCATTCCCCTTGCCTGTTGCACCATGTGACACCGCATCAGCACCGGTTAAGCGAGCAATTTCTATTTGGCGTTTAGCAATCAAAGGGCGCGCAATAGATGTACCCAACAAATACTCGCCCTCGTAGATGGTGTTGGCACGGAACATAGGGAATACAAAGTCACGTACAAACTCTTCACGCAGGTCATCAATAAAAATATTTTCTGGTTTGATACCAAATTGCAGTGCCTTTGCACGCGCAGGCTCCAGCTCCTCACCCTGACCCAAGTCAGCCGTAAAAGTCACGATCTCACATTGGTAGGTATCTTGTAGCCACTTCAAAATAACGCTGGTATCAAGACCACCGGAATACGCCAACACTGCTTTTTTAATATCTGACATGATTTCTATTCAATAAAAAATTAACTCGAAAAACTAAATATATTTAATCCAAGCGACCGCAGAGCAAATATTCCATGAGGGCTTTTTGCACATGCAAGCGATTTTCTGCTTCTTCCCACACAATACTTTGTGGACCATCAATGACATCGGCCGCCACCTCTTCGCCACGATGTGCAGGGAGGCAGTGCATAAACAGAGCGTCCGGTTTTGCCAGCGCCATTAACTCGGGTGAAACCATCCACTCCTTAAATGCGCTCATACGTGACGCATTTTCATCCTCGTAACCCATGCTGGTCCAAACATCTGTTGTGACCAAATCAGCATCCTTGCAGGCATCCTTAGGGTCTGAACATACTGTGAGGTGATTTAAGGCTGCTCCAGTGAGGCGCGAGCTATCTAGTTGATAACCCTTGGGGGCAGAAAAACGAATTTGGAAATCCAAACATTCGGCCGCCTGAATCCAGGTGTAAGCCATATTGTTAGCATCACCCACCCATGCAACTGTTTTACCCTGTATTGGGCCGCGCGCCTCGACAAAAGTAAAAATATCAGCCAAAACCTGACATGGGTGATATTCATTGGTTAAACCATTAATGACGGGTACGCGTGAATTAGCAGCAAAACGCTCAATGATCTCTTGCCCAAAGGTGCGAATCATGATGATGTCAGTCATCCGAGAGATCACCTGGGCGGCATCTTCTACTGGCTCACCGCGGCCCAATTGAGTATCGCGAGTATTCAGGTAGACAGCATGTCCACCCAATTGATGAATACCCGCCTCAAAAGATAAACGTGTACGAGTGGAATGCTTCTCAAAAATCATTGCCAAGGTGCGGTCATGCAATGGATGCCAAGTCTCATAGCTCTTAAATTTAGCCTTGAGCCAAGCAGAACGCTCGAGCAAATAGTCATACTCTTCTCGAGAAAGGTCAGAAAATTGCAAGTAATGCCTCACCTGACCCGGCGCTTGGGGTTTTGCCAGAGATGTCATTGTTGAGCTTTCTACTAAAGTTTTAGCTTGCATTTTTTCTTTGGGCATTCAACTGCACGAAAATAGTTCCTAAAGTCATCTTAAGCTCATTCGAGGCTGTTAAGCTTAGAGGCTTATTGCTACTTATTTCTACTACGATCCTGACGCCAACTTGAACCACAAAAAGCTTTTCATTCAAGGCATTACAACTTCTGGCAAGCCATTTCGGCCCAGCGATTGGGCTGAACGTCTATGCGGAGTGATGGCTACATTTCGCCCGCCAGGCGATGCTGGCGACCCCCGCTTCACTTACTCGCCTTATGCCAGACCAGTTGTTATTGCTAAAGTGAAATGCGTTGTCATTGACACCAGACTAGGTGATCTTGATCCCAGGGCGCTCGACTTTGTTATGAACTTTGCCAAAGACAATGAGTTACCCATCGAAGAAGCCTGTGAGTTTGAACCCAAACCACAAACCTAGTCTTAAAAACAAAAACCCGCTCTGATAAGGAGCGGGCCTAGGCAAGCATGACGCTTGCCAGCCTAAAACAAATTACGTCTTACGCTGCCATTGCCTTAATAGCTGCAGACAAACGTGCCTTTTGACGAGCAGCAGTATTTTTGTGTGCAATTTTCTTGTCAGCAATCTTGTCGATTGTTGATTGAGTTGCAATGAAAACTTGAGCAGCAGCAGCTTTATCACCTGCTTCAATTGCTTTGCGAACCGCCTTAATGGAGGTGCGAAGCTTTGAACGCAAACTAGAGTTGTGCTCGTTCTGTTTTACTGCCTGCCGTGCGCGTTTACGCGCTTGTGCGGTATTGGCCATCTTTAAACCTTGCTATATAAAAATTACAAAATACGGTTAACTGAAACTTGTATGGGATTGCCAGCTTTCTTTGCGGACCCACCAAAACCCAAGATTTTACATTAAAGGGGCAAAAAAGCCCAGCCGCCTGACAAATAAGAGAAAATCGACCCATGAATCTGCTTTCCGCTGCTGCCAAAGTCAGCTCCCTTACGATGCTCTCCCGCATTACAGGCCTCTTGCGGGAGACCCTGATTGCCCGTAGTTTTGGGGCTTCCGAGTGGACTGATGCCTTTAATGTGGCTTTTAGGCTCCCCAATTTGCTACGCAGATTATTTGCCGAAGGGGCCTTTTCCCAGGCTTTTGTCCCAATTTTGGGTGAAATTGCTACTCAAGGCGACCAAAAAAAGGCTCAAATCCTCGTTAATG
>Ga0364874_10771_pt1 | contig 13507 bp, 16 predicted proteins | sample ExccelAu500001D4_2_FD_206922 | JGI IMG/M metagenome (GOLD analysis project Ga0364874, IMG submission 206922) | Enriched cells from Trout Bog Lake Hypolimnion, Wisconsin, USA - BchlTB.Aug07.5000.01.D4 | ecosystem: Environmental > Aquatic > Freshwater > Lake > Hypolimnion/Profundal zone | place... | reverse complement strand
GCATTGTATTGTTCGGCAGTAAAACCAAGACGTTTCAGGCAATCTTCGCCCAATGTCCAAATATTAAAAGCAAAGCTGATCTCGAAGGCTGCAGCCAAACCTTTATCCAGCTTTTCCAGTTCGTCGTCAGTTAAGCCTTTTGCTTTCAGCGTATTCAAATTAACGTGCGGTGCACCTCTCAGGGTTGCAGCGCCTTTTGCATAATTTATTATTGAGGTAACCTCATGCTCCGCATAACCCAAATTGCTCAAAGCTTCGGGTACAGCCTGGTTAATGATCTTAAAATAACCACCGCCCGATAACTTTTTGAATTTAACCAATGCAAAATCAGGTTCAATACCGGTGGTATCACAATCCATTACCAAACCAATAGTGCCTGTTGGCGCTATAACGGTGGTTTGGGCATTGCGGTAGCCGTATTTTTCGCCCATTTCAACCGCTTTGTCCCAGGCGTTGCAGGCGGCAGACAATAAATAATCGGGGCATTGTCCCTGGTCAATTCCGGGAGGTTTAATCTCCAGGCCTTCATAGTTTTCGGGAGAGTTATAAGCCGCATAGCGGTGGTTGCGCATTACGCGCAACATATGTTGTTTATTATCTTCGTACCGGCTGAAAGTCCCCAGTTCGCGGGCCATTTCAGCGGAGGTGGCATAAGCTGTGCCGGTCATTATCGCGGTTATAGCGCCGCCTATTGCACGAGCTTTTTTGCTGTCGTAAGGGATGCCGTTAACCATTAACGCCGAGCCAAGGTTGGCATAGCCTAAGCCTAATGTGCGGTAATCGTAAGATAGTTGTGCTACTTCTTTTGAGGGGAATTGGGCCATCAATACCGATATTTCCAATACGATGGTCCATACGCGGCAGGTATGCTCAAAACCTTTTACATCAAATACACGGGTTTTCGGGTCGAAAAAATGCGCCAGGTTAATGGAGGCCAGGTTACAGGCCGTATTATCCAGGAACATATATTCTGAACAAGGGTTCGAGGCATTGATGCGCCCGCCTTCGGGGCAGGTATGCCACTCGTTAATGGTGCTGTCAAACTGCACACCCGGATCGGCGCAAGCCCATGCGGCAAAAGCAATATCATCCCATAGTTTTTGAGAAGGCACAGATTTAATTGTTTTGCCCGACATGCGACTGGTCAATTCCCATGGCTTGCCATCATTCAGCGCCTTAAAAAAGGTGTTCGGTATCCGCACAGAGTTATTTGAGTTTTGTCCCGATACGGTTTGATATGCTTCACCTTCGTAATCTGATGAATAACCGGCAGCTATTAATGCAGCTACCTTTTTCTCTTCTTCAACTTTCCAGTTGATAAAACTTTCAATCTCGGGGTGGTCAAGGTCAAGGCAAACCATTTTGGCAGCCCTGCGTGTAGTACCCCCTGATTTTATTGCGCCGGCCGCGCGGTCACCTATCTTTAAAAACGACATCAGGCCGGATGAATAACCACCGCCCGAAAGTTTTTCACTTTCGCCCCTGATCTTCGAAAAATTTGTACCAACACCCGATCCGTATTTGAAGATCCTGGCTTCGCGTACCCAAAGATCCATAACGCCGCCTTCATTTACCAAATCGTCTTCAACCGAAAGGATAAAGCATGCATGCGGCTGCGGGCGCTCATAAGCCGAAGTTGATTTGCTGAGTACCTCTGTTTTGGGATCAACAAAATAATGGCCCTGCGGCTTTCCTGTTATGCCGTAAGAGCTGTATAAGCCTGTATTGAACCATTGCGGGGAGTTTGGCGCGGCCAGTTGCCCGGTAATAGTATAAACAAGTTCATCATAAAATATATCGGCATCCTGCTGCGAAGCGAAATAGCCATAACGAACGCCCCAGTCTTTCCAGCAATTCGCCATCCGGTGGGCCACCTGTTTTATGCTTTTTTCGGACCCGGTTGAGCCATCAGCCAGGGGCACGCCGGCTTTACGAAAATATTTCTGGGCAAGTATATCTGTAGCCACCTGCGACCAGGTCGCGGGTACTTCAACATCATTCATTTCAAAAACAGCATCACCCGATGGGTTACGGATAACCGAGGATCGGTTCTCAAATTTAAAAAGGTCAAATACGTTGACGCCCTCTTTGCTGAAATACCGGTCGACCTTCAACCCTTTGCCGTTGAACCCGGTAGCTTTTTCTTTAATGCTGTTTCCCATCGTTGTATGTTTTTAATATTAGCTGCGTGTTAAATAAAACCCTTAGGGGGTTTTTACTCAAATCTATTACTATCAAAAGCAGTATTCAATTCAGAGTTTTCAACACCCTGTGAGGAATATGCCCTGCTATTATTAAATAATTAGTAAAACCTTAATTAACAATAAATTAACCTGTTGAAAACTAAAAACTCTACTTTTTTTAAGCAATATTTCAATAATTATCGTGTGATTTAAAAGACGAAGGCTTGGTAAGATTATTGAGAGGAGAATTGATTGAAAATTGTGGATTTTGGATGAATTTTTTATTGATGTTTCAGGCTGATTTCTTCACTAAAGGCACCTCCAAAATAATTTTTGAAAAAAACACACAAAAGTTTTTTAGGGTATCGTTCAAAGCAAGGTTTGGCATAACGAATAAATAATAATTAAACTATCATGTCGTTTTATTAGTCAAAAAGATAAAATTTAAAAAATACAGCGATGAAAACTATCAGGATCTACTGGGATTATTACTTTGCCAACCTTGATAATTTGTTTATAAAGGTCTGTGGGGCCGGGGTGTATTAATTGGGGAGTTGAAAGGTTGTAATGTTGAAAGGTTGTAATGTTTCAAGAGGCTTTTATAACCTTCCAACATTACACCTTTTCAACATTACAACAAGGAGTTTATTCAATAACAGTCACCTTCAGCATATTGGTTTTGCCCTTTTTAAAGATGGGTATTGCAGCGGTATTGATCACCACATCACCTTCTTTTACCAGGTTTGCTTCTTTAAGGATGTTATTTACATCGCTGATAGTTTTGTCGGTACTTTCCAGGTGGTCGTAATAAAAAGTGCGTACGCCCCAAACCAGGCTAAGGGCATTTAGCAGGTGCTTATTTGATGTAAAAATAAACGTACCGGCTTTTGGCCTGTAACTTGATATTTCGAAGGCGGTATAGCCTGATATGGTCATGGATACGATACCTACCGCGTTGGTGTGTTCAGCTAAGTAAACTGCTGAACCGCATACAGCGTCGCGCAGATAATTGGAGGAGTCGGTATCACTGTTTGCTTCTTTATTTGAGTTAAAAGGGTAGCCCAGATCTTCCACATTGCGAATAATTTTCGCCATTGTTTCAATTACAATAACCGGGAACTCGCCAACGGACGTTTCACCGCTCAGCATCACAGCATCGGCGCCGTCAAGTACAGAGTTGGCTACGTCGTTAACTTCGGCGCGTGTAGGGCGCGGTGTGGTGATCATTGATTCCAGCATCTGGGTAGCAACAATTACCGGTTTTGAAGCCTCACGGCATTTGCGGGCAATCATTTTTTGCAATAAAGGAACTTCTTCCAGCGGCATTTCAACGCCAAGATCGCCACGGGCAACCATTACGCCATCAGTTGCTGCAATTATGTCATCAATATTATCAATGGCTTCAGGCTTTTCAACCTTAGCAATTACTTTAGCCGCTTTACCGCTTTCAGCAATTATCTTTTTGAGTTCCATAATATCTTCGCCGGTACGCACAAAAGAAAGACCGATCCAATCTACGTCCCATTCCAGCGCGTATTTCAGGTTTTCAAGGTCTTCTTCCGTTAAACTTGGGATAGATACTTTGGTATTTGGCAGGTTAACACCCTTACGTGAAGTAAGAATGCCACCGTGAACAACTTCGCAAACAACAGTATCCAGGCGGTTGGTTTCAATAACACGCATCTGGATTTTTCCGTCGTCCAGCAAAATAATTTCATCCGGCTGTACATCCTGCGGAAAGGTATCGTAAGTGATATAGATCTGGTTATCGTCACCGATAAGTTCGTGGGTTGTAATATTTATACGGGTACCATTTATCAGGTGAATCCCGCCGTCTTTTACCAAACCGATGCGGATCTTAGGCCCCTGAAGGTCAGCTAAAATGCCGACATTGGTTTTATATTGTTCATTAATTTCGCGTATTGTATCAATTACGGCCTTATGATCCTGCGCTTTTCCATGTGAAAAATTAAGGCGGCAAATGTTAACGCCGGCCTTTATCATGGCTAACAAAACATCTTTTTTTGCCGAAGCAGGCCCCATTGTGGCAACAATTTTAGTGCGGTTATAATTTAATTTCATATTTATCTTTTTTAAAACAGGCTTGTTTTGGCTATATAGTGTAATGATAACACTCAAAAAATTTGCGCTAAAATAAGAGATTTTCGCGTGATTTTATTTTTTTAGGATCAATCTTTACTGCGGCGACGATTTCCTGTATCTTATTTAACGAGGAAACAATGCTCTCCAGGTCATTTTCATCAATATAATTTTTTATCAACAAAAAATAATCAGCCTTTTTCATTTCGGGAATCAGGTAGCCATCCGTGCCTTTATTGGCGATAAAATAGAAATCTGTTTCGGTAGTTTCCCAATTATAATGGTATCTTGAGAACAAAACAGGGCCGTTTGCAGGTTGAATATCAACCCGCAAATCATTTATTTTAGAAAAATTAAAGTTCAAAAACTTGTTAATTAAGTAACAAATCCTGTAATCTTTAAGGGAAGTTGTAACGGCGATCAAAACAAAATCAAGATCGATCTCAAACTTTAAAAATTTCCTGTTCAAAATCATTACTTTTGCACCGGTAAAAATACAAATCGAAACTCTTTCAATAAAATTTTGTTGGAGATTATACAAAAGTTTTTAGATTTGATATTTGACGAAATTTATTTTTCTTTGCACAAATTTTTTATTAATCATTAAACTATAAGACTATGTCTGATATCGCTTCAAGAGTAAAAGCTATTATCGTAGAAAAATTAGGTGTTGACGAAAGTGAAGTAACACCCGAAGCTAGCTTCACCAATGATCTTGGTGCTGACTCGTTGGACACCGTGGAATTAATCATGGAGTTTGAAAAAGAATTTAACGTGGCTATTCCTGATGACCAGGCCGAAACTATCGGTACTGTTGGCCAGGCTGTTGCTTATCTTGAAAAGAACGTTAAATAAGGCTCCTCAACATTATTAAATGGAGTTTAAAAGAGTTGTAGTAACCGGGCTTGGAGCACTTACTCCAATTGGCAACAGCGTTCCTGAATATTGGGAATCGTTGCTTAATGGGGTGAGTGGCGCCGCCTTGATCAAAAGTTTTGATACCGAAAAGTTCAAGACTAAATTCGCCTGTGAAGTAAAAAACTTTGATGCGGATGCCTTTTTAGGCAGAAAAGATGCCAGAAAACTGGATCCTTTTGTGCAATATGCCTTATTTTCGACAGAAGAAGCGGTAAAAGACGCAGGATTAGATTTCGGAAAACTGGATACCAGTCGTATCGGTGTTATCTGGGGTTCAGGTATTGGCGGGTTAAAAACATTTTTGGATGAGGTTGTGAATTTCGCAAAAGGCGATGGCACACCTCGTTTCAATCCGTTTTTTATCCCCAAGATGATCGCTGACATAGCCCCGGGCCATCTTTCTATCAAATATGGCTTGCGCGGACCAAATTTTTCAACGGTTGCAGCTTGTGCTTCTTCAAATAACGCGTTGATTGATGCATTTAACTATATCCGTTTGGGTAAAGCTAACATGTTTATCAGCGGCGGTTCCGAAGCGATCATAAACGAAGCAGGTATTGGCGGATTTAATGCCATGCATGCTTTATCGACCCGAAACGATGACCCGGCCACGGCATCACGTCCGTTTGACCTGGACCGTGATGGCTTTGTGGCAGGTGAAGGCGCCGGTACGATCATTTTGGAAGAACTTGAACATGCCAAAGCACGCGGAGCGAAGATTTATGCTGAAATGATGGGCGGAGGTATGAGTGCCGATGCTTATCACATGACTGCTCCCCATCCCGAAGGGCTCGGTGCGGCGCTGGTAATGAAGGCTGCTCTTGAAGATGCCGGTATGACCCCGGCGGATATTGACTATGTGAATGTTCACGGAACATCAACACCTATCGGCGATCCGCAGGAAGTAAAGGCGATACAGGACGCTTTCGGTGATGATATTTATCGAATAAATATCAGCTCTACCAAGTCAATGACGGGCCATTTATTGGGCGCTGCAGGTGCCGTTGAGGCAATAGCAGCTATTTTGGCATTAAAAAATGATATTGTACCACCAACAATTAATCACTTTACTGATGACCCGGCTTTTGATCCTAAAATAAATTTTACATTTAATAAGGCACAAAAACGGGTAGTAAGGGTAGCGCAGAGTAATGGTTTCGGTTTTGGGGGCCACAATGCATCTGTGATATTTAAAAAGTACGAAGATTAATTATATTGGATGCCTATAAGTCGTTTTTACAAACTTTACATATCCCCTAACAAAGCGCAGTTCAAAGTTTTAAAGAAATTACTCGGTTTTGTACCGGGTAATTTGTCCTTATACCGGATGGCATTCCGACATAAATCTGTTGCGCAGAATGTAAAAAAAGGGGTTAAAAACAGCAATGAGCGCCTTGAGTTTTTGGGTGATGCTGTATTGGGAAGTGTAGTGGCTGAAGTCCTTTTTAAATTATATCCCTATGAGGACGAAGGTTTTTTAACTGAACTGCGTTCAAAAATAGTTAGCCGTGTGAATTTAAACCAGCTTGCCCGCAAGCTTGGTTTTGATAAATTGATTGAATATGACAGCCGTATGCTCAATTCATCGAGGCAGGGGTCGTTACTTGGCGACGCTTTTGAGGCTTTGATAGGCGCGGTATACCTGGATAAAGGCTACAATTTCACCAAAAGTTTTTTGGTGAACCATATCATCAAATCACATATCGACATCCATACCCTCGAACAAACGGAAACTAATTTCAAGAGCAAATTAATTGAGTGGTGCCAGCGCCACAGTAAAGACGTTGCCTTTGATCTTGTTGGGAATGATGAGGGTGAGAATGTTAAATTGTTTACTGTTCAGGCGGTAATTGACGGTGAAGTAATGGGCCTGGGTAAAGAGTTCAGCAAAAAGAACGCTGAAAAGCTTGCCGCAGAAAAAGCCTGTGAATCTTTAGGCATCTAAACACCAGCCCCGTGAATGGGCTAATGTCACTAATTTCATTTATTTAATGTCGAATAATGAATTTCGAATCACTGTTGTCCGGTAAAAATAAGAAATAGAATTAAAATGGCGTTTCCATTTAATGCAGGGGTATTCCAAACGGGTTTGAAAAACAAAGCCCCCCTCGATCAAGTTTTAAAAAGCGAGAGTTGATAGTCGCTGACTTCACAGTTATAGCCAATAATAGCTTTTTCGGGATTTACCAGAAATTTGATCAGGTCAATATACGTTCCAAGGTGTTGCCTGATAAGGCTTGCAACATTGGCGAACGACCACTTGCATTTCTTTAGCTTATCGGCTTTGTCTTTTACTACTTTGACCAGCAAATCTGCGATTAACGTACACCAGAGTTGTATTTTGATGGCATTTTGATTGTCCCCCAGGAAATTGCTAAGCTGAAAGTTTTGCTTGATCCGCCTGAAAAGTAGTTCAATCTGCCATCTTCTTTTATAAATACCGGCTATTGTCAAGGCAGCAAAGTCTTGGTTATTGGTAAGGAATTCGAATTCTTTACCTGTTTCTTTATCAAAGTAGGTAACCAGCCGGGCTTCCTGCAGGGGAACTTTATTTGCTTTTTCAGGATTACCTAACAGTATCTTTTTATCACTTCGCACCCCATGAGCGGCCATCTTTTCGCTCACCGGCAATTCTTCCACACATTCCCATCGCGCTCTTTTATTTAACCGGGTTACCCAGGTAACCCCTTTTTTGGTCCATTCAGCCATGGGTAGATAGCTATTATAGCCTTTATCCATGACCAGGATAGAACCTTTAGGTAAATCTAAGCGGGGCATTACTGTTTTATCGTTAGTTGAGGCACTGGTAACATGAACAAAACAAGGGACATTGTCCTTAGCCCTGATCAAAACGTGGGCTTTAATTCCACCTTTCTTTTTCCCATTGGCATTGCCGCAAGCCTTAAAAACCTCGGAAAACAATGTTATTGTCGTTGAATCAACAATAAATAGTTTATCGGAAAGCTTACCCCCAGGCAGGCTGTCCGGTAAAACGCCAAAATGATAGCGGAATAGTTCGTGGTATAAATCTTCGAAAAAATCAGCGGAACGCCGTTCATTGGCATCTGCTAGCGTACTTCGACGGGGCGTATGAACCATTCCCAGGTGATTTAACCGATGCGCGTTTACCTGGATACCGGTTATTAGTTCCCGAAGCGACGTGCAATGATGAAAACAACAAAAAAGCATGGTCACCAGGTGGTCATATGCTTTAAATTTCTTGCAATAACGGTCAGAACTGTGTTTACGGGTTAACTGATCAACTTTAGTACGAGGGATATAAGAAAGTAGCTGATTGAATATCGGCTGTCCGGTAAAAAATGTACTTTTGGGCATAGTCTGCTTTTAGGTGTGGTAACTTCAAAGTTAAACTATGCAGGGGCTTCGGCCCCTGTTTTTTTCTTATTTTTATCTTTTACCGGACAACAGTGATTTTCGAATATTGAATAATGAAGTGAAGGTTCGAAATTGGACATTCATTATTCGATATTTTTTTTCGCTTAACTTAATAAGTTCCCCATTTACGGGTAAATAAGGAGCTAAGGCTTTTGTTTTTCTTCCTTCTTTTCGAGCACAGGGGCATTTAGGTGCTCCAGATCAAGCGAATCTTTATTTTCATCATAGTATTGGTATGACTTTTTAATCTCCTTGATTAGATCATAGTCGCTCATCAATTTCAGGTCCTCATAGGTTGGCGTGTAATACTCCATAAATTTTTTCGCGACAGTGTCGGGTGCATTGGTTACACTTTTAACCAGCGCTAAAGTATATCTTCTTCTTACTTCTGCGTATTCAAGCTCATTTTTTGAAAAAGCTTTAAACCTTTTGGCCTGGCCAGGCGTTGTGCCAAAAAGTTCATATAAACCGGTCAGGGGCGAAGATAGAAATGATAAAACCGGAGGTTTGCCATCATAAAAAGTACCTTGCTTCCGATAGTCGGCCATTACATCGTTTATTTCCTGTTTTTTTGTTTCCCCTTTTATGGTAACGGTTGCCAGCTGTATCACGGGCTGCATATAAACAGGCATGTCGCTTCCGTTGATTATTACAATTTTCTGGTCTGTATATTCGGTTTTAGTAAAAAGGAGGGTATCGCCAACGGCAGCATTAATAGTAAACCAACCCAGTTCGTCACTCATCATCAGGTCTTTGGTTCTTAAGTTTTTGATTAGTACCTGCGAAATTCGCTCACCGCTCAGTTTTTTTGAGACAACACCGTGTATCGTGAGTACTTTTTGCCCGGATACCTTTAGTGAAAGGCAGAAAAAAATAAGCAATAAAAAAAAATACCGGGATCGCATTGACATAATTTAGCGTGTAAACTTAAATATAGTATTTGAAAGCAAATGTAAAAAAATGTTAAAGAAGAGTCGGGGAAGTCCGAAGGTCCGGAAGTCCGAAAGTAAAATGAGATTGGTGGTATAAACTTTTGACTTTTTCTTCGGGACATTTCCGACTTCCGGACTTTCCGACTTTCGGACTAAAACCCTATCTTTGCGCATGATAAAATCCATGACCGGTTATGGAATTGCCAGTTTCGACTCGGGCAATACAAAATACACCGTTGAGATAAAATCCCTTAATAGCAAATTTCTTGAGCTGTCCCTTCGTCTGCCAAAATCTTTGACGGAAAAAGAATTTCAGCTGCGCACCGAATGCAATAAACAAATTGAAAGGGGCAAAGTAAACCTTTCTATCACTGTTGAAAAAGCAAATACAACCGCAAATGCCGCCGGGATTGACAAAGACTTGCTTAAACACTATTATGAGCAATTGAAAGCTGTTAGCTTCGACCTCGACGAAACAACAGGTAATTTACTTGAACTTGCCCTTGGTTTGCCAGAAGTTGTAAAATATGATGAGGAAACCGTATCGGAAGAAGAGTGGAAAATTGCAGAAAAAACATTTCAGCAGGCGTTGGCAGCTTTTCAGCAATTCAGGTCTGATGAAGGCAATGTACTTGAGCAGGATGTAAAATACCGCATCGGCATTATATTAAAAAAATCTTGAGCTTGTTGAAATTGAAGAGCCTAAGCGTGTGCCATTGATAAGGGAACGTCTTAACCAGTTTTTAAGTGATGCAGTTGGTCGCGAGGCTATTGACCAAAACCGCTTTGAGCAGGAGCTGATCTATTTTATTGATAAACTGGATATTACTGAAGAAAAAATTCGTTTAAGGACGCATTGCGATTATTTTATTGAAACCCTGAAAAATGCAGACGCTAATGGTAAAAAACTGGGCTTCATTTCGCAGGAAATTGGCCGTGAAGTAAATACCCTCGGCTCAAAAGCAAACGATGCCAATATCCAGAAATTGGTTGTTGGCATGAAAGAAGAACTGGAAAAAATAAAAGAACAATTGTTGAATGTATTATAGTCATTGGTCATTAGTCATTAGTCATTGATTGGCTTTTGAAGTAATGATCCAATGACCAATGACCAATGACTAATGACCAAAGAAGGAAAACTCATCATATTTTCAGCGCCGTCAGGGGCAGGTAAAACGACAATTGTACAACACCTGCTCAAAAAAGTACCCGAACTCGAGTTTTCAATTTCGGCAACGACGAGGAAACCCCGGGGCGATGAACAAGACGGAAAAGACTATTATTTTATAAGTAACGAGGAATTTTTACACAGAATTGCAAGGAAGCAATTTGTTGAATTTGAAGAAGTTTACACCGGGACATTTTACGGTACGCTGCGAACTGAAATTGAACGGATCTGGCAAAAAGGGAAAACAGTGATATTTGACATCGATGTGGAAGGTGGTTTGCATCTTAAACGCAAATACGACGGCGATGCGCTGGCTATATTTGTGCAGCCACCATCGCTGGAGGTACTCATTGAGCGCTTAACCGGCAGGGGTACCGATTCTGCCGAAAAACTGAAAGAGCGATTTATAAAAGCAGAAAAAGAATTGAATTATGCCCCGCAATTTGATATTATCCTGAAAAATCACGATCTTCAAACCGCATGTAAGGAAGCTGAGGCTTTGGTGAGGAACTTTATTAGCCCCCTAACCCCCTAAAGGGGGAATAAAAACGCTCCCCCTTTAGGGGGTTGGGGGGCTGAACTATAACACAATGAAAATAGGACTACTATTCGGTTCGTTTAACCCCATTCATATCGGCCACTTAATTATAGCAAATTATATGGCCAACTATACCACGCTCGACAAAGTTTGGCTGGTGGTATCGCCGCAAAATCCTTTAAAAAAGTATAACGACCTCGTAAATACCTACGACCGTCTGGAAATGGCCAAACTGGCCACCGATAACTCCGTTAAGCTGGAAGTGAGCGATGTGGAACTAAGACTGCCCCAGCCATCCTATACTATTGACACCCTCACCCATTTAAAAGAAAAGTATCCACAGCATGAATTTGCACTCATTATGGGATCGGACAACCTGGTATCATTACCAAAATGGAAAAACTATAAGTTGATATTGCGTGATTACAGGATCTATGTTTACCCGCGTCCAGGCTATGAAAATACCGACCTTGCAACCCACCCGTCGGTAACGATTACCATGACTCCCCTGATGGAGCTATCTGCAACTTTTATTCGCCAGTCGATCGCACAGAAAAAGAATGTGCAATATTTTGTGCCTGATGTGGTTTTGGAATTTATAGATAGTAAGCATTTGTACAGGTAGTTGATTTGGTTGATTTGGTGAGTGGTTGATTTTTAATTTTTGTATATTTACTTTATTAAATGAATTTTTATTATGCTTACTAAAAATAAAGTAAAAGAACTAATCAACCATATGCCTGAAACATTTTCAGTTGATGACATTGTAGAAGAAATAATTCTACTTCAAAAAATTGAAATAGCCAGAAAACAGGTTCAAAATGGCGAGTTTTTAACAGAGGAAGAATTGGATAAAGAGGTTGATCAGTGGAACTGATAATTGTTTATTCAAAGATTGCACGGCAGGATTTAAAAGAGATTTATAACTATATCAGGAGGGACTCAATCCGGTATGTAAAAAGAGAAGCAGAATTAATTCGTTTCTCGATTAAAAAATTAAAATTAAATCCATTATTAGGACGGAGATTTGAAAAATCAGACGACGAACTAACAAGAGAGTTAATATTTAAGAACTATCGGATTGTATACGACATAGTTATTGATTATCAAATCACCATCCTTAGTATCCACCATCACTCCCGCCTTATTTCCAACAACCCTGCATTTAAAGACGAAGATTAACATTTATCTTTGCCCCCGTGAGCGAAAAAACCATCCTTAAACTACAGCTACCTACCGACCCGCTTTGGGTAAAAAATGTGGTGGAAAGCAATATTGAAGAATTGTTGACCGACCATGCTTTTTGCGAGCAAAAGGCGGCCAGCAATGCAATTACACTCATAGTACAAAACCCCAATTTGTCCGATCTGGTGCAGGAAATGACCATGCTGGTGCAGGAAGAAATGGATCATTTTAAACGGGTTCATGCTATAATTTTGGAACGCGGGTATGTGTTAGGTCGTGAACGCAAGGATAATTATGTAAATGAATTACGTAAATTCATCATCATAGGTGGCGGACGTACAGAACAGCTTGTTGATCGGCTACTTTTTTCGGCCATGATAGAGGCCCGCAGTTGCGAACGGTTTAAAGTTTTATCAGAAAATATTAATGACGAACAACTATCAGCATTTTACCATGAGCTGATGGTAAGTGAGGCCACCCATTATTCGATGTTTATCCGTCTTGCCAAAAAATACGCCGGACATATTGATGTAGATAAACGCTGGAAACAGTACCTGGCTTACGAAGCGGAGGTAATACAGCATTACGGAAAAGATGAAAAGGTCCATGGTTAAAATTACTGTCCTTTGTCACTTATTCGAATCAAACTTCAACCGATTTTAAAAAAAGCCACAAGCTTTTCTACCGCCCTGGCCCGGTGGCTTATCTTGTTTTTTTCATCCAAAGTCATTTCAGCAAAAGTTATATCATAGCCATCTGGTTGAAAGATCGGGTCGTAACCAAAACCCTGGGTGCCGGCACGTTCATAACGGATTAGCCCTTCAACTGTTCCTTCAAAAAAATGCTCCTCACCGTTCCATATCAGCGAGATCACGGTGCGGAAACGCGCCTTGCGGTTGGCCGACTGGCCTAATTTCTCAAGTACTTTATCCATATTAGCCTCATGATCGCCATGTTTCCCGGCATACCTGGCCGAAAATACGCCCGGTTCCATATTCAAAGCATCTACCTCCAGGCCGCTATCGTCTCCGATACAATTCAGATGGTACTTGTTATAGATATAGTTGCTTTTTTATAGAAGCATTTT
>Ga0364874_10782_pt1 | contig 13515 bp, 17 predicted proteins | sample ExccelAu500001D4_2_FD_206922 | JGI IMG/M metagenome (GOLD analysis project Ga0364874, IMG submission 206922) | Enriched cells from Trout Bog Lake Hypolimnion, Wisconsin, USA - BchlTB.Aug07.5000.01.D4 | ecosystem: Environmental > Aquatic > Freshwater > Lake > Hypolimnion/Profundal zone | place... | reverse complement strand
TGAAGCAGGTCTTACAGCGGATGACGCATTTGCACACAATACTAACGGTGATGTGAAGGCGGCTTTATCAGGCGCATCCAAAACCATTGAGGCAACGTATTTCTATCCATTCTTGAACCACGCAACCTTGGAGCCACAAACAGCAACTGCTAAGTGGACGCCAACGAGTTGTGAGGCTTGGGTACCAACCCAAGACGGTGAGGCTTCTTTGGCAGCGGTGATCGCTGCTTCTGGCTTGCCTGCTGAAAACTGCAACGTTTATAAGGTGAACCTTGGCGGCGGCTTTGGTCGTAGGGGTGCATTCCAAGATTACACAACCCAAGCAGTCAACATTGCTAAGCAATTACCTGGTACACCGATTAAGTTGATCTGGACTCGTGAAGAGGACATGACACAAGGTCGCTATCACCCCGTGATGATGTGCAAGATGACTGCAGCCATTGATGACAAGAAGAATGTGACTGGCTTGAACATGCGTTTATCTGGCCAATCCATTTTGGCAGCTGTGCGTCCTGCGGTGGTTGCTGCTAATAAAGGTAAAGATCCATTGAGCTTTCAAGGTCTTGAGCCTAGTGGCGAGCATGGCATCACTTACAGTTTTCCAAACTTAAATATCGATCATGCGATGCGCAATACGCACGTGCCGCCAGGTTTTTGGCGTGGCGTGAACGTGAACCAAAATGCAGTCTTTATCGAAACCTTTATGGATGAGTTGGCTGAAGCTACTGGTATGGATGCAGTGGAGTTCCGTCGCAAGCATATGCAAGAGTTCCCACGTGCAGTAGCAGTTCTCAATGCGGTTGCTGATGGCATTGGCTGGACTAAGCCTGCTGCTCCAGGAGTCTTCCGGGGCGTAGCCCAGATGCGTTCTTTTGGTAGCTATGTCGCTGCTGCTTGTGAGCTGTCTGTGAAGAATGGGAATGAAGTGAAGATTCATCGCATTGTTGCGGCAACGGATCCTGGCTATGCAGTAAACCCAGCGCAGATCTCCCGTCAGGTTTCAGGTTCATTTGTGTACGGTCTATCCGCCCTCTTTGAAGAAGAAATTACTCTCGAGAATGGCGCCGTTGTTCAAAAGAACTTTGACACCTTCAACTCAATTCGACTCGCTCAGATGCCAAAAGTAGAAACCATCATCATTCAGGGTGGCGGCAAAGAGTGGGGCGGTGTTGGTGAGCCAACGATTGCTGTAGCAGCGCCAGCCGTGTTGAACGCAATCTATCGCGCTACTGGCAAACGTTTGCGTACAGTACCGTTGAAAAACAGTGGCATCAAGTTGGTTTAATTAAACCTACTTGAAATTGGCTCGATGGGAATGAGGTATGCGCCAGCAGCTTTTTTGCTCAGCATCCTCAGTTTCATTGCTCCAGTACACGCACAGGTTTTGGTAAGGGATTCGCAAGTCGAGTCCCTTACTGCTTCTGCAGGCGACCCAGTAAGAGGTAGAGCGATCGTTGCCAGCCGACAAACAGGTTTATGTTTGCTATGCCACAGCGGCCCTTTTCCAGAAGAGCGTTTTCAGGGAAACTTGGCGCCAGAGCTTGGAGAGAGTGCCGCTAAATTATCTGCAGGTCAATTGCGCGCGCGCATTGTGGACCCAAGCCGCTTTGATCGTGACACCATCATGCCTGCGTATTACAAAACCGAGAATCTGAATCGTGTGGCAGCAAAGTTTGCCGGACAAACGATTTTGAGTGCCCAAGAAATCGAGGATGTTGTGGCCTTTCTGGTCAATTTAAATCAAAAGAATGTTCAGTGAATGTATCAATCATGAATAAGCACACGTATCCTCGCCGTCGCTGGCTATCGGTATTTAGTCTTCTCGGTATTGGGACTTGGTTAAATCCAGTCTTGGTGTTTGCCAAGAAGCCCGAGGCCATGGAAGCAATTACAAAAATTGTGGGTTCACAAGTACCAAAAGATGGACGCGTCAAGTTGGTCATTCCACCCTTGGTGGAAAACGGTAATCTTGTAGTCTTAAAGGTGAGCGTAGAGAGTCCAATGACAGCTCAGGATTATGTTAAAGCCATTCATGTGATTGCGGAAGGTAATCCTCTGCCTAATATCTTTAGCGCCTTTTTGACGCCACGCTCTGGAACGGCCAATATCACGACGCGTGTGCGCCTGGCAGAGACCCAGCGAGTATGGGCGATTGCTCAAATGAGTGATGGCAGTTTTTGGCAGGGATACGCAGAGACTTTGGTGACACTCTCAGCTTGTACGGAGGCAATATGAGTAAGACTTCCCGTACATCGATCACGATGCCTGCACAAGCAAAGAAAGATTCCGTTATTGAAATCCGCGCGATTGCTCAGCATGATATGGAAACAGGTTTACGGAGGCTGGCAAACTTGTGCCACGTGACATTATTCATTTCTTCACTTGCCGCTATAACGGAGTAGAAGTGTTTAAAGCAGAGTTTCATCCGGGCACTGGAGCTAATCCTTTGATCGTCTTCACCACCATTGCTACAGAGTCTGGCACCTTGCAATTTGAGTGGCAAGGTGACGGAGCTTATGAGGCAGTGAATCAAAGCCAAATCACTGTTACGTGAAATTACTTTCAGTATTTGCACTCCTGCTGGCGATCCTATGCCCAGCTACGAGCTTTGCCGCTCGGCAATCTAGCTATGAACTGATGACGCCAGAGAATCAGGCGATGCAAGATGACCCAAACTTAAATCCAGCTCAATTTTGGGTGATGGATGGTCAAAGTCTTTGGCAGGAGAGGGTTGGTAAGCGCAATATTTCTTGCGCCTCTTGCCATGGCGAGTCAAAGACTGCAATGCGTGGGGTTGCAGTCCAATTTCCTAAGATGGTTCAAGGAAAACTCCAAACACTTGAGGGCCAAATCAATCAGTGTCGGGTTACGAGGCAACATGCCCCTCGATTGGCATATGAGAGTAAAGAGTTATTAGCTTTAACTGTATTTGTAGCAACCCAATCAAAGGGCATGCCAATTGCCGTTGAAGAAACACCAACAAATAAAGCCTCTTTGCAAAAAGGCCGTCAGTGGTTTGATACCAGAATGGGCCAACTCAATCTGTCTTGTGCACAGTGCCATGAGGATCGGGCTGGATTGAAGTTGGGTGGGAGCTCCATACCGCAGGGTCACCCTACGGCATATCCTATTTATCGCCTTGAATGGCAAAACCTAGGTTCCTTGCAACGCAGATTACGCAACTGTATGAGCGGAGTTAGGGCACAACAGTTTGAGTACGGCTCTCCAGAGATGGCGCAGCTAGAGTTGTTTCTGATGTGGCGCGCTAGAGGCATGCCCCTGGAAACTCCAGGGGTCCGGCCTTAAATCTCTAATGGGTAACTTGCTTAGTCTGAGAAGACAACAGAAGTCGTACCATTAATCAAGACGCGATCATACAAGTAGTAGCGTAGGGCACGAGATAAAACAGTGCGCTCTAAGTCACGACCTTTACGAACTAAATCTTCCGGTGTATCGCCATGGGTGACGCGGGTGACGTCTTGTTCAATGATTGGACCCTCATCTAAATCGCTCGTGACAAAGTGCGCTGTCGCACCAATCAGCTTGATGCCACGTGCATGGGCCTGATGATATGGTTTGGCACCCTTAAAGCTGGGCAAGAAAGAGTGGTGTACGTTAATGCAGCGACCAGATAATTTGGTAGATAAGTCGTCAGACAAAATCTGCATATAGCGTGCCAAGATCACCATATCCACTTTGGAGTCAGCGACGATATCTAATAGCTTGGCTTCTTGTGCTGGTTTAGTCTCTGGTGTCACTGGCAGGTGATAAAACGGAATGTCAGCAAAGTCGATGCTCGAGTAAACTTCGCGTGGATGATTGGAGACGATTCCACAAATAATCATCGGTAATTCACCAATGCGCCAGCGGTAGAGTAGATCAACTAGGCAATGATCCAATTTAGAGGCCATGATCAATACGCGCTTGAGATCTTTTACAGCACGAAGATCCCAATTGAGTTCGAAGCGCTTGGCAATTTCTACAAAACCTTTTCTTAAAGTTTGTGCATCGACTGAGCAGCTAAAGCTAACGCGCATAAAGAAGCGCTTGGAATCTTTGTCATCAAACTGTTGTGCTTCCTCAATATCACCGCCTGCTTGATAGATATAAGTGGATACAGCGGCAACAATCCCTGGGCGATTGGGGCAAGTCAGGGTGAGGTAATAGTTTTCTGGGTTCATGTCTTAAATTCAAAAGGATTGCGTGTAAATACTGATTTTAGACTGACGACAGATATCTTCAGTTAACCAGCTCCTTTGAAGTGGATTCTCTGGTAGCTAAAGCTTTTTCAGTAAATTGATGGTTGCCTAATGATAACATATTTGTTATCATGGAAGAATGGCATATTTAATCGAGTACTACAGCAAAGGAATTCAAGACGATATCTTAAATTTGCCAGTAACACTCCAAGCTCGCTATATTGGTTTGACTGATCGAATGATGGAGCATGGCCCACTTTTGGGTCTGCCACATACCGATGCTTTTGGTGGCGGCTTATTTGAATTAAGGCTAAAGGGTGCCGAGGGAATTGCGAGAGTCTTTTTTTGTACGATGTTAGGTCAAAAAATTGTAATGCTTCATAGTTTTATTAAGAAGACTCAAAAGACGCCAGAAAAAGAACTGAAGATTGCCAAGCAACGCATGAAGGAAATAAAAAATGACAACAAAAACTAACAAAACATTGAACCATAAACAGATGGTCGCCAAGATGCTGAGGAACTCTGCCGTTAAGGCCGAGGTGGATAAGCTCAATCGTGAAGAGTTCGCGATTTTAGATGAAATTCTTGCTGCAAGGAAAGAGGCAGGCCTATCACAGGCTCAAATTGCTAAGCGTATGGGGACTCAAGCTCCTGCGATTGCAAGACTCGAAAGTGCGCTGGCCACAGGAAAGCACTCTCCAAGTCTGAATACCCTAAGAAAGTATGCGGCGGCCTTGGGTAAAAGAGTCGAACTTCATTTGGTGTAAAAAATATCCAAAGGGAGTATTCATAAAGGACCTCTATTTAATGGGTGCATCAGTCTTATCAGCTGGCCCTATATAAACCTCACTCTTATCGTTAATCGTCGGAATGGGAATATCTTCGCAGATGGGTTTTGGACCAACAACATTGATAAAGCTACATTCCTTTTTAGTTGCTGCCGACGCTGCGTGCTCCAAAGGGGATTTGCCTGTCGTGGCTGTTGAAACAATGCTGGTCGCTGTCATAGGGTTGGCAACTGCAACTGTGGTGGCGGTAGTGCCAACAGAACTTGCTGCTGCGGTACCTGAGGCGCCTAGTGCTGCAAGTGGTGCAGCACAGCTAGATAAAAGCAGTGGACAAAAAATAAGAGGCCAAACCCAAAGGCTTGACCTCTTAAAGAGTGGGGCGAACTTATTTAGCTTTGCAGGCAATGTTGAAAACTCCAGCTGCCCATGAGCCATCAGGAATCGCTTCAAAAATACTGTCCGGCGTTTTTTGATCAACCAGTACTTTGCCCTTACCCTTATTGCCAGTAAAGACTTTGAACTCAATAGGGCGATATTTTCCAGTGCTGCAATCAAACTCGTTAAGACCAATAATGGAGTTCACCGCTTCTTTTGTCTTAGGGTCTTCGCCGGGCTTCTTAAAGTCTAGCATTGACATGATTTGAGCCTTACCACCGCTAGATTGTAATGTCGCTGCATCAACAGAAATGGTCGACTGTTCGTTTTGTCCAATTTCATTCCAAGCTGCCAACGCATTCGTTGCTGGAAGAGCCATCAGGCCGACTGTGATTGTGATCAGGGCGGAGAGTTTTTTCATTGGTACTGTATTCCTATTGGTATCTATAGCTAATGTACTGGTAAATCATTCTAAACGGCTTGAGCCTATTTTTGTTTGGTAGTGAGCTCGAGTTGACGATTGATATTTTCGGGCTTCATTTGTAGTGGCAAGTACTCGTTTTTTGCCCATAAAGGCAGCATGTTCCGGTAGAGCTTGCTTTGGACCCAACCAGATTGACCAGACTGATAGATGAAGACGGATTTTTCGAGGTCGGATAGGTCGTAAACCGTGCGCAGGCTTGGTGCTTGTTTGGTTTCAAAAGGATTGCCGGCTTGGAATAATTCAAGCCTTCCTACATTGACAGTGAAGCTATCCCCTGGGAAAGGAGCCTCTAAATTGAAGAAGCTCCCTAGCAGGGGTACCTTACTCAACGGGCGATGTTCTGAAATAGCCACATGCCCTTTGCCCCAAGACCATTTACTTGGCTCGTTGCCATAGTGCGAGCTTAATTCGTCAAGAGCTTTTGCATAAGCTTCATTTGAAGATTCTGCGCAAGTTTCTACTTTTTCTGTTCCGGGGTTATCGCACCAAGGACTATTGGGGTTGGTTAACTGCAAAATCAGTGGAGACCTAAAATTTCTAGCGCCATAGTTTTCGGTAAATAAATAGCTCAGACGTGAGAAAAGAGTGCGCGTCAGTTGATCAGCCCAAGCATTAAAGATGAGTGCTGCTGCACTATCTACACGCATATCGCCATCAAAGTCTTTGGAAACTTCCACGGCTTGTGGACCGAGTTTATGGTTTGGTACGCTTGCCTTAAAAAGTTCTAGTAAGGGCTTCGCTCCAAGCGATAAGGTATCGCCTTGCATAGTTTTCATGGAGTTGAAATCATGCTGGCCCTTTGCCTGTATGAGATCCACAATGCGGTCGTAGCGGGTTGGCAGGTCCCAGTCAGCTGTGAGTGGATTGGGGTCATTACTGGCGATGATGGGTTGGTTTGCTGTTGCTATCCAACCCTGCTCAGGATTATTACTCGCTGGCAGTTGTTCAAAAGGCACGTATCCCGTCCAGTCATACTGCTTCTCCCAGCCTAGAGCCGGGGCGACGCCATACAGACCTTGATGCAGAATTCTCTTAGGTGCCATACCAGCAGCTTGGTATGAGATGTTGCCTTCTATATCAGCCATCACTACGTTTTGCATGGGCGCATAGTTTTTACGCAGCGCCTTTTTAAAACCATCTAGATCCTCTGCGCGATTCATTTCTAATAGGCCTGCTACTGATTGATTTTCAATATCAAGAGCGGTCCAGCGTAATGCTAGTGCAAATTTTTCAGTATTAATCGCGCGTTTTGCACGTGAGTAGGCATCTGATATTACTGGACCATGCCTCGTCTCTTTTACCAAGAAGCGCAATGGTGCAGCATCTTTGATGTCGATGATTTCTTGGCGAACTTTAAAGGGTAGCGGGCCATCCGGTCCGCGATACATGCCTGGAGATTTGCTATCTAGTTGCTCGATATATAAATCTTGTACATCAGGATTGGTGTTGGTGAAGGACCAGGCGTATTTATCTGTTCTACCTAAAACAACTGCTGGTATTCCAGGGAGTGTTCCCCCAATGACGTTCATTCCTGGCGCCTCTAGGTGTGCAAAGTACCAAAGGGCTGGGGCAGATAAGCCTAGGTGAGGATCATTTGCCAGTAAAGGTTTCCCGCTGACGGTACGCTTACCGCCGAGCGCCCAATTGTTTGAGCCAATACCATCTTTACCGCCTGGAAGGTCATTGGTAGACAGTTCAGATAGCTCATTAGCTGGCAGCTTATTTGATTTGCTTTCGCCTGCAGACGGTGCCGTATTAAATACTTTGTTATCCCGATACATTTTTGCAAAGTCCATCCGCGTTACTGGATCACCAGCAACAAATGGCGGTAGCACTTGCCAAACTTGTTCGGTCGTTAAGAATTGAGATAACTCTAAGCGTTGTAATTCTTTTTGCCAGTTACCACCCAAATCTAAGGCCATCATCAACATCCAAGCTACGCTGTCTGATGGTGACCAGTAGCCAGGTTTTGAGCCGGTGAGGAAGTATTCAACAGGTAGCGCCCAACCCAAGTGTTGATTACCGGCATTCACGCCATCTGCATAAGATTGCAGCAAGCGTTTGGCAGCAATGGGATAGTGATCAAACTGATTTTCAGCGGCATGTTTAATGCCAAGTGTGCGCATAAAGCGATCAATCGCAACTGTTTCCGAACCGAGGATTTCTGAAAGTCGTCCACTGGCTAGGCGACGATTGACTTCCATCTGCCAAGAACGTTCACTAGCGTGTAAATAACCTAGAGCGAAGAGGGCGTCAGTAGGGCTCTTGGCTTTAATGTGGGGGATGCCACTCTCATCAAAAGTGATCACCACGGCATCACCAAGACTTTGAATGGTTTGCTTGCCGGAGAGCGTAGTCTTTGCAGAGAATAGATAGATTAAGCAGGTGATGCCAATGACCAGCGAAAGACCGCCGCCAATCCAGAGGATGCCCCGTATCACTGGGCGCAGCCCTTGGATTTTGCTTATAAACTTCATGGGAATATTTTAGCCGTTTTGGACATTTCCCTCTTGGCGCCCCGATGGACCGAGTTCCAGGGCAATAATGCCCTCACATGTTAAAATTTCGCTTGTCTTGATTTATATAGCGCGGCAGTTACTGTTAGTGCGAGCCCGAGTGGTGAAATCGGTAGACACAGCAGATTTAAAATCTGCCGACTCAAAAAAGTCGTGCCGGTTCGATTCCGGCCTCGGGCACCAAGTTTTAATGATATTTACACATCCATTCCACTCATCGCGCCGGTTAATGTCCTTTGTGGGCTTAGCCATTTTCTCGACTGCTATCAGCGCTGAAACGCTTTCTTTCAATTGCATTCGAGCTGAAAGAGACATGACTGAAGAGTATGTCTTAAAAGTAGCCTCGCCAACAGAGGGCTCTAAAAGCACAAAAGGCAAAGTATATTTTGATGAACGTGATTTAGATCAGGTGAGCAGTGGAGGCCTTCAAGAAATTAAAAATGTCTCTATCACCAAAGATAAAATTTCATTTTTGACGGACACTTCATTTCCGCCTGAAGAATTCGATGGTGTGCGCTATGGCGTTGGGACTGTAGTGTCAGTAACCACGATTAATCGAGTAACGGGTGAATTGAAAAAGATTGAAACGATTAAAGGTGGCATCTTGGCTTCCACCATGGGTGAGGGCACGAAGTCTTATACCGAGAAGTGCTCGGCGATCAAGGGCAATTAGACCGCCCCCAATTTAGTCAGGCTCGGTGACAAACCCTAACTTAGTAAGACCAGCACGGCGTGATGCTGCAAGCACTTGCGCGACATATTCATACTTCACAGACTTGTCGGCACGTAAATTAATTTCAGGCTGAGGATCTTTCTCTGCTGCTTTTTGAGCATAGCCATCAAAAGTCTTTAAGTCGATCGCCGAGCTATTCCAAAAGATTTGACCTTTGGCATCAATCGAGAGCTGCACTGATTCAGGTTTAACTTCATTGCGTACGCTATTGGCTTTAGGCAATTCCACCTTCACTGCTTGCTGGATCACCGGCAGGGTAATCATAAAAATAATTAGCAAGACCAACATGACATCCACCATGGGCGTCATGTTGATTTCGGCCATAATGCCGTCGTCGCTCTGGTCGTCTTGAATATGAAAAGACATGCTTATTCTCCGGAATCTACGCGAGCACCAGTCACAAAATACGCCAATAGATCATTGCCAAAGCGATTGAGATCGGCCACAAACAATTTATTAGCGCGATTGATGGCGTTAAAACCAAGCACTGCTGGAATAGCCACGGCCAAACCTAAGGCAGTCATGATTAAGGCCTCTCCAATTGGGCCGGCCACTTGGTCAAGCTGTGCGCTGCCAGAGCTACTGATAGAAATCAAAGCATGGTAGATGCCCCAAACTGTCCCAAACAAACCAATAAATGGAGCGGTAGCGCCAGTTGATCCGAGGAAGGTCAACCCTTTTTGTAATTTGGCGGCGACCCCATCAATGCTGTACTTGAGACTTCTGGCCATCCACTCTGAGTAGTTCAATGTTTGCAAAAGCTCGCGATGATTGGTGGATTGGCTTTGGTGATGCGCGGATGCATCCAAGGCTGATTTTGCAATGTGATAGTAAGGATTCGTTCCATGATTTGTCAGGGAGTAGAGGCCTTGATCAAACGAAGTAGCGCGCCAAAACTTGTCTAGTTCTGGGCTGAGCTTACGCAGATTGCGCAGATCCCAAAAACGGGAAAGCAAAATCACCCAGGTAACGATTGAGCAGAGTAAGAGCGCCAGCGCTACAAAGCGGGTGATTGAATCCCCCTCGAGCCACAAATTTGCTAAGCCAAATGGTGTATTCATTTTATTGGGTCTTTAGATTAAATTTAATTAACAGGTTGGTTGAAATTCGAGCGGGCGAACCGTTCACTAAAAATGGCTTGAAGCGATAACGTCTGCCAATGTCGGAGGCAGCGCGATCTAGTCGCGGGAATGTGCTCGATTTTAATAAAGCAATATCCTCAACGTTGCCACCTTCATCAATAATCAATCGCACTACTACTTCACCTTGCTCGCCTGATCTCTTGGAGAATGAGGGGTAATAGGCATCGGCATCCGGTTGGTATACGACGACCAGTTTACCAATATCGGTCTGAATGGGTGTGCCGCTAGCTCCCCCATTGGTGGCAGGGGCAACAGCAGCATTTGGGGTGGGTGCATCAGATTTGCTGGGCTGCTGACTAGGCGGTGTAGCGGCTTGTTGTTGAGACTGCGGGGGTATTGGTACTTGAGTGGATTTCTCGTTGACGGTCTTCTTTTTCTCTTCTTGCTTTGGCTTGGGTGGTGGTGGCGCTGGAGGCTGAGCTGGTTTTGCTGCTTCAGGGCTCACTAGATTGGCCATCACGCGGGAATCGTCTAGATTGTCAGGGGTGTTAGGCTGCATGCTCTTATGAAAGCCAATAAAAAAGATGGCATGCATTAGTAGAACAATACCAATGATGGTGCGTTCGGTTTTATCAAACGGAAGGTAGTGATCTAGACGAGATACAAAAGTGTTCACTGGAGATCACCTAGATATTTAGCTGATATAGCATGCGCACTTAAATCGCTAGACATCAGTTCTTGAGCCATGCGCAAGAGTGTAACTTCATCTTTGCTGCTCATGAAGAGCACGGAGCCACAAGCATCTTCAGAATGTGTAGTCTCGTTATCCTCTAACTGGCGCTTGAGTTGTCGTACTACAGCCTCGCTCGTATCAATTAAGGTAATACTGTCACCTAGTAACTTTCGTATCGCTTTACGAAGAAAAGGGTAGTGAGTGCAACCCAAAACTAAGGTGTCAGCACCCGCATCCTGAATCGGCTCTAAATGCTTGGCCAATAACTCTAGCGTTTCTTCACCATCCGCCTCTCCTGATTCAATTAATGGCACTAAGCCAGCACCCGCTTGCTTGATAAATTGGCAGTTGGCAGGAAGCGTTGCTAGTAGGGCATTGAACTTATCACTATTAAGTGTGGCTTCGGTGGCGAGTACACCCACAATCCTGTTCTGCGTTTGCATTGCTGCTGGCTTGATCCCTGGCTCAACGCCAATAATTGGAATATTCAATTTCTGGCGAATGTCTTTAATCGCTTCTGCCGTGGCAGTGTTGCAAGCCACCACAATCGCGTCGCAACCTTCTTCGGCAAGGTATTGGCACAAAGCAAGACTGCGAGCGGCAATCCATTCGCTCGACTTTTCACCATAGGGGGCATTTGCAGAGTCCGCAAGATAGATGTAATCGTGCTGGGGAAGTTGGTCTAGGGCCTCATCCAAGATGGATAAGCCCCCAACGCCAGAATCAAAAACCCCGATCAGTGCCAAGTAGTCAGCTGCGCTTAAACAATCTTGACCGGAATATTTCCGATCTTAGCTTGCCATTCTTTAGGGCCAGTCTCATGCATCGAGATACCTTCAGAGTTGACCGCTACTGTGACTGGCATGTCTTTGACATCAAACTCATAAATCGCTTCCATGCCTAAGTCAGCAAAGCCAACCACTTTAGAAGTTTGGATCGCTTTAGAGACCAAGTAAGCAGCGCCACCAACAGCCATTAAGTAAGCAGACTTATGTTTCTTAATTGCTTCAATCGCAACGGGACCACGCTCTGCTTTACCAATCATGGAAATCAAACCCGTTTTTGCCAACATCATCTCAGTAAACTTATCCATCCGAGTAGAAGTAGTTGGACCTGCTGGACCAACAACTTCATTACGCACTGGATCGACTGGACCGACGTAATAGATCACACGATTCTTAAAACTCACCGGTAACTCTTCGCCTTTAGCGAGCATGTCCTGAATGCGCTTATGAGCAGCATCACGACCAGTCAGAATTTTGCCGTTGAGCAACAGTGTTTCGCCTGGTTTCCAGCTCGCGACTTCTGCGGCAGTCAAGGTATCCAAATTGATCCGCTTGGATTTTTTGGTGTCTGGGGTCCAAGTGACATCTGGCCAGTCAGCTAGGGAAGGGATTTCTAATTTGGCTGGACCATCGCCGTGCAAATGGAAGTGGATGTGGCGAGTTGCAGCGCAGTTCGGGATCATTGCGACAGGGAGCGAGGCTGCATGGGTTGGGTAATCCAAAATCTTGACGTCCAGGACAGTGGCTAAGCCACCAAGGCCTTGGGCACCAATCCCCAATTGATTCACCTTTTCATAGAGCTCAAGGCGCAATTCTTCCACTTTGTTTTTTGGTCCACGAGCAATGAGTTCCTGAATATCTACAGGACCCATTAAAGACTCTTTAGCCATCAACATGGCTTTTTCAGGAGTACCACCGATACCAATCCCGAGGATGCCGGGTGGACACCAGCCTGCACCCATGGTGGGAACAGTTTTGAGAACCCAGTCGACGATGGAGTCAGAAGGGTTGAGCATGACCATCTTGGCCTTGTTCTCTGAACCACCACCTTTGGCGGCGCAGATCACTTCAACATCATCACCAGGGACGATTTCATAATGAATGACAGCCGGAGTGTTATCACCAGTATTTTTACGTTTACCTGCTGGATCAGCCAACACGGAGGCGCGGAGCATATTTTCTGGGTTGAGATAAGCGCGACGCACGCCTTCATTGACCATCTCGCTCACGCTCATCGTGGCATCCGACCATTGCACGTTCATGCCAATTTTGAGGAAAACGACTGCAATACCAGTGTCTTGGCAAAGAGGGCGATGTCCCTCGGCACACATGCGGCTATTGGTCAGAATTTGGGCGATCGAATCCTTGGCGGCTACGCCTTGTTCTAGCTCATAAGCCTTGCCCATCGCATCAATAAAATCCTTGGGATGGTAGTAGGAGATGAACTGGAAGGCATCCGCTACGCTTTGAATCAGGTCATTTTGTTTAATGTTTGTCATGTTTTTGGACTTAATTAGTAAAGGTTTGCCCTATTTTAAGGGTTTGCCATAGAGCAAATCCCCCGTGTTTTCACTTATCTTATTAGCTCTTGAGGGTGTAACCCCGTCATTCTGTGTTCATTATGCAGAAAATGAGTGGCTGATTATTAAAAAGAGGGCTGTAAAGCATGGAACCATTAAAGCAAGAAAACCGCGTATTTAACCCACCCGCAGACTTTGTTAAGGGTGCCGCTATTCCTGGAATGGAAGCCTATAACAAGCTTTGCGCAGAAGCCGAAAAGGACTATGAGGGTTTTTGGGGGCGCCTTGCTAGAGAGAATA
>Ga0364874_10380_pt1 | contig 13548 bp, 12 predicted proteins | sample ExccelAu500001D4_2_FD_206922 | JGI IMG/M metagenome (GOLD analysis project Ga0364874, IMG submission 206922) | Enriched cells from Trout Bog Lake Hypolimnion, Wisconsin, USA - BchlTB.Aug07.5000.01.D4 | ecosystem: Environmental > Aquatic > Freshwater > Lake > Hypolimnion/Profundal zone | place... | reverse complement strand
CAATTCGGTGGGAGTCTGCGGCGAGTCTGTCTCATCCATCGAAACTTCCGTGATAAATGGCGTTCCCTCGCGCGCACCGAGGATTTTGGCGTGAATTTTTGCAGCCATGTTGACCGCCCGAAGATATTTCGACGCGATCCGCGTCAATTCACGGACATCAATGTCCTGGACATCTTCCAGCCCCTCGATCTGCAAGGTTCCTACAAGCTCGGGATGGCGGGCGACGAAGGCTTCGATAAGCTGGATGTCTTCGGGAACATCGATCGAATCGGCAACATCAAGGGTATAGAAATCGCTTGAGCCGACAAATCCATCGACCGTTTCGAGGCGGATATGGTCCGCATCCACATGATACGGCAGCATCCACCCGACCTTACAGACGGCCGCATCGGCGGCTTTACGGACAGCATCGGGAAGCGATCCGATGATGCAATGTTCGCGATACGACTTGTTCCATACGGGCACGACGGTAATGCCTGCGCGGGACGCCTTGAGACACGCCGCAAGTTGTGCCTGCGCCTGCCGACCGAAGCGGTCCCCGACACCCATCGAGTACTTGGAGAGCTGCAACATGCGTGAACCTCGTTTACCTTTGAACTGCATGGTCGGTCGTGAAACGGTTCCTCGTGCCGCGTCGCACACGCGCAACACTACGCCAACCTGAAAATATTATAGCCTCACGTGATGCAGAAACGTCGCCGAAGCGCTTGATTCCGACTATAATGAACAAATTACGAGGCGCGTGAACGCGATGAGAGGGATGGTCGAATGCCGGTATCGCTAATGGATGTCGCCGCTCGTGCAGGCGTTGCGCGAGGCACGGTATCCAGCGTTCTTAACAATCGCTCTGCCCAGGCACGCATCTCCCCGCAAACTCAAGAACGAATTCGGCGTGCCGCAGAGGAACTCGGCTACCGTCCCAACCGTCTTGCGCAAGGGCTTGGAAAAGGCCGCACCAATATTATCGGTCTCATGATCCCCGGGCTGCGAAACCCGTTCTTCCTCAGTCTGCTGGAAGCTGCGGAAGAGCGAGCGTTCCGCGACGGCTACGACGTGTTGCCAGACTCGGCGTTTCAACTGCGCGCGTCGTTTAACATTGAGGGCAAACTCAGCGGATGGCCGGTGGATGGCGTGCTGATCTGGGTGAGCCCCGACAAAGCACTCCCCGATTTTCTCGGCCCATGGGTGCAAAACCTGCCGGTCGTCTACCTCGGTTATCGGCGCACCGACAATGCGGATTGGGTCGCGATCGACCGCGATGGCGGCGTTCGCCAGGCGATGGAACACCTCCGCGAAAAAGGGTACTCACGCATCGCCTACCTCTACCCGTGGCAAGATCTTCAGCCAATCGATTCGCGCTACATCGTGTACGACCAGCTCTGCCGCGAGTTCGGCATCGCGCCCATAAAGCTCGCGCTCGAAACACTGAGCACGCAAACGCGCTACTCGCTGATCACGCAGGCTGGCCTGCGTGAGGCAGGGCTGACGACCGGCCTCGCGATCGCCAGACGCCCCGTCGGCGATATCCCGGACGCGATCGTTTGCCACAACGACCTTGTCGCAATCGGTCTGTTTAACGGACTGCGACGCGGCGGAATTCGGGTGCCCGAAGATGTTGCAATCGTCGGTTTCGACGGCATTGAAGAAGGGCTCTACCTCGATAAGCCGCTTACGAGCGTCGAAAGCCCCGGCCTCGAATTGATCCAGACCGCTATGGATATCCTGCATGAGAGCTTGGACAGCACGACTTCGTCCAGGCCTCCGAGGCAGGTCATGCTGCAAAGCACGCTTCGCCTCGGCAGCACCACGTAATTATTCCTACTCGTGAAAATACGGTATTTACGAGTAAATAGTCCCGTATGCGATGATTTGGTGGAATATACGAAGTAGAGAATATTGCGTTTTATGGTACCAGGAGAAAGGCGGTATTAATGCTAGCATTGCAAAATAGAGCAGATCAGAGGGAACATTGCTTGGTCTGATCGTCTACTTTCAGTTGGGGCTAAACAAGCCCGACCAAGCCCCGTTCCCAGGGACCCCGGCCGATTGGACTTTCAATACCGCGTTCTGCGGAAGTTGAAGAAAACGGCCGATAATTTCGATGTCGGCAAACGACGCGAAAAGGGGAGGGAACAGAAGGCGAGGTGCGGCATGGAAGCCCGATATCATTTCGATGCCTTTGTCGCGATAATTGTTCTTACACAATTGTCACTCTCGACGGACAGGTGCCTGACGGCACCGATCACGATCTATCGCGACTATGCAGCGAATGTCCCGGTGATCGTCGTCGAGATCAACCTCAACCATTCTGATGCCTATGTGACAGGCACCATGGCCACAGGCGGTTCCGGCCACTCGGAAACCTGGTCAAGCCTCATCCACCGTACTCAGCCGCTCGTTGCGGTCACGGGCACCTACTTCGATGTCGCATCCAAGATTCCGATCGGCGACCTCTTCATCGGAGGACGGCTAGCGCACTTTGGCGGCAAGGGGTCCGCTCTGTGCATCGACTCAAGCAACCGCGCCCGATTTATCACGGTCCCGCAGGACCGTCGTGTAGACTGGAGCACCTACGATTTTGTGATCCGCTCCGGTCCACGCCTCGTCAATGCAGGTGTCGCGCAGGTGCATATGCGTGCCGAAGGGTTTCACGACACTGCGCTTACCAGACCGACGGCGCGCCTTGGCGTTGGGCTGACAAAGCACAATACGCTGTTGCTGGTCAGTACACGGAAGGCGGTCACGCTTCAGCGGTGGGCTCAGGCCCTCAAAGCGACTGGTGCCTGGGATGCCATGAACCTGGATGCCGGTCCCTGCATGGCGCTCTACGTCGATGGGCGCACAGTTATTCGCCCGCGAACCCGGCTTACGAACCTGATGCTGGTCTACGACGGTCGGCCTGAGGGACGGTACGCAAGACGCATCGCCTGTCAGGCAGTACGCTCGGCGCAGGCAACGCTGCCAGACGCTGTCATGTCCAGTATTGCAAGACAGATCGCCAATCCCGCTGCACCTGGTCCGCCGCAGCAGAGGCCCAGAGATGAGACACCGGTACTGCGACTGGAGAGCAACGCGGCAATCGAGGCGCGGCGCGAGTTGCCATAGACTGACGAACAGAAACGGGCGAGGAGCATTTTCCTCGCCCGACATCGCAAGCTCAGTAGTTCTATCCGGTTAATTTGCGCTTCTACGCCACGCCGTATTTTCAGTAGTACTTTTGTTTGAGAGAACAGCCTGACTCCGGTGGCCCCTCATGCCGGGAACGCACCGCGCCAGCGCGCACATTATACACGCTTCCCAGTGGCATGGCCCTAAATTATAGCTTGTGGCGCACGTTGTTTCGCGAAGCGCTACAAACCTCCTGAACTCCTCCCGCCGCGGGAGCAAGGGGCCCATTCCGATGGGAAGGTGCGGCTGATTCGCGAAGCGAAAGTCCCATCCTGGCACCTATCTTGTCCATAACCGCTTACGGCTTGCGCTTTTTCCTCGTAACCCAGCCGCGCTTAGCTGCTTCACTGCGCTGCTCGCGCGAGATGGCCCGGCTCTTTTCAGCGCTGCTGGAATCGGGCGATGACTTGTCAGCGAATCCCGATGACCGATCGCTGGATCCTGCCTTGTAAGTTTGCTCAATTGTCGTCATAGTTCAAGCTCCTTTCTTCGAGAGTGCTTGCAAGTAGCGTTCAAATCCCGCTAGAAAATAAGTGCGTCGTCCTGTCTAATGTACCACCGAACCCAAGCATGTAAACATAAAGACATAGGTTGAGGGGTCAGTTGGGACAACCAGCGTCCCAATGCGCGCCTCATTCCCATGACGACGCAGTTAGTACGGACAATTTATAAAATAGCCTATAAGAGTGCAAAAGTTCCCGCCGGAGCAAAGAAAAATTGAAAATATTGCTCACGCTATTAGATCAGATGCAGTTCAGTCTTGACATCGTCTTGATAACGTGATATCATGATGATACGATCCGATACTCCTCTGAGATGTAAGTATAATTGATGTAGTGGTCTTGTGGTGGCCAGAGGAATGGTCGGGTTGCGGGGGACGGCATTCTGGGCTTGGATTGAAATTATGGAAGATCTTGGTGAGGGCAAGACAAACAGAGACGACGAGACGGATGGATTTACGCCTAAGTATGTGCGCATCGTCCAGTGTCTGCGAGACGAGATCGGCGAGCGATTTCGGCCGGGTCAGTATCTGCCGTCCGAGCGGGCTCTCCAGAAGCGCTTTTCTGTGACGCAGGGGACGATTCGCCGCGCATTCGAAGTTCTGGTCGACGAGGGTCTTGTAGAGACGCTTCCCTACAAGGGCACGGTGGTCTTGGATCGCGGGGCTTTATCGCGTGATGCCATCGGCTCTAACAGCATCGCCGTCTCGGTGCCGGGCGACGACAATCGGACAGTCGCCCTTGTTATGCCGATGGAACCATATTTGATTGCCCTCGTCGTTCCCGCTGTCGAGCAGGAACTTCGGCTCTTCGGGTATCGGCTTCAAGTCTGCGGGACACGATCAATTGATTTAATGCGTCAGGATCCCGATATGTGTGCCGAATACGAGAACGAGGTCCTTTCGTCTCTGCTGGACCAGGACCTGGCGGGAGTCGTCTGGTGGAGCGCCTATGCGCCCCTAAATGCCCCGGTCGCTCAAATGCTGGTCGATCGAAATGTGCCAGTCGTTCTCTTAGACAACGCAATTCCCACGCTCCCATGCGACGTGGTGGGCAGTGACGACGTTCGGTGCGGTCATGTCGCTGCGAAACACTTGGTCGGGCTGGGGCATCGCCACCTGACTGTATGGAGTTACGAGCCTTCCGGGGCGATTGGTTCGGTCTACCTCGAGCGCCTTACCGGCTTCGTCGACGAACTTGTCTCATCATATGTGCTCCCAGCGCGTGTCAGCTCGGAACTTATGAGCGCGCGCCCCGGAATGTCGTGTATCGAACTCAGAAAGAATGTTAGCGATGAACTCCGGGATGTTATCTCCTTCGAGGATCTCAATAGCGTTGACGATCTTTTATCCAGGGATCCGAAGCCAACCGGCGCATTTGTGTGCAGCGATCACCTGGTCTATAGTCTGATGGAAGCCCTGGATGCTCGGGGGACGCGAGTTCCGGAGGATTTCGCGATCGTGTCCGTCGGGGACATCGATCGCATTAGCGTAAGGCCGTCGCACCTGACGACAGTCCGCCAACCGTTTCACGAGATGGGGCAGCGCGCCGTGCGGCTGCTTCTGCAAAGACTGTCGGATCCCAGCCGCATGCCTGTTCACTTGCAATTGCCTGTCACTCTGATCGTCCGAGATACGTGCGGCGGCAGAATCGCCTCTGAGCGATCGGCTGGCCCAAGGGACGGGCAGTATCGTTCGACCCGTACAGTCGCGGCGAGCCGCCGGGTGCCCAAGGTGCTGACTGCACGTCGCTAGGTAGCTTTTCGTGCAATGTGGTAGAAGGAGGAAGTAATGAAACGCAAAGGACTTCTTGGATTTACTCTTATTGAGTTGCTCGTGGTTATAGCGATTATTGCAATTCTGGCGGCGATTCTCTTCCCCGTCTTCGCGACTGCGCGCGAGAAGGCGCGGCAGACGACTTGCGCGAGCAACGAGAAGCAATTAGGCCTCGCAATCCTGCAGTACATTCAAGATGATGACGAGATGTTTCCGTTAACCGGGGCCGTAAACGGGAGTTATACTGGCAACGGCTGGGCTGCCCCGATGTGGGGGTACATCAAGTCTGGCGGTTCGCAGAGCTTCTTTTCGTGCCCCGACGACACGACGAGTGAGTGGGGCGGCTACGGCGACGATGTGCCGATGTCTTACGCCTTCAATACCTCGATTACGATGACCAACTGGGGTGGCTCCGACCAACCGAAGGGATTTGCCAATATCAGCACATTCACCGCGCCGACCCGAACGGTTCTGCTTATCGAAGTCAGCAAATGCTACTTCGAGACTACCACTCAAAACACCGAGCGCGGCCCTGCGACCTACAAAGCCAACTCTTATCCTATTAGCGGCAATGCCTACGGGATTGCGGAGACTGGCATCATTTACGCGCCGGCACGAAGTAACTCCAATGCCGGTTACTTCGATACCAAATACGGTGGGCTAGGATGGCATAACAATGGCGCCAACTACCTTATGGCTGACGGGCACGTCAAGTGGCTCATGCCGACTCAGGTGTCCACATGGGAGGCGGCGACCAGTCCTACCGACCCCGAGGACGCCCATCCCGGCTATTTCGTGTTCGGCACGGCGGAAGGGACGCAGTACGGTGGTACCAATGCCCACACGGTAACGTTCAGCCCATTGTAAGCGGATGCACTTAAGGAAATGCAACTCATGACGGCGTGCGAGTGTCGGCCTAACGTCATTGTGTTCTTTACCGATCAGCAGAGATGGGATACGGCGGGTGTCCACGGCAATCCGCTGGACCTCACGCCCAATTTCGACCGAATGGCTGGCGAGGGCACTTTTGTCGCGAACTCCTTCACATGCCAGCCGCTCTGCCTTCCCGCGCGCGCGTCGCTGCAAACCGGGCGGTTCCCTACCTCAGTCGGTTGCTGGAACAACTCGCATGCCCTGCCGTTGAGCGAGCGAACGATTGCGCACCATTTCAACGACGCAGGGTACGCCACCGGCTATATCGGTAAGTGGCATCTAGCACAAGGCGGCATAGGTTCGGTGCCAGCCGAACGCCGCGGCGGATACGGCTACTGGCTTGCGTCAAACGTAATCGAACTCACATCGCATCCCTACGACACGGTCGTATACGACAACGAAAACCAGCCCATCAAGCTGCCTGGCTATCGGGTCGATGCGCTGACAGACGCTGCCATCCGGTTTATCGATACTCGGCAGCGCGATCCGTTTATGCTGTTCCTATCGTTCCTTGAGCCGCACCAGCAGAACGATATTGACAGCTTTCCCGCGCCGACGGGCTATGCCGAGCGTTACGCGGGCCGCTGGTTGCCGCCTGACCTCGCGGCTCTGGGTGGAACGAGTGAGCAGCACCTGCCCGGCTATCTCGGAAGCATAAAGCGGCTTGACGAAGCGCTGGGGCGGCTCCGTGAAGCGCTTGAAAGCCTGGACCTTTGGGAGAACACGATTCTGCTCTACACCTCCGATCACGGCTGCCATTTCAAGACTCGGAATTCGGAATATAAACGATCATGCCACGAAAGCTCAATCCGCGTGCCTACCCTGCTTCGGGGCGGCCCGTTCGAGGGAGGTGGAAGGATAGACGGTCTGGTTAGCCTCGTGGACCTGCCGCCGACGCTGCTTGACGCTGCAGGCCTGCCGGGCGTGCCGACGATGGAGGGGCGGTCGATACTGCCTTTGGTTCGCGGCGAGGCCCCGGATTGGGAAGACGAAGTCCTGGTGCAAACCAGCGAGTCCACGAGTGGTGCCGATTACGGGCGCGCAATCAGGACGAACAGGTGGAAATACGGCGTAATCGTGCCCGGGCCGGAGCCAGAAGCGCCGGGAGCCGACGAATACACGGAAGCGTATTTGTACGACCTGACGACGGATCCGTACGAGCTGGACAACCTGGTCGGCCGCGACTCGCTCCGCGACGTGGCCGACATGCTCGAGGACCGGCTCCTCGAGCACATTGCCCGCGTTGAAAACGCGACCCCTCGGATCGTTCCCGCATCCCTTGGTGGTAGGGCTGTCTAGAATGGTTCTGCACGGATTGCCGACGCGAAACGCCTGCAGAGACTAAATTTGGTGCCTGGATTTTCATCTACAGATTTTTTCCATTGACAACCTCTCGGATATCTGATACTATATTGATATGCACTGATTGCCTTCTGATTTTATAATTGCTAGCGGCTCGATGGGCAAGTAATCCCAGGATCGTTCGCAAGCGTGCGGGCGCAAAGTGAACCGCCCTAGCGAAAGGCCCGTTTCAAACATGTTGACAACAGACGCATCGTCCAGCAACGCCTGTGATCGAAATTCACAGGACTCAAATGAGGACTACGTGTTCGCGACCGACGAAGCAATGCAGTGGTGGCGAGACGCTAAGTTCGGGCTTTTTATCCACTGGGGGCCGGCGTCCATTGGGGGCGGGGATATCAGTTGGTGCCGCTTGGGGCCGGAGCGGATCGGCGATCACCAGCATGTTGCCGAGCCCAAGATCCCTGCGCTGGTCTACGACAACTTCTATCGGCAGTTCAATCCTGCTTTATTCGATGCCCGCGAGTGGGTAAGCATCGCGCAGTCAGCGGGAATGAAGTACTTGGTGCTGACCGCAAAGCACCACGACGGCTTCTGCCTCTGGGATACGCGTCTTACAAACCACAAGATTACGGCCGACGATTGCCCGTTCAAGCGCGATATCGTCGGGGAACTCGCCGAGGCCTGCCACGAGACCGGCATGAAGTTCGGCATCTATTACTCTGCACGGGATTGGTATCATCCGGACTACCTGACAGAACATCACGATCGATATTTGGCATTCTATCACGCTCAGCTTCTTGAACTGCTTTGCAACTATGGCAAAGTCGACATGCTCTGGTTCGATCATATCGGCGGCTCGCTTTCCAAATGGGACCCTGACATCGTCTTAAAGATGGCACGACGCCTCCAGCCGGGCATCCTTATCAACAACCGCCTGCACATTTCTGTTAAGGAGGGGCGGGACGAAAAGTACCAGGGTGACTTCGATACCCCGGAGCAGGATCTCGGCAAATACCGGACGGATCGGGCGTGGGAATCTTGCTTGTGTCTGGTCTGCGGTGTCTGGTCGTACAAGCCGGGGGGCAAAATGATGAGCTTGGACGAGTGCATCGCGGCTCTGCTTTCCTGTGCCGGAGGCGACGGCAATTTGCTGCTCAACACTGGTCCGATGCCAGACGGGCGCATCGAGCCGCGACAAGCAGAGCGATTAGCGCAGGTCGGAGGCTGGCTCGGAAAGTATGGTGACGCCGTGTACGGCACTCGCGGCGGACCTTTGCGACCCGGCAATTGGGGCGTTTCCACACGGCGCGGCCGAACGATCCACCTCTTCGTGGCAGACCCGAAAATCACGACGATTACGCTACCTGATATCCCTGCGCGAGTTACGTCGTGTCGCTCCCTATTGGGAGGGCATGCGTCAGTCGATTCGAGTTCTGGGTCTGTGCGTATCACGCTGCAGCAGCCGACACAAACACCGTATAGCGCGATCGTAGCACTTGATCTCGATCGCGACGCCGACTTCGAGGCGTCCGAACCTAAGGCAAGTTAGAATGGCAGATCAATTGAAGTGGAACAACATCGCGTCGGGAGTCTGGCGCTTGACAATCGGAGACCCGCAAGGGCCAACCCCGCTTTCGGCAGCGGCCGCGCCGCCCAGACGCGAAGCCCTGATAAGACTTCCGCACAGCGGTATTCCGGACGTCGCACACGCCCTGAAAAGTGAGCGGGTTGGGGACCGTATAGTCGCCACACTGCCGCTTGACCCGGTCGAGCGTATTTATGGCCTTGGGCTTCAGTTTCGCAAGGTTAACCAGCGCGGTAGGACACGCTACCTGCGCGTCAACAGCGATCCGAAGCAGGACACGGGCGAAACGCACGCTCCGGTACCCTTCTATGTGTCCAGCAACGGCTACGGCGTACTGGTCGACGCGCCGCGCCCTCCCACGATCCATGTTGGTTCCACTGTCCGCCTGGACAGCAGCCTCAAGCCCGTCGTTCGAGATCGAGGGACGGATAGTTCCTGGCAAGCGACGCCGCCGTCCGATGCGGTCGAAATCGTCGTATCGGGATCAGGCTATTCGATCTATCTCTTTGCCGGTCTTTCTCCGCTCGATGCGGTCCGCCGATACAACCTCTTCTGCGGCGGCGGGTGTCTGCCGCCCAGGTGGGGGCTTGGATTTTGGCACCGCACCGCACTGAAATACGATGAGCAGCAAGTTCTCAATGAAGCTGCGGAGTACAGGCGGCATGACTTCCCGTGCGATGTAATAGGACTCGAACCAGGCTGGCTTTCGGCCAGTTATCCGACCAGCTATGAGTGGAGTAAAAGTCGATTTCCCGATCCGGCAGACTTCGTCAAGACGATGCGGGCGAACGGATTCCGTATCAACCTGTGGGAGAATCCGTATCTGGCACCCGGATCGCCGCTGTATCCCGCGATGGAGAAGTATGCGGGATCGCATACGGTGTGGAACGGCCTGGCGATCGATTACACCATCGCTCAGGCTCGCGATGAGGTCAAGGCTCATCACGACCGCGAGCACGTGTCCATAGGCGTTTCAGGCTATAAGATCGATGAGGTCGACGGCAGCGAGCTTACTGGCAACTCCTGGATGTTCCCCGGCCACGCCCGATTTCCCAGCGGGATCGATGGCGAGCAGATGCGACAGATCTTCGGCTTGATGGTTCAACGAACGACCGCAGAAATCTTTCGCGAGCGCGATCAGCGCACTTTTGGACTTGTTCGGGCGTCGAACGCTGGCGGGTGTCACTTGCCGTACGTGCTCTACTCGGATCTTTACGACCATCGCGATTTCCTTCGAGCGTTGGTAAATTCCAGCTTCTGCGGACTGCTGTGGACTCCTGAAGTGCGCCAAGCAGCCTCTCCCGAGGATTGGGTTCGCCGCATGCAAGCGGTCTGCCTCTCGCCGCTGGCAATGCTCGATGCGTGGTCGTCAACCGACCTTCCCTGGAGCCTTCCCGATGTCGCGTCGATTGTCCGAGATGCGATCAACCTTCGTATGCGGCTTATTCCCTATCTTTATACGGCCTTCGCACGCTACTGCTTCGATGGCATCCCTCCGGTGCGCGCGTTAGCGCTCGAAGGCGCACCGTCGCGCGAAGTGGCTTCGAGATCGCCCGACCCCGACTTGACTCTTCACGCCTACGGCTTGCTCGAAAACAGCGATAGCGACGACCAGTGGATGCTCGGCCAGGACATCCTGGTTGCGCCATTCTTCGCCGGGCAGACGTCGCGAAGCGTAACACTACCTCCGGGTACGTGGTTTGCCTTCGAGTCCGGCGATCCAGTCGACGGAGGAACTCAATTCGAGATCGCTGGCGGCCTGGATTACGTCCCGATGTTCGTCCGCGACGGCGGGATTGTGCCGCTCATGCCTGCGTGCGCGTCCGTTCCGGCGGCCGATAAACCTGTATCGCTCGAAGTGCGATATTACGGAACCGCTCCCGGGCAATTTGCGCTTTACGATGACGACGGCGAGACGTTCGCATATGAGCGCGGCGAATACAGATGGTTAAACCTGTCGGCGCACACGGACGAAGACGGAGTGATGTGTGAGGCCATGCAGCGGCCTTCGGATGAGTGGCGCTCGTGGTACGGCAGGATAATTTGGCGGCAGATGACGCAGCGAAAGCGGTTAGAAGCGGACTGCGCCGCAGATAATTTCGGAGCAACTGCCGGGGCGGCACGATGAGCACGATCAAATCGAACCCTCTGCTGGCGGTCGAAGCGTCCACTGTGGTACCTCAACCGTTAAATCGCGCCCCGAGGCTCAGGAAGCGAGCGATTGCGCTTGGTGTGCTCTTGCTGCCTGTCAACGCATTCTGGCAAGTTGACATGGAGTTCGTTCGATACTCCGCTCACCCGAGCGGCGTATCGCTTTTCTTTAACTGCATTTTTGCACTCGTCGTGCTTGTGGCCCTGAATGGGCTTATATTACGCGTCCGTCGCTCCTTGGCGCTTACTCAGGCGGAACTGCTTCTCGTCTATTCAATGCTCTGCATTGGCACGTGCATGGCTGGACACGATTTCGGCCAGGTGCTCGTCGGCACGTTGGCATGGCCCTATGCCTTTTCCACCCCCGCGCACGATTATCAGCGCGTTCTGGGAAACACCCTTCCGCGATGGGCCATGGTGCATAACGCCGATGCCCTCTACGGCTTTTATCACGGTCACGATACGTTCTATACCCTGGCACACTTAAAGGCATGGCTGCCGGCGGTGGCAGTGTGGACCGGATTCGTGACCGTTCTGCTGGGGGTCATGCTTTGTATCAACGTTGTGTTGCGCAAGCAGTGGACCGACAACGAGCGCCTGAGCTACCCGTTAGTGCGCATGCCACTCGATCTCACTTCCCGGCAGCCCCTTGGTTCGGGCGTTAGTGCGTCATTGTGGACATCTCGTCTCTTCTGGACCGGTTTCAGCTTAGCGGCGGGTATGGACGTTATGAACTCGCTGAACTACTACTACCCGGCTATACCGGCCATATTCCCGTCCAATGTGTCCAACAGCCTGCAAAGTTACTTCCCCTACAAGCCATGGAATGCAATAGGTTGGACCCCTATGACTTTTTATCCATTTGTCGTTGGACTAGGCATGCTCCTGCCGCTCGACTTTCTCTTCTCATGCTGGTTCTTCTATCTGGGCTGGAAGCTGCAGGCGGTTGCGGTTGTGGCGATGGCCTGGGATGCCGATCCTCAAATGCCTTACGCGCACTATCAGTGTCTTGGCGGATACCTGTCCTTTTTTCGTCCTATCAATCGTTGTCTCACGTCCCTACCTGAAACAGGTATTCCGTAAGGCAGTCGGCCTGCCGTCTGGCCTTGATGACACAGACGAGCCGATGCGATACCGGACGGCATTAATCGGCATTGTTTTCGGCGTCTCCCTGTTGATTGGGTTTGGCGCAATGCTGGGGCTAAACCTGCTACTCGGTCTAGTATTCTTCTTTCTTTACTTTGCTGTCGCGGTTTCGATCACCCGGATGCGCGCCGAAATGGGCACGCCCGTTCACGATTTGGATTATACTGGACCGGATCAAACGATTTCGGATATTCTGGGGCCGAATTCCCTTGGCATGCACAATATGACAGGCTTGAGCGTGCTCTTTTGGTTCAACAGGGTTTACCGGTGCCACCCGATGCCAGTTCAACTTGAGGGCATGAAGATGGCCGAGCAGTCCGGCGCACGAAAGGAAATGCGCACGTGGATCGGCGCGTTGATGCTGGCGGGCGTGGTTGGCATGATCAGCATGTTTTGGGCGATCCTCCACTTCAATTACATTGGCGTCGGACACGGTTTCGACGGACACGAAGCGTGGGATCGCGAACTGAATTGGATTGCCGTTCCTAAACCGGGTCATGGTGCCGTTGGAATTTCGGTGCTAGTCGGGTTTGTGTTCTCTGCAATCCTTCAAGTTCTGCGATTGTCTTCTTGCGCTTCTCCCTTTCATCCTCTGGCCTACGCGGTGAGCGGAACGTGGCAAATGAACTTAATGTGGCTTCCATTGTTCATCGCATGGGTAGCGAAGACCTTGCTGCTCAGGTATGGCGGCCCGAAGAAATTTACAGAGGCTCTGCCGTTCTGCTACGGTCTCATTTTGGGCCAGTTCATTCCGGGCAGCCTTTTGAATATTTGGGGATTGATCACCAACAACTCAACGTACCAATTCTGGCAGTAGCCAACGCTTGCTATTGATCCGCTTACCTGTAAGGAACACATAATATGAACTTGTCTCAACCAATACTTGCATTCAGTCGGCTTGTCAGACTTCTCATTGCGGCTAGCCTGATGATGCCTTTTTGTTCCCAACCCACATGGGCAAACGTTATTGTCAAGTCGCCATCGA
>Ga0364874_10777_pt1 | contig 13634 bp, 9 predicted proteins | sample ExccelAu500001D4_2_FD_206922 | JGI IMG/M metagenome (GOLD analysis project Ga0364874, IMG submission 206922) | Enriched cells from Trout Bog Lake Hypolimnion, Wisconsin, USA - BchlTB.Aug07.5000.01.D4 | ecosystem: Environmental > Aquatic > Freshwater > Lake > Hypolimnion/Profundal zone | place: USA... | reverse complement strand
CGAATAATTATTGGTTAAGTGTTAAAACATTTAAGAAATACTGGCCAAAGCTTTTTGCAGTATTTGTTCCAGGGAGGAGAGTTTTTTTGAAAATTCTTCATGGGTAATCACATCAGCTGTAGATTTTGTCTGCTCTGTTGCAAACCAAAGCAATACCATCGATACATAGTCCTGCATATCCTTGCCGGCAAAATTGTTCTTAAATTCTGTCACTTTATCATTGATCATTTTCACAGTTTTGCGCAGGATTTCCTCATCCACGGGCTCTACCTTCAGGCGATAAGTCCTGTCTGCAATGACCACATTTACCGGTATCAGTTGTCCCATATTATTCTGCATTCAATAATAAAATACATTTTTCTATCTCTTTCAGGTATACGTCAATCCTTTTTTCCAGGGCTATTTTTTCTTCTTTACTCCAGGTTCCCGCTCCCAGCTGGTTTACTTCCGCTTTCTGCTGCAACATTTCCAGTTGCCTGTTCTGTAAATCATGTACCTGCTGTATCTGTTCCAGCTCTTTTTTCAGTTTTTGGTTTTCTTTCTGTACCAACTGGTATTCTTTCAGCAATTGCTGTAACTGCTGCTGAATATTTTTAAGCTGAATATCTATTTGCTCGGTCATATACAGCTATTATTTTCTGATTTCAGCTCCCAGTTCCTTTTCCAACCCGTCAATTAATTTTTGAACCATTGTATCAGTTTCCTTATCTGTCAAGGTTTTTTCTTCATCCAGAAAAACAAAATTAACCGCCAGTGATTTCCTTCCTGCTCCCAGTTTATCACTTTCAAACACATCAAAAAGCCTTACCTGCTTCAGTTTGGGGAGTTTTAATTTTTTCACCACCTGCTCAACTTTGTCATAACTGGTATCACTGCTCACTACCATCGCCAAATCACGCTGTACCGCCGGATATTTCGGAACTTCTTTATAAACTATTTTCTGTTTTTCCAGCTCTTTCAGAATAGAACCGTAATTAAAATCTATAAAATACACAGGCTGTTTAATATCAAACTGCTGTAGTTTCTTCTTTCCTACTTCTGCTATCGTACCCAGTAATTTTTTATTACGCATTAACTGCAATGCCACACCTGCATCTTCAGCTTTTTCAAAATACAGTTCCCGGATGCCACATAAATGTAACACTCCTGCTGCAATCCCTTTGGCTCTGTAAAAATCTGCTTCCACCCCTTTTTCTTTCCAGGAATCTTCATGGTTATTGCCTGTAAGGTACAAACTCAAATGTTCTTCTTCTTTGTATTTTCCTGGCTCAGACGTGAAATAGGTTTTACCAAATTCAAAGAACTGCAAATGGTTATTCTTCCTGTTAATATTATAGGCAATGGTTTCCAAACCGGTTTCCAGCATGGAGGGGCGTAATACATCCAGGTCTGCACTCAGGTTATTCAGCATTTTTACCGTTGTTTTCAATACTTCCGCTTCAAAATATTTGCTATTGGTAATGGAATTGGTAAAAATTTCATTAAAGCCCTGCGCTGCCAGGTAATTGGCAATTTTTTCTTTATTCTTTTCTTTTAATCCACTTTGATCAGTAGCCGGAGAAATGGTAATACTGGAAGGGATATCAATATTATCCAGTCCGTCAATTCGCACAATTTCTTCCACAATATCTGCTGCAAGGGTAATATCGGGTTTGGAATAAGGCACAGCCAGTATCAGTTCATCCAGCCCTTCCCGGATAATTTCAAAACCCAGACTGGTAACAATTCTTTTTACTGCATCGGCATGGTAATTTTTTCCGCTTAACTTTTTCAGGTAATGGTTCCGGATGCTTACGGTTACTTTTTCTTTGGGTGCGGGATAAATATCAATCACGTCCGAAGAAATGGTTCCGCCTGCTACTTCTTTAATCAGTAAAGCTGCTCTTTTCAGCACATTTACGGTATTGGAGATATCCACCCCTTTTTCAAAACGCGTGGCCGCATCAGTTCTTAATCCATGTAAAACTGAGGTTTTCCGGATAGAGACAGATTGAAAACAGGCACTTTCCAGAAAAATATGGGTAGTACTTTCCTTTACTCCGCTTTGCACTCCTCCAAAAACCCCTCCAATACACATGGGTGCTTCATTGCCGTCACAAATCATTAAATCAGCCGCACTCAGCTTTCTCTCTTTTTCATCCAGGGTGGTAAATAAAGTGCCTTCTGCCAGATTTTTTACAATTACATGGCTTCCCGCAATTTCCTTTGCATCAAATGCATGCAGGGGTTGCCCGGTTTCATGCAAAATAAAATTGGTAACGTCTACAATATTATTAATAGAGCGTAAGCCAATCACTGCCAGTTTGTCTTTCAGCCATTTTGGCGATTCCCCTACAGTTACATCACTGATGGTTAATCCCGAATAACGCGGACAAGCCACTGCATTTTCAACTGTTACCTTTACTGGAAAATCTGTATTGTCTGCCTTAAAACCATTAGCGAAAATGATTTTAGGCCTTGTTTCCTGTTTATTATGATGGGTTAAATAAGCACAGACATCCCTGGCCACCCCATAATGGCTCATGGCATCCATCCGGTTAGGGGTTAATCCTATTTCATATACCCAATCACTGTAAGGCTTAAAATATTGTACAGCAGGGGTACCTGCAGTCAATTCTTCGGGTAATATAATTATTCCTGCGTGAGTGCTTCCCAGCCCTATTTCATCCTCAGCGCAGATCATTCCATAACTTTCCACACCTCTTATTTTGGCCAACTTCATGGTTACAGGCTCATTTCCAACAGGATAAATAGTTGTACCTACCGGGGCAACCACCACTTTTTGTCCGGCTGCAACATTGGGTGCACCACATACAATCTGCAAGGGTTCACCACTGCCAATATTTACTTTTGTAAGTTTTAATTTATCTGCATTGGGGTGGGGTGCGCATTCCAGTACTTCTCCAATTACCAGTCCGTTTAAACCACCTTTTATTCCCTCATATTTTTCCAGGCTTTCCACTTCCAGCCCAATTGAAGTAAGGATCTGAGATAACTTTTCAGGATCAATACTTTGTGGAAGATATTCACTTAACCAATTATAACTGATCGTCATATACTATTCTTAATGAACTGCAAATATAGTTGATACCAGACAGTTCAAACCATATTCAGATAATGTTAAATAAGTACTTATTTCTTTTTCTTTCCTGCCTTCACCAGCAGGTAGGAATCATCAATAAATTTTTTAAGCAGGTTTCCGGGTACCATTCCGTTTGCAATTATGGTATTCCAGTGTTTTTTATTCACGTGATATCCCGGCAATACATTTTCAGGATATTGCTCCCGCCATTCAATGGCTTCATCAGGATCGCATTTTACATTAAACTGCAGCGGATGGCTGTCTAATGACAGCAGCAGAAATATTTTTCCGGATACTTTAAATACCAGTGTATCCGGACCAAATGGCAATGTTTCCTCCACATCCTCCTTGGCAATTACATATTCCCTTAATTGTTCTATATCCATATTGATGGTATTATTAAATAAAAACGGCTGTCTCCGTAAGGGGAACAGCCGCATCAGGTATATATTTTCCGGAAAATATTATAAATATTTCAGGATCTCATCTTTTAATTCACCCTTATAAATAGGTATACCCATCATTTTCTGATACCCTTTTACATCAATCAGATATTCATCCCTGATAATTTTAATCAGCTGTCCGTTATTAATTTCAGGAATCAGGATATGCTCAAAATTCTTCAGCATTTCTCCCAGGTTCTTTGGGAAGGGGCGCAGGTAGCGGATATGTGCATGACTTACTGAATAGCCTTCGGACTGCAATTCCAATACTGCACTCTTAATAGCGCCAAAAGTACTTCCCCAGCCCAGTACCAATACTTTTCCCTTTTCAGGGCCACTGTCCAGGGTCTGTAAAGGAATATAATCTGCAATTTTATCCACTTTGGCCTGCCGGATTTTAATCATGTGCTGGTGGTTATCTGTATCATAACTTACCGCACCGGTTAAATCCTGTTTTTCCAGTCCGCCAATCCGGTGTTCCAGTCCGGGTGTACCCGGGATAGCCCAGGGGCGTACTAATTTTTCATTCCTTTTATAAGGCAGATATTTTTCTTCCCCTTCATCCAGTGCTGTCTTGAATTTTACTTCAATGGGCTGTAAATCTTTGGATTGAGGATATTTCCAGGGCTCTGCACCATTGGCAATATATCCATCGCTCAATAAAATAACAGGGGTCATATGTTGTAAAGCAATACGGCAGGCTTCATAAGCAACATCAAAACAGTCACTCGGACTATGTGATGCAATTACCGGTATCGGGCATTCGCCATTTCTTCCGTAATAAGCCTGCATTAAATCACTTTGCTCGGTTTTGGTAGGTAATCCGGTAGAAGGGCCACCCCTTTGTACATTAATAATCACTAAAGGTATTTCCAAAATCATGGCCAATCCCATCGCTTCTGTCTTCAATGCCATACCCGGGCCGGATGTGGTAGTTATACCCAACAATCCGCCATAACTGGCACCAATTGCAGAGGTAATCCCGGCAATTTCATCTTCTGCCTGAAAAGTTTTTACACCAAATGCTTTGTATTTGCTTAAATCCTGTAAAATATCTGTTGCAGGTGTAATCGGGTAAGATCCCAGGAATATTTTTAATCCGCTTTTCTCTGAGGCAGCAACCAGCCCCATCGCCAATGCCTGGTTTCCCATAATACTGCGGTATAAACCGGAAGGCAGTTTTGCTTTTTCCACTTTATATCGGGTGGTAAATGTTTCCAGTGTATCCCCGAAATTGTAGCCGGACTGTAATACTTTAATATTACTCTGCAGGATCACTTCTTTTTTGCCAAATTTATCTTTTAGGAATTCAATGGTACTGTCCAGGTTTCTGTTATACATCCAGTAAATAAACCCAAGAACAAACATGTTTTTAGCACGGTCTCTTTCTTTTACCCCTAAAGTTGTAAATTCTTTCAGAGATTCCCTGGTTAGTTTGGTTACATCAATTTTAATCACTTCATAAGCATCCAGGCTATCATCTTCCAATGGATTTACGCCATCCACATAACCCGCCAAACGCAGGTTCTTGGTGTCAAAACCATCAATATTAACGATAATTTTACCGTCAGATTTCAGACTTTTAAGGTTTGCTTTCAAAGCAGCTGCATTCATAGCAACCAACACATCACAAAGGTCTCCCGGTGTAAATATCTTATTGGAAGAAAAATGAATCTGGAAACCGCTTACCCCAGCCAATGTACCTTGCGGGGCACGTATCTCTGCCGGAAAATCCGGAAAAGTAGCCAGGTCAATACCCATTAAAGCGGTATTATTGGTAAACTGAGTTCCAGTTAACTGCATCCCATCGCCGCTATCGCCGGCAAATTTGATTACTACTTCCTGTAGAATTTGTTCTTTAACGCTCATGGCAAGAAATTAAATAAATATAGCACGAAGGTAAGGATACAGGACATTTGTTTAAACATCTGTTTTCTTTTTTTATCAAATGAATCTTTTAGTTTACGTTTGGCGTTTAACTTGCACCAGGTAGAAATACTAAAATTGATTATGAAATCTCTTATTTGCCGACCAATGACCTTCACCTATCTTATCATTTTCCTAAGTAGTTATTTATTGCCAGCCTGTTCAGATTACTCAGCAAACCATACAGCAAATTCAGACAGCACTGTCAAAAATTCTATTTTTAATGCACCTGCAAACCCGGTACCGGATTCTATCAACCAGTTTGCCTGGAAACCGGTTACTCAGGACAGTACCAAAAAATATATTTATCTCACCTTTGATGATGGTCCGCAGAATGGTACCGTTGCCGTTTTTGACCTTTGTAAACAACTAGGGGTAAAAGCCACTTTTTTTATGGTGGGATTACATTCTGAAAAAAAGTCTGACGGCAAACAGATCGTCAGCCGTATCCGAAATGCCTATCCACAAATTTTGCTGGCTAACCATAGTTATTCCCATGCCTATGATAAATATTATTATTTCTACCAGCATCCGGAAGACACACAAGGCGATTTCTATCACAACCAGGAATTATTACATGTTCCTTATAAAATTATCCGGCTTCCGGGTAACAGTGCCTGGGCAGGAGCTAATAGTATCAAATGCTCGCACCTCGTAAGGCCGGTTACCGAATTACTGGATAGTGCAGGGTATAATATAATAGGATGGGATGTGGAATGGAGTTTTAACCATAAAACAGTTAATCCGGTTCAAAGCCCCGATAAAATGGTGGCGATGGTAGACAGTGCTCTGGCCCGGAATGAATTACATACCCGTAATAATGTTGTCATTTTATCACACGACAGGATGTTCAGGAACCAAAACTATTTAGACAGCCTTTCAAAATTTATTAGCTTGCTGAAACGAAACAGTAATTATATATTTGAAACAGTAGATCATTATCCCGGCTTAAAAAAGCCGCAATAATTTTTTAACGAAACATAAATAGTACAACTTTGTAATTTTACAACACTAAAACAAGCATTTTATGGCACTATTTGAATCAGGCAATCCAACCTTGTCACAAAAATTCTTCGACAGAAGCAGAGCTATACAGGCCGAACAGCAGGGTGTAATGAGTGTAAGAGGCACCATGAATAAATTTGGTTTTGTATTATTAATGTTATTAGGCGGTGCCGCATATAACTGGCATTTATATGAAACCTACAACCAATCTACTATGAGCATCTTAATGATGGCTGGTATTTTTGGCGGTTTTATTTGTGCCATCATTATTTCCTTTAAACCCAACTGGGCCCCTTACATTACTCCCTTGTATGGTATACTCGAAGGTTTGTTTATCGGTGGCATTTCTGCAATTTTAAACAATGCCTTTAAAGAAAAATATCCCGGCTTAATTATGCAAGCTGTGGGTTTAACCTTTGGAGTAGCTTTTTCCATGTTCATCTTATACAATTTCAGGATTATTAAAGCCACCCAGAAATTAAAGAGCATGATCATGACTGCCACCCTGGGTGTAGGTATTTTCTATCTTATTACCATTGTAATGAGCTGGTTCCATATCAGTATGCCCTTTATGTATGATGGAAGTACACTGGGTATCGGTATCAGTCTGGTAATTGTGGCTATTGCAGCAATGAACTTAATTTTAGACTTCGACCTGATAGAACAGGGTGCAGAAACTGGTGCCCCTAAATTTATGGAATGGTATGGTGCTTTTGCACTGATGGTAACCATGGTTTGGTTATACATCGAAATCTTAAAACTCTTAACCCGTTTAGCCGGTAATAAGAATTAATCACTCATCAATATTTTGTAAAATCCGTTACTGTTACAGTAGCGGATTTTTTTTAAATTAAAGTAATCTCCACTTGGACTAAAATCTTCCGATTCTACCCGGTACTTTCCCTTATTTAAATAAATTCTGGCCTTTAATAAAGCAGGGGCAATAAATTTATGCAACCCGGTAAAATCTAATATTTTCCCTTCCCAATAAAATCACAGAACATTTCCTTAATAAAAAAATGCCTGAGCGATACTTTAATCCGTATCTGCTCAGACATTTTTTTGTAGATGCTCTTTATTCAATTAACCAGTAGACTGGTTAGCTTATTTGCATAAACCTTTACTAAAAGATAGCGTGCTCATAACTGATGGTGAAACCAACATTTACCACATTCATCTTCGTTACACCGCCAAATATAGAATTATACACCATGTTTCTGTCGAATATCCGGTAATTGCTGCTTGCCTGACTATAACTGCTAGCCGTAATCAGCATCCCTGCGCCCAGGTTACTGCTCTTACCGATATGCCATATAAAACTGGGTTTAAATATAAAACCAATCGTACCCGCCTTAAAAGTGTTATTGTTATTGGTAGACGTTGGAGTTACCATTGAACCTACACTGAATCCCTGGCTTTGTAAAGTGTTCAGATAGGCTGATCCACCATCTGTGGAACCATGCGCTACTGCCTGCTTACGGGTAATTAACCAGGCATTGGAAGTAGTGGTGGCATTAAAATAATTGCCGCCATTTACCGGTATACTGCTACTGCCTGTAAAATCATATTCTGCTTCCAGGTCATATACCCCACTCTCGCTTTTTAACTTGCTGTTTAATGATACATTATACAGTATCCCGGGTTCCAATTCAAAAGTCACTTTTTCACTTACCGGAATTTTTAAAATCAGCGTTAAGGGTATGCTCAGCATCTGAAGATTGTCCGTTTCCTTTATATTCCCGCTTCGTACGGTTAATAACTGTGCAAACTGACTGCCCCATTTGTCTGTTTCCTTATAACGTATATGGAAACTATCCTGTACCAGGTTCGCCTGCATACTTGTATAAAGTACCCCTAATCCAATCCCTATATTGCGCTGTTTACCAAAAAAATATTTGAATCCTGCAGTTACGCCTCCATAACTGCCACCGGTTACCCCACTTGTGGGGATGATGCCTGTTGCATTGGATGATCCATATAAATTCTGAGAAGGCATGGAGCCACTCATCATGCCACCCGTAGCCCCGATGGTAAACCATAACCGGGGCTGCTGTTTAGTAGCACTTGTAATACTGGTATCAATGCTGTTAAAACTGTTGGCTGCATTCACTGCCGAACTACCTCCCAACAAAACTGCTAAAACTATTATAATGCTTTTCTTTTTCATGTTCCTGCTGTTTTCCTGATTAGTTTTTGATGATTTTTTCTGTGGATATCAACTCGTTTTCCCGGTATACCTTAATCAGGTAAGTACCCGCTGTATAACGACCCAAATTTAGTTGTACAGAACCTTTGGCCTGTGCATCCGTTACTTCTTTGATCTCCAGTACATTGCCATTTATGCCCATTACCATAAACCGCATGGTTTGTTGCTTAAAGGCTGGATCTGTGATATTCCATCCCACATTCAGCAAATTGCTCACAGGATTAGGGAAAGCTTTTAAATCAACAATAACACGGTCTTCCAATAAAGTATTTGATGCTATCGATACAGCATGAAGACCAAGTGGATTTGGCGTATTGTAATAATTCTTTGAATAACATCCATTAGATCCTGTTGTAATAACCCAATACGCTACATGTGCTGTATCAAGCGGATTAACAAAGTAATTCTGCTCTGTCTGTCCATTTAATACCACTGTATTTAAATTCTGAACAGAATCATAACCCCATTGGTATTGAGTAGGAGTATTTAACCCGCTGATCAGGTTCTCACCATAATAATACACCTGGTTGTTCAGACTAGCAGATGATGGCGTTTGCGTAATGTTAAAGACCATATCCGTAAATGAGTAACATTTTGTAGCGTAGAGCGTATCTATTACACGTACCCTTACCTGTCCTGCATCCGGGAAGCTGATAATGCTTCTGCCTGTGGATGAATGGATACTGTCATATATATTCGCTCCTCTTACATTGGCTCCGGTAAATACCTGCCAGCCCCATTTAATATCATTGCCATATCCTGTCTGTGTAGCTGCAAAATTCTGGTTATTGGTATACTGACATAAAGGACTTGTAGGTGCTACCGTAATAACCGGTGCTGCTGGTGTTGGATTTACTGTTACAGTAAAATTAACCGCTGATCCCTTACAGCTTCCCGTAGTGGAAGTAGGCGTTACACTATATACAACACTGCCTGCTGTATTATTACTTGGATTGATTAATGTCTGAATAATACTGCTGCCACTGCCTGCTGCTTCTCCGGTAATACCGCCAGCCACAGGTCCTAATGTCCAGCTGAAACTACTTGGGGTAGATGCTGTAAAGGCAAAGGCTGTGCTATTGGTATTACAGATTGTTTCAGTTGTGATAGTATTGGTTACCACAGGTGTTGGATTTACAGTTACTGTAAAATTAGTGGCACTTCCAACACAATTACCGCCTGTTGATGTAGGTATAACACTATATATAATACTACCTGCAGTTGTATTAACCGGATTGGTTAAAGTCTGACTGATAGTAGCTCCATTACCTGCACTTGCTCCCGTAATACCACCTGTATTGGTGCCCAATGTCCATGCAAACGTACTGGCTGCACTGGAGGTTAAGGCAATATTGGTGGCGGTGGCACTACAGATACTGGATGCTTTAACTGTATTGGTAACCGCTGGTGTAGGGTTAACCGTTACCGTAAAATTAGTGGCACTACCTATACAATTACCTACTGTTGAGGTAGGTATAACACTATATACAATACTTCCGGCCGTTGTATTTAACGGATTGGTTAAAGTCTGGCTGATCGTTGCTCCGTTACTTGCACTGGCTCCGGTAATACCACCTGTATTGGTGCCTAAGGTCCACGCAAACGTACTGGCTACACTGGAGGTTAAGCCGATATTGGTGGAGGTGGCACTACAAATACTGGATGCTGTTACTGAATTGGTAACCACTGGTGTTGGATTAACCGTTACTGTTGCTGTACCGGTTACACTATTTGAACAAGCAGTAGAACTGGCATCCTGTACACTTACTAAACTATATACAAATGAACCTGAAACAGCAGTAGGTGCTGCAACCGTTACTGAATTACCGGTAGTAGTAGTAACCGTTTGTGTGGTTCCACCATTTATGGTATAACTAAAGGTATATGGGGCCGTACCTGTTGCACCTGTAAAGGTTACATTCGGTGAACTTGTATTCTGACATACAGCAGTTGTACCACTGATAGTAGCAGTTGGCAATGGATTAACAGTTATTGTCTGTGTAGCTGTATTGCTGCAACCGGCACCGACTACAGAAATATAGAAATCTACTTCCATTGTCTGCGAATTAGCACCACAAGTAGTGACACCTGGAATACCACCCCAGTTTGAATTCCCAATTTCAGGTCTTATTGAATAAGAGTTACCACAAGCGCAAAGACCCTGATTAGCTGATAATTCTACAGCTTTATTATCATGAGCTACATCGCAATTATTGCCTACATACCATGTCTGGCCATCGGATGTTCCTGTATAATTAGTACCTGTTCTTAATGCATTTGCTATTGCAGTAGCCACTGCAGGATCAGTACAAGAAATACCAGTAGTATTATTACTTCCTTTTATTGTAAAGCCTGTATAGGTATTTGTATTTACCAAAGAAGCTCTAAATGCTTGCCATGCAGTTGCCTGAGTAGTGGGCACTACTCCTTGAGTAAATGCCTGATTATAAACAATTGAACTGGTTGTAAGAGCAGTTCCGGTTACTGTATAAGTAGTTGTGTTAACCGGTGTAGCTGTTACAGTTGTACCGGTACTGGCTGAAAGGCTGGAAGCCGGAGACCAGGTATAGGTTGCACCACCGGTGCCTGTAAGGGTTGTACTATTACCGTTACATATAGCGGCAGCACCAACGGTAATGCCAATATTCGGTAATGGATTAATTGTTATGGCCGCTGTGCCGGAGGCTGTATTGGAACATGCAGTTGAACTGGCATCCTGTACACCTGATAAACTAAATACAAACGGGCCTGCACTGGAAGTAGGAACTGATACCGTTACTGAATTACCGGAAGTAGTGGCAACTGTTTGTGTTGCACCACCATTAATGGTATAACTAAAAGTATATGGTGCCGTACCTGCTGCACCCGTAAAAGTAACATTCGGAGAACTTGTATTCTGGCAAACAGCTGTTGTACCGCCTATTGTGGCAGTAGGTATTGGATTAACTGTTCCGCTTGCAGCCACATTTTGGGTGGTTGCATCCGTTGAAGCAAGTGTAATATTGCCCGATGGGGTACCGGTAGCTGCAGCTGCTAATCTTATATAAATAGTAGTAGTAGCCACGGTGCCACTGCCGGGAGTTAAACTAACACTTGCAGCATAACCTGTTCCGGATGTAGTAGTAATTTCGAAACCCGTTGGGGCTGTTACTACTAAAGCGGATGTCAAATTTGTACCACTTACTGTAAAACTTTGTTCAGCAGAAGCTGTTCCTGCACAAATTGCAAACGCATTTAAAGTTCCTGTTGTGGTTATAACAGGTTGAGGGGCCCTATTTACAGTAATGGTATAATTCTGTGTTGTACTTCCATCCTGCGCTGTTACCAAAACATTAATGGTATTGGCACCTACATTTAATGCTAAAGCAGCAGATGCGCTCCCGCTGCTTACAGTACTATAACCGCCTCCGTTTACCTGAACCTGAACAGTTGCATTTGCCTGAGCAACTGTTGGCGTTACTGTTACAGTACTCACCGGGTAAGACACATTATCTGAATAGGAGGTTGTTGAAGATACAAAAGATGGACTGAGTGTTCCATCACTGATACTCAAATTTGATAAATTGGCATTATTAGATATCGCTGATACTGTTAAAGTAGCGGTAATCGTGGTGGCTGTATATAAACCATTCGCAGCTTGAGTAGCCGTAATGGTACTAGTACCTGCACCCACAATGGTAACAGTATTGCCACTAATTGTAGCAACAGCTGTATTACTGCTGGTATAAGTAAATGCACCCGCACTGTTACTTGTTGGATCAGTTAACGTAAAAGGCACATCAGCCGTTGTTTTATTGATGTCAGGAAAAGCACTGAGTGTAGCTGGACCGTAAACAGTAACAGTAAAGTTCTGATCCGCACTGGTTGTACCATTGGTTACATGTAAACTAACATTATGCACCCCAATATCCGCTATGGCCGGTGTTCCTGTTAATGTTGCGCCTGTCTGAAGCTTATAAACCTGGTTAGTATTGAAATCACCGAATAAAAGTGCTCCGGTTGCTGAAAAACCCATCCCGTAGCTCGACACATTTGCGGATACAGAAACATAACTGGAAAAGTCTGATTTATATTTTCTTATGCTTGAACCTGAATAAAAACTTAAGTACGCATTACCACTATTATCAAATTTTATATCCGCAGCAGGGGCCCCTAAATTGGCTACTGCAGTAGTTAAGGTACTGCCGTCCCATTTATATAAAGTTTGGTTAGAATAACCTGTAATAAACAAGTTGTTGCTTTGATCGAATCCTACTCCCCAACAATTTGTTGGAGTAGTACAAACAGTAGTTAATACAAAACTGGAAAGATCTAGCTTTCTGATAGCCTGATTTCCATAATCTGAAATATATAAATACCCATTATGATCAATGATGCCAATATAACTATCATATCCACCACCGGTATACACTACCTGCTGGCCGGCACCCGGATTATTCAGATCTATCCTGAAAATTGTACCCGATGCATAAGATGAACCATATAAATAATTACCAACAACCACCATCCCGTAAACATTATTCGCACCAGTTGAAAAAGTTGTAGTAGTTCCATCTGCAGCAATCTTATAAATAATTGATCCATAAGGAGGACCACCAGATACATAAGCGTTTCCGTTTGCATCACCTGCTACCGCAATGGGGAAGGTGATTGTTGAACCAAAAGCTGTAGCACTACTAGAACCGCTTGGCGAAAAAGTTAAAAAGGAAGGCAAAGTGGGTGCAGTAAACGTTAATGTGTTGTTTAATTGATCCGTTGCTGCAGCCGAATAAGTATACACAGAACCTACTGTTGCCGTTGTTACCGGCGTTGTTGTAAATGTAGGTTGTGCAGTTAACGATACACTAGCTGTTAAAAAGAAAACAAGGGATGCTAACAATAAATAAATAAACTTAAAATTACTTTTATAATTTTTCATGTTCAATCAAATTTGTAATTATTGAATAATTTTATAGAAATCTGGAAATGCATT
>Ga0364874_10776_pt1 | contig 13659 bp, 8 predicted proteins | sample ExccelAu500001D4_2_FD_206922 | JGI IMG/M metagenome (GOLD analysis project Ga0364874, IMG submission 206922) | Enriched cells from Trout Bog Lake Hypolimnion, Wisconsin, USA - BchlTB.Aug07.5000.01.D4 | ecosystem: Environmental > Aquatic > Freshwater > Lake > Hypolimnion/Profundal zone | place: USA... | reverse complement strand
ATGTGAAGCTCGTTCGCCTTCTCCCATTTGCGCACCATCCAAAAATGGTTTCTATAAAGCTATTTTGTGGATTCGGTTTAGAGATGCGACAGGAACTCAAAGGTTTTGTCCTGAAAGCCGGGCAGCCCTTCATGGGCGTAGTCTGGATAAATCACGGCTTCTTTTGCCGAATTTATCTTGTTAAACACCGCGAACTGCGTGGAGAGGGACAGATTGCATCCATCAAAGTGATGGCCATCAGCACCCGGCCTTGAATTCTCGGAGCCAAATGCTGGATATCAATATAACCAAGTTTGGTAAAAATCTCTTTCTCGTGCTCATGGAGAGGATCGTAGCGCCGGAAATATGTCCTTAATTCTTCGTAGGCGTTCACGGTCAAATCCATTTCCCAAACCCGTTGGTAGTCCGATAGAAACGGATGAATCGGTGCGAGCCGCTTGATTTCTGGCACCAACGCCGCGCAAGCAATGCACAATGCGCCACCCTGCGATCCGCCTGCCGCACCTAGCCGGTTCGGATCTACTTCCGAGAAGCCAGCCGCAGTTAAGACTGCGGTCATCCGCCTTTAGAGCATAAAATACTTGGATGTTGGAAACTTGGAGGGAGAGGGCTGAAAAATGGGTGTTCCGGCTTGACGACAAGCGATTCCATCCTATTCATCCCATTACAAAATTAAGCGGGAACCGGGCGCGATAAATTGTGTTTTGCCGCTGACGACAAATTTGTGTTTCAACCGGTTGTTAGCACAGGCGGATATTTCAACGGCATTTTTCAAAATTTTGATGGCGAATTGGTCGCCACGATGAATCAGGTTGAACTCCAGCTTGCGCCATTTCTTCGGAAGGCGCGGATTAATGACAACCTGCCCTTCATCGGCCTGCACACCGCCGAAGCCGAACACCGCCGTCATCCACGCGCCGCCGTTGGCCGCCGGATGCGAGCCGCCCATGAAAATGGTGCCGACATAAACTTTGTATTTCGCCTCCAAATCAATTTTCGCGGTCTTGAGAAAATAATCGTAGGCAAAATCCAGTTTGCCAAACTCCGCCGCCACCATCGCGTAGGCACAGGCGCTCAGGCTGGAACCGTGCTCGGTGCGCGGTTCGTAATATTTCCAGTTGGCCTTCTTTACGGTTTGGGAGAACCGATTTTTGAACAGGTTCAGCATCATCACCACGTCGGCCTGCTTGATGACGCGCGTTTGCACCGCCACGCCCTGACCACCGCCGAGATATTCGTTGGGATGAATCTTCCGTGCTTTCACAGCTTCAAGCGACGTGTCTTCCAAGCGGAAGTAATCGTCGAACTGCTCGATGATGCCGGTCTTTTTGTCCGGCTGCGGAACATAAAGCAGCTTTTCCGCCTCGATGAACTGCGGCAATTCGTCGGCGATGGAAATTTTCTTGAGCAGCGCAGCCAATTTCGCTGGATGTTTCCTTTTCAAGTAAGCCACCGTGGCGTTGGCGATTTCAAAAGTCGCCTTGACCACCTGGCTGGTGAAGGCGTTATTGTTGACGCGTTCGTGGTATTCGTCCGGACCGATAACATCGAGAATTTCGTAGCGGTTTTTGTTCTCGTTGAAGTAAGCGTAGGAAAAATAAAACCGCGCGCATTCCAGAATGACTTCCGCGCCGCCTTCAAGTAACAGTGAATCGTCGCCGGTCAGCTTGAAGTATTCCCACATGGCGATGGCGATGTCGCCGCTGATATGCACCTGCTTGTCGCGGAAATGCGTCCGCAAGTTTCTGCCGGTCACCGGATCGCCGATATTGAAATAGGTGCAGGCGTCGTCGCCAGTCTCCTGACTTTCCCAGGCGTAAAACGCGCCGCGGAAACCGACGCTTTCGGTCTGCGCCTTGCGGCGCGCGCCATTGAGCGTCTTGATGCGGTAGCGCATGAGTTCGACAGCCTTCTCCGGATAGGTGTGGAGAAAAAACGGGAACATGAACATTTCCGTGTCCCAGAAGATTGCGCCTTTATAAACCTGCCCGGAGAGCGCCCGCGCCGGTATAGAATTTGAGCTACCGTTCACCGGCGCGACAATCAGTAACTGGAAAATGCTGAACCGCAATGCGAGTTGCGCTTCGTCATCGCCGTCAATTTTTACATCGCAGGACGCCCATTTCTTGGCCCACTCGGCGTTGTGCCGCGCCAAGCAGGCGTCATAGCCAAGTGATTTTGCCTCGCGCACCGTGCGCGCGGCGGCCTCGCCCGGCGACTTCACGAAATCGTTGTCCGTGAAGACGGCGAAGAATTTCTGAAAGGTGTATGTCTTGCCAGCCTCGGCTTGCAGGCTGATGACACGGAGGTTTTTCTTGCTGGAGATTTTGTGCGCTTCTTTTCCGAGGTTTGAATCAATCGCCTCCGCCACGGCGACGCGTTTGCCAGCTTCATTCGTAATACTAACAACCGAAAGAACGCCACCCCGTTTCTTTGGCGCGAGTTTCAGCAAATGTGGGCCGTTCAAATCCCAGATGTTGAAATCAATTCCCGTGTGAATGATGACTTTCTCGGCCTTGTCACAGGTGACGCTGAATTGAATGACACCGAGGTTCGGGTTGGCGGCGCTCAAAAAACGCGATGACTTGATGGTGAGGTTTTTTCCTTTTGAAGTGTAAACCGTTTCGCGCTCAAAAAGTGCGTTTTCAAGGTTCAGCTGCTGGCTGTGCTTCTTGATCTTGGTGCTGCGCGCAGAAAATGCGTGGCCGTCGAGGATAACTTGCGTGAATCCCCCGTTGGGTGCGTTCACCGGCTCGCGCCAAGAATCGCCGACACGGTCGAAGATGCCCGCGAGCGTGATGCCGACCAGTTCGTCCGGCCCGAATTCATCCAGCGTGCCGCGATAGCCCATGTAGCCGTTAGCGATCTGGTAAACATTGCCAGACCGCATGATGGCTTCTTTTTCGTTGGTAAATTTATCAGTGCGAACTTGCCACAGGTTGTTCATAGGAATTTTTTCACTCTTGAAATCTTTGACGGACACCATCAGCAAGCAAAACATCCATGAGTATTAAACTAGGCTTACGGTGCGTTGCCCAATGCTGTTCGCATACAACTGGACGTGGTGAGCGCTTAGGCGCCTTATGGACATCATCTGAAAGCAACTGAAAATTGAGGCGAGCATGTTCAGAGTTCGTCAATATCTGAGCGTCATTGCATTCGAAAAACCCCGTTGCCGAAACTGGTTGCGCAGACGGAATGACAAACTTTGACTGACAATTCTCATGACCAGTTGCTACTTTCCATTCGAAAACCGGACACCTCTGAAAAAGCCCCTCTCTGATTCACCCACTGCGAGTAAATCCGATACGGAAATACTCGCCAGACCGTCAGCCCGAGCGGTGGCCTGCAAATTGGTGGCAGCAGAGCCCACCGCCAGCACCCGCATGCCGGCTCGCAAAGCACCCTCCACTCCGGCGGCCGCATCCTCAACCACCAAACATTCCTGCGGCGGCACACCGACTTGATGCGCCGCCTTGAGAAATATTTCCGGGTTGGGTTTCGTCTCACGAATGTCGTTTCCGGTCACGACAGCATCGAACCCCCCCGCCAAGCCGACGCGTTCCAGAATCGTTCCTGCGTTTTTACTTGAAGAAGCAATGGCTATCTTCACATTGCGAGCTTTGAGCGCATTCAGCACCGCATAAACACCAGGTAGCAAATCCTGTGGAGCCAAAGTCTGAATGAGCGCGCAGTAGAACCGATTCTTTCGCTCGGCCAGCGCGTTTTTTTCCGCATCATTGTAACGCCTGCCAGCCTGTTCCAACACAATCTCCAGACTTTGCCCACGGCTGACCCCACGCAACCGTTCGTTGATTTGCCGGTCAAACGGGATAAGTTCCTCATCGGCCAACCGCTGCCAGGCCCGATAATGAAATTCGTCGGTGGAGACAATAACCCCGTCGAGATCGAAGATGATGGCTTGAATCATACTTTTCTTAAAAAGAAACAAAGCGAAAACGGAATCAAGGCCTTGACTTCGCCGTCAATCCAATCCCTCGCTTGGACAATTCAGCCTGTTCCGCCGCGGACAACTTTCCTCCGGTAAACGAGGTTGCCAGAAACAGTGATATTTTCGGTTTTTGCAATTGAGCATCGTAAAACAATCCAAAGCGATTCTCCGGTTCTGCATTCTTTGGCTCGTCGCACAATTCATAAAACAGAACCGCTTCAACATTGACCGCCTTCTGATTGACTATCTCCTTGAGGTGCTTGTCTAAACTACGCAAGCCAAGTTCCGTTTGCGGCTTTCCGGCTTGATTTTCATAATTCAAGCCGGCTTGTCCCGGAGTGCCGGAGTATATCTCGCCACAATTAAGCTCGTTGATCAAAACCGGCTTGTTGAATTTTGCCAACTGCGTCAACGGCCCGCCCGGACCAAACCACGGATCCTGATCCAGCGGCGGATGTTTATCCCACGGATATATGTGATAACCGACAACATCAAACAGAACCCCTTGTTGCTGCATGAAGGATAATAGCCCGAAGCAGCGATCCGTTGTCCCCAATATGATGCGCAGCGGCTGGTTGGCTTGCTTTCTAACATCGTCAACAGCCCGGGACATTCCCCGCAGCGCCGCCGCCTGCAGTCTCCCGACTGGATTGTCAAAATCATTATCGTTTTGCCCGGTTGCCCCCTCATTCTTGATGTTGGGATAAAACGACACCTCGTTTTGCAGTTCATAATCCTGAACCAGATCCAGGGTGCGCTCAACTTGGCGCTTTGTTTGCTCGTAAGCGGTTGATTCTACTTCCTGCAAACTTGCATTGGTATCATGCTCACGGACTTGGCCACGGGCAAAGGGGGTAAATAATATTGCTTCAACCTTGATGCTCTTGGCCTTCATCGCCGAGGCGATGCCCCGAAATTGGGCCAAAGAATTGGTATCGTCCCCCCATACATCCAGCCGCACACAGCTCAAGTTGCGTTCAAGGAGTTTGTTGGCTAATTGGTTATTCACTACCTCCTTGGGGATTACCGCGTAATGCACATTCACACCCCACTGAATCGAATTGGTTGCCCCTTGAACCGTTCTGGGCAGCAACACTCCAAGTGTCAATAAGACCAGAACTTGCCCCAATCTTAAATGCGATTTGATGTCAGCAGGGCCAAGTTTGCATCGAAATGTTGTGTCAATTTGAGAGGTGACAGACATGGTATCAGTTAATTTGATAGTCATGGTTTCGGGTGAACATTTTTTCCAGAATTGGCAGAGGTTAAAGATGCCTTGGAGATGGCGAGCAAGTCCGGGCCGGTTTTTTTCCGCATCAGCGGACGCCACCAGTAAAAATACATTCCCGCCAGACCGACCAGAAAAAACGGCAATGTCATCCAGAACGAATGGTAGGATTTGATGACCAATTGCATCGGCAGGAGGAAAAGTGTCACCTGCCACAACAGCGCAAATGGAACTGTGATGATATCGTTGCGATTCTCCCCGTCAACAGCCACCCGATCCGCGCCCTTAAATTCATTCCGGAGGGGTTTCCACAGACCAAAGGGGCGTGTTTTCCGGTAAAAATCTTGCAGCACGGGCATCGGCGTGGGTGCCGTCAACAACGAACCGCCAACCGTGCCAATGAATGACAATGAAAACATTAGGATGAACTCCCAAGTCTCGGGCATTTGGGGATAATAGATGCGTTGCAACACTGCGCCAACGCCCCCGAGAACATAGCCCCCACACATGCCCCACGCATTGCAACGCCACCAGTAGAGCCTCAAGGCCATTGGGGCAAGCTGCCCGGCTGTCAGACCCATGATAATCCACCCCCAAAGATCGTTGATGCTCTTTGCCGCAATGCCAAAATAAAAGGCGACTACGACAATGCCGAGCGTAGAGAGATATGATGCAAATATTAATTCCCGGTTTGCGGCTTTTGGACGAAGAAAATTTTGATAAATGTCCTTTACCAGAAAGCTGCTGGAAATATTCACAATGCTATTTTTGCAAGACATCATCGCTGCAAACATGGCAACTACCAGAACTCCCCTTAATCCGGCCGGAATGACGTTGAGCAAAACCGCTGGAAGAATCTGTTCCGGATCTACTGTCCCATTTATGCCAACCAAGGGAAGCTTGCCCCTCCAGTCCGCGCCCAGCAGTGACTCCAAACCACTTATGAGCCCATCGGGTTGTTTTGCCGGCGCGTTGACTATTCCGGAAGTCAAATTATGCCAATATGCCGGGTCGGTGTTCGGGAAATAGGTCCGGACCAGCTCTGCTGTTTTTTGGACCACGCTTGAATCAGGGTAAACCGAATGAACCAGATAAATGCCCATCACCGCGAAACCAATCATCAACGGCCAGCGAAACATGACGGTCACCCCTTGGAGCAACGATTGCAGTCCGCAATCCCGATCATTGCGTGCGGCAAAATATCGCTGATCCGCCCCTTGTCCCATGCCGCATATGACATTTCTTACCAGATAGAAGAAAGCCACCAAAATGAGCGGTGAATACGCCTCATAACCGGGAGGCATATGTGTATGCCAAGCGGGTTGCGTGTTTACCCAGTCAACATTTCCAGTCACCGCTCGGGCCGTGGCCGCCAGACTTGCGCTGTCTGGCACACGCATCCACGCCATAGTGGCGACAATGAGGCATGAGAACACTAGAATAATTCCCTGAACCAGATCGGTCAGCACCACTCCGTAAAAGCCGGCGCCCATCGTGTATAAGGTAGAGACAACCACCAGCACGAGTGTGGTGGTCATCGGTGGAAACGGGAAAAACACGCCAAGAAAGAGGCTCGCCCCGCGAATCAGGTAGGCTAAAAACATGATCGAACTGACGACGTTGATTAACGCCGTCAACAATCGCAAACCCTCCGCCGTCTTGTCCGTGCCAAAACGGAAAGTCATCCATTCCGCCTGCGTCATGCACCCGGAACGCCGGTGCCATTTGCCTGCATAGGCCAACAGAAAGGCCAATACCAACACCGCGCCACCGCGAAATTCAATGTATAGCCCGCGCGGCCCCAGCAAGTAAAGAAACGAGGTGATTATCATGGTTCCGGTAAGATCAAACCAGACCGCCATGCCCGCAATCCCCAGCAAATACCATGGCAGCGAACGACCTCCCAGAAAGTAATGCTCCAAACTGCTGCCGGCCTTCCGGGTCATCAGCACTCCGGCAAACAGGCTTAAGACTAGGTAGCCAATAATGATTGAATAATCCAGAAACGATAAACTGTGCATATAATTTAGTTACGGCAGCAAAGTTAGTTTGCGTTTCAAAGAGGCGCGTTGATTCCTTGTAGTGGAACTTCATTCACTTATTAAGTCGCAAATTGAAGTGTAACGATTTCCTTTGGCTTAAGCGTGGTTTTAAACGCGCCGGCAAAAACAACCGGTTTTCCTTGGGGATGACCCTCAAAATCAACTCGCTGCGCTCGGTTTGGATTTTTTGCTCCGCGCGGACGGCGGCTGAAATCAAGGCGGGCCGATGCGGTTTTCGTCTGCGGATTAAACAGGCGGACTTCCAGAGTTCCTTCGATTTCCCGCACGCTAGTGATTACAGCAGCACCGTTCAATGATAAGAAGGAGGATTTAGGTGGCACCTGCGCTTTGCTTCTCTGAATCATCATATCGGCAGAGGTCATCTGAACATCCCGTAATCCGGCGGCCAGTCGCACACCTAAATCACAAAACCGCGACCGATCCGCCGCACCGCAAAACGGCACCAACCAGTAATTAAACCGCAGTTCTCCCTGCAGCTGGCCTCCCGGCTCGCCGTCCGTAAGCACTGTGCGGCGGGTCGAGCGGAACAGGGTCAGCGCTAAGGGCCGCTCCGGCAGGTCGCGCACGCAGCTTTCCAACAAGCCCTGCGACACAATCGCCAGTCCACGCCGTGCATCCGACACCGCTGTCCAACTCTGCTGTGGGCGCTCCTCAACGGCGCACTCACGCCCAATGTGATTTTCCGCCGGCAAGGCAATATCACGCTCAACCACATCAAACGCGCCATCGGCCAAATAAGTCTTGGCCTTCACGCCCGTCGGGAACAGCACGCGCAGCCGATGATCTTTGGCATAATTCTTGACGGTGGTGTTGACTTCCAGCCGGTCGCAGCCGCGTCGCAAGGTGATGAGGTTATCCACCACAAGATCAGCAAATTCTTCCGCCCGCACCATGCGGTCGAACTTGAACTCCGCCGGAATCCGCAGAACATTGCGCACACGGAAGCGGCATTGCAGCGGGCCATCATGCAACAGCGCAATGTCTGACACCGTGCCGGAAGAAACGAACGACTGGTCGTTCATCGCTTGGCCGTGATACCAGCCATCGCCAATGTCGGCAATGTCCTCAAAAGTCAGCAAGCGCGAATAGGTTTGACCAGTCCGCTTGTCCAAGAGCGTAAGCGTGCCGTTGCTCTCAATGGTGACCGCGAGAAACTCATTTTCCATCGAGCGCTCGCTAGTGGCGAGGCCGGGTGTTTCCGGATGCCGTGTGGGGAGCATGACTGCAGGCATGATGTCGTCTTTGGGGGCACATTCACCTTCACGCACCGTGATCGTCGTATAGCCCAACGCCGGCAGATATAGTTCCAGGCAGACAGTGATATCGTTAGTCTTGTAGGCTTGCGGAAATTTGAGAGGGTTAATGCGCGTTTTGGTGCGGTTCAATGCCTGGGCAAGCCGTTGATAGGGCAGTTCCCGGCCATCTGAATCAAACACACGGAATCCAGGCTTGAGTTCAAAGCCAAACCGCTCTTGAAAGCATTGCCATTCAGCCGGGATTTGCAGGGTAAGTTCCACCGGCTCGCGCAACTCGCGTGGCAACGGATTGGCCACCAACACACGCAGTTCCTTGGGTGAAACCACTCCGGATACCGCCGCTGCCAAGGTCCGCAGCGACTCCGTGGTTTGCCGTGCCGCTATCTGCTGGCACTGGGCAAACCGGTATTTCATGTCTTCATGCACAGCGTCGATGCTACACCCACAGATGGAATCATGAGGATGATTCATCAACAGCCAGCGCCAGGCGACATCCAGAAACCCCCGGGGATATTCGCGCCCAACCAGATTATGCGCAATGGCGCCAAACGGCTCGGCCCAGTGGCAAAGCTGCGTCTGGCAATCCGCATTCGCCTGCTTGATCCATACCCGGCTGGACAGCACACTCGGAATCAAGAAACTTGCATCCTCTACTTGCGGCAACCGGCCCGGCTCACGCAACTCACCCCGGACAACTTCTTTGATTTCCCCAACGTGCGTCACCATGTCATCCAAATATGCATCCAGAGTGCTGTGGACAATCTGGTAAGGAAATTCCACCCCGGCTTTTTTACTGAACATCAACCGATAATGGTCGGCGTCATATTCCAAGTGGTCGCCTCCATCAAAAACAATCAACGGTGGCAACTTTGCCCGACCAGCCTCCTTGTCGAGAAAAGCCTTTAAATCTTTGTAGGCGCGCTCCGCTTCAAAAGTTAAATCGGGTTGGGTAATGCGACGGACATCGCTGCCATAGTCACAATATCCCGAGCGTCCAAAGCGGTAACAGGGAAGCTGCGTGCCATCACTGCCCTCCCAGATAAAATGGGCGTTTTTTCGTGGCATAAGCCCGCGCCAGATGAATCCTCCCTTGATGCCGAAACCGGCCAGGATTTGCGGTAATTGTCCGATGTGCCCAAACAAATCACACACGAATCCGGCATCCGACGGCACGCCGCCATATTGTCGCGCACTTTCACGGCCCAGACGCAGATTGCGAATCAACGCCTCGCCGGAAACCAACCATTCATCCGGCAAGACAAACCATGGTCCGATCTTCAGCCGACCATTGCGGGCAAATTCCTCCACCTGCCTGCGGCGTTCGGGCCGGATTTCCAAATAGTCATCCAATATGATGGTTTGGCCATCAGTGGTAAACGGACCCTGTAGCTGGCCTGATGCCAGATCATCCAGGGTGCGGTCAAGCAATGCCACCAACCGCTGCCGGTAATCCTGAAAAGTCTGATACCATTCACGATCCCAGTGGGAGCTCAGGACATAGTGAACTTTTCGGGGCGCCGCCGCGGTGCGCTTCAGGCCATTTTTATAATTGTTCCTGCGATTGACCATAAGTTGTTTTCCTAATCGGGAGGCACACAATCCGCTTCACCTCCCAAGCGCTCATCCAAAGCCGCCTGCTTTTTACGCCACATGATTTTCGGTTAAAATTGCCGAATGGTTGTTTCTTTATAGAATATACGATACATGGCACGCGTCAACACATAAAGGCATCTCGTCCCGTTATTAGCACCGACGCTGGCATCTGACCCCCAACCGCCGGTGTCGAGGCATTGATCAGGCCAAAGTATCATCCAAGCATTGGGAACGGCGTTGAGCCGCATCTTGCCTCAGCCGGTGGCATTCGTGGCCAAACCGGGCAAGGTCGCGGAATTGATGCCTCACGCTTTTGCGTTGCAATGCCTAAAGAAATTTTCAAAGAAAATCATGTGCCTCACCGTGGCGGGCCGCCAGTAATCCATGGTGTGGCCACCCGGAAATTCCTCATATTTATGTTGAATACCCAGACGATTCATTTTTGTATGAACGGCCCGGTTTACCCGGAGGAAGAAATCATTGGTGCCGCAATCGAAATAAATCGTTTGTTGTCCCTCCAGCTTAACTTTGTCTAACAAATTTATTACCGTGTTGTTTTCCCAGTTGTCAGCATGAGTTTTCGGGTCGCCAAACCACTGCTTGAGACCCCAATTATCTGGAAATGGGCGGATGTCCAGGCCACCGCTCATGGAAGCAATTGCTCCAAATACTTCAGGATGGCGGAGGCCGACATACATTGCGCCATGCCCACCCATGCTCAACCCGGTGATTCCACGGCCGGCTGGTGTCTCAATAGTCCGGTAATGCTCATCCACATATTTGACAGAATCGCACCAGATGAAAGTTTCATATCTGTGTTCCGGATGAATCGGACTATCGAAATACCAGCTGTTCGTGCCGCCGTCCGGGCATGCGGCAATGATTTTGTATTGATCCACCAACTGTGGCAGCGAAGTTCCGTCCAGAAAGGTCCGGTCGTTGCCCAGATAACCGTTGAGAAAATAAACAACCGGATAGTGCCGCTGAATCAGATTTGTAGAATAATCGTCTGGCAATACCATGGTAATATTCTTGGACTGATGCAGTGCCGCGCTATAAAAAACCAGTCGGCTGACCTCAGCCGCCCTAACCTCGTCAAGCGCAGTAACTGCGATCAACAGGGCGACCGCGAAGATTAATTGTATGGAACGGTATTTGCCTGTGCGGGCATAATCACAGTCGGATGGCCATGATGTCATGTTCATCGGGACTAATATCATAACAGCGGTCAGGGATTGGCATCCCCTTGCGGAAGGGGTTTTACCGGGATTGCATCACCATGCAGCCGGGCCAGTTGATCCGCTTTCCAATTTACGCTCCCCCGGTGGACAGCCTTTGGGTCAAAGACCAATTGCACGCCGGCTTCCAACATGGCATTTTGCACCTGCACCGGATCCACCGCCCGCGGTTGGATGTGGTATTTTATGGCCAGCGCCGCAATGGTGCCGACAGCTTGACCATTTACCATGGTGCTTGGCTGTAGCCGGGTTGCCGCACTCACGGAACGAGATTGAGAGAAATTTTTTTCGGCGGCCAGAAAGCCGTCCACCGATTCAGGAATAAAGGCTGAAAAAGGCAATTGAAATGGTCCGGCCCGGAGACTCCAGGGAAGCTTTTCATTGGCCACGTTCAGGGGAGACTCAATGTCCAATTCCATGTCTGCCGGTGATTTCGCACCGTGCAAGTCTTCGGAGTAATCATTCACGGTTATGGCGTCCGCAAACTTCCTAACGCTTTTTGCCCGGCAAATTTCATCGTAAATGACAGTATGCAGGCCGATCATGCGGCGGCTTTCCCGGACATAGGCAATTGGCGGGAACAGTTGCAAAACACGTTCATAGGATTTCAAGGAAGGCTGTTCAGCCACAATGCGGGCAATTTGGTCACGATTATAGGGTGAATCATATCCCTCATCATCCGCTACCGACCATGGTAGTTTCAATTCATGCTGCAAGTAGTAAAGCAGCTGAAGCGTCACCAATCTCATCTCGATTTCCTTAACCCGACGACAGGCCGGATTTACACAGTCGCCGACTACGATTGAAGAATCATTTTGCCAGATGTTCAGACTAGTTCGGGTCACCCTTGGATAAGGCGGGGTATCCTGCCGCGATGAATCCGGCATGCCGCGATACGCCGATACCGCCAGCCATGGGGTTTTATCGGCGTAAAGATCACTGAACCACAATTTGTGTTGCTTTTCTTCAATGACCTTAATGTGGGAAAAGTTTTGCACTTCTGCATAACCAGGGGGCGGGGATGTAACTAGTAAATCTGCGGGGATACCACCGGGATACTCTTTCATCACCACCGTCCAGGTGTTGGCCTGCATCCTTGCATTTGGATCAAGGTTGTCGCTGGTGCATTTGCCCACCCGGTAGCGCGCCCCGGCGAGCGGGAGAACGTCGCCATACTCGGTGGCATCCACAAGAATCAGGCACTCAACATGGTTGGTAACCGAGCCCTCCGGACGTGTGATTTCGACATCCACGGCACGCACCAGATTTTTATCGCGAAAGACTTTCACAACATGCGTGCGTAAAACAATGTCGATGTGTCCCGGACCCTTGCGGTTAACTTCGTTGATGAATTCATACAATATTTTCTGACCAATCCTTGGCTCCACTGCACATGAGTTGCTGTTGAAGTAACAGGTGCCCACCGATTTGCCTAACCTTGCATAGGTTTCTACTGCGCGCTCATAGAATTCATGATAGATTCCTAGATTGCGAATAATTGTGCCCTCATCCATCGAAGTCACCCCAGCGGCATTCATTTGACCGCCAATCCAATCGGTCTCTTCAATTAATAAGACGGAGGATCCCATGCGCGCCGACTGAACGGCGGCCGCCCAACCACCCGTGCCCGCACCCGCGATTAGCACATCGCACTTGTCAGGCAGCGATGCCGCTCGCACAGCAAGCTGACCAAGTAACAAGACAATAACAACCAACCACGACTGTTTGATGGCATTATACATATAAACCTTACGCCAATATCATTGGCTGATGAAAAATGTTGCTTTGTTTTCTCTTAGGCTAGTTAGCAGACCAGATATCGCCAGTATGACTGTAGCCCTTGCCCCAAAGCGGAACCTTGATATCATTTAATTTCAAATATTGCGCATGCCCATCAGCATAGCCCATTTGAATACCACCCGGGAGTGGTTGACCTATCGTAGCTTTAGCTCCAGTCATTAATGGATGCCGGGTCACACAAATTCTTCCCAAAGGCGACGTCCAATCGCCCTGTGTCAGGTCAGTCGGTGGCAGGCTTTGGGTGTGGGGCATCGTATCCGTCCAAATACCATCTATGAAAGTCGGAGTTTGAGCGGGCGATGATATCGCGCTCTCTTTATTGAACATCGCTGCAAGGTCAGCTGCCCCCAAACCCAAATAGTTGTTTGGGTCACTGTAAAGATACCCATTAATAGTGTAGCTCCCAACCGCCAGATTAGTTGGGACCGTCGTGGCTATAGCCGCCCAATTCCATGGCGCACTGACGTTTCCTTGTGGCTGACTGGCTGGCAGGGCTCCCCGCTCGTTCGCCGACGGGCAAAAGCGAACA
>Ga0364874_10514_pt3 | contig 13800 bp, 10 predicted proteins | sample ExccelAu500001D4_2_FD_206922 | JGI IMG/M metagenome (GOLD analysis project Ga0364874, IMG submission 206922) | Enriched cells from Trout Bog Lake Hypolimnion, Wisconsin, USA - BchlTB.Aug07.5000.01.D4 | ecosystem: Environmental > Aquatic > Freshwater > Lake > Hypolimnion/Profundal zone | place... | reverse complement strand
TACGTATGGAACCCTGTTTGAACGTGCTTTTGTAATTAAGGATGAAACAGGTAAACCAATTCGTATCGTTGGTTCTTTTATTGACATCACAGAAAGGAAAGAATATGAAGAAACCATAAAACTATCAGAAGAAAAATACCGTATTCTCTTCGATGATAACCCCATATCCATGTGGATGCGTTCAATGGATACTTTAAGGATCATAGATGTTAACAAAGCTGCCTGTAGAGAATATGGGTATACCAAAGAAGAATTTCTGGAATTGGGTCCTTATGATCTTAGGTCGCCGGATGAGATCCTACATTTTGAAGACGAATTCAAAACCTTTAACCACAAAGTCAGAAACAGAGGTCTCTGGAAACAACGGAAAAAAAATGGCCAATTTGTACTGGTAGATATTGATGTACAAGATATCATCATCAATGAAAAAAAGATCAGAATCATCCTTGCAAAAGATGTTACTGAAAAAATAAAAGCAGAAAATGACCTGAAAAATAGTTTTGCACAAATCAGAGAATTGGCATCGCATCTACAGCATATCCGGGAGGAAGAAAGAACAGCCATGGCTCGGGAAATTCATGATGAATTCGGACAATTACTAACTGCCATTAAACTTGATCTTTCGATGCTTTCAAAAAAAATGAACCAACCGGAAGAAATACTTCAGCATAAAGTGAAGGAGATCATTGGTATTGTTGAGTCATCTATTTCAACAGTTAGAAAAATTGCCAGTAATCTAAGACCTGCTATATTGGATCATTTTGGATTAGTAGAAGCCTTGGAATGGCAATCCAAAGAATTTGAAAAGAGAAACAATATCCTTTGCCATTTTGAAATAAAATCTATAACCATACCTCCGTTTTCTGAAGACATCGTTAATGCCCTCTTCCGCATCTATCAGGAAAGCCTTACCAATGTTTCCAGACATGCTGGTGCGACTCGGGTGAATGCAAGTATAGAAATCATTGATAACATACTTATTTTGTTGATCGAAGACGATGGAGTTGGATTCGAAATAGATAAGATCAGCCATAAAAAAACCTTGGGTCTACTGGGAATGCGGGAAAGGGTATTGATGATTGGAGGTCAATATTCGATTGATAGCAAACCCGGCAATGGTACCAGGATAAATATTACTGTTCAACTGGGCAATTAAAACAGAAGGATAAGGTTTCGGTCATGAACTTGATAGCCGATGCTCATTTTGCATTTTCAAATTGTATTGAAAAAAAGAGGTACTGATATAAATCATTGTTTTATCAAACCAATTTTGTAAACTTACAATCAACTAACAAGATTGCTTATGCATCAGTATCATCCAATTTCTAAAATTGCGATTTATTCGCTTGCTGTTATTTTGATTGTTTTCGGCATTTTCCATTTTCTAAAACCTCATGACCTGGTCGTTTATATACCCCTCTCCATTCCCGGAGGTATTATATGGACCTATCTGGTTGGGGCTGCTTTTATAGGAGTGGGCATTAGTTTTATCACTAACCGAATGGTCAAATTTGCAGGTTACCTTCTTGCCTTACTGTTAACTTTTTTTGTATTTGCAGTACACCTTCCCAATGCCATCTATGCCGGTGACAGGGAAATGAGGTCACTTGCTTTTATCAGTTTTATTAAAGATGCCGCCATTGCCTGTTTTGCACTTCATATTGCAGCAGGTGCTCATCACCAGCATCTTCATATGGAAGACAGCGATTAAATCGTATCAGTTCTTACAGTTTCGAACAACCGAATATTTCCGCTTTTATGTTTATTGAAAGCGGGCATATTCGGTTTTGTCTATTTTGTCATAGAATATTCAACCTAATCATTTTTCCACAAGTGACCGGAACTGGATTAACGAAAGGCTTCAAAAGCTGCATTGTATACCAGCGATCAGACCCAAAAAAATGCTGAACTGATCTGCAATAGGCAAGCAGCTACTCCTATTGTGATATTACTTCCTTTATTTTAACAAATCCTGAATTGATCTGCAGAAACGGTGCTTACTTGAATAGAGTGCCCGTATAACAACTTAATTTTCAGTGATTAATACATTTGTCAGTTTCAATTATCATAAAAATACCTTCCGCAGGAATGACTTGTGAAAACGTTATTTTACTGTTGCCATTTGTCAAAATCGGTGCTGACTTGGCAATATTGAATAACTTTATCCTTTTCTATAAGGATGTACAATAGCTACTACAAATGAAACACTTATTTTTTCTAATTACCTCCGTTTCAATTCTCATTACAGGACTTCAGGCACAGGACAAGGCCGACATCGATTATCAGCAAAATACTTTGACCATCCGTTATGGCGGTCAACAGCTATTTTCGGGCAAACTAAACAGTGGTACTTCACCTGTAAGGATTCTGCAACACCAGCAAATTATCAATAATGCCAGTTACCAGCTCATTTCAATTAATGCCGAAAATGGCAATGTACTTGAACTGATCGGAAATATTACAGCAGGGGACGAAAGCATCGCCTGTGAAAGTGCTGCCCCGGATAATGCCTTAAAAGTTGTCCGTCATGTTGTTGGACCAAGTCATAATCTTTTAAACAATGCCGTTTACTGCAGAAAGAACGACTGGCTGCTTTCTTTTGATGTAAACATAACAACTGCGATAATCAAACCCGCAGATAATAACCGATTCGATTTCACAGTAAAAGGGAGGGAGATCATCATCAGGTTTCTTCCAAAATATTATCAGAAACACCGTGGCTTAAGCTATTTTGAACCCTCACAATACAGTACCTGGAAAAAACCAGTGGTTGGCTGGTGCAGCTGGTTTGCCTATTTAGATACAGTGAAGGAATCTGATATCCACAAAACTGCAGATGTACTCAGTTCTAAGCTTTTGCCCTTTGGGCTTGATTACCTTCAAATTGATGACGGTTACGAACAAACGCCTATTGGTTTCCCCGATACCTGGATAAAACCCAATAAAAAATTCCCTTCCGGCTTAAAAAGCCTTGCTGAATACATAGAATCGAAAGGATTGAAACCCGGTATATGGACCAATGTTTCATTTGCAGACAGTACAACTGCCTATAATAGAAGCAATCTTTTTGTCAAGAATGTGAATGGTTTGCCTGCCTATGGCAACTGGATCGGGTATGTCATGGATGGTAATAATCCCAAAACTATTGAGGAACTGATTACCCCCATATATAAAACATTGAGGTCCGATGGATTTGCCTATTTGAAGCTGGATGCCCTGAGACATTTAAAATATGAGGGTTATAATAGTAATGCTGGCTATTTTACAGATAAGAAAGCAGGAAGGAATGACGCTTTCCGGAATATTGTAAAATCTGTAAGAAAGGAAATGGGTAAAGATCACTTCCTGTTGGCTTGCTGGGGTATCAGACCAGAACTGGTGGGTCTGGTGGATGGATGCCGAATTGGTAATGATGGATTCAGTTATGCGGGGCTTGCACAATTTAATTCTTATAACAATATCGTTTGGCGTAATGATCCTGATCATATAGTGCTCAGCGAAAAAGAAGCCTTCAGAAGTTGTACCGCAACTTCACTAACGGGATCTGTCTTTATGTTAACAGACCAGCCCGATAAATACAATAATACTTTCCTCACAGATGCGGCAAGACATAGCATACCTGTATTGTATACGCAACCAGGCCAGGTGTATGATGTTGACCCCTCCAAATCTGCCAAAATTGACCTGTCAGACGCTGAAATAAGCGGCAGCGGACCACGCCCTTTTGATGCAAGTTCAACTACAACCACTGGTTTATTCTCTCTTGAAATCAATAAACCATTCGAAAACTGGATCGTATTGGGCAGACTTGATGAAAGGGATAAAGTAATTCGATTCAAAGATTTAGGATTGGATGATAAAAAGGAATATTTGGTTTTTGAATTCTGGACAAAAAAACTAAAAGCGCTCGCTACACAACAGTTTGAACCGGGTACTATTGATTCACTGTATCGTTGTCAGGCATTTGCCATCAGGGAAAAACAAAACCATCCCCAATTACTGGCTACCAGCAGACATATCAGTTGCGGTGCATTGGAATTAAATCAACTGGAATGGAAAAAAAGAGCATTGAATGGAAACTGCGAACTGATTGCTGGTGATACCTATTCATTGTACATCTATGAACCAGACGATTTTGATCTCACTTCACTGGATATCAGTAATGCAGATATCCTTAAATCTACCAAAGACGGAAAAGTTAGGACTGTTACATTTTTATCCCAGCAGGGAGGAAATGTAAGCTGGTCATTGGGTTACAGACAATAAGTGTATGAAAATACGGCACAGTTAGGCCCTGATTCAAACAGTTTCAGGGCCTAACTATTTGTAAACCTGTGTTTTATAAAACACACCCCTATTCAACGCTTACCCTTTAGAAAAGCACATTACAATTTATCAATTCACTAAAAACAGCCTACTATAAATGCCTGAAATTCAGGATCAAAATTGGGTGAATTCGCTGTTAGCCTACAGTTAACCTACACTTAACCTACAGATAGCCTACATATAGTGTATCTAACTATGCTTTACCAATGGCTTATGTATCCCTTTTCCTCAAATCCATCCCCCGTATAACAGCTTCACAAAAAATGTAGCGCTCAAACTATATACCCATAATGGACTCATAAAAGACTTATAACTAAACCTAAAGAATAGATTCTCTTTATATAGGATTTTAATAAATTCCTGACTTCGAAAAGAAAAATGTCTGTCGATATTTTTTATAGACTATATTTGCCCTCCAATTAAGTAGACAAATACAACGAATGAATTTTTTTTCTTCTATAAAGTGTATGCATTTCTGTTGTTGCTGTAAATAATACACAGCGATTTTGGTATCCCGACTTTCTTCTGCTTTTACCAATCTTAATACAATGAAACATACTCAACAACCTAATATTACAGATCTTATAGCCCAACTACAGTCTAAACCGATCAGTGCATCTTTAAAAATCCTGACGGATCTTTTTCCTGATAAAGTTACTTTTTCAACCAGCTTCAGCTTTGAGGATCAGGTTGTTACTCATGAAATTGCAACTTCGGGATATCCAGTTTCGATTTTCACACTCGATACGGGCAGATTGTTTTCCGAAACATATTCAGTCTGGAACAGTACCATCGAAAGGTACCAGATCCCCATTCAGGCCTATTATCCCCCAACCGGTTTACTGGAAGAATTTGTTTCTGAAAAAGGACCCAATTCCTTTTATCAGTCTGTAGAAAACAGGAAACAATGTTGCCATATCCGAAAAGTGATTCCCTTAAAAAGGGCACTGGAAGGAAAGAAAGTCTGGATCACCGGTTTAAGAGCAGAACATTCAACTGCCAGGCAAGATCTTCCCTTAATAGAATGGGATCCGGTTAATGAGATCATTAAATACAATCCGGTTTTATACTGGAGTTCTGCTGATATCCGGGAACATATCCGTCATCATAATATTCCTTATAATCCATTGCATGACAAAGGTTTTGTAAGTATAGGATGTGCACCCTGTACAAGAGCCATCAGGGATGGAGAGGATTTCAGGGCGGGAAGATGGTGGTGGGAAGAAAGCAACAAGAAAGAATGCGGATTACACGAAAAATAATTATGAATCACAAAACAAGCGACAAGAAAATGGGAAGGTATCAATTGGATTATTTGGAACAACTGGAATCGGAAGCCATACATATTTTCCGGGAGGTTGCAGGTGAATTTGAAAGGCCTGCCTTATTATTTAGTGGAGGCAAAGATTCTATCGTATTGGTTCATTTGGCTTTGAAAGCATTTCGTCCCGGTAGATTTCCATTTCCGCTTGTTCATATTGATACCGGCCACAATTTCAACGAAGCACTTACCTACAGAGACCAACTTGCTGAAGCTATTGGTGAGAAATTGATCGTTCGTAAAGTAGCGGATACCATTGTATCCAAACAATTAACAGAGCCCAAAGGAAAATTCGCCAGCAGAAATGCCCTTCAAACCTATACGTTACTGGATACTATTGAAGAATTTGAATTTGATGCCTGTATTGGGGGTGCCCGTAGGGATGAAGAAAAAGCAAGGGCCAAAGAAAGGATCTTTTCGGTAAGGGACGAGTTTGGACAATGGAATCCCAAACTGCAACGACCTGAACTTTGGAATACCTATAACGGCAGAATCAATAAAGGTGAAAATGTGCGTGTATTTCCCATCAGTAACTGGACAGAGTTGGATGTTTGGAATTATATCCGCAGGGAAAATATTCAGTTGCCCTCTATCTATTTTGCACATGAACGTGAAGTGCTGGAATATGAAGGTCAGCTAATAGCCATCTCACCATTCATCCAGCCTGAAAAAAATGATGTGATCACCACTAAGACAGTAAGATACCGAACAGTAGGTGATATGACCTGCACAGCGGCCATAGAATCAAATGCTTCTACCCTGGATGATATTATCGATGAGATCATTTTGAGCAGAACCAGCGAGCGTGGTGAAACAAGAATAGACGATAAAGTGAGTGAGGCTGCTATGGAAGACCGTAAAAAGAATGGCTATTTCTAAACATGGGCAGATACCGGAAAAAAGATTTTAAACTTACGATTCAACTGAAAAAAGAAAATGGACTTACTTAGATTTATAACAGCAGGAAGTGTGGATGATGGAAAAAGCACATTGATCGGGCGTCTGCTTTACGACAGTAAAAATGTATTGCAGGACCAGCTTGATGCAATTCAGCGTCAGACCAAAAACCGTGAAGAAGGTGAAATTGACCTTGCCTTATTAACAGATGGTTTAAGGGCTGAAAGGGAACAGGGTATTACCATAGATGTGGCTTATAAGTATTTTTCTACACCCAAAAGAAAATTTATTATAGCAGATGCCCCCGGGCATATACAGTATACCCGAAACATGGTTACTGGTGCATCTAATGCAAACCTTGCCATCATCCTTATTGATGCGCGAAATGGGGTGTCAGAACAAACCAGGCGTCATTCTATAATAGCAAGTCTGCTGGGTATCAAACATATTGTTGTTGCAGTTAACAAAATGGACCTGGTGAATTATTCCCAGGACATTTATAACAATATCATCATAGACTATACTCAGGTGGCCAAAACATTAGGTCTGTCCGACATTCAATATATTCCTATCAGTGCGCTGAATGGAGATAATATTGTTGAGAAATCTGATAAACTGCCCTGGTATAGTGGTGATAGCTTATTGGCATTTCTGGAAAAAGTGGAAGTGCATAATGATATTAATCTTACCGATGGTCGTTTCCCTGTTCAATATGTGATTCGTCCGCAATCTGATGAATTACATGACTACAGGGGCTATGCCGGAAAAATAACCAGCGGGATCTACCGTAAAGGAGACAGCGTTCTTGTACTGCCTGCAGGAATAGAAACCGTCATTGACCATATTGAAATAGCAGGAAAAGAAGTGAGTGAGGCATTTGCCCCTCAAAGTGTGGTGATACATTTAACTGATGATATCGATATCAGCCGTGGGGACATCATAGTACATAAAGACAAACAACCACAAATTGAGCAGGAAATTGATGTACTCCTTTGCTGGATGGATAATAAACCACTCATAAAAGGTAATAAATACCTGTTGCAACTGAATAGTCGTATAGTAAGGGCTGTAATTAGAGATATTGAATACAAACTTGATGTAAACAGCCTTGAAAAAGTGTATGACTTTGAAAAAATAGGATTGAATGATATCGTAAAAGCTACGATCAGGACAGCTTCACCCCTCCCATTCGATTCCTACCAAATTTTACCCAATAATGGTGGAGCAATTTTGATCGATGAAACAAGTCATGTAACTGTAGGAGCCTGCATGTTTCAGTAAAAAATATATCCTTGATATAAATGCATAACTTATAAGCTTTAAACTATGACTCAACAATCTTTTATAAAACAACTATTCATCCAGAATTCAAAAGCATTTTTATCATTTCCCGATAAAGAACTGGCTGAAGCATTCATAGACCAACTCTTTGAATTTCTTTTCCTCCCTAAAAGTATCAGACACAAACAACCCTCCGATCTGGAGAGAGAATTTGAATCATTGAAAAGTCATTTTTCCAGTTTGGTGTATGATGTTTTATATGATGGAGAAAAGGCACAACAGGTAACTGTTGAATTTTTTGAAGCCATACCAGACCTGTATAACTTATTATTAAAAGATGCTGATGCTATTTTACAGTTTGATCCTGCAGCCAAATCAGCAGAAGAAGTGATGGTTGCTTATCCCGGATTTTATGCAACAGCTGTGTACCGCTTGTCACATCAGTTATTCAATCAAAACATAAAGATATTACCAAGGTTATTTACTGAATATGCGCACAGTAAAACCGGTATAGATATACATCCGGGGGCTTCAATTGGAGAATCCTTTTTCATTGACCATGGAACCGGAATAGTAATTGGCGAGACTACCATTATAGGAAAAAATGTAAAAATATACCAGGGTGTAACACTTGGGGCCTTGAATGTAAGCAAAGAAAAAGCAAAGGTAAAACGCCATCCAACCATTGAAGACAATGTCATTATTTATTCGGGTGCTACCATCCTGGGTGGAGATACAGTAATTGGACATGATAGTGTTATTGGTGGAAATGTATGGTTAACGTACGGTATTCTGCCCAATTCAATTATTTACCATAAAAGCGAAGTGGCCATTAAGGATAAATTTCCAACCACAGAAGCACTCAATTTTGTCATTTAAACTCATTGGATTTTACATTATCAACAGCTGTTTTTATGAAAGCAAATAACATTCTCGAAACCATCGGTAACACCCCTCATGTACGCATCAACAACCTTTTTGGCGATAGCCACGAAGTTTGGATAAAACTTGAAAAGAACAATCCGGGGGCAAGTATTAAAGACCGTATAGCACTGGCTATGATTGAAGATGCAGAGCAGAAAGGGCTTTTAAAAAGCAATAGTGTAATTATTGAACCGACCAGCGGTAATACAGGTATCGGATTGGCATTGGTAGCGGCCGTAAAAGGATATAAGATCATATTGGTGATGCCAGAAAGTATGAGTATTGAAAGGCGCAGGTTAATGGCTTTATATGGTGCAGAATTTGTGTTGACACCAAGGGAGAAAGGAATGAAAGGGGCCATTGAAAAAGCCAAAGAATTAGTAGCCGAAATACCACATGCCTGGACTCCCCAGCAATTTGACAATCCTGTAAATGTGGAAATTCATAGAAAGACAACAGCACAGGAAATATTGAACGACTTCCCTAATGGAATTGATTACCTGATAACAGGAGTTGGAACCGGAGGGCATATAACCGGTGTAGCAGAGATCTTAAAAGAAAAATTCCCGCATATAAAAGTTTTAGCAGTTGAACCGGAATTGTCTCCTGTATTAAGCGGAGGAACCGCTTCACCCCATCCCTTACAGGGGATTGGCGCGGGATTTGTCCCTTCAGTATTAAATATAGCCATCCTGGATGCTGTGATTCAAGTTAGTAAAGACGATTCATTTACCTATGTCCAGCGCTTGGCAAAAGAAGAAGGAATACTGGCAGGCATTTCAACAGGTGCATCTCTGGCTGCTGTTGCCCAAAAATTACCAGACATTCCAAAGGGTTCGACAATACTGACGTTCAATTATGATACCGGAGAAAGATATTTATCAGTTGAAGGATTATTTTAAACACAGAACCGGATAAACAAGAGAGGGAAAGATCTCTTCTTTACATCATCTCTTTCTCTTCTCTTTCTCATCCTTATTGCTTATTTATTCTACAAAAAATGTAGGTTATATGGTAACATCAGAAAAATCAGGAAAAGTAATTTTAGCAGGTGCAGGTCCGGGAGACCCTGAGCTGATCACACTAAAGACAGTGCGTTACCTGCAGCAGGCCGATATTGTACTTACTGACCGACTGGTGAGTGAAGTGATCCTTAAGGCATATATAAAGCCGGATGCTAAAGTCATTCGGGTTGGGAAGCAATGCAGAAGGGGTATTTCAACACCCCAGGAAGAAATCAATTCCTTGCTTGTTGAATATGCCTTACGGGGTAATCTGGTGGTAAGGCTAAAAGGTGGGGATGTATCTGTTTTTTCCAATATCCTGGATGAACTACAGATACTACAGGAAAACAATATTCCCTTTGAAATTGTGCCAGGGGTTACTGCTGCCCTTGGTGCTGCAGCTTATGCTGGAATACCATTGACTGCAAGAAATCATGCCACAGCAGTAAGGTTCCTTACGTTGTGTAATGTTTCTATGATTGCTGAAACAGCCTGGAATGAATTGGCACAAACCAACGACACACTTGTATTTTATATGAGTTCAGAAACACTGGAAGCTGTTGTGGAAAAACTAACCCATTACAGTATTGATGCATCTAAATTACTGGCAGTCATTGAACAGGCTACAACCCCATTGCAGCAGGTTTATAAGACAAACTTATATGAGTATGATAGAAATTTAAAGGGCAGGAAGTTTTTGTCACCATCACTGGTGATCATTGGAAAAGTTGTGGCATTACAGGAAAAATTCGCTTGGTTTGAAGGCCAGTCCTCAGGAGAGCATTATTTTAAACCCTTAACTGCAATTGCCAATTTGATTAGTGATGAAAATAAAGAAAAACGGGCCTGATCATTAGCAAGATTCAACGCAGTCTTTCTATTTTGGAATTATACACTTAAAGCATCAATAACATGGCAGGTATATTAGATTTAGTAGGAAATACACCGATTGTTGAACTGAAAAACATTGCAGTAAATAATCGGGTCAAGATTTATGGCAAACTGGAAGGCAATAATCCTGGAGGAAGTGTAAAAGACAGGGCTGCTTATGGCATGATCAAAAATGCACTTGATACGGGTGCCATTAAACCAGGTATCAAGCTTATTGAAGCAACCAGCGGAAATACGGGAATTGCCCTGGCATTGATCGCTGCGATGTTTGGTGTGGAGATTGAACTTGTAATGCCCGAAGATGCAACAAGAGAAAGGGTATTGACCATGAAAGCATTTGGTGCCAAAGTAATACTCACTCCACGGGAAAGAGCGATGGAAGGGGCCATTGATTATGCCAATGAACAAGTGGCCAAAGGCGGCTATCATATGCTGAATCAGTTTGCCAATGAAAACAATCCCGGTATTCACTATAAAACAACAGGGCCTGAAATATGGCGCGATACAAACGGAACAGTTACTCATTTTGTTTCCGCAATGGGCACTACCGGAACCATTATGGGTGTTTCAAGGTATCTCAAGGAGCAAAATCCGAATATACAAATTGTAGGCTGTCAGCCTACTGAAGGATCCCGTATACCCGGAATACGTAAATGGCCTGAAGCATATTTACCCAAAATCTATGACCGCAGCAGGATCGACCGGATCATTGAACTCAATGATAATGATGCGCAAGTCATGGCTAAGCGATTGGCTAAAGAGGAAGGCGTATTTTCTGGCATGAGTAGTGGTGGTGCCGTTCATGCAGCAGTTGAATTATCAAGAGAACTAACAGAAGGTGTTATTGTATGTATCATTTGTGACCGTGGCGACAGGTATTTGTCTTCAGACCTGTTTGATTAATAGCATACCAATTTATTCCAACGCGATAACTTACTATTGATACGAGCAGTATAAAAAAAACCGGTTGATGAAACCGGTTTTTTTTATACTGTTAGCAAATACAATGATCATAACTATACCCTATTCAATTACGCCCTTTTCCTTGAATAGTTTAGCTTGTTCAATAAACAACACTGCCTGTTTGAAATAGGTTGCTGCAAATGCCTCAGAAGGCGCTTGTTGATTGATCTGTAATACCAGCTCACTGAATGAAGGATGGGCTTTATATAGCCCTTTGGCGGTAAAGTGCTGGTCAAAATCTTTAAGGATTCCGGCCTGGGTATTACATTGAACTTCCTGGTTTAACAATAATGCTTTGGCAGTATGCATAAAAGCTGCATAGCTTTGATAAAGACTATCAGAATAAGCAGCATTGTCAAGGCTTACACGAGACTGTTCCAGTTTCTCTTCTGCTTCAAAGATCAATGTAGCGACCAGGTCAATCATAACACCTGCACATTCACCAACTCCAATGGCAGTGGCAAACTTTTCAGCATGGCCCCAGTCAATATAGTCATCTGCCTTTAATAAACTAAGATCGCCTAATGGTTTTAAATGATCGTAGAAATATTTTTCACCTTTCCTGAATGTATAGTCCAGATAAGTTTCATTTTCTATTTTGTGTTGTGTAAAATCATTGAGCAATAAGCGCAATGCATCGGGTGCTTTTTTACTTGGTAACTTGATTACTTTATTGGCCACTCGTCCATTACCATTACCTAAATTACCGCCACCGATCAGCACCTGGACAGCAGGAATAACCTGGCCATTTGCTTTCATAGAACTACCGTGAAAACCGATGGTACCAATACCATGCTGGCCACAGGAATTCATACAACCGCTGATACGTATCGCGATGTCTTCCTGATCTAAATATTGGGGAAACTCCGCTTCAATGATCGCAGATAATACTGTACTTAAACCGGTACTACTGCTGATACCCAAATTACATGTATCTGTACCGGGACAGGAAACAATATCTGCCGGTCCGCCATAGCCCGGTAATGCCAATCCTTCAGCTTCAAGTACACTGTACACATATTCCAGGTGTTCGGGTTTAACAAACCTGAATTGCAGATTCTGAGTAATGGTTACACGAATATCATTAGCCACGATGGGCTTCAATTTTTCAATAAGCCTTCTGCTCACATCAGAACTGATATTACCATTGGGCACACGTACATACACGATTTGATAACCATCCTGTTTCTGTTGCTTCACATTGCTCTTTTTCCATAGTTCAAAACGGAATGGATCGGCTATTTGATATGTGGGCAATTGAAAGGGGATCTCAGGAAGTTGAACTGTTTCAAACTTAGATGTATCAATAGGGATGCGATGCAGTGCTACTGCTTTTTGTTCAGCAACCACCAGCTCTTGAAAAGCTTCTATTCCAATCTGTTGAATCAGGAATTTGATCCTGGCTTTATGACGACTGTTTCTTTCTCCATGCCGGTCGAACACCCTTAATACTGCTTCAATATAAGGCAATAGACGGTCCTCTTCCAGGAATTCGAATGCAGTGACTGCAAGATGAGGTTGAGCACCTAATCCTCCACCAATAACTACTTTGAAACCCCGTTTTATTTGATTGTCTTCTTTTTGTATGATGGGAATAATACCAAGATCATGCATGAACACAAGGGCTGAATCCTTTTCACTGCTGGATACAGCTATCTTGAATTTACGGCCCATTTCCTGACAAAATGGTTTACGCAGGAAATACTCGAAGATAGCATGCGCATAAGGAGTAACATCGAATGGTTCATCCGGATCAATACCTGCAGCATCAGATGCTGTTACATTCCTTACTGTATTACCACATGCTTCACGGATGGTAATGCTTTCTTCTTCCAGTAATGACCATAATTCGGGTGTACGTTCCAGACTTACAAAATGTATTTGAATATCCTGTCTGGTGGTGAGATGAAGATTACCTGTTGAAAATTCATCAGAGATATCAGCTATTCTTTTCCATTGGGAAAATGTCATCTTCCCGTAAGGAAGCTTGATACGAACCATTTGCACGCCTTGCTGGCGTTGTCCATAAACACCACGGGCTAACCTTAGACTCCTGAATTTTTCGTCTGGGATTTTCCCTTTCCTGAAAGCCCGGATTTTTTGCTCCAGTTCGATGATATCCTTTTCAACTAAAGGGTTTTCAAGTTCTGTACGAAAACTTTGCATTGTTTTTTGGTATTAAATATAACCGGT
>Ga0364874_10735_pt1 | contig 13854 bp, 15 predicted proteins | sample ExccelAu500001D4_2_FD_206922 | JGI IMG/M metagenome (GOLD analysis project Ga0364874, IMG submission 206922) | Enriched cells from Trout Bog Lake Hypolimnion, Wisconsin, USA - BchlTB.Aug07.5000.01.D4 | ecosystem: Environmental > Aquatic > Freshwater > Lake > Hypolimnion/Profundal zone | place... | reverse complement strand
GCGAGAAACTCGTCAAGTTCCTGCTCCCTCTGTATTCCCCATATCGGCACAACATTATCGAACTGGCGGAGAAAAGCAAAAGCTGAAGCAGCGTTAGTGATAAGCCCTCCGGACATGGCTTTCATTGCAATGACACCGACATCATACCTACGCGCGGCATCAATGAGTGCAAGATCTTCATCAGAGGAAAGAGAGTTAAGCGGAAACTGTATTGTGTCAAAAAGACCTGACATGACACCATGAACGGCAGTATCAATTCTGTGATTTGTGAGACCTATGAAGCGGATGAGCCCTTCCTTCTTCGCAGCAAGCAGTGCAGAATATATACCATCAGCGGATTCAGGATCCGGAATCGAATCAGGATTATGCAGCTGATAAATATCAATATAGTCGGTCCTCAGATTCCGAAGACTTGTTTCAAGATGCGTTCGCATCGTTACAGCATCTGAAGCAAAGGTCTTTGTCGCTATGATAATTTCATTCCTGACATCAAAAAGAGCGGCACCGATCTTCTCCTCGCTGTCCGAATATGCCCGTGCTGTATCAAAAAAATTGAAACCTTCATGATAGGCTTTCCGCAGAATATGTTCCGCAGTTTTCCTATCCGCACGCTGGATAGGAAGTGCGCCGAATCCGCTTCTGCTCACCATACAATCAGTTCGTCCAAGCCGTATCGTATCCATATGCATCCTCAATCAGTCATTCTATTATGTTCACACAAGGGCGGCTTTAAAAACATAGTTTTTCAAACCGCCCTTATCTTTAAAGACAAAATGATTACATGTCCATCTTTTTTTTCAGAGATGTACCGTGTCACCGGACAATCCTTTTTTTAGATCGTAGCTGAAAAATTAGGATCATACCCTCTATTATATCTAACGACAGCGAAAATCTGGCGCGCCAGTTTGTTCGCTACGGCAACAAGCGCAAGCTTCTTGCTTTTCCCTTTTGCAACCAGTCGGAAATATAAGTCACTGCACGACCTGTTGTGTTTTGAAGCTGATAATGCTGCCAAATATAGTAGTTTCCTCAAATATGCATTGCCCTTCTTTGAAATCGACCCATGTCCGCGAACCGAGGTTCCTGATGTTCTTGGAGATGGATTAATCCCGATGAAACTTATAAGCTGTTTTGCTGATCCAAAATCATCCATTCTTTCAAAGAAACCTATTATTGCGGACGCGGTTCTCTTTCCGACTCCCGGAATTGACAAAAGGTTGTTCAGTTCACCTGCAAATTCCTTTTTCTCGAGAAGAAGAATCTCTTTCTCAACATGAGTTATCTGCTCTGAAATTTCCCTGTTTATCTTGCAATATACAGCTTCAACTTCCGGCATTCTCATTGCATGATGGCGAAGTGCCTCAAGCCTGTTCCCATTCTGAGTTCTTGTCCTTTGCAGGGCATCAATAACCTTCAAAAAAGCCTTTATTTTAAGGCTGGTTTCGGATTTTCTCTTATATTCAAATCCCGTTTCTGAAAACCCATATTGGGCGATCAGCTTCGCATCCACTTTGTCCGTCTTTGCCCTCAGCATCTTCATGTCGGCATACCGTTTGATTATCAGAGGATTGACGACTGAAACCATACTGCCTTTGTCATGAAAATATTCAGCACAACACTCGTGGTACACCCCTGTTGCTTCCATGGTGAATATCAAATCATGGGAATCAAACCCTTTGCATCTATTCCATATCTGCGAAAAACCCTTCTTGGAATTTTCCACCTGAATATGCTCCATTGTTTTGCCGTTAAAAAAAGCGGCATCAACCGTCTCCTTGGAAATATCAAAACCGATTGACATCTTCATAAAAAACCTCACATTTATCCTGTTTTTTTGTGAGGGTATGATCTCTTCTCTTTCTCTATCATCGCATTATGCAGGCTTAATGCCTAATGTACCGTTCAGAGTAGAGAAGGAAGACGGGGGGATTAACATTTCGAACGGTCTTTATGACCTATGACAGCATTAATCTTTTTCCCCGTCTTCATACCCCTCTTTTCCTTTCGGGATTAAGAGGGTTCTTCCTAAAACCAAACATACGATGACAACATACTATTATCAAACCGCGAATCGTCCTGAAAGAAATCCCGATGCAGGAAAGATGAATAATTCAGCACGCGCAAACGATCGACCGGAGACGCCTCAAGCGTCGAAGGGAGAGCGTGACGGCAGGCGCAGTCGAGATCATTCCGCAAGAGCAGGACAACCGCCTGCCGATGCGCCCTATCTCTTTCTGTATTTGACTGTATAGAAAAGAATGACTGTTGCAAAAAAAAGCGTTACGCCGTTTGCAGCAATGATGGGAGGATCTTTTTTGGTGATCCCATAAACAAACCATAGAAAAACGCCGATTGTAAAAGCCAGATACATCCAGACAGAAATCCCGTCAGTATCCCGCGTACGGATGATTTTTACAGTCTGAGGAAAGAATGCAAACGTTGTAAGAAACGCTGCTGCGTATCCGATGTACGGGATATAACAGTCCATTAATTTCCAGCCTTTGCCAGCTCGGCGCGCATCAGACTGATTGTCTTCTTGTAATCGGGGGTGCTGAAAATAGCAGAACCGGAAACAAAGGTGTCGGCTCCGGCTTCAGCGATGGCGCGGATATTATCGGTCTTTACGCCGCCGTCGATTTCAAGACGGATATCCAGACCGCTTGCACCAATAAGCGAGCGTACTTCACGGAGCTTATCAAGAGCAGAAGGAATGAACGACTGGCCGCCGAATCCGGGATTCACCGACATGAGAAGAATCATATCGAGCTTATCCATAACATATTTGAGCTGATCAAGAGGCGTTGCAGGATTGAAAACAAGTCCGGCTTTGCAGCCTGAGCTTTTAATAAGCTGAAGCGTTCTGTCGACATGTTCGCTTCCTTCAGGATGGAACGTTATATAGGTTGCACCGGCTTCTGCAAAATCAGGAATGATGCGGTCGACCGGCTTGACCATAAGATGCACATCGACAGGAGCGGTGATCCCGTGTTTACGGAGAGCAGCACAGACGAGCGGTCCGATGGTGAGATTTGGAACATAATGATTATCCATCACATCAAAGTGAACGATATCCGCACCTGCTGAAAGGACATTCGTCACATCGTCTCCAAGCCGCGCAAAGTCAGCAGAGAGAATTGAAGGCGCAATATAATAATTCTTCATGGCGTACCTCATTGAGACAGATGGACTCTTCACTGAAAAATCAGAATGGTATTCCCGTTCCTGCCTGACGGGAATACCTGTACAGGAAGCGATCAGATTTTTTCGTGCGCTTTCTTTCCGTACACTCTTTCGTACGCGCGGCACTGAGGGCATTTCCCTTCGATTTTATTGACTAACCAGAAAAAGAATCCCTTCTGAGATGCGCGTGCTTTCTTACAGATCGGGCACTTGAGGCAGCCTTCTGCAAGAAGGAGCTCTTTTTCTGAAAACTTTCTTACGCTCGCAAGTTCAACAGTGACACCGGTTTCTTTCCTGGAAACGGTCTTTGCGCTTCTGACTGCTTTCTTTGCTGCTTTGGGAGCGGTCTTTTTCACAGCTTTTTTTACTGTCTTCTTTGCAGCTTTCTTCGCGGTCTTCTTAACGGACATGGTAACTCCTTGAAACTAATTTATAAGATCCTATTCTTTACCATTCAGATTCCGGAAGGATGCCGAATGATACAGCCGGTGGAAGTGCAGAGTATTTTCCAGCAGGATAGTGCTCAAACACTGTCAGCGGCGACAGAGAATAGACTTTCTTGCCTGTTTACTTTGCCGCCGTAAGCAATTCTGCGGCCGCATATCCTTCCGGCCGGCCGGTATAAAACAGCAGACCTGTATGGTTGTAAATCATGAAAGAAAGAATGTGGAAACTAGGATTTTATAGGCAACGGAGGTCAAGCCCAAAAAAACATAACCTCCGATTATGACAGGGGGAGTCAGGGCGAGTTTGTGTTCTCTGCTTTAAAAGCGCGGAATATCGTTTCCACTAGTTCCTTTCTGTCGACAAGGCCGAGTGCAGCATCGCTTGTCAAGTTGGTTGTTAAAGCAGTATAGTCCGCACTTGCATTAAGGATAACAGCAACCGACATATCGAGATCGGGGTCATATGCCAGTATTGTTTTGCCTCCGGGGCCGTCGCCCGAATGACCATAAAATGATCCGGCTGTACCGTCACTGTAGGTAAACGATGTTTTTTCAACACCGTATCCGTAATCGCCGCCATCGGGTGCCGAATTCAACAGCTGAGTTCTCTCCGCCGCTGATACAGCAGTGCCTTGAGAGCTATAGAGTTCATAGCCCCACTTTGCAAGATTATCAGCTGTAGCAATAATACCGCCGGCTGCCCATGCTGCACTGCCAGTAAGAAGGTTAAGGTTCACACTCAAATCAAGCACATAATCTGCCAGACTCACACCTGAACCGAGGTCCCCATACATCGTCATCAGTTCGGGATATTCAGCTTCAATATTTGAAGAGAATAATGATGCCAGAGCATACTGATCATAGGGGGAAACGATATCTGCCGGAATTTGATCCTGCGGGGCGAGAACCGCAGTAATGCCGAGCGCAGTGAAAAAAGTTCCGGAGAGAAGAGTATTCAGAGGCTTATCCGCCTGATATTCCGCGATCATACCCAGAAGTATATAGTTAGTGCTGGCATAGTTGTAATCGCCTACTGTACCCAAGGAACCCGGCACAAGAGCGAGGATCTGCAGGGGATTCCAGACATTGGTAGAAACACCCAAGTTCTCAACCAGTGAAGTATTAACGCCGGTATTGGTAGCATAGTCCATCATACCTGAAGTATGCGTCAGCAGCTCTGCCACAGTCGCATTAAGATTGATCCCGTTACAATTAGACAGATTATTGATTGCCGTCACATCTGCCGACGACAGCAGATTCCCAACGCTGTCGTCCAATGTATACAGTGAATTCTCTATCTGTTTCAATATCAGCGCGGAAAGAACTGTTTTCGTAATGCTGAAGGCGAAAGCAGGAGATGAGGTGCTCATCGCAGCGCTTTCCGAAGCTTTTCCTGCCGCATAGGTCCAGGGATTATACTTCCCGCTGCAGACTGCTACCGAAACACCGGCCTTGTATGTTGCCGCGGAAAGAGATGCGTCGACAGCATTCTGGCAGGCCATTTGTGTTGCGTCCGGAACCGATTTGCGGGTATCCCCGCAGGAAACAAGTACCGCAGAAAGGAGCAGCAGCAGAATTATTTTTTTCATAAAACCCTCAAACAGGAAACCGGTTTACTGATACATAAAAACATTACTGCAATCAACACCAATAAACGAAGGCCAGTCAGCAGCAGGAAGAATGAATCAGTGAATACTGATTACAACAGCAGCATAGAGAACTTAAAAGTCAACGGAGTTTTCAGCTGAGATTTGGATCAATTCACGAAATGATGAACATACGATGACTAGCATTGCACTATTCAATCAGTTAAATGCTATAGCTGAACTTCGGATCATTTAAACTCTTTCTTTTCATATTTTGACGGACATTTTGTGAGAATCTTATCCGCCTTGAATATCTTTGCCGCAGCATCATAGGTTCCGATAGCGACAACCTTCTCGGCCTGTTCAAGCTGAAGAGGCTGTTCAGCGGCATATTCTATATCGATGGAATCCTTCCCCGTCCCGTCGAGAAGCGTAAAACGGATTGCTCCGGTTCTATGTTCAATTCCTTTCTTCGTATCAACCTTTCCGAGAATCTGAACATATTCACTTCTTGCAACCGCCTGTGTGAACGGTACATAGGGAACCATCTGCCCTGCCATAAATTTGAAAATTCCTATGGCGCCGAGAGCAACAACCGCAAGAAGAATTGTATTCTTATTATTCATTTACCCTTCTCCAGTTTTGCAATACGGAGATGAAGCCGTAAGCAGAAACCGCCGATGGCTAGCCATGAGAAAAGCGCGCAGCAGAGAACTGTAAGCGATCCGTTCATTCTATTCTCCTTGAGATGATTTTCTTTCGAGAAGGGAAACCCTGTTTGCAAAATCAAACAGAGACAATGTGAGCAGCGCATAGGATGCCATTGAAACAAAAAGCGCCAGCCGCATAGAACCGATAAGCTTAACAGTTCTTTTTGCATTGATAAGCGTATCGGGATGGAGCGACGGATAGATCCGCGGCGCGACGAAAACAAAGAAAGGCATTACTGCGGCCGCGAACAGCAGATATGATGCGCGGTAGCGGGCGGAGCGTCCACCGGTCGAAGAAGCAAGGGCAAAATAGGCAGAATAGACAGCCAGAAGAAAAAGTATTGAGGTTTCACGGGGATCCCAGTTCCACCATACGCCCCATGCGATGTGAGCCCAGGCTGCGCCTGTGACGGCTGTGAGAACAGTAAAAAAGATGCCGAGAACTGCCGCGTTATGGAAGTGAATCTCATCCATCTCCCTCGGCGAAACGAGATAGCGTGCGGAAAAAACACCCGAGAGGATGAATGAAAGCACTGCCGAAAAAGCAAGAGGCACATGGATATAGATAAGCCGGGAACTCTCGCCGAGAAATTTTTCCGGCGGAGCGACAGCAAAGGCAAGAACAGATGCAATGCACAGAGAGACAGCAGTGATGATATATAATGTCATGCGGACTTTTTTGAGCCGCGGTGAGAGTTCTGATTTCACGGACTATTCCTCCATCCAGATCTTTTCGTAGAGCCACACAGAAACTGCTGCCATGACAGCGCCGTAGCAGAGGCAGAATGCCGCATCTCCCCAGCCGCCGGCTGCGCCGGAAAGAGCGCGGATAGTGCCGCTGACTGAAACAATGAGCACAGGAAGAACTGCAGGAATTGAAAGCACTGCAAAAAGCGCGCTCTTTCCACCCGCTCTCGATGCGAGAGCGCCGGCGAATGCCGAGGCGCAGGCGGCGGCGGATCCTCCTGCAAGAATAACCGCGACAAACAGCGCAGCATCTGCCACGTAAATATTGAAGAATGCGACGTAAAGCGGCGCCATGACCAGAAGCGATAGAAGAACGAAGAGCATGCCGCAGATAAGCTTTGAAAGAAAGACCGCATCTGACCGGAACCGGATCCTCAGCACACCGATCGTTCCCTCCTCCTCTTCCCGGATGAACAGATGTGATACGGGAGTCATTGCGGAAAACAGAGCGATAATCCAGAAGAGAACCGCTGCAGTATGAATATCTTTTAAAAATCCGCCGTAGCCGATGCCGGCCATGATTACTGAAGAAACAGTGAACGACAGCGCGGTTCCGATCATTCCCCTGCTGCGGAACTCGACCCGCAGTTCTTTGATGATAAGCCTTTTGAGCGTCGAAAGGAAATCAGCCAAGGCGGACCTCCTTTTCGCATAGCAATGATTCATCGCTGTCATTGGTGGCAATAATGCTTACCCGCTGCGCCGATTCTTCTGCAAAAATTTCTTTAAACAGACTCTTTCCCTCTTCGTCAAGAAACGCGCCGGGCTCATCGAGAAGAAGAAGCGACGGACAGCTTCCAAAGGCTGCGGAAAGCGCAAACCGCTGAACCATCCCTGACGAATAGGCTGAAAGCATTTTACCGAGTTCGTCTTTCAATCCGAACCGTTCACAATATTCAATAGTGCGGCGTTTAAGATAGGGATCATCTCCGTGAATAAGTTCGATATTTTCAATTGCCGTCAGCTGACTGTACCAGCGCAGAAAGGGAGCTGCAGCGGCAGTGTGTTTTCCTCCGGCGACAGGAACGCGGTCTCCGTCGACAAAGAGCATGGTATTCCCCGAGTCCGGACGCAGAAGTCCGGAACACAGGCGGAGAAGAGTACTCTTTCCTGAACCGTTCGATCCTGTAATCGAAAGGGTCTGTCCGTCTCTGAGGCTGAATGATATTCCTTCGATAACTTTCTTCTGTCCGAACCGTTTGCTGATATTTTCGACCTGAAACTGAACGCTCATTGTTCCCTCTTAAAAAGAATAAATCCGCAAAAGGCTCCGGTCACAACGAGCAGCGCTCCGAGAAAAACAGGAAGAAGCATTATCTTGCGGGAGAGGTTGAGCAGTACAGTATCTGTGTGAGGGGCCTGCACCAGTTCAGTCTTTGCAATCCTGTCGATATCCGCTTTTGAAAGATATCCTTCGACAAACAGATAAAGATCTTCGTAGATACCGTGATCGATATAAGGGGACACGCTCATTATAGAGCCGTCTTCAAGTTTCTCATAAGGTATTTCAGCGTGAAGACTTTTTTCACCGCGATTAAAATCGACGAGGAAAAAACCGTTGCGCCCTGTTTCCATTGTTCCCCGGAAAGTGACTTTTGAACCTGATACAAACGTTTCCTTTCCGACCGGAAGTTCCTTTCTCTCTCCGTACGATTTTATTGAAAACGAGATCGATCCCGCTACAAAGAATGCAAGTCCCGCGTGGCAGAGAGCCTGCGGCAGACGGCGGAGCCAGCTCTTCGAAAAAAGAGAGATAACGCTGAGCGCGACGACCGCTCCTGCTGCACCGACTGCAATACATGTCGAGATTGAAAGGGTTTTCACTCCGAGGAAGGCGAAGATAAAAACCCCGGCAGAAACAATGACAATGAAAACGCGCGCTCTTTTGCCGATAAACGCTGTCGTTTGAGGAATGCTCAAAGCAATAGTTAAAAGAAATATTGCGGAAAAGACAAGAGTTATATTGCTGTAGAAAGAGATCTTCACCGAAACAGGAGGCTGCCCGAAAGCAATCATGACAAGAGGTGCCATCGTTACAGCAAGAATAATAAAACCGTAGAAAATGACCGTTGTTACTCCGGTTCCGAAGATGATATCCCTGAGATCCTCCTGCCGCCGTTCATTTGAAAAAAGCTTTCTTCCGCGGAAAACAAAGACCGCAGCAGGGGCAATCACTGCACAGCAGGTCATAAAGCCGAGAGGAAGCGCGAGCGCTGAGCGTCCGAAGGAATGAACCGACACTGCAGAGAGAAGTCCGCTTCTTGTGAGAAATGCGCTGAACAGCACCAGAACAAAAAGGGACACGGACAGGAAAAAAACAGTCTTTTCCCAGTGACCTTTTCTGTCCTGAAGCATATTGATATGAACAAGTGCGGCAGTGAGTATCCATGGAACAAGCGACGAGTTCTCGACAGGATCCCAACCCCAGAAACCGCCCCAACCGAGCGTTTCATATGCCCATATTCCTCCGAGCGCAATTCCCGCGCCGAGAACAGCAGCGATAAGAATGACTTCTTTCCGGGCAGCAGTGAGGACAGAGAGATCTCTGCGAATCACTGCATCGAGCATGCGTGAGAACGGAATGAGAGTAAGTGCATAGCCGAGAAAAAGAACAGGGGGATGAACCGCCATCCAGGGATTGCGGAGAATGGTCTTCAGGCCGAGGCCGTCAGAAGCAGAAGCGCCGTGAGCAAAGGGATTTGCAGCAAAAGCCGAGACAGCTGCAAAGACAGCGCAGATAACAGCTGCCGCTTTGAACGCGCCGGATGATCTTTCTTTCAGCAGAGAAACGGACACAAAGCTTGTCATAAGACTCCACAGCAGAAAAGAACCCTCCTGCCCTGCCCATACTCCAGAGATAAGATAGATAAAAGGCGTTCCGCGCGAGGAGTTGAGGCGGACATATTCGATTGAAAAATCATGCGTGAGAAAAGCTGCAGCCAGCAGGGCCAGAGCCGCTCCCTGAAAGCAGAGTGCTGTTATAAAAAGCAGACGTGAAACCTTTTTTAGTGAAGCAGCAAATGAAACGGCTGCCGCTGCAGTGAATAGGAGCGCCGCGCCCCAGAGAAGGAGAGTTCCCATGTTTCCTCGCTGAAATAACCGAGTTCTACTCTGCCGTCTTTCCTGCGCAATAATAATATTTCGTAAAAAGAGTGTACGGGAATAGGTCTGTTACTATTTTGGACTAGAATGCGGCATGTTTATCGATTCAGACCGGACAAAAAATTCAAAAGGATTGCGGAATGCTTCGCAGAATATTCCCATAGCGAAACCTATACCCGAATAAAAAGAGAGAAGCCCGATGTTCAGAAAAGCGTCCCCTGAAAAAGCCTACAAAAAACTCCGGTCTCATCTCAATAAAATGCCGGTCGGTTTTCCCCGCACCTTCAGCGGCGTAGAGTATGATATTCTCAAACAGTTCTTTACCCCCGAAAGCGCAGAAATCGCATGCTTTATGGGCTGGCACTTTCTCGCTGCGGATGAAATCTATGCTGCGCTCCCTTCGCGGCTTTCCGCAGAATACGGGAGCGTAGCAGAACTAAAACGCCTTCTCGACAGCATGGCGCGTTCAGGAGCAATACTCCGCAGAACAAAAGAAGAAACCTATGCGCTCGTTCCTTTCATCGTCGGGATGTATGAATTCCAGATCAATACCATCACAGCAGAGTTCTATGATAAAAAGGTCATACCATATCTCCAGGCTGGGTTCGCACTTGAGTATCTTGCCACATCCCTTCCCCAGACGAGAACCATTCCGGTAAAAGAAAGCATCAGGGTTGAGAACCTTGTTGCTTCCTGGGATGATCTCGACAGAATCATCAATGATACAAAGGGCGACATTGCCATAATGAACTGCATCTGCAGGAAGGTCGGCGATCAGAAGGAAAAACCCTGCAAGGCCACCGACCGGCGGGAGCTCTGTATGGTTTTCAACGACTATGCAGACACCGTTATACGGGAAGGATGGGGTCGCAAGATTACAAGAGAGGAAGCGAGAAAATCAGCGGAGCAGAGCAGAAAGGAGGGGCTGATTCTTCAGCCTTCAAACGAAAAGGATCCGCAGGTTGTCTGCGCATGCTGCGGCTGCTGCTGCGGACTTCTCGGTCTTTATACATTCTTCCCGAGGCCGGCTGACTTCATATCCTCCAATTACGAAGTTGAAGTGAGCGACGGCTGCCGCGACTGCGGACTCTGCGAAAAGTTCTGTCAGATGAAAGCTGTCACGGTCGTTGATAAACAGCCTGTTATCAATACAGCCCGCTGTGCCGGCTGCGGCGTCTGCGCTGCAAAATGTCCGTCAAAAACGCTCACGATGAAGCAGAAGGGAAAAACTGCAGAGCCTCCTGTCAACACCGAGATGCTTCTCGATGAAATCGGAAAGAATAAAGCCGGCCTATTCCGTAAACTGAAGGTGGGCGCGAAGGCAATTCTGGGAATCAAACAGAGCCGGGGGCAGTGACCCTCCTATTGCTCCGGATCGGCAGGCAATGAGCAGAGTTCACCGTCAGAACCCGGCGCCGGCACACTTTTTTTTGCAGATTTATATTTTTTCCATGGAGCTTTGCGAAAAGCATGCTATAGTATCCTGAATCTCTTACAGAGAATGTATTCATACGTTTAACAAAGATACAGGAATTGTATGAAACCTCTTATTCAGACAGTCATCTTCGCTATGGTGCTTTTCCTTACAGGAACATCATTTTGCGAAACTCCCCCGCTCCATATTTTTGCAGAAGACGAAGCCGGTCCATGGGGACAGCCTGACGGAGCCGGCTGCGGCAATGATATTGTTGCAGCCGCTTTTAAAGCGGCCGGCGTTCCCGTCGTACTGGAGATTGTTCCTTACAGCCGTGCGAAAAAAATGGTTTTATCAGGGAAAGCTCTGGCCTGCTTCGGAATGGCATGGGAGCCGGAGCTTGAAGGTAAAGTTGTTTTTGCTGATCTGCCGCTCTATACAAATGCTGCGGTCATTTTTCAATCCGTGCATAATCCCCTTCCGGATATTCATGCTGCCTGCTTTCCCAAAGGAGCTAAAATCGGAACCGTCTTAGGGTACGAGTATCCGGCAGGCGTGAGAAATCTTATTCTCAATGGAAAGTTTACCCCGGTTCCTACGATGAGCGAACAGACGAATCTCAAGGTGCTTGCATCATCAGGCCGCCTTGACGCTGTTGTGTGTATGGTTGATGAACTGAAATCGGCAAGCTATCTCATCTCCCAGGCAGGGGTGACGGGGAAAGTTAATCAGGCTTTTGTTATGGATAGATCCGGAACATATCTCGGTTTCGCGATAAACCACCCGCAGAAGGAATCCGCTCTTAAAAAATTCAATGAAGGGATGGCCGCTATTAAAAGAAACGGAACCTATGATGCAATTATAAATAAATGGAAAAAAAGAATCTTGCAATGCGGAAAATAGCCTGCCATAAACCGGGAAGCGAAAGAGGTGCGGCCCTGAAAGGAGATCCGTTCGGAAGCGGATCACGGTGAAAATCTTTCACCGCGATCCGAGCGCCTAAACCAAGATGCCGGGATTATTTTCCAAGCAGTTCTTTCTTCATTGAGTCCTGAATCGGTTTCGGTCCGATAAACATTGCAGTAAAAGCTCTTTTGAACTGGAGGTTTTTAACAGTCCCGAGAACTGTTGTTTTCCCGCCGGTTGTGTAAACGACGGTCATTCCTTTTCCGGGTTCATACTGGTGGGCGAAAGAATCGCCTTTCACAATCTTGATATTAGAGAAAAGAGCAACATAGGCCGGTTTGTCTGCGATAGAATATCCTGCTTTTGCAGCATTGTCGAGAGCATCATTTACTGCAGAAACAAATTTGTCCTTTGTGATCATGGAAGAAACAATATTGAGGGTTATAACCTGGGGCTGGTCAGCGTCGATAACCTGAGTTTCAGAAGCACCTTTGAGTTCTTTTACAACACCGAGAGTTGCCTTATAAAGAGTCATCCCGAACTTCGTGCGTGTTCCTGTTCCGTTGTTGATAATCTCCTTTCCGCCGAGTGTGTAGGCGAAAACAGGGAGAGAAGCTGCAAGAACAACTGCAGCAACCGCTGTTCTTACCATGTTTTTTTTGTTCATTAAAAAAATCCTCCGAAAAATTTTGGACAACAGGGATCTATTATCATCGCCGCCTTTCTGTGTCAATATTTTATGAGTTTAGCAGATCATCGTTCGCTGCATTTCCCCAAACAGTTATTTCTGCGAGTTTACGCTTGACACGGCTGCTTTTCATACAAAATTCAAAAGTTGTTAAGGCCAATTTGATCCGACAGTGGAGCATATCTATGAGCACAGGATTTTTATGGGAAATGATAAATAATATTGTCGGCATGGCGCTCTCCGCACTGCTGATACTTGTCGCGATGAAACCTGCATTGTTCACTAAAAAACCGGATGTAGCAGCGAAGATCGAGCAGCGAAAGAGCTTCCTGCTTTTTGCAGGCTATATTATCCTGCTTTTCAATGCAGTTATGATCATAATCAGGATTTCTGCAAAGTAGCTGTTTATGGAAACCTGTGAAGCGTGCTATATACGTCTTCGTTCTTTTTTTCGGGAATACGCATCATCCTATCTCTGCAGGGATGATGATATCAGAACGAATACCCTATTAAAGGAACATCACACCTACCGGGTCTGCGATTTTGCCGATGCAATAGCATCCTCACTGGAGCTCGGCGGCAATGAGCTCTGCTGCGCAAAAATCATCGCCCTGCTTCATGATATCGGCCGGTTTGAACAGTATGCGGTGTACAGAACCTTCTCCGACGTCCATTCCGAGAACCATTCAGCCATAGCACTGCGGGTGATAGCGGAAAACCGGCTTCTCGATGATATTACAGAAAAAGACAAAATGCTGATCTGCCGTGCAATTGAATGCCATAATATGCAGAACCTGCCGCACGACCTTGAAGAGCGAACGATGATTCATGCAAAGATTATTCGCGATGCCGACAAGCTCGATATTATGCCGATAACGCTGGAATATTTCAAGCAGAGAACCCGCACAAAAAACCCGGCGCTTGAAGGGAAACTTCCTGATACTCCGGGATTCTCAATGGAGATAGTCAGTCTTGTTGCCGCTGGAAGAACTGTCAGCAATGGGATGAGAAGGAATTACAATGACCTCAAGCTCGTACAGCTTTCCTGGATGCTTGATCTCAACTTCGCATGGTC
>Ga0364874_10675_pt1 | contig 13899 bp, 11 predicted proteins | sample ExccelAu500001D4_2_FD_206922 | JGI IMG/M metagenome (GOLD analysis project Ga0364874, IMG submission 206922) | Enriched cells from Trout Bog Lake Hypolimnion, Wisconsin, USA - BchlTB.Aug07.5000.01.D4 | ecosystem: Environmental > Aquatic > Freshwater > Lake > Hypolimnion/Profundal zone | place... | reverse complement strand
ACCGGAGGAGACCCGCTCGATCTGCATTTGGATACACCGCAAACGCATTCGCCGCAATTGCCGGTTACCAATGATTGGGCTCCCGGTGCTGATTTCGCAGTGGCGCCTAATTTGGATGCCAACAGTTATCCGGGGGAAGATATACTACGCGACTTGTTGAAAGACAATGCAAAAGAGCATCCGAAGATGACGGGGGCGACACTGTATTTTCTGGATGAAGCGGCTCGTTTCAATCGAAATCCGGCACAAGCCAACATTCCGCAAACGGCTTCTGTAGGCCAAGCTCAAGCTGCTGCTAGTCAAGTTCCAACGTCAGCCCATCCTCCGTTCGATGTTCTCTCTGTGCGCCGTGACTTCCCCATCTTGAAAGAGCTGGTGAATGGTCGTCCGCTGGCTTGGCTGGACAATGCCGCAACTACGCAAAAGCCTCAGTCTGTCATAGATCGTTTGTCGTATTTCTATGAGCACGAGAACTCGAATATCCATCGCGCGGCACACGAAATAGCAGCACGTGCCACCGACGCGTATGAAGGCGCACGCGACAAGATTGCCGACTTTCTCAATGCCAGCTCCAGCAAAGAAATCGTGTTCGTACGCGGCACTACGGAAGCGATTAATCTGGTGGCCAAGAGTTGGGGTAAAAAGCACATCGGCAAAGATGACGAGATTCTCATCACTCATCTGGAGCATCACGCCAATATCGTACCTTGGCAAATGTTGTGTGCTGAAACCGGTGCGAAGCTGCGTGTTGCTCCGGTAGATGACGATGGTCAAGTGTTGCTGGAAGAATATGAACGCTTACTCAACTCGCGTACCAAGCTGGTGTCATTTACACAAGTCTCGAACGCGCTCGGTACCGTAACACCGGCCAAGGAGATGATCGAGATGGCGCATCGTTACGGTGCTCGCGTTTTGCTGGATGGTGCGCAATCGGTTTCGCACATGCGTGCCGATGTGCAATATCTTGATTGCGACTTTTTCGTGTTTTCCGGTCATAAAGTATTTGCTCCAACGGGTATCGGTGCGCTGTATGGCAAACCCGAAGTGCTGGAGGAGATGCCTGCATGGCAAGGCGGTGGCAATATGATCGAAGATGTTACTTTCGAGAAGACCCGCTACCATCCGGCACCGTCTAAATTTGAGGCAGGTACAGGTAACATTGCCGACGCAGTTGGACTTGGTGCGGCAATTGACTACGTTCAGAAACTTGGTATCGACAACATCAACCGGTACGAGCATGAGTTGCTGGTGTACGCGATGGGGGCACTGGGAAGTATCCCCGGTCTGCGTTTGGTTGGAACAGCTCAAGAAAAAACCAGCGTGCTGTCGTTTGTGCTGGATGGCTATCAAACCAATGAAGTCGGTGAGGCATTGAACAAAGAGGGTATCGCTGTGCGCACAGGACATCACTGCGCTCAACCTATCCTGCGCCGCTTTGGACTTGAAGCCACCGTGCGTCCGTCACTGGCGTTCTACAACACCCACGAAGAAATTGATCGTTTGGTGGGAGCGGTTAGGCAGCTGTCGAGAAAGTAATTCTGCCACTCAGTGGCAAAACAAAAGCCCCGGCAGATTTTGTCGGGGCTTTTGTTTTGGAATCCGGGGCTGATATATTCTGGAAGCGTAATTACAATGTCAGAAAAGTTTAGCACGCGATAGGAAACCGATTCTCTTTCTAACCAGAGCAACCAGCGCGTAAACCGCTACCCAGGGATCAAGCAGATAATTCCACAGATTGGTTGATTCATACCAGCCGATACTCCATGCCAGTACTGCAAGTGAGATGCACAATGCAATGAGCGTGTATCGGCGCAACCAGGCCGCCAGCGCGACGAGCAGCAGGACGGCAATGAGCCAGAGATTGCCGAAGCCCAGGCGATAGGGGTCGAAGGAGCTAAGACCCAGGGCGAAGGGATAGAGTGCCACGGATGCAAGAGTGATGAGTGCCAGCAGGCTGTATTTGTTTGAGAGAAGGGAACTTCTTTCACTTTCCCCCGTGGGCGATGGCAGTAGTGCAAGACTCAGCAATAACAACGTTGTGATACTCAAATCGGCAGTAGCACCACGCACGAATTCAATAGCGGACAAGCCATCAAAAGGAATTGACGGCAAGATAAAAAGTGCTACTGCCAACCTTAATTTCAGCTTTGCTTGCAAGCGTGCAACAACCGGCAACTGCATCGCCAGAGCAACGATAGCAAAAGCGATGCCTGCCAGTCCTGTGAAATCAGTGAAGTTCATCATGGGCAATCTTTTCCAGACGTTGATCCAACCACGCCCGGTTGAACCAGATGTGCTTGATAAATGTTCTATTCCAGGTGTAGACGAGGTGAAAGTCGCCGCGTTGCGTTTGAATCAAATAGGGGTAGGAAAACTCAAATTGACATCTGCCGGAACGGCAAGCGGTGCGTTTGGCCGATTCCACATATTGCACAAGTTGCCCGCTTGAGGCCGGGTCACTTTGTTGAACAAGCGGTTGTGCTCTGCTGATAAAGTACGCAGGGTCAGTTTCTGTGCGAGCCTCTGTCTGGTCTTCCAGGCGCTGCACCTCGCGCCATGTATTGCCAGCATCTGTCGAGATCATCAGCGACAACGCATCGCGACCATCCTCAATATTGTTCAGTACTGCAAGCATGCGTCCATCAGTCAAAGCCACCCCGGCTACGGCCGCATCCGGGTTATGCAAAGTGGATTTTTCCGGTGGCGACCAATGCTGTCCGGCATCTTGGGTTGTAACAGTAACAACGCGGCGCGGTGCAGCATTGCCTGTATAACGCATCAGCACGGTTGCCATTTGTGCATTCTGAAATAAAAAAACAGGTTGTATTGTTCCCTTGCCACCTGCCGCCAGACGCTGTAAATCTATCACTGCGCCGTTTTTATCCAGACGAAGCAGTTCAGCAAATTTGCCGATAAACTCGTGATATACCGGTAAACCCATCGTGCCATCGTTATAAAGAAACGGTACGCCCTTCACCAGTGTACTGATGTTAATAAAAGGTGACGTTACGATGCGCCGTGGCTCGCTCCAGGTTGCTCCCTCATCGCGCGAGATCATTGTAGTGATTGAGCTTCCAGCCCAGCCGCCGACAGATACGGAGACATAAAACATATTCAACGTGCCATCTGCCGCACGCCCTACCAGCGGGTTGCCAAGAAAGGCGACATACCGATGTAGCGAGTGTTGGGTCTGCTCTCGCGTCACTACAACTTCTTCATTACTCCATCGCGCCAGCGAAGGGTCGAAAATCGCGCTGTGAATAGCTACGTCCCTTGCCGCCTCATGACTGCCCGAATACCAATAGGCACGAATGCGCCCGTCTTTTAGCTCAATAGTAGACGAGGCATGTACTTGGGTGAATAGTTTCGACGAGGCAAAATGACTTTCAAAACGGGGAGCTTCTAAGGTTGAAATGACCGGAAGCGGAGTTTGAAACGTTGAAGGTTTTGGAAAGCCCGCTGCTTTGTAAATAGCCAAACCAAATGCTATTAAAATAACCAGCAATACAATGATTCGAGGCAAGGTACGCTTGCTCAACATTAGCGACATTCTTCCGCCAATGGCATTATTGGAGCGGCCTGCGGTGCTTCAATCAACAGTTCTTTGGTAAACAGTTGCCGGAATACGTCTCCCTTTAAAATACGAAGAATTTCCTCCTGGCTATGACGACTGCGTATTTCCAAACGCTGCCCGATAATTTTGCAGCCCCCGCACTTTTCATTTAACAGCACCCGCACCGCAAATAAATTATATTTGCCGGACAGTTCGCCGACACCCAAGGGCGGTTCAGCCCAATAACCATGAACTTTGGCCTCCGGCAAAAGGAAGCGATAACTTTCATCCACCGCCCTGAAATTACATGGCACCCATACATCTTTACCCATCGTATAGCGTTGTGCTTCGGCACTATATTTACCTATGGCACCATCGAGTGGGCGCAAAAATGCAGCCAGCATAAGCATCACCAGTAACACTACAACATTGACCAACACTCTGGTGTAGCGTGCCCAAAATATCGCAAACAAGGCGAGTGCCAAGGCTGCGAACAAAATTATCCAGTAAACCGGTGAATATACTCCAGCCCCCGGAATCTCCTGCTGCAAACGCCAGGACAAAAATGCCAGCAGGGCAAGCACGCTACCTGATAACAATAAGCTTGCCACAAAAAAACCACGACCGATTCGTTGCCAATTTAGCGCACATAAAATAGCCAGCCCCGGCATCGCTTCCAACAGATAACGCGCGGTGCGTTGGCTGGGCAAGATAAACACCATGAACAGCACTGCCATCCATATCCATAACATTTTTTCCGAATCGCCGAGCAGCAGGCGGCGGCGGTATGCGATCCAAAAAACGGCGATCACTGGAAAAACCAACAGTCCTGCATTCATGGGGTAGCCCGCCAGCAACGCCCACACGCTGCTGCCGCCCCAGAATAAAGTTGTGAAATAGCCACCCCCTCGCGAATCGAACTTCCCCGCGTTCTCACCCAGAATAAATTCACGCCAAACTGCCTGAGGGTCGGGATCAAACACAAACCACAAACCGAACATCGCCAACGCTAACGCCACGATGATCGCCACCTTCCATGAATCTTTATGCAAAAACGCTTTCCACCGGTAATCGCGCTGGTGTAAATACCACCAGGCTAAAGCCAATCCAACCGGCAGGATGAGTGCAAATGATTTATACAACAGACCGACACCAACTTCGACACCCAGAATTAGCGGTACGCTTATGGTCGACTCAAAAGCGTTTGTGCGCCAATATAGCATCGAGAAGAATGGCAGAAAAAACCAGAACACTTCCGCCGGATTAATCAAAAACGGGCGACCGAAGCGATAGGTGCTAAAGAAAGCAAGGAAAGTCAGTGCCGCGATAAATCCCGTTTCTGACGGGGTTGCGACACCTTCTACTGTTTGAAATTGTGCCAGCTTGTTCGCCAATAAAAAAACCAGCAGCGCGGTTAACAAGGTGTAGATGACACTAGGGTAACGCAGATTCCACAACGACCAAGACTGTCCCCAATTCGTCGAGGTAATCCCCTGCCAAAATAACAGCGGCGGCTTGGTATTGCGCGTCTCTTTCAACTGAGATTGCAGCGGCAGCAAATGCCCGCTATCAGCCGTCACGCGAGTGATGTGGGCGTAAACCATTTCATCGCCATTTGTTGGAATATGCAGACTATCCAGTCCATAAAGATAGGTAAATACACCCAGCAACGTGGCGAGTACATAGCCAACGAAAGGGGAGGGCATTATCTTATGGAGCATCGCCGGATGATTTTGTTTGCGAATTCGAGGTGTTCAATAATTTCACCCGACCGAAGGTCCAGATGTCGTTCAGCACGAAGTTAAGAACGCTGGTGAACACGATTGCAATAAAATTGGCCACGAGATAATAAACGTGCGGAGCCATCAAATTGGTAAACGCCACTTGCAGTGCAATACTGAGCCCGCAGGACAGCGTGTATTGCCCGAATTGTAAAAACCATGTGCGGTCATTGAGTTGTTTGCGGTCTGCCCACGTCCACAAGCGATTCCAGAAAAAATTATTCAGCGTGGCAAAGAAGATCGCCAATCCGAGCGACAAGTTAAGATCCAGCCAATTCACTTCACCCGGAACATGCGATACATGAAAGATGAATTCCTGCGCGATATATAACACGCCTTGATTAACCACAATTCCCGAAACGCCGACAGTGCCGAATTTCAAGAAACGCAGTGAAAATATTCCACGAAATGATGCAATAAATTTGCCTCGAAGATCGAAACCAGTTCTCATGCGGGCAGTCCCGTGCCTAACAGTTCTCGCGCTTTGTCCAAGACCAACTCCGGCGTGATTTGCTTCAAACATTGATTATCGCCGTCGCACGGTGATTTGCGGTGGTTGTAGGCAGTGAGGCAAGGCGAACAAGAAAGAGCAGTGTACAGGCAATGAATATTGGGTGCCAACGGGCTATATAACGCGGGGGTCTCCGGCCCGAAAAATACCAGCGTCGGCAAGCGCGTTAGCGCGGAAAACTGCCCCGGCCCGCCATCGTTGGTGATGAGCAAACTCGCATGATTAAAAATCGCCAGCAAATGGCGTACCGATTTGGTATAGCCGGTGAGGTCGATGCAGTGCGGATGCGCGCAATGCGCCACGATTTGTTGCGCCAGCGGCTTCGCATCCGGTAAGCCGATTAGCGCAACCGCATAACCTTCCTGTAGTAATGCCGCACATAATGTTTTATAGCACTCCGGCGGCCATGCCCGAATCGGCAAAATGCCCCCATCGGGATAGATCAGTACTAATTTTTTACCGTCCAGCACCGGAAAGTCTGCAAGTAACTTATCGCCGACTTGCTGCAACTCCCCCTCCGCGAATTCAAGCAACGGTGGTGCAGATAACTCGGCGGCAGCCGCTTTCGCAACGGGCGTTCCGCTCGGCTTAATTGCCGCCACCATGGTCAAAAATTGTTGCGACAAATGCCGGTACGGGTTGTACATCACCGGACGATTAATAAACTCTCCGCGATACAAGCCTTCCTGCGTGTGCGGGTGAAAACCCACCCGAACCGGCGCACCGGAAAGATAGGCAAAAATACTGCTCACGCGCGAAAACAGTTCACAGTCGATTACCACATCAAACTTCAGCGCACGCATCACAGTCAGTGCGCTCATCATGTCCGACAGCAACGCACCCGGCGATTTATCGCTGATCGTGATCACATTTTCCTTTGGCATTACGCCCAGCAAATCGAGCACTTCGCGGTTCTTGGCAAACATTAGAATATGCAGCGAGGCATCGGGGTATTGTTGTTTTAGCTTGGCAAACATCGGCTGTGCCAACACCAGGCTTCCCATTTCAGAAAGCAAAATAATCAGAATCCGCTTGGGAGGCACAGCAGAAACAGGAGAGCCCAACAGAAAACTGCGGCAACGCTCAAAACAGGAAAGGAACGCACAAATCGGCACGCCCGCTATACGATCAACCGCACGTTGAAAATCAATATTCAAAGAAACGTCCTATCACCAGAATAACCGGGCACCACGTTGCCCATTACACACGCCCATAAAACGGGGTGTTCAGGGCGGTGGCATTATCGGTTAAAGCGCATAATTCAACAAGCTTGGAGGTGCTATCCCGGGTAAAAAAATGATAAGCCTATTTCTTAAGGTTGAGCCGGCACGCAGAGTCTTCCCTCATTCCTATTCATTCCATCATGGAAACATGAAGTTTAGTCCGGCTTCGCGCCCCCCTCGGGGAATATGGGTTTTAGGACGTGCTGTTATAAATCAAATCATTACAACACAAGCACTGTTTTTTGGGGAGCCAAAAGATGTAGTAAGTTGTGTGGCTTTATTCTCTTTTTACTACACAAACCAGATACACAGACTAGATTTATTTGTATGATTAAATTTTGAAACGATCTACCGTTGCTCTCATGTCTACTGCCAATTCCTCAAGCTGCACTGCGGCCCCGGCAGTTCGTTCAGCTGCAGCACTATTTCTATCTGTCATTTGGGCAATCTGTTCAATATTAGAAGCTATATCAGCACTTGCTTTTGCTTGCTCAATTAGTGCAGATGAAATATTGTTTACTGTATCGAGAACTTGGTTGGATTCTAACTTAATAAGATTAATAGCTTCGCCGGCTTGCTCGGCGAGAGCAACCCCGCCATCAACCTGAGTGACAGAAGCCATCATGCCATCAACGGCAGAGCGAGAAGCCTCTTGGATGGTTTTGATCATTTGTGAGACTTCTTGAGTGGCCTTGCTGGTACGTTCAGCCAATTTCCGAACCTCATCCGCAACAACAGCAAATCCTCGTCCCTGCTCTCCGGCACGGGCTGCCTCGATAGCAGCATTGAGTGCCAACAGATTAGTCTGATCGGCAATTTCGTTAATTACTCGCACAATTGAAGATATGCGAGTTGATTGTTCCCCAAGATTCTTGATCGTATCAGAAGTCACTTGAACAGTATTCGCAATCTTTCGCATTTCCTCTGCGGCACGTAGAATAATCTCGGTGCCTTGATCTGAAAGTTTGCCAGAATCTTGAGCAAGCTTTACAGCTTCACTGGCCCCTTCCGATACACGACTGATGCTGGCAGTAACTTGCTGTACCGCCGCTGCCATCGACAATGCAGATTCATTTTGTTGTTTTGAACTATTTGCAACCTCTTGCGCGGATAAGGAAAGAGAATGGGATGAGTTCGCCACTTGTGCTATACCCTCATGAACGCTGCGAAATGAGGATTGTAAGTTTCCGACTAACTCATTAAAAGAATTAACAGTCTTCCCAATCTCATCATCTGAACTAAACTGGACGCGGCTAGTGAAGTCACCGGATTTGCTGATTCCTAAAATGGCTTTTTGCATCTTCCCTACGGGTTCTGATACAAATATCCGCATGATAAGATTACATACGAACCAAAGAATCAATTGCAGTGCGATAATTGCAATAATTGAAACCCATACCAATTTCTTCATAGATGCATTGTCAGCCGAGATGTCAATGTCGATCACAGATGCGCCATTGTGGTAACCGTCCGGAACATCGTGACACATCATGCAATTTGTACCTCTGAAATTGTGACTGGCAGTGTAGGGTACTATTCCATGAAGAATATCGCCCCGTTGCTCAAATCGGATTTCACCATTCGCTAAGGCTTGTAGCTCGGCTTCATCTGCGGGCTGTTCTTCTGGCAGACCCTGCCCATATTGCTTCTGTACCAGCTTGTTTCGGATAATTCGTAGCGACTTAATGCCATCACTTGATCCCATTTTTGCTATGAACAATTTGCGCTGATCTACATCGCTGATGATCCCGCTAATCATCAGCATATTTGCCCCGTTAATTACACCGTCAGCTATCGCTTTTATATTCGCTTCTTGACCATGTTTTATATCGGTCTGCTTGATGTTGTAGAACGTGATGGCACAAGTAACACTTAATATTAGCAGAAGTGACAGAATTGCCAGCTCGACTTTAGCCGCAATACTAGACTTGGTTTTTTTAAACATCAGAACATTGAGTCCAAGTGGTAGATAAACTATGGATAAATAGACAAGTACAAAATTTATCCCAAGCAGTTTTAAAAAGATATATGCCGTTTGGCATATATCTTTTGACCTATTACCCGACAACAGTCTGATTATTGATAATTTTGCATATTGAGAAGCTTAACAATCTTCTCATTGCTGCCCATGGTGACATACAGAGCTCAGTTCATTGCTTTACATCGATAGAGCAGCAGCTATGTTGCTAAATTTGATGCTGCATTGGTATGAAGATTTTTCCAGAAATGAATTGCAACATAAACTTCAAAGCGCATATTTTAGAATAGTTCAATCTTACGGACTCCCCCGGCCCCGTTATTTTCCCCTGACCTGTGGCGTTCTTCAGTTTCTAGGTAATTATCCAAAGCAGTGTGCATTTGTTCGTGGGGGCATTGAAAACTCCCATCCGATTTTTTTTTGAAACAATCCGTCTCGCATTTGCCTGCGCAATCATTAAATTTAGTTAATGTGTGAGGCCATGCTTTGAATATGTCGTTGCGTTTTTCCATCGCACCGGTAGCTCGTTCTATGCGTTGTCTGACAACGTCCTGATACTGTACTTGACCAAGCATTTCGGTAATTTCTCCAGCAAGATTAGTGTTATGTTCTGTTACCACGGCAAACAAGGTTCTATAATATTGATGAATATTGTCGTAATTACTCTGCAACTTGCGTATCGAATTCACTATCTCTCCCGCATCCTCAATATGTTTATCCATGGGCCTATCCTTCAGGCCTTCCGCCATAGCACACTGAGCGTTTACCAAACCTTTTTCGATCATTGATGCAGCTTCTTCGGAACGTATTGAAAGTTTGCGAACTTCATCCGCGACAACGGCAAACCCCCGTCCTGCTTCGCCTGCACGTGCGGCTTCGATGGCTGCATTGAGCGCGAGCAGATTGGTCTGTTTACTAATTTCTTGGATTACATTGATAAAGCTCTGCAAACCGCTCATTTCATTCGCTGCTAACGATTGTATGTTTTGAAGATCATGTTTGATTAATTCCGGTAATTCTTGAATGAACTTACTGATATGCAAAATTGATTCAACGCTGTTTTCGACTTCCTTTTCCATACCGGTTGCCGGCATACCGGAGTGATCGAGATAGTCCAGCAAAGTTGTGGCGTGATGGTTAAGTTTTTCCACTTGCTCAATCATTGTGATTGCTGACGATTCGGTATCGTTAACAACCATCTTCATGTGGTCACCGATTGCTGTGTCAAGGCCGACATGACTGTCTACCAACAATTTGGTATTTTCGGTTTCCTTGCGCGCGCATTCAGCTTTATTTCTCAATGCTACCAATTCTTGGAAGTTGCCAATCAGCCAAATGCCTTCCCTGCGGATGAAAGGCCAGGCAATAGCCAGTGTTAAAAGCGTGAAAATCAGCATTGACATTAAATTAATAACAGCAAAGAAGCCACTATCGCTCAGTCCCAGTGGTTCAAAATTGTTATGGTGAAGCCAATCGGAAAAGAACCACGATACAAGCTGGGATAAGCAAATCGCCACTATAGTGGAAGCCACAAGTCGTAGCACCAAGCTATGTGTATGCATTATTAAATCATCGTGTTTCATCGGGACATCCTTGGATTCCGGGTAAAACTTTCTTAATGATCTTAATCAAATTAACTCCTCCAACCGGCATTAACAGCCAGCCGGTCGCGCCTAATTCCGTCAACTGACATTTCTGCCTATTCAGGTATCTCCAAAAGGACAGTAGTTTCGGCAAATAATCTACAGTTGGAACTCTGACCGCCAAGTAATTCGAGAGCTATTAACTGATTTTGGCTATTATCAAAATCAATAATGAACCTTCTGCTTTTTACATCATCAATTGCGCGAATATGGGAAATTGATTTAATGCCATTACAACTGGCAAGAACTAAACGAATCTCCTCGATAATTTGTGTTTCAGTCGATTGCTTGTTAAGGCAAGAAAGTTTTGGATGTAACAAAGCCATGTTAGCTGTACAAATATAGTTTTCCCAACCGATATTTGACATTAGTTTTCTGATTAGCGGTAGCTCGGTTTACACACGGTTATGAAAATTACTGGTCACTTTGGGATGGTGATTGATGTAGGTTACCCTATTAAATACAGCATGTTACTTTATATCTGCCATTACGCCCCCTAATTTTGCAGATATTTGTGACAACTTAAACAAAGAATCAACTCCTGTTTTGGTGTGTATTCTCGTACGGTGGTTTTCAACCGTGCGCTTGCTGATTTTCAATTGCAATGCGATATCCTTGTTGTGAAAACCAGCAAGGACGAGCTCAAGAACATCACGCTCTCGTCGGGTCAACAAATTTAATAGTAAATCAACCTGCTGCTTTACAACTTCACGTTGTTTGAGCTCGGTAATATCTTGGCCGATTCCTCGCATTATTGTTGGCTTCCCATGTTCATCACGCTCAGCTTGGCCAATTGAGCGCATCCAGCGGATATTTCCACTTTGATCTATTATTCTGAATTCAATGTCGTACTTTGAGTCAAACTCAAGATGCGCTTGGGTTGCATCGATTAAATGTTGACGATCCTCAGGATGTACCAACGCAAGAAAATCATCCCATGAGGGGCTCATCAAAGCGGGAAATCCTAGCAGCCTGGTACTATTTTCTGACCAGGTTTGTTTATTGTTGATTAGGTCAGCTTCCCACGAACCAATCCCACCCACAGCTTGGCTAAGGCGTAGAAAAGTTTCACTTTCGCGTAACGAGATTTCCGCTATCTTTCTTTCAGTAATGTCTTGAATGGTGCCATGCATTTTTATTGGGCGACCATTTTTGTCAAATACAAGTTTGCCCAATCCATGCATCCAGCGCACGGCCTGATCATTCTGGCGTGTAACTCTGTATTCGTGATCGAATCGTTTACAGTGGCCCACCACTTCCGAAAAGAAATAATCTCGCATCATGGCTCGGTCTTTAGAATAAATCAGCGCCTCCCATCCGTCCAAGGTGTGCAAGTACGATTCTTCAATTCCAAATATTTGATCGAGAATTTCTGAGCTTTTCCAAATTCCGGAATTAATATCCAGAATATAGGTTCCCAGGCCTGCGATAGTCTGTGACTCCTTGAGCAGCTCACTACTTTCTTTAAGCAACTCTTCAGCACGCTTGCGATCAGTAATGTCGGTGGAAACTCCGCACAGTCCTATTATCTGGCCTGAACTATTCTTGATTGGCTTTTTTACAGCCCAATAAATTCGGTTTTCACCTGTAGACTTGACTACAGTGATTTCTTCTTGCTCAATTGACTCACCTTGATCAAGAACGCGTCGATCATTAAGCCGTAAATCATTTACTAATTCAATGTGAAAGAAGTGGCTGTCATCCTTGCCAATAATATCTTCATTTTTGGCATTAAAAAGCTCTTGGACTTTATGGTTGACGTAAATATAGCGACCTGCAATATCTTTGATGTAAATATAGCACTCGGTTTGATCAATAGCCGTCTGCAGGCTTAAAATAATTTCTTCAGATGTAGTGAGTGAATGAGCGGCTATGGTGGTGGGCAACAAGGACGAAGGGGTATTAGTTTTCAGCATTTCGGATTTGGGATCAAATTGCCTAGAACATCAAAATTATTTAGCGATATTTAAGACATATCCCACAAAAAGAACAGTGATTTAATCCCATTTTTATAACAAGGTCAAGGCTAACTGATTACGGTCAAATTTTCGGTGATGCGATCAACATGGTGTTTTAATGCCAATAACACTACCTCAATTTCGGATTGTTTGTACAAAACGATATGGCGGTTTGTGATGTATTCGTTTCAGTATGGCAAATCTGCTTGCCGGGCAAGTTGTTAAACAGTTTGAGCTCTTAAGGCATTTTGCGAATAACACGTTGCCGCTATCTGCAAGGTAGAGTGTAATAACTTTTTCTTCAATCACCCTCTCGGATGATGTTTGCTATGCAGTGCTTTCAACCGCTCGCGCGCGACATGGGTATAAATTTGCGTGGTGGAAATATCAGAATGCCCCAGCAGCATTTGCACCACGCGCAGGTCTGCGCCGTGGTTAAGCAGGTGTGTGGCAAAAGCGTGGCGTAGCGTATGCGGCGACAGCGGTTTATGCATACCGCCTTGTTGCGCGTGTTTTTTGATGAGGTACCAGAACATTTGCCGTGTCATCGCTTCGCCGCGCTGGGTTACAAACATGGCATTACTCAAGCGGCCCGACAACAATGCCGGGCGCATTTCCAGCAAATACTTATTCAACCAATCCAAGGCCTCTTCGCCCAACGGTACCAGGCGCTCTTTGCTGCCCTTGCCCATCACGCGCACTACGCCCATGTCGAGACTGACTTGTGCCATGCTTAAATCGACTAATTCAGAAACACGTAAACCGGTGGCATAGAGCACTTCGAACATAGTGCGGTCGCGCATTCCCAGCGGCGTGCTTACATCCGGCGCATTCAACAATAATTCGACATCTCCTTCGGTCAGACTCTTGGGCAAGCTGCGCGGCAGCTTGGGGCTGGATATTTGCAAAGTAGGATCGGTGATGATCTTGTTTTGTCTTAGCAAATAGCGGAACAAGCGTTTTAGGCTGGAAATTGCGCGGCTGGTGCTGGTCGCTTTTGCTTTTTGCTGTGTGTACAGATTTGCCAAAAAACCTTGTATGTCGGCAGGGGTGGTTTCCAGAATGGGGACGCTGCGCTGTGTCAGCAACCAATCGGCGAATTTACATAAATCGCGCCGGTAGCTTTCCAGCGTATTACGCGAGAGGCCATCTTCAAGCCACAGTGCATCACAAAACTCATCGAGCAGATCAGCGTTGTTCATTTTGGTTTCCCTCTCGCCAATCCTCCCCCGGTGGGAGACGGAACTCGTGC